>OKVF01000131.1_pt1 | contig 89557 bp, 106 predicted proteins | sample 1604831 | NCBI WGS metagenome assembly OKVF01 (sample SAMN01760980, study PRJEB22395) | human gut metagenome
CCCTGCAAGCAATAAGATGTTGCTTGCAGGGGCGTCCTTTCCTATATATACACCGCCGAATATTATTCCGCAGTCTTTTTTCTTCTAGTCGGCTTTTCCTTTACCTCTTCCTTGTGTTCGATGGTTACACCAGCCAATTCCGGGTCAATCATGATACGTCCGCAATATTCGCAAACGATGATTTTCTTACGAGAACGGATATCCAGTTGTCTCTGGGGCGGGATTTTGTTGAAGCAACCGCCACAAGCGTCACGCTGTACATATACGATACCCAATCCGTTGCGAGAGTTCTTACGGATACGCTTGAAAGATTGGAGCAAGCGCGGTTCGATCTTAGTTTCAAGTTCTTTGGCTTTGTCTCTCAGCTTTTCTTCTTCCTGCTTGGTTTCAGAGATGATTTCGTCCAGTTCGTTCTTCTTAACGTCCAGGTCTTTCTGTCTTTCATCCAACGCTTCTGTGCTCTTTGCAGCTTCAGCAGATTTTTCCTGTTCCTGTGCAGCGAACTCTTTGATTCTCTTATCACAAAGTTCCATTTCCAGAGTCTGGAATTCGATTTCTTTGCTCAGGAAGTCGTACTCACGGTTGTTGCGTACATTCTCCTGCTGTTCCTTGTATTTTGCGATAGAAGCTTTTGAAGTTTCAATCTCCACTTTCTTAGTAGCGATGGCGGATTTCAGTTCGGCTACTTCTGCCTTAATTCTGTCGATACGAGTGCTCAGACCGGCGATTTCATCTTCCAAGTCCTGTACTTCCAGCGGAAGTTCACCTCTTAAAGTCTTGATTTCATCAATCTTAGACAACATAGTCTGCAACTGGAACAGGGCTTTCAACTTCTGCTCCACGGTCAATTCCTGAGGATCTTTTTTTGCTTCTTTAGCCATTTTACTTATAAATATTTTATGGGGTTGGTATTCACTTTGCACTGTTGCAGCGCAAGGTTAGGAAACAACTCCCGGATTATTGTATAGAATATTTCTTTTGTATATTGTTCGCTTTCGTAATGTCCTATCTCTGCCAGCAGAATATCCGTATCGTGTCCGAAGTAATCGTGATACTTGATTTCTCCGGTGATGAACACGTCTGCACCGTTGCGTATGGCAAGCGGCATCAGGAATGCTCCGGCTCCTCCACACAGTGCCACGGTCTGTATTTCACGCCCGGTCAGCTTGTTATGCTTCAGGCAGCCCACTTCAAAGGTCTTCTTGATGCGTTTCAGGAACTCCAACTCCGTTTCCGGTGTTTCCAGTTCTCCGATAACTCCTGCCCCAGCCTGTGTCCAGCTATTCTGCAAAGGATATAAATCGAATGCAGGTTCCTCATACGGATGGGCACTCAGTAGAGCTTTGATAACTTCCGATTTCTTGTAGGCAGGCAATACGGTCTCTATTCGCACTTCTTTTTCCGTATGCAACTCTCCGATGCTTCCACAGAACGGGTGGCTACCCTCCTGAGCGCGGAAAGTTCCCTCTCCTTCTACATTGTAACTGCATGCGTCGTAGTTTCCTATGCAACCGCATCCGGCTGCAAACAAAGCTTTACGAACATCTTCCGCCTGTGCTGTGGGTACAAAAGTCACCAATTTTACCAAAGCATTCTCTTTGGCTTCCAGCACGCGTACATTACTCAATCCTATTTTCTCGGCAATCTTGAAGTTCACCCCTCCCGGAGCATTGTCCAGGTTGGTATGTGCTGAGTAGACCACGATATCATTCTTGATTGCTTTCATGATACAACGCTCTACATAGTCCCTACCCGTGATGGATTTATATCCTTTGAATATCAGCGGATGATGGGATATGACAAGATTGTATCCTAACACAATCGCCTCGTCCAGCACGGCTTCAGTGACGTCAAGACACAACAAAGCCCCTGTTGCTTCCGCTTCTGTCAATCCGATTTGCAGGCCGGCATTATCAAATCCGTCTTGCAATGGCAGAGGCGCGAACCGTTCAAGGGCGCTTACTATCTCCTTAATTCTCATTATGTGAATAGAAAATTTCGGTGCAAATATAGTAAAAATGCACTGAATAACTGTTTGTTTTACTCTTTTTTTATATATTTGTTCAGATAATTGTAAAACTCTATACCATGAAAGCATTACTTATCCCGTTTTTCGCTTTATTATGCATTCTTTTCTCGTGCCAACCCTCACCCAAAGCCCAGGATGGCGGTGAAGAGGATGCACAAGAGGAATTTGTGGATACTACTCCGAAGGCTACAGCTATCTTCTGGATAGATAAACATAAGGAAATGCCCGGACAATCGTCAAAGAGGCCGGGTGCGGTACGTACCGTGAAAGCCAAAGTCAATATCCATTTGGCAGGGCGTATAGAAGTACTTTCGTATGTGAAACCGCAGAAAGGATATATAAAAAGTTATATAAATCGCCGTCTTGAGACGTTCCGGGTAAGGAAAGTATTGATGGATAGTGCTTATATAAAACCCGGCGTACAGTATGTGCAGTTGCGTTATACTCCTGAAAAAGTAGAGCATTAACGGTTTTTCTTCTTTTCCTTTTTCTCTACCATTACCTGCAATAGTTTTCCGTTGGCATCGAACGACTTACGCGATGCCAACGAGATGGTAATCATCAGCGAAAGCATGGATGCCGTGAAGGTTATCACCATAATCATCATTTGATATTTGATGGCGACATTCGGGCTACTACCTCCCAGGATTTGTCCGATCATTGTGCCGGGCAGTGCCACCAAGCCCATAACGGCAATATTGGCAATCAACGGACTAAAAGACTTAATGATAGCCTGTTTGATAAAAGGCGCCTGTGCCTCTGCCCTTGTGGCGCCATTACCAAGCAGATAGCGATACAATTGTTGTTCCCGTTTCAATCCGCTGTAATAAGCATTCAGTGCAACGACATTGCTGGATAGCATGTTTCCCATCAGGATACCGAATATCGGAATAAAATACTGGGCACTGAACACATTCTCCAACCGTAATACAATGGCAATGAAGTACATGCCGATGCAGACAACACTGAATAAGAAACCTATGGAGATAGGAATAAACAGTATTTTCCGTTTCAATTGGGTGCGTGCCAGGGCGGTTTGTGCGGCGACGAATATCATAATAATCACCCACAGAAAGTTGATCCACGGGTTATTCCACAGAAACAAGTATTTCAGGTAGATACCGATAAAGAAAAGTTGTACAATCATCCGTGCGATACCAATCACGGTAACCCACAATAGCCCTGTCTTGAACTTCCACAAGTAGAACAGCGGAATGAGCAACAGCAACAATCCGATGGCTAAACTGGTATATGATATGTCGATAGTTCCCACTTTATTAATCTCTTAGTTATAGCGTTATCATCTGGTTACATCCTTGCGCAAATCCCTGGTCGTGAGAGACGGCGAGAATGGCACTTCCCTCCCTCATTCGTTTCCGGAAGAAAGCAAGTACTTTATCCGTAGAGTCCGAATCCAGTGCGGAAGTCGGTTCATCCACAATCAGCAGCAGCTTTTGCATCAGGGTGGCTACGGCAATCATGATACGTTGCCGTTGTCCTCCGGAGATCTCATTCACACGTTTATCGTACAATTCCTCTTCCAGCCCCAATTCATCGAAACAGGCAAATAGTTTGTCCAGTGAAAAGGGGGTATTCCGGTTAGCTTTCAGATTGAAAGGGAGTTGCACCATTTCCTTCACCCATTCCGATGGAAGCGCCAGTTCTTGCGGTATCCATGCCACTTGCCTGCGAATTTGGTCGATAGTTCCTTTTTCCAGTAAAATGCCGTTAACGGTGATGCTCCCTGCTTTGAGGGGTACAAATCCTAAAACTGCATTCAGCAAGGAGGTCTTTCCCCGCCCCGATTGTCCGGAAATGCAGGCGATTTCCCCTTCGTGCAGTTGTAAGCAAAAACCGGAAAAAAGTGTATCTGCTCCGAAAGCGATGCATGCGTTGTCTATTTGAAGTATAGTCCTGGTCTCCATTTGAAAGCAAATATAGAAAGGAATTCTGAGAAAACGACGGATTATTGGCTGAAATCAGTATCTTTAAATAAGATAAGCTGCATTTTGGCATAACTTTTTCATGCAAGCATGAAAGTTCTGCACTCAATTTGCATTATCTTTGCTATCAGTTTTTAATAAAAGTGAGAATTATGATACAGAACGAACGTGCAAGCCGCCACGAACATGTGTTGGATGTGGCAAGGCAGATGATGACTGCTGCCCGTACCGCTCCGAAGGGAAAAGGTGTAGATATAATTGAAATAGCTATGGTCACCGGAGACGATTTAAAAGTATTGTCGGACAAGATGGTTGCCATGGTGGAAGAACACGGAATGAAGTTCTTTTTGCGGGATGCCGCCAACATTTTGCAGGCTGAATGTGTAATTATAATAGGTACGCGCGAGCAGGCGCAAGGATTGAATTGCGGCCATTGTGGTTATCCCACTTGTGCGGGACGCCCTGAAGGTGTGCCTTGTGCCGTGAATTCGGTCGATGTAGGTATAGCTATCGGTTCGGCTTGTGCCACGGCGGCCGATTTGCGCGTGGATACCCGTGTGATGTTCTCTGCCGGACTTGCTGCGCAGCAATTGGAGTGGTTGCCGGGATGCAGATCCGTGTATGCTATTCCGGTCAGTGCTTCGACCAAGAATCCGTTCTTTGACCGCAAGCCGAAAGAAGAAAAGAAAGAATGATAAATATGAGTGATACGTTCAATGCTGTTTTACCTGCCGAATGGGCGCCGCAAAGCGGAATACAGCTGACTTGGCCCCATGCCGGAACTGACTGGGCACATATGCTTACGGAAGTACAAGTCTGCTTTGCCGCTATCGCACGCGAAATAACCCAACGGGAATTGCTTCTGATCGTAACTCCCGAACCGGAGGAGGTCAAAAAGCAGATTTCAGCTACCGTCAATATGCAGAATGTCCGTTTCATGGAGTGTGAAACGAATGATACTTGGGCGCGTGATCATGGTGCAATTACCATGTTGGATTCAGAAGGCGCTTCGCTTCTTGATTTCATGTTCAATGGCTGGGGGCTGAAATTCGCTTCGGATAAAGACAATCTGATTACCCGTCAGGCTGTGAAAGTCGGTTTCCTGAATGGGCGGTATGTTAATCGTCTGGGCTTTGTTCTGGAAGGTGGTTCCATTGAGAGTGACGGGTTGGGCACATTACTCACCACGTCCGAGTGTTTGCTTTCTCCCAATCGTAACGGGCAGATGAGCCGCGATGAAATCGAAGACTATCTCTGTTCTGTATTTCATCTGAAACAGGTACTTTGGCTCGATCATGGGTATTTGGCAGGAGATGATACGGATAGTCATGTCGATACGCTCGCTCGTCTTTGCTCACCGGATACTATTGCCTATGTGCAATGCACCGATACGCAGGATGAACATTACGAAGCTCTCCATCAAATGGAAGAACAACTGAAAACCTTCCGTACTTTGAATGGAAACCCCTACCGCCTGTTGGCATTGCCTATGGTGGACAAGATTGAGGAAGAGGGCGAACGCCTCCCCGCAACGTATGCCAATTTCTTGATAATGAATGATGCGGTGCTTTATCCTACTTATCGTCAGCCGGAGAATGACCAACGTGCAAAAGAAGTCTTGCAGGAAGCGTTCCCGGAATATGAGATTGTAGGCATTGATTGTCGGACGCTGATTAAGCAGCATGGATCGCTCCATTGTGTTACGATGCAGTACCCTGCCGGTGTATTGAAATAAAATTAGAAAGATATGAGAAAAATAAAAGTCGGAATTATTCAGCAAGCCAATACAGCAGATCTTCGTACGAACCTGATGAACCTGGCTAAAAGCATAGAAGCTTGTGCTGCACATGGTGCGCAACTGATTGTATTACAGGAGCTGCACAACTCCCTGTATTTCTGTCAGACTGAAAACACGCAACTGTTTGATCTGGCGGAAACCATTCCCGGCCCTTCCACCGGATTTTATTCCGAACTGGCCGCTGCCAATAAAATAGTATTGGTGACCTCCCTATTTGAGAAACGTGCCCCAGGACTCTATCATAACACCGCCGTTGTCTTTGATCGTGACGGAAGCATTGCCGGAAAATACCGCAAGATGCATATCCCCGATGATCCGGCCTATTATGAAAAGTTCTATTTCACCCCCGGAGATATAGGTTTCGAACCTATCCAAACCTCTCTCGGAAAACTGGGCGTACTTGTTTGCTGGGATCAGTGGTATCCCGAAGCTGCCCGCCTGATGGCATTGAAAGGTGCCGAATTATTAATCTACCCCACCGCCATCGGTTGGGAAAGCAGTGACGCCGATGATGAAAAGGCACGCCAGCTCAATGCCTGGATTATCTCCCAGCGTGCCCATGCCGTAGCCAACGGACTTCCTGTTATCTCCGTTAACCGTGTCGGTCACGAACCCGATCCGTCCATGCAGACAAATGGCATCCAATTCTGGGGAAATAGTTTTGTAGCAGGTCCGCAAGGAGAATTCCTTGCACAAGCCGGAAATGATCGTCCGGAAAATATAGTAGTGGAGATAGATGTGGAACGCTCTGAAAATGTACGCCGTTGGTGGCCTTTCCTGCGCGACCGTCGTATCGATGAATACGGTGGATTGACGAAACGCTTTCTTGATTAAAATACAATTCGATAAAAGTGCGATAAAGCGCAATTTGACAAAAGTGCAGTAAAACGTAGTTTGATAAAGCGTTAACGGAACGTGATTCTCCTGTTCATTATAAAATTCACGCCTCCGTAAATAAACAGTCCCAGGAACTGAGCCAGATATTCATCACAATTCAGTGCCTCGACTAACACTACCAAGAATAGGAATTGCGCCAGATATGCCATTCCGAAAGCGATAGAAAAGAGCAACACCTGCCTCCAGGTGTTGCTCTTCTTTTCTTTATCATCCAAAGGAAATATCCAGTGCTTGCACCAGATAAAATTATGAGTCTGTGCAATGACGTAAGCAGTTATGTTAGAGAGCATATAGTCGATGTCCAGTTCATCCATCATCAGCCAGATGACTGCTGCTATAATCAGGGCATTCAGCGTACCGATTACCGCAAAACGGAAGATGCGTCTCGACTCTCTCACAACAAACTAACCTACTCTTATTCTTTGATATCTACGATCAGATTCAGTTCGTCCAACTGAGACGGATCAAGTGCTGCGGGAGCATCCAGCATCACGTCGCGTCCACTGTTATTCTTCGGGAATGCGATGCAGTCACGAATACTATCCAATCCGGCAAAGAGAGATACCCAACGATCAAGACCATATGCCAGACCGCCATGAGGAGGTGCACCGTATTTGAATGCATTCATCAGGAATCCGAATTGTTCTTCTGCTTTTTCAGGAGTGAATCCCAGGATTTCGAACATCTTTGCCTGCAACTTTGGATCGTGGATACGGATTGAACCGCCACCGACTTCCACACCATTGATTACCATATCATAAGCATCGGCACGTACTGCTGCCGGATCAGTATCCAGTAAATCAATGTCCTCGTCTTTCGGATGGGTGAACGGATGGTGCATAGCCATCAAGCGGTTTTCTTGCTCACTCCATTCAAACATCGGGAAGTCTACTACCCACAGGCATGCGAATGTGTTCTTATCACGCAATCCCAATTGGCTACCCATTTCCAGACGAAGCTCGCAAAGTTGCTTGCGTGTCTTCATGGTGTCGTCGCCGCTCAAAATCAGAATCAAGTCACCCGGTTTGGCACCGAAAGCTTCTTTCACCTGTTGCAGTACTTCCTGCGTATAGAATTTGTCAACGCTCGATTTTACATTTCCGTCTTCCTCTACACGGGCGTAAACCATACCTTTTGCACCAATCTGCGGTCTCTTCACAAATTCCGTCAGAGCATCCAGTTGTTTGCGGGTGTAGTGTGCGGCACCTTCGGCACAGATACCACCGATGTATTCGGCGCTATCAAATACAGAGAAGCCATGGCCTTTCAGTATATCCATCAGCTCCACGAACTTCATACCGAAACGCAAGTCGGGTTTGTCGCTACCATAATATTTCATGGCGTCCGCCCATGCCATACGCTGGAACTGACCTTCCAATTCCACACCGCGGATTTCTTTGAACAGATATTTCGTCATACCTTCAAACAGGTTGATGATGTCGTCCTGTTCTACGAAAGACATTTCGCAGTCTATCTGAGTAAATTCCGGCTGACGGTCGGCACGAAGGTCCTCGTCACGGAAACACTTGGCAATCTGGAAGTAACGGTCAAAACCGGATACCATCAGCAATTGCTTCAAGGTCTGCGGGCTTTGCGGCAAGGCGTAAAACTGTCCCGGATTCATGCGTGAGGGCACCACGAAGTCGCGTGCACCTTCCGGAGTAGAGCCTACCAGTACAGGAGTTTCCACTTCGATGAAACCCTGGCTGTCCAGGTAGCGGCGTACTTCAATGGTCATTCTATGGCGGAGTTCCAGATTTCTGCGTACCGATGGACGGCGCAAATCCAGATAACGGTATTTCATGCGGATATCGTCGCCACCATCCGTATTATCTTCGATGGTGAACGGAGGTGTCAGGGCTGCATTCAGCACATTCAGTTCCGATACGATGATTTCAATATCTCCGGTCGGGATATTGGCATTCTTACTGAAGCGTTCGTTCACCGTTCCTGTAATCTGAATGACGAATTCGCGTCCCAGGCGGTTGGCGTTCTCGCAAAGTGCGGCGTCCACCTCTTCGTTAAAAACTAACTGGGTGATACCGTAACGGTCGCGGAGGTCAATGAATGTCATACCTCCCATTTTGCGGCTGCGCTGCACCCAACCTGCCAGCGTTACTTGCTTATTGACATCGGAGATACGAAGTTCTCCGCAGGTGTGTGATCTAAACATGTTGATATTTACAATTTACAATTTACAATTTACAATTTGGCTGCGCTGTCGGGGCACAACGCTTAATTGCTAATGACGTGCAAAAATACAGATTTATTTTATAAAAAACTCAGATTTTCGTTAACTTCTTAATCTGCTCTTTACTCTTATCCAATATCATCTTATTCTTATGCACAATCTCCTCATTGATCTGCTTCAGGCCATTTATATAATCCTGTGCCCGTTGCAATACATTCGAAGAGTCTTTTTCGGCATACCGGGGGATGACAACCTGCAATCCTTCTTTGATTACCTTTACGTCAATGTTTTCTCCCATCATCATCGGGTCCCCGTCAAAGTGCACTACTCCTGGTTTGGTACGGTGGATGCGCAGCGTCTGGCAGCGGAAAGTTTTGATGCGGCTATTTTGGTCTATAGTCTTATTAAACAGTTGGAAAGACAGGGAGGGCACATCCAGCACCGTGAAAGGTTCAAGGATGGTCACGTCCAGTAATCCGTCCGTCAGCATGGCCTGTGGAGCTATGTACGCATTGTTTCCGTATTGCGAAGCGTTGCCGCAGGCTATCAGGAAAGCCTTATACTTTAAAGTACCGTCTTCCGTTTCCAGTTCGTAAGTTTCGGGCTGATACTTCAGACTCTCCAGCAGAGTCTTTTCTAAATAGGTAAGAGGGCCTCTCCTGCCCGCCTTTGCAAACTTCAGGCTGACAAAAGCATCAAAACCCACACCGCAGGTACAGAAGAAAGGCACTTCATTGATTTTTCCGTAATCGATGACGTCTATAATTCCTTCGTTGATGATTTCTATCGCCTTTTTGGGCTCCATCGAAATTTGCAGATGGCGTGCCAGTCCGTTTCCCGAACCACACGGAATGATGCCCAATGCTGTTTTTGTATGCACCAGCGAACGGGCTATTTCGTTGATCGTGCCGTCACCGCCAATAGCCACTACAGCATGCACATTTTCCTTTGCTTTTTGTGCAGCAATTTCAACAGCATGTCCGGCATATTCGGTATAGATTACCTCTTGGACATACTTTGCCTTATCCAGCTTTTCATCGAGCAAATGGAGGATTTGCTCTTTGCTCTGCGTACCGGATTTCGGATTTATAATGAATGATATTTTCTTTTTTTCTTCGTCCATGCAAGGGTTGTTTCACTATGCAATTTTATAAATGGCAAAAGTAATACAAATACTTGAATTTTTAACCATAGAGTGGGCTTTAATCCATGGGCAAATATATTTTTTAGTAAAAAAAGAACAGATAAGCACATATTTTGCTATCTTTGCCCCCTGTTTTCAAAAGGCTTGTAATTAAGAGTTAAATATTTCATATTATATAATAAACATTTCATGGGATTACTACAAGACAAATTGGCGAAATACGACCTGCCACAGCAATATATGGCAATGGGCGTATACCCCTATTTCCGCACAATTGACAGCCATCAGGATACTGAGGTGTTGATGGATGGTAAAAAAGTCCTGATGTTCGGTTCGAATGCTTATACAGGACTGACTTACGATAAAAGAATAATAGAAGCCGCAAAAGCCGCCACAGATAAATACGGTACAGGTTGTGCAGGTTCCCGTTTATTAAATGGAACTCTTGATATACATGTAGAGTTGGAAAAAGAACTGGCTGAGTTTGTCGGAAAAGACGATGCACTCTGTTTTTCTACCGGATTTACTGTAAATGAGGGTGTTATTCCGCAATTGACGGGACGTAACGATTACATTATCTGTGACGACCGCGTGCACGCTTCCATCGTAGATGGCCGCCGTCTCTCCTTTTCTACTCAATTGAAGTACAAACATAACGATATGGCCGATCTGGAAAAAGAACTCCAGAAATGCGAGCCGGATGCTATCAAACTGATCGTGGTGGATAGTGTTTTCTCTATGGAAGGCGACCTTGCCAACCTCCCCGAAATCGTACGTTTGAAGAAAAAATACAATGCCAGCATCATGGTGGACGAAGCACACGGATTGGGTGTATTCGGAAAACAAGGACGCGGTGTTTGCGATCATTTCGGTGTGACGGATGATATCGACCTGATTATGGGTACGTTCAGCAAGTCACTGGCTTCTATCGGTGGTTTCGTTGCCGGAGATGCTTCGGTAATCAACTGGTTGCGCCACAATGCCCGTTCTTATATATTCCAGGCAAGTAACACGCCTGCTGCTACGGCTGCTGCCCGTGAAGCTCTTCACATCATTATGAACGAACCGGAACGTCAGCAGCGTTTGTGGGACATCACCAACTATGCATTGAAGAAATTCCGTGATGCCGGTTTCGAAATCGGTGAAACTGAATCCCCTATCATTCCGCTGTATGTGCGTGATGCAGAAAAGACATTTATCGTAACTAAGATGGCGTTTGACGAAGGCATCTTCATCAATCCGGTTATTCCGCCCGCTTGTGCACCGCAAGACACGCTGGTACGCGTAGCATTGATGGCTACTCACACCAAAGAGCAGGTAGACTATGCTGTTGAGAAGTTGACGAAATGTTTCCGTGAACTCGGAGTGATTGAATAAGGATTTTCCTGAAATCAGATAAAATGCAAAGAGACTGTCTTCAAAAGGCAGTCTCTTTTTTTTAGGAATTGATAAAATTATGTAAGTTTGTAGCAGAATACTGAATTCCTATTCAATGAAAAACATCATTAACAAGATCAGGCAAGTTTATCCGGTTTCCGACGAAGCACTTCAGGCATTGCAGGCAGATATGCAGGTAAGATATTACCCTAAAAATACTTATATAGTGCACTCGGGGGTAACGGATCGTCTGGTTTATTTTATTGAAGAGGGAGTTGCCCGTTCCGTATTTCATCACAACGGACAGGATACCACTACCTGGTTCAGCCAGGAAGGCGACATTACTTTCGGCATGGATTCGTTGTATTACAAACAGCCGTCAGTAGAGAGCATTGAAGCTCTTTCGGATTGCAAAATCTATGTCATCCATATAGACAAGCTGAATCTTCTTTACGAAACGTACATCGATATAGCCAATTGGGGAAGAATCCTGCATCAGAATGTAAATAAGGAGCTTAGCCACATGTTTGTGGAGCGTCTTCAGCTTTCGCCCAAGGAGCGGTACGAACAGTTTAACCGGCGCTATCCCGGATTGATAAACCGGGTGAAGCTGAAGTATGTGGCTGCTTTTCTGGGTATTTCCATTTATACACTCAGCCGGGTGCGTGCCCAAAAATAAGTATTCGCCGGTCTTTTTTGCTTTTGAGCAAAAAAACTTCAGATGGCAAGCTGTATCTTTGCCATCTGAAAATATTAACTTAATACTAAGAAACAAATGTCTAATACCCCCTCAGCAGCATTTTCGGATACCAAGGCGCATTACGATCTTCTGGACGGACTTCGTGGTGTAGCGGCCCTTATGGTGATATGGTATCATATATTCGAAGGCTATGCTTTTGCAAGCGATACCATGATTACAACGTTCAATCATGGATATTTAGCCGTGGATTTTTTCTTTATCCTTTCAGGTTTCGTTATCGGCTATGCCTATGATGACCGTTGGGGTAAGAGTCTTACAATGAAAGATTTCTTTAAGCGTCGTTTGATACGTCTTCATCCTATGGTGATAATGGGGGCTGTTCTGGGTGCTATTACATTCTGTTTTCAGGGTTCCGTGCAATGGGATGGAACACATATCGGTATCTCCATGATAATGCTGTCTCTGCTCTGCACGATATTCTTTATCCCCGCAATGCCGGGCGTAGGTTATGAAGTGCGTGGCAACGGTGAGATGTTTCCGTTGAACGGGCCTTGCTGGTCGTTGTTCTTCGAGTATATAGGTAATATTCTTTATGCCTTGTTTATCCGTCGCTTATCCAATAAGGCGCTGACTGTGCTCGTTGTATTGTTGGGAGTGGCATTGGCGCTATTCGCAGTCTTCGATGTTTCCGGTTATGGAAATATAGGTGTGGGCTGGACGTTGAACGGTGTCAACTTTGGTGGCGGATTATTGAGAATGTTGTTCCCGTTTTCTGTGGGTATGCTTATGTCGCGTAACTTCAAGCCTATGAAGGTGAAAGGCGCGTTTTGGATATGTACCATTGTATTGATTGCTTTGTTCTCAGTACCCTATCTGGAAGGTGCGGAGCCGATTTGTACAAATGGTGCTTATGAAGCATTTTGTATTATCGTAGCTTTCCCCGCCCTTGTATGGATAGGAGCATCGGGAACTACTACGGATAAAAAGTCAACTCAGATATGTAAGTTCCTGGGAGATATCTCGTATCCGATTTATGTGATACATTATCCGTTCATGTATCTGTTCTATGCATGGCTGATTAAAAATCAACTCTTTACTTTGGGAGAAACCTGGCAGGTTGCTTTATGCGTTTATGCCTTGAATGTAGTGTTGGCTTACCTGTGCTTGAAGCTGTATGATGAGCCTATACGAAAATATTTGGCTAAACGGTTTTTAAAGAAGAAGTGATTACGCCCTTTCAGGGTTCAGGTCGGGGCTGAGATCGCGATGTCCCACTACTCTAGTACACATTATTTTTCATAACCTTTCATTTTCAATATAATTATGGGTCGCATGATATAATCTTTAAGAAAGGAAGCATTATAGTATAAACTGGAATCTTGCCTGCAATACACTAAAATTCTTGTCGCTTATCTTCCGAATGTGTTTTCCGGGGATTACATAACTGTAGTTTACTTTAATCCCTATATGCTTGTTTATGTAGTAATTCAATCCTAGAGAAAGATCCTTTTGTGCTCCGCCTAATACTTCCGCAGTCCGGTCGTTCATATCTACGATATTGAAACGTCCGCAGAGTTCGAGCGCACGACCTATAGGGCGGGAAGGACATGCCGGAGCTGCATCATAGTCATAAGTATCTCCTATCAGGAGCCACGAACATTGCGCATATCCACCCTGTCCGGTATAGTCGGCAAGGGCATTCCTGCGTTTCACTTGAGTACGGATATATTCGCTTTGAAAGAAGAATTTTCCGTAATAGATCAGCAGTTCAGTACCCAGCTTCACTTGATGGCGGGCATTATCCACTTCCGCATAAATCAGGTTACGATTGTCGATAGTACTCACTCCGGCAGATTTATAGATAAAGGTACTCCTGTTATCATCATCCGGCAAAGCACCATCGGGAGTGCGATAGATAGCGGCAATACCGAGATGCAATAGCTTTCCAGCTTCATTTACAGGTCGGTAAACAAAACGTCCGTCTACGGCATAACCTTGCGAGGTATTCTTTAAGTTACTGATATCGTTGTCGGTAAACAATCCTCCGCAAGCATAATAATGCGTGGCATTGTAAGTGTAGGCAACTCCCAGACGCCGACTGTTGGTCATGGCAAGCACAGAACCGGGTGACTGATGGAAACGTAGGTCGAAAGTGCTGCAAAGCATATCCATAGTGAAAGGTTCGTAGAATTGCCCTACCTGGATGATATGCTTACCGGAAGTGTAAGTAGCGAAAGCATCTTTGATAGAAACCTTGCTGCCTACATAGCCTATTTCCACTTTCATGTCCCAGCGCTGGTAAGTGGCCCTCATGCCTACGCGCAGATCATTGAATTCCGTACCGTTACCGAAATGATTGTCATTCCTGAGATAAACACCGCCATCCATAAGCATGCGGCCGGTTACTTTGTACTGTAATTTGTCGGAGAGAGTTTCCTGTGCTGTGGCGGTCAGAGAAGTGACGACCGCCAGCAGGCACAGGGAGGATTTAGAAAGGTAATTCATTAGTAAGAAGTTTGTTGGACTACTTCTATCAGACGTGCGAAATCTTCAGGATGTACATCTCCGATGTTGCCGATGCGGAAAGTATCTGCCTGGGATATCTTGCCCGGATAGATGACGAAACCTTTTTCTTTCAGTTGGGTGTAGAAAGAATTGAAATCGAAACCTGCTTTCGGATAAAGGAAAGAGGTGATGATGGGCGACTGGAATTCGTCCGGCAGCAAGGTTTTGAAGCCGAGTGCACGCATTCCTTCTACCAATATGCGGTGGTTTTCGCAATATCTCTTGTGGCGGGCGGCTACTCCCCCCTCTTCTTCCAGTTCGGCAAGTGCCTGCTTGAAGGCTCTTACTACATGGGTGGGCGAAGTAAACCTCCATTTGCCATGTCCTTTTTCCATCGTCTCCCATTGGTCGTAAATATCGAGTGAGAGTGAACGGGAAACACCTTTGCAGTGTAACAGTTCGGATTTGCGGGCTATGATAAAACCGAAGCCGGGAACACCCTGGATGCATTTGTTGGCACTGCTGATCATGAAGTCGATACCTAATTCATGCATATCCAGAGGCACACCGCCGAAGCTGCTCATAGCGTCTACAATCAGCTTTTTGTTGTGGAGCTTCACAATGTGGGCAATCTCTTTGAGAGGATTCAGGATACCGGTAGTGGTTTCGCAATGTACTACGGCTACATGGGTGATATCTGAATTGTTGGACAGGTAATCGTCTACATAGTCAACGGAAACCTGTTCGGTTTCTTCGAAAGCAAGCATATCGTAGTTGATGCCGTGATATTCGGCAATGTGGCCCATACGGTCACCATAAGCGCCATTGCTGAGGATAAGTAGTTTGTGCTTGGGAGTGATGACACTGCCGATAACAGCTTCCACGCAATAAGTACCGCTTCCCTGCAAGAGTACGGAAGTGTATTCATTGGTGGCTGTGGTGGCAAGGGCAACGAGGGATTTGCGGATTTCTTCTACAATGTGTACGTTATAGTCGGCGTCCCATGTACACCAATCGGTCATCATGGCCTCTTTTACGGTTTCTGACGTGGTTAATGGGCCGGGGGTTAATAATAAATAGGGTTTCATATTGGTTTGATATTTAAAAGGATTAATGATTCGTATTCAGTTTATGATTGATAAGTTCTATGATTTTGGGAAGCTCTTCGATGCTGTCCACCACATAGTGGGCGCCTGCAAGAAGCATGCGCTGTCTGACTTCTGCTTTCCGGGCAGTGAGCGTTGCGGGAGACATTTGTTCTACTTCCTTCTGGGTTAGTCCCAGTTCGTTGCTGCCGAGTATGACACCGACGGTCCAGACTTTGGCATTGATACCCTCTTTGATGTCGGCAATGGTGTCACCGTACTTCAGAACACAGTCTGTTGAAGGGATGGCAAGATCGATCATGTTTTGGTAAATCATATAAGGGAAAGGACGTCCGGCAGGCAGACCGTTGGGAGTGACACACTTGTCGGTGGTGTAACCTTTGCGGGCTGCATTGGGGAGCACTACGTCCATCATGGCTTGGGTGTAGCCGGTGGTGGAACCTATTTTGATGCCTTGTTTTCTCAGTTCGTTCAGGGTATCGATGACTCCGGGAATGGGGTCGGTGTAGTTTGCCAGGGAAGCAAAAAGGTATTCCTCGAATTTGGCGTTCATATCTGTTACGTCCTGTTCGTTCCAGGGACGGTGATAGAGTTTCTCAAACTCCTCGCCTACTCCGTCCATCTTGAACAGTTCGCGGATGTGGTCTATCTTGGCCATTCCCATAGGGCGGCGGGCTTGTTCCATCGTGATGTTGATGCCTATTTCATTGAAGGCTTTCAAGAAGGCGGCTACCGGAGCGAAACATCCGTAATCAACTGCAGAGCCTGCCCAGTCCATAATGATACATTCTATTCTTTTCATATTTACTTGTTATTTTATAATGAGTTGTTTAATAATAAATTGGGGTTTATCTATTTTTGTAAGCCTTTTAGGCTACCTGCAAAACTTGAATTATTCATCTGTTGAATTATTGCTTATTGCGATAAGATGTTCTTATTTCTCTTACTTTTTTAGCTGGGCATCACAGAAAATGCAGATTGTAACATTTCCGGTTTCTCTTCTACCGCATGTCCCGTGCGCAGGAGTTCTTCTTTCTTATGTCTCTGCACCAGGTAGACAATAGAACAGCTGAATGCTACGGTACAGATTATTCCTACATAACCGGACATCTGGTTGTAAAAATCGAGCCAATTGATATCCGTATTAAAGAATTCCTTGAACATCAGGACGAGTACAGTACCAGTATATCCGATGAAATCAATAGTCACAATAAAGAATCCTACATTTCCTTTTATCTTGAAGCATGCTATGAAGCGGTCGAAAAATATGCTTTGAAAACAAAGGTAGGCAATGTAAAGGCTCAGACTCTGGATGAACAACCAAGTCACGGTGCTGAGTTGAAGCGTATCGTAATTGAGTGATACGAAACTCATGGTAGCCGTTCCGGCAACCACCATACTCAAGAGGATGACCAATACTTTGATATTACTCTTTACAAAGACCATCATTCCGAAAAGTGCCAGGATGATAAGAGTAACAACACTGTCGATCTGTGCAAACAGCCAGGAAGAATGTCCGCTCATGTCGATAATCTTCACCAGGAAATCTTCTTTAATATCCCGGAGGATAACCAACAGAAGGTTGGCTACGAACAGGAGGATCAATACAGGCATGAAGTTGCGGAACAGTTCTTTGCGTTGTTTTCCGTTGAGAGTGACACGCTGGCTCTTTTCGGCAATGTCTTGTTGGGTGGGTTGCGGCAGGCGATTCAGGGTGTAACCCAGCAAGGCAAGCAATGGCAGGGCAAAGCCACCGATGAGAGCGGGCATCCAGAACTCTCCTACATGCAGGGTGTTCATAACGAACAGTCCGATAGATTTTGCCACGCCGGAGCTGATGACAATACTGATACCCAAAAGGCTGGCAAGAATATCGGTGGTGCGTCTGCCTTCGATGAAGCTGAATATCACGCCCCACATGCAACCCAGTGACAAACCGTTGAAGAACATGGCGAAGATATTATAAGGAGCGGGCAAGAGTCCGAAGAGAACCAGGGAGAGTTCCGCTACCAGAATAGAAGCCAGAATGAACTTCATGCGGTGCTCCTTCTTTAATTCGGAAATCAACTTGATACCGACAAACTTGGCGATGAGGTAGCCCAGAATCTGGACGATGGTAACCAATACTTTATAATCCAATCCGAAGGCATCCAGTCCGTCGAAGGAGGCAGCGGTGAAAGGTTTGCGAAGCGCATATACTAAGGAGTACGAAAGAAGCGCTGCACCTCCTGCCCAAAGTATGAATACAAGATCGGATATTTTCTTGTTTGAAAGTAGTTCCGTTTTAATGTCGGTAATTGTTTTCATTTTATTCTCTTTTGATTTCGAGGGCAAAAGTAGAAGGATGATGTTACAGAAAAAATGAATATTTATTATTAATACATTTAATTATCGGATAGAAAATAAAGTAACATTAATGTAACATTTATGCAATCGGAATATAACACAAGAGGCTGTTCTTTGCAAATTAAAAACCAAAAACACTTACAAAATATGGAGGAACTATTAGATATATATAAGCGGATAGAAGATCTGCGTAATAAAGGGGTGAAAATGAAAGATATAGCTGACAAAACGAATATGCCTGCCAGTGTGCTGTCTTCTCTCTATTCAAGTGTGCTGCCCACCTTTGCAAGATCGGTAAAGAAAGGAATGACGGAAGAAGAAGCATTGGACTATGCCCTGTCTCAGGTGAATAATGTTTCGAAGAAACGTTTGCTCGGCAACCTTACTGAAATGAAAGAGCAGTTGCTGGAACTGGAACCCGTGACAACCGGTAACCAGAAGGAAATTCCATTCGTCAGAATGTTGACCGAAGAGATGAATCATTCGGCACAGGAAGTATATAATTATAGTGGTATATATATAAGTTATAGTCTTTCGTCTTCGAGCGATTGCCTGAAGATGGAACCGTATCTGATTAGTGCCTCCGAAAACAATGACTATGTACAGGTGACTCATATGAGCGCTTACAATACAACGCATCGGGGGATCGGGTTATTAAATAATCATCAGAATGCATATATCATCTTCAACGAAAGGGAGGCTCCGCAGCTTGCATTATTCACCATCTATCTGCAACTGCCCATGTACGACTATCCGTCTATGCTGAAAGGGCTTTACCTGAGTCTGGACTATAACCGGAATCCGATAGCCCGGCGGATTGTTTTCGTGAAATATTCCGATAGCACCAGCATGGATGATTTTATAGAACTGAAAGGCGGACTGCTGACCGAGGAAGAACTGACACCGGAGCAAAAGGTCTATTTTGAATATACATGCCGGGGCGGGGATTATATAAAAACGTGTACGGTGCCCTCCCCTCACCTGAATGGTGACGATCTGGAAAGGGAGAAGAAGATGCTGAAACTGTGATTCTGCTAATAAGAATAGAATGACGGTATGTCTTTTGTTACAGATTTACAGTTTTTCTTATCATCTTGCTTTGATATTGAAAGTTTTTTAGTATGTTTGCCGCATTATTAATGAAAAACACGTCTTTTCAATGAAAAAGCAAGATTTCCTGTTTATTATTCTGGTGGTGGTAGTCTTTCTACCCTTCTTTTTGAGTGACGCGGTTTATGACTGGTATAAGTCGTTCAATGCTGCACATGGTATGGTGATGAGCTTTCTGAAGTTTGCCATTCTGTCTTCGTTGGGCGAAGTGCTGGGATTACGAATCAGTGCGGGAGTGTACAACCGGAAGGGTTTTGGTATTATTCCGCGCATGGTGGTATGGGGCATACTCGGTATGGGTATCAATGCCGCTATGATTATCTTTTCAAAAGGTGTGCCGCAGTTCATGGAGTATATGGGAATGGCAAATGCTGCCGCAACGTTTACAAGTGAAGCGATGTCTCTCGATAAGGTGCTGGTGGCGCTGGCCATATCGGTAACGATGAACACAATCTTTGCTCCGGTATTCATGACTTTCCATAAAATAACAGATACGCATATTCTGATGTGCGGCGGTTCTATTAAGAGTCTTATCACTCCTATTCCAATGACGAAAATCATCACCGGACTGAACTGGAACGTTCAATGGAACTTCGTTTTTAAGAAGACAATCCCGTTCTTCTGGTATCCTGCACACACCATTACTTTCATGCTTCCGCCGGATATGCGCGTATTGTTTGCGGCATTGCTGGGCATTGTGCTGGGAGTATTGCTGGCAGTGGCGGCACGGAAATAGTTTTTTTATTACCTTTGCTTCCTGCTAAACGAAAATAGATGTATGAAACTATATAGTAGGCAGGAAGCAATCGCACGCATGAATATGCTGGCAGGCTGTTCAAAGTCGTTTGTCTTTCTGATTGATTATTCGCAGGAACAGGTTTATGTGGAAGAGACGGCAGAGGTCTCACCGGAGGAGTTGATATATAACCTGAATGGATTTACGAATGAAGCAGTTGCCGGTTTAACGGATGAATTGTTTCCGGAGAGTTTGTCGGAACAGATAGAATGGATCTCACAGCCTGTTTCTTTTCAGGAATATAGTCGTGCTTTCGGACATGTGAAAAAGAATATTCTTGCCGGAAACAGCTTTCTTACGAATTTAACTTGCCGGACTCCGGTACAAACCAATCTGACTTTAAAGAATATATATTGTAACTCCCGTGCTTTATATAAAGTATGGGTAAAGAATCGTTTTGTAGTTTTCTCTCCGGAGATTTTTGTTCGGATAAAGAAAGGGATTATCAGCTCTTATCCCATGAAAGGTACGATAGACGCTACCCTGCCCGATGCCGTACAAACCTTGATGAACGACGGGAAAGAAGCGGCGGAACATGCTACGATTGTGGATCTGATCAGGAATGATCTGAGTATTGTGGCATCTCATGTCCGGGTGGAGCGTTATCGCTATATAGATGTGTTGCAGACAAATCGAGGACCGATATTGCAGACCAGTTCGGAGATATGCGGTGAACTTCCAGAAGATTACAAACGGCAGTTAGGTGATATTCTTTTCAGTATGTTGCCTGCCGGTTCTATTACCGGTGCACCCAAAAAGAAGACGATGCAGATTATTCGTGAAGCTGAAGGATATGAACGGGGATTCTATACGGGAATAACCGGATATTTCGATGGAGACAATATGGATAGTGCCGTGATGATACGTTTTGTGGAGCAAGAGGCGGACGGAATGTATTTTAAAAGCGGTGGTGGCATTACTTTCAAGAGTGACGCCCGCAGTGAATATGAAGAAATGAAACAGAAAATATATGTGCCGATTTATTGAAACGATACAAGTACGTGATGGTAAGTTGCAGAACCTTGCCTATCACAACCGTAGGATGAATGAGACGAGACAGGCGGTTTTCGGAATGGCGGATCAACTGGATATTCTGGATTATATAGGGGATTGTCCTGAAAGCGGTTTTTATAAATGCCGGGTAGTTTATGGCAGAGAAGTATGTGAGGTGGCATTTTCCACTTATACAATGAGGACTGTACGTTCGCTCCGGTTGGTCGGTTCGGATACGATTGATTATCGCTACAAAAGTACGGACCGGAAGGAACTGGAAGCATTGTATGCCCTGCGCGGCAATCAGGATGATGTATTGATTGTCAGAAACAATCTTTTGACGGATACTTCCATTGCTAATGTGGCGTTAGAAAAAGAGGGAGTCTGGTATACACCGAGGACTCCCTTATTGAAAGGTACAAAACGTGCATTGCTGTTGGAACAGGGGGTACTGACGGAATGTGATATTCCGTCAGATGTGATTTCCTCCTATTCACATATCGCTTTATTTAATGCGATGATTGATTTTCAGTCTCTGGTTCTGGAGATTAACCGGGATACGGTTATTCGTATTTGATACTATCTACCGGATTATTTCTTGCTGCCCGATAACTGTTCAGGCATACTGTGAGCAGGGTGATGCAGACAGTGAAGAACAAAGGAAGCAGGAAATGAAGGATACCAATGTGTACATGGTAAGCAAATTGTTGCAGCCAATAATTCATCAGATAGCAGACCAGGGGTACAATGAGTATAAAGGCTATACCTATGTAGTACAGGAACGGGCGATTGACAAGCCATAATATTTGCCCGAATGATGCACCGTGAATCTTCCGAATTCCTATTTCGCGTATACGTTGTTGGATAGCATAATGGGTGATGCCGAACAATCCGAACAGTGTGAGGAACAAACTGATTGATGCATACATCAGCAGGATGCGGGAAAAGTCGGTAACTTCCTGATTATTGGAGATCAGTACCTGATAAGGGTCTTCATAATTGAATGGAGTACCGGGGTATTTTTTTTCCCATAATCCGCGAAGATGATTGATAACTGTTGTGCGATCTTGCTCATCAAACTGTAAGGTCAATGTGGTATAATTATCTTGGGGCATTTCGTGCAGAATCATTCTCAATGGAAACACATTGTTTGTGAGCGAATATTTCTTGAAATCTTTCATGACACCGATAATAGTACCTTTCTCACTCTTTTCGGGCACGTATTTAGAGATAGGTTGTCCCACCGGATCTTCTCCTTCGGGCACAAGATAGCGAATGAAGGACTCGTTGATGATGACCGGCACAGAGGTACGGAGTAATAAATGGAATGTTTGTTTGGCATCCAGCAAGTCGAAATCGTATATATCCAGGAAGTCCGGACAGTTTTCATAAAGTTCAAGCATCAGAAGGTCATTCTTCTCACCATTTTGGCGGGGAACGGCCATACTCATGGTATAAAGGCCTGATTGAGAAGATACAACAGACTTCACTCCGGGGATGGATTTAATGTCTTCTATCCAAGTAGATAAAGGGGATTGCCGGGGGGCACCGATTCCAAACTCAACGATTCCTTTGTAGCGGCTTCCCTCCTGCTCTATCAGGTCCATTTGGCTACGGATTATCATAAAAGCACTTAGCAGTCCGATAGAAATCATGAATTGTAAGGTGACCAGTGCTGCTACAATGCGCTGTTTCTTACGACCTGTAAAGAAGCTGCGGTAACGGCTTTCGGACAAGGTCTGTATCTTCCGGCTCATGTATTCTGCCGGAACAACGGATAGAATGATGACAAACAGCAGGATAACAGGGAATACCTGAACGGAGAAAAGATAGGAGAACGACAGATGTGCGGATATTGTTGCATTGAATACTGCTAACAGGTCGCTCATCAACAGAATGGATAACAAGAACGCTGTAATCACCATCAGGAAAGTATCGGCAAAGAGTTGCCAACGGATTTGACGGTGGCTTGCACCTAAAAGGTTTTCAATGTGCAAGGTGCGTATTTGCTTCAATAAGCGTGAAAAACTGAGGTTGATATAGTTGAAGCAACCGATGAACAAGATTAATAAAGCAGATAGCAGTCCTACGCTTAACAGGGCCTTTTGCCGATGCTTGATACACTGGTTGCTATCTTGTGTGGTAGTGGTAAAATAGGATTCCTGTAAAGTCTGGGTACGGTAATACCCTTTGCCTAATAAAGTAGGAAGCTCGGTTGTCTCGAAGCGTTGGCGAAAGGCGTTGAGGTCTGTTTCTTCTTTGAGAAGTATCGAACAGGTGGTTCCTTCGGGACTTTTTAGATGCGTGAGCAAGTCTGCCTGCAACATGCTTTGCGATGGCAGACGGAAGACGGCGGCGATACGGTAGGCACTTTCGCCGGATTGAGGGATATCCAGCAGCTTGCCGAGGCAGTCGGTGGTACCGAAACAACGTTCGGCCAGAGCTTGGCTGATGGCAATGGTTCCCGGGTGAGTCAATACTTCTTCTATTTTTCCTGCAAGGGTTTCGATGGGGATAAACTTGGGCAATGTACTGTCTGCCGATAGCAGGTTCAGTTCGGAATATTCTTGGTCGCCCACACGGATTTTTGTGTGAGTGATGGCTTGTGTGCGTAGTGAAGCTTCTATCTCAGGGAATTGTGAGATGATTTCGGGGACAGATTCGTGATATACGAATGTTCCCTGCATTTCTTGTTGTGCGAAAGGTAGTGTTTGTGTCAGCCGGAGGATACGGTCACGGTTGGGGTTGTTATACTCGATGTTGTATTCGTATAGGACGAAGGCTGTCAGTAGGTTGGTGCAGGCGATACCGATAACCAGACTGACAAGAGAAATAGTGACGAACAATTTATTTCGCCACCAGCTACGCAGGACAAACTTCAGAATGTACATGTTTAATATCTTGATATGTTATTTGAAAAGTAGGTCAATCTGTTACCCTGGGCTTGTCGAAAGATATCTTCTCTTGACACAAGGTTGTAGAGATGAGATTCTTCGATCTTGCCCAGGATGACAGGAATTGGCAGAGTAAAGAAACGTTTACAGACTCACCTCTGTCACCACCTGTCCGTCGAACAGATTAATGATACGTCCTGCAAAACCGGCATCGTGCTGTGAGTGGGTTACCATGACGATGGTGGTTCCTTCTTTGTTCAGTTCATTCAGCAATTCCATCACTTCCTTACCGTTCTTAGAGTCCAGATTACCGGTAGGCTCATCGGCAAGGATCAGCTTTGGATTGGCTACTACGGCACGGGCAATGGCTACACGTTGCTGCTGACCACCGGAGAGCTGCTGTGGGAAGTGTTTGCTTCGGTGTGTAATGGCCATGCGTTCCATAGCTGTTTCCACGCGACGTTTGCGTTCGGCGGAAGGAATGCCCATGTAGAGCAACGGCAGTTCGATGTTTTCGTATACGTTCAGTTCGTCAATCAGGTTGAAGCTTTGGAATACGAAACCAATAACACCTTTACGCAGGCTGGTGCGTTGTGCTTCGGTGTATTTGGATACTTCCTTTCCATTGAGGTAGTATTCTCCACCCGAAGGGTTATCGAGCAAGCCGAGGATATTCAGCAATGTAGATTTACCGCAACCGGAAGGTCCCATGACTGCGACGAACTCGCCTTCTTTCACTTCGATGTTCACATTGTTCAAAGCCCATGTTTGCACTTCTTCTGTCTTGAAGATTTTCTGCAGGTTTACTGTTTTAATCATAATAGTGATAATTTTAATTAGTAATATTGTTTATTCATTTTTTATTATCTCGGCCGGATTGATATGCATGATCCGGTAAATTTTGTATGCGGTGGTGAGGAATATCATGAAGGCTACGCTGAAGAAGAGCACAACGCCCCACCACCACTCTGACACGACTTTCATGTTATCAATAATAGCCATCATCGCCAGTCTTAATAAAGGATACGCGACCGCAAATGCCAGTAAGAAAATCGTCAGATAGGCTTTTCCGAATACGGTGGCAATAGTTGTCGGAGTGGCTCCGTTAATCTTGCGGATAGCCATCTCCTTTTGCCGGCTTATGGTATCTATCGAGATGGCCGAATAGATGCTCAGCACCACCAGCAGTATACTTACTATCGCCAATATCATCATCGCGCCTTGCATCATTTGGATACTTCTCATGAAATCTTGTTTGTCATCGGGAAGTTTTTTAATCTCAACTGGCAATGTGACAGGAACATAATGCCGGCAAATCTCGTTGATGCGCCGAATTGCTAATTTGATATCTGTTCCGGGAGCCATTTTAAAGCATATCGCATTGAGCTGATTGCCGGGATAAAACACCGAACCTATTGTATGGCCGTTGCTGCTCTCTTTGTGCAACGCCTTAAACGTGCCGATAATACGATAACTCTGGCCATAGAATTCCACCATGTCCTGTATGCTATCCTTATCCAATTGCCGTCTGAAGTCCTCGCTCACATAGATGGTTCCGCTTGCGTCTGCATCCACCACTTTACCCGACATAGGAATATTCAGGAACTTAAAATAATGGGGATCTCCCTTTATTACTGAAACATACGCTTCCGAACGGTCCGCCTTTGTATATGTTTGCATATAATGGGACATCATAGTATTATCTTCCATCTTCAGTTCATCCGTAACCTCGGGCAGTGCGCGGATATCAGCCAAAATGGAATTCAGATGCTGGCGCATACGCTGCGTATTTATCTTGACAATAATAATTTCTTTTTCCTCTTGCGAGGTAAGTGCGCTATATGTTCTGCCGAATGCTTCGTACCAGCCCAAATTGATTACGAATGTTCCTCCAATAAAGAAGATGGAAATACTCAGCTGCAACCACATCATGACCGAACGGAATATATGCTTGTTGCGATTACGGTTCACCTGACTGATAATGCTTGTCGTCCGCAAACGTTGGATAGGAAACCAGATGATCAGCATACATATCGCCAAGAGTACGATATATATCTTAAACTGCAGCAGATAAATAGCAAACAGTATGGCATCAGGTATCCCCCAATTAGGTATATAGATTTGCATGGCACTCATTGACAACTCCATCAACACAAGAGATATGAGAAAAGCGAACGACATCATCCAGAATACTTCAAAGAAGAGTAGCAGATACAGCCCTTTCACGCTTGCTCCCATACACTTACGCAAAGCTATCTCACGCTGCCGGTTATAGAACATCTGAATGATAAATTTCAGGAAGTTGATAAGTCCCGAAATCAAGATCAGTGAAGCAATGAACATGATCAACATATTGATCAACAGACTCTTCATGCTTACCGCATCTTTCTGTGACAGCAATCGGGCTTCGGGATATATGGTTTCTCCATTCCGTTCCCACGGCACTGATCGCAGAAGTTGGTTCAGTGCTTCCAGATTCATTTGGGGAGGCAGGTAACCGTTTATAGCTATCGGCTGGTCGGGCATCACTTCGTAAGAGAAGTAACAGTCTGTCTGAAATTCCAGCAGATCGTTTTCTACTACATTTACCACTCTGAAACTCTGCATGGCACTATCCGGTTGCAGACTCGATTCGGTGAAGATGATTGTACCGATGGGATTCTTGTCACCATATGCCTTGCGGACAAAATTCTGTGATAGTATCACCTCATCAGGTGCCTGAATCAGCCGACTGCCATATAGCAATTTTCGGTTGTAATAGGAGAAATAGTAATCATTAACACCCATGAAGTTTATGATAAATGGAAAGTTGTGCTGTTCATTATCAATGATTTCCGCTTCTATTGATTTATGGAAAAACTGACTGAAACTTAACTTTCCCAGTTCACGACTGAGTTTGTCTTCCAGCAGTTGGGCATCCTGCATGCTGAAGAATGAGTTTCTATCCTGAGAGTATTCCAATCTGATACGCCGTTCCATGTCCGGTAAATCTACCTCCATCTTTTGGCAATACATGGATACCAGAATGTAGCACACAATGCCCACTGCCAGGCAGAGAGCTGAAATCAAACTGTGAGTTTTATACTTCCACAGGTTTCTGAGTGATATTTTCAGATAATGGATTATCATGGGTTGTTTATTCAACTTATTGGTTATTCGTTTTTAATTACTTCCGCTGGATTCGTTTTTGCTATCCGCAAGATACGGAAAAGTATTGTAAAGCCTGTAATAAGAGTAACAATCAAGAATATACAGAGCCAGAAAAGCAGACCGCAGTCAAAGAATACCGTATACATTTGTTTCCATAACATCAATACAACATATACAAGCGGGAATGCAACGATGGCACTACACAATAACAAGATAATATAAAGACGGGCAAACAACAGGATAATCTGCGGAACATCTGCCCCATTTACTTTACGGATAGCAACTTCTTTCTGGCGTCGTTCTGTATCGAGCGTGATACTGGAGTATACACCTAATAGTGTGATAATAATGCTGATAACAGCAAAGAACAAAATGATGTCCTTCAGATTATACTCAAGAGCCTGCAAAATATGGATATCATCCAGGAATGTTTTAGCCTGATAAGTTATATTTTCAGGAAGCATCTCGCGGTAGACTTTCTCAATCCATCGGGCTACTTCTTTTTGCTGGCCCGGATGACTCTTTATGTAACAATGACCTATGTAGACTGAAGGATCATAAGGCAGGAAAGCATATCCACTACTTCGGTTATATACATTGGCCTGAAAAGGTGCGGATATTCCACAGATTGTGTAGTCGGTATTACCGCTATACAAGTTCATACCGATTACATTTTTCTTCTGCATCTCCTGCCAGACATTGTCTACCACAATATCTTTTTCCGTTTGAGGAAGTCTTCCTTGTTCTATGGGAATATTCATGAAAGAGAAGAAATTGGCGGGTACAGCCATGACACTAATATCAATCCAGGAGTTCTCATTTCCCTTTTCGGTCGTTAATCCATTGCCTGACATCCCTTGCATATAACCGACATCTGATAACAGAATTTCTTTCACTCCGGCATGTTGTTTAAAACGCTCTATCAACGCCAACTTTTCTTCATTCTTCATAAAGGGATAGTCCAGAGGAATACTAAGAATCTCCGATTTTTCTTTTTGACTTAGCGTATGGATTAAACTATTGGTCGTTTTCTCTGCTTGCAGATATAAAGCAGCCGTCAGGGATACAAATACCCAGCAAATAAAGAACTGGATACCCAGCATAAGGCTGCGTCCCCATTGCTTACCTCTGCGTTTATTGTTTCCATAAATACCTGTTTGCACGGTAATACGACGAATACGAATGGAAACAGACAAACATATAAGGACGCAGAGTATGATAAGAAGAACGATATATTGCAAAGCATGTATTAAAAGCGTTTCAGAGGTAAAAGTCATAGCAAAGCCCGGCAAAGAGAAATTCATGTGATTTCCTAATAATTCTATGCCTGATAATACCAGTATGGAGGATATGGATATGACGATCAATGACTGTGTGAATAGTAAACAGAAGAGTTGTTTCCAGTTGCATCCTATCATTTTCATGATACTGTATTCTTTAGTACGATTGAAGAAAGAACCGATAAGGAAATGGAAAAAGTTAATCAGCCCTACTAATAATATCAGTGTACCTACAGTTCCGGTAACTAATCCCAGATAGGAAGCACCTTGTTTTTTCAATCTGGCTCCCATACTACTGGCAGTGACAGTGTAAGCTTCGCCATACAAAGTATAAGTATAGTCTCTTTTTAAGAATTGCTTTTCTAAATCGGTACATGTAGTTTGTGGTGATAACAGCACGTAGGTATTTGCTCCCGTCATATTATGCCGTTTGGAACTTTGCAGAAGTCCTTCACTATCGTTTACGGTCAGCATATCTATGTTTTGCATAAAATCCAAACTATTGTTCAGAGGGATATCTTTCATTACTGCTTGAATGGTGTAGACGATACCTCCTGTTTTCGGGGTACTTTCAGGAGAAGTATTGAGCCTTCTCATGAGAGTCATGTGTTTGCCGATAGCACTTTCTGCATTACCGAATATTTTAATGGCCATAGATTGGCTCAGGATGACGGAGTTAAGAGACTGACTTGCCATTTTCCAATGTCCTGCTACCATTTCCGGAGTGAAGATTTTATTGTAGCAAGTATCTATTTCAATCGTTTCAAGTTCATAAGGTAGCATCTTTTCCGGAGATAACTCTACATAATAAGGGCGTTCGCGAGGATAGGTTACGGATGAAATGGCTTCCGTTTCTCCCAAAGACCATGTACGCAAATCTTCGGCCAGAGGAACCGGAGAACCGGAAAAATATCTGTCTGTCTTGCCGTCATAGAGATTTAATTCTGCTATGCGATCATGATTAGTAAAACAATGGTCTGTACTTTCTACAAAGCGACTGCAATATATGCAGACACAAAAGCAGAGCAAACCTACTGCTAATCCGATGATGGAAATGATATTTTGTGTCTTATGCTTATACAAGTTTCTGAATGCTATTTTGAGATAATGGAATATCATGGTTTATACATTTTATATTTTATATATTCAAAACTTATGCCAAGTATGTAACTTTCTATTTATTAATAATATACTGGTTTTTGTTATAGAGTATTAGTGTGCTATAGTGCACAAAAACAGTGCATATCCGCACATGGATTCTATACTTACTCGGTCTTTATTATATCCACCGGATTTATTTTTGCAATTTTCAAAATGCGGAATATGACAGTAAGTAAAGTCATGAGAACTATCCCAATAAATATGCAAATCCAGAAGCAGAAACCGTCATCGAAAAAGACAATATACATTTGTTTCCATAATTGCAGTATTGTGTATAGCAGTGGAAATGCAATCACTGCTGTTATTACTAATATCCGGACATACATGCGCAAGAACAGATAAAGTATTTGCCATAGTCCCGCACCATTAACTTTACGGATGGCTACTTCTTTGCATCGGTGTTCAGTATCAAGGGTAATGGCTGAATATACTCCCAGTAAAGTAATGATTACACTTACTATTGCAAAAAATAGGATGATGTTCTTCATTTTCGATTCCAATCCTTGTATTTCTTCCAAATCTTGTTGCAGCGTACTGATTTGTGGGGACAAAGTGTATGGAAGTGCTTCACGGAGCACTTGGGATGCATACTCTTTTACGGCTTTTACTTGAGCTGGCAGGCATTTAATGTAGCAATATTTTACGGGTCCTTCCATTTTAAGTGGCAAGAAAGCCATACCCTCACTTCGGAAAAGACTCTCGCTCTGGAAATATACATTGGTTATAAATGAAGATGTAATGCCTTTGACGGTATAGCTACCGTTAAAGTTATACAAGATGTTGCCTAAAATAGGTTTGGGAATCCGTTTTTCTAAAACGTCATCAATTACCATTTCTGTATTGTTTTGCAGATTATTGCCTTTCAACAGAGGAATATTCATGAAATGGAAAAAATTGGGAGCTGCATATATGAAACTACTGTTGATATTAGAATCTCTGTTGTTCTCTTCAGATTGGAATCCGGTAATAGAAATTCCACCGGCATAATTGTTATTTGACAATAATTTCTCTTGCACACCCGAATGTTGTGCTATGCGTTCTGTAATGGCAAGTTTCTCTTCATTTTTCATGAAGGTGTAGTTCAGAGGAATACTGAGAATACATTCTTTCTCTTCTTTTGAAAGAGTGCCAAAAAGTGTGGAGGTTGTTTTCTCTGTTTGTAGATAAAGGGATGCTGCCAATGTGACGAATATCCAGCAGATGAAAAATTGAATGCACAGCATAGTGTTCCGTATAAAATGTTTGCTCATACGTCTGACATTGCCTTTGATCCCTTCTTGAATGGATATGCGATGGGTATATGCAACAGTCAGTATACAAATGAGCAAATTCAGTAGAAATATCAGTATAAGATATTCGGAACATTGCTTCATTAGTGATGTTTTGTCTATTTCCAATGTAAATACTACTAACGTAAGATGAAAAAAGGGAGCCAGTAGTTCAATTAAACAAAAAGTAATCAGAAAGGCTAATAAGATAATCAGTGCCGATTGAATGAAAAGCTGTGATAACAGTTGGTAGTTACTGCTTCCTAATACCTTACGGAGACTATATTCGCGGCTACGGTTAAGAAATGAGCCGGTAAGGAAATGGAAAAAATTAAGAAGGCCGATAAGTAAAATTAGTATTCCTAATGCAGTGGTAACACTGATAAAGTAAGGGCTGAAGGTTGCACTATAGGCTCCCTTCCCCAATGCAGTTGCACAAATCGTATTATCAGGGAATGCATCGCTGGATAGATTCAGTTCGCGAAGATGATCCTCCAGTTGTTGTACACTTTTCCCTTTATGCAATAAAGCGAAAGTGGAGCAACCGGTCGTAAACTTTCTACTTTCACTCTGGAACAAACCTTCACTATCATTTAGCACTAATAAATCAATTCTATTGCAAAAATTCAAGCTGTTATTTTGTGGTATATCTTTTATGATTGCCTGGATGGTATAGACAGTGCCACCTGAATTTGGGGTAGCATCTGGTGAACTCATTAGTTTTTTGGTCAGTACCATACGTTTACCGATCGGATCACCATTTTCACCAAAAACCTTGCGTGCGGTGCTTTCCATCATAATAATAGCATTGGGAGTATGGACCGCAACATCCCAGGAACCGGCTATAATTTTCGGAGTGAATACTTGGCGGAAACAAGAATCAATTTCGATAGTTGACATTTCAGTAAATGGATATTCCTTTCCGTCTTTCATTTCTATATTGTATGGACGTGGATCAGCATTAGCGATGTGTGTTAAAATGTCCACTTCATTCAATGGTATATCCTGCAATTGCTCAAAGACCGTAGCAGGAGTTCCGGAGAAGAACTCCCCGTTTGAACTCTTTAAAACAATATCGGCAATATGATCATGATTTTCAAAACATTGGTCAATACTTAGAAAGAAACGACTGCAATACATGCATATACTGAAGCAAAGCAGACACACTGCTAATCCTACGATACTGATAAGATTTTGCGTTTTGTATTTAAGCAAATGACATATTGCTATTTGAAAATAGTGTTGTAACATTTTTTATGGCGTATTATATATGTATTTATTCACTTTTTATCACTTCTGCCGGATTCTGCCGTGCTGCCTGCCATACCCGCCAGCCAATGCATAACAGAATAAGTAAACCTATCCCACTAAATATAGCCAGATATATCCATGCACTGATTGTTGTTTGTTCTATATAACTTTCCAGCCATTTTTTCATCAAAGCGTATCCTATAGGAAATGCCATCACTGATGCTGCAACGAGTAATATAAAGTACTCTTTTACAAACATAGCAAGTATTTCTTTTACAGACGCTCCATTTACTTTGCGGATGGCTATTTCTTTGCGCCGCTGCTCGCAACTTAGCGTAATGAAAGAGAATATTCCGAAAGCGGCAATGAGTACGCAAATAATTGAGGCAAAGCCAAGCAGCTTCAATAATAACGTTTCGGATTTCAGGAACTTAGAATATTCCTCTTCTATATTGAGAAGAGAATGATATTCATTATTGCCAGTTGAGATTTTGGCATATACATCATCTACTCGCTTTTTAAGATCCTCCCATGTTCCTGCGCGATATTTTATCAATATATCACCATAGTTGGCATCGGAATCGGAACCTCCCAGACCTCCTTTATTGCAGAATAAAGTAGGTGCTGCCGGGATTGTAGGTGCTGTGATATGGAAGTCTTTTACAATTCCGACGATTGTAACTCCTTGGTGAATATTGATTTTCTTACCTATCGGATCATCTAAGCCTAATCTTCTTGCACAAGTCTCGTTGATGATAGCCTTATCCGCATCATCCGGTTTTAGCATTTCACCTTCTATTAGTTTCAGGTTGTAGAAATTGATAAATTCCCTCTCTTCTCTTATGCAGATGATATCTACTCTATCTTCCTTATCCGTGCTTTTCTTTCCTTCCCAACTGTTTATCCTGTAAGTCAGTGTACTATATCTTGGAAATAAAGGTTCACATCCTTTCAGTGTCTCTACAATACATGGCATCTTATCTATTTCGGCACTGACGGCAGCATAAGATTCCGGAGAAACATATTGTCTTAATACTGCTGTATTCTTTCTTTCCCAACCAATGTCACCATTTGCCAGGTGATTGAGTTGTTTCATAAGAATGCTTACGCAAAAGATAAATAAGATACATATTATCAATTGGAATACTATGCTGCATTTACGGAATAGGAATAGATTGCCGGATTGCCTGTAGTATCGGCGGACAATAAAAGGTATTAATAGGATATAGGATATGAAAAGAATACCTATAAAGTAGAGGAATGATTCTCCATAAATATTTCCATTAATTTCGGACAGTTCTCTGAATTTCGGAAGCGATAATTCGATAAACGTCATTCCTAAAAGACCGGATAAAAGCAGCACAAATAAATATTCAGTACCAAAAAGTATGAATAAATTCCGAATGGATGAACCACATACTTTTCTTAATTCAATTTCCCGGTTTCGTGTGCGCATACGGGTGATAAACAAGGAGAGATAGTTGAACAATGCGCAAAGTATAATCATGCCGCTTGCTATGGAGAAAAGTACTAAATAATTGAATTTAAGGGTCAGTTTTTCATTTATGGCGGAGTAATGGTATTGGGTTAATGGAATTATCTTATATTTTTCGAGAGGTTTGGGATACCATTGGTTTCCGGATTCGTAGTTCTTCATTTTTTCCTGAAAAGATGTAGCATCCACTCCTTTACGTAGCCGAACGTAGGTTTGAAATCTATGTACTCCCCATTCGCTTTTTTCTTTTTGAAATTGTGATGACATTGTCCATGCGGCAAAATAGAGATTACTATGTTTCTCTACATTTTTCAGAATGGCACAGACTGTCTTAGGTGTATCATTTGCCTCTATCTCTTGTCCCAAAACTTCTGTTGAACCGAATAATGACATAGCAGTCTCCTCTGTTAATGCAATTTTATTATCAGAATAAAGGAATTCCATGCTTCCGGATAATATGGAGGTAGGTTGGAACATCTCTAAAAATGTGGAGTCAGCATACATGCAATTAACTTTTGCCGTTTTCCCCTCTTTGGTTTTCAGCCCCATTTCCCATTGGTAAACTGCACATGCGGCTTCTACTTCCGGAAATTCTTGCCGAAGTGTAGTAGCTAACATATATGAACTGTATGTGCTGAATGTTGATTCACTAAAAGTGGCTTCTTGATAAAGTAAATGAGTTCGTTCCACACCTTCGTAGAATTTGTCATACGTTATTTCGTAGTGTATCCACAGATTTGAGAGTGCAAAGCAAGTAAATCCTACTGCCAAACCTATAATACTGATAATACTCTGTATTTTGTATTTCAGTATATTACGAAACGCTATCTTGCAATAATGCTGTATCATGTTTTTGATTTTTCTATTATTCACTCTTTATCACTTCTGCCGGATTCTGCCGCGCCGCCTGCCATACCCGCCAACCGATACATGCAAAAATAACGATCATTATACCACCAAAGATAGCAAAATATATCCAGGCACTGATAACTGTCTGTTCTACATAGTTTTCAAGCCAACGCTTCATCAGCACATACCCTACAGGGAATGCGATGACAGATGCTATAATCAGTAAGAGCATATATTCCTTCACAAACATAAGAAGAATATCTTTAATGGCAGCTCCATTCACTTTGCGTACAGCTATTTCTTTGCGCCGTTGTTCACAACTTAGTGTAACAAGAGAGAAAATGCCGAAAGCGGCGATCAGCATACAAACAATAGCAATAAAACTCAGTAACTTTATCAATGCATCTTCTGATTTCAGATAGCCGGTATACTCCTCTTCTGTATTATATAACTTATATCGCACTTCCGGATATTCATAAGTGAATATGCTATCTATCCGATTTTTAAGTTCTTTCCATTTGCCATCATGAAACTTGATTAGTATTTGTCCTTTCCCTATCGAAAATCCGGAGTTTTTAAGAATATCTTCTGTAATTAGAGTATAAGGCTGTACCGGTTCTGTTGGAGCTGTGATGTGGAAGTCTTTGATTATGCCTGTAATGGTCCATGCTCTATTATCCAGATAAAGCTTCTTTCCAATCGGTTCACTCATTCCAAGTGCTTTTACTGCTGACTCGTTAATCATGATTTTATTAGTTTCTGTTGGTTTTACCATTTCCCCTTCCAGCAGTTGCAGATTGTAGAAAGATACGATCTTTTCACAATTCCACAAACTCAGCATATCTATGCTTTTCATACCATCTTCTTTCCCATCCCAATTTTTGAAGCTTTGTGAAAAACCTGATGACTTGGGCAATAAACAACAATGTCCGGTTATGACCTCTTTTGTGCATGAGAATTGCTTTATCTTATCAGCAATGGTTTCAAAATCTTTATCCGGATATAAAAGATTGATAGAAGCTATATTTTTTCTTTCCCATCCCAGATCCGTATTCGTAAGATAGTAGATTTGCTTCATCATGACTATCATGCAGAATGTGACAAGAATTCCTGTTACTAACTGGAATGTAATGCTTGCTTTACGGAGCATGTATCTGTTTACGGTATTCCGGATGCGTGAGCGTCTGATGACGAATGGTACCAACAGAAGCAATGATAACAAAAGAATCCCGATAAAATAAAGAAGTGATTCTCCATAAATGTTTCCGGATACTCCTGATATCTCTTTAAAAGCAGGTAAAACGATTTCAATCAAAGCCATGCCCAATATTCCTGATGAGAATATGATGTATAGGTATTCTACAATAAACAGAATAAACATCCCTCCAATGGAGGATCCACATACTTTGCGTAATTCTATCTCACGGCTACGCATCTGCATACGGGTAATAAACAAAGAAAGATAATTGAATAATGAGCAAAGAATGACCAATCCGCCAGCTACGGAAAATAGTATCAGATAATATAGCTTGATGGATTTAGTTTGATTAATCGGTGAATAATGATATTGGGTGAGTGGTATCAATCGGACGTTTTCAAATACCCGATGAGGATCTCGCGGATCAGCTTTAGCTTCATGTACAGCTAATTTCTTCTGGAAAGCTGCAACATCAGTTCCTTCGTGCAATTTAATAATTATCTCAAAACCTCCATTCCCCCATTCATCCTGCCAACTGCGGAGGTACTTGCCCTGGCCCCAAGAGCCAAATGAAAGATTGCTATGATGAAGGTCTGAAAGAAGAGCACAAACAGTTTTAGGGTCATCATTGTAGTTTTTTACTTCTTTGCCCAGTACATCCGTGGTGCCAAATAAACGCATTGCGACGTCTTCTGTTAAAGCTATCTTGTCATCTGAATACATAAAGTCCATGTTACCGGATAGAATGGAAATTCCGAACATGTTCATGAAACAAGAGTCCGCCTGCATCTCATGAACTTCTACTGCGGGTTGACCGTCTACTTTTATGTCCGTTGCTTTTGTCCATCTGGTATATGCGCATGCGGCTTCCACTTCAGGAAAGTCGTTTTTCAGCACCGTTGATGCCGGATATGGCATATAAGTGGAATACCCGCTTGTTCCAAATATATTTTCTTTGCAGAGGATGTACATCCGGTCGGCTCCTTCGTGGTAAGCATCATACGTAGTATCATAATGTATCCATAGATTTGCAAGGGCGAAACAAGTAAATCCTACTGCCAGACCTATAATACTGATAATGCTTTGTGTTCTGTATTTCAGTATATTACGAAATGCTATCTTGAAAAAGTGCTGTATCATAGCTATATATTAGTTCACGCATTATTTTACTGATGTCATTCACAAGATTATATATCAAAGTGAATTTCTTTTTTTAGATTAAGGTTCAAATCTCGTGCCAAAGTTATAACAGATTGTTTTTCAGGTAAATATTTGTTTTAGTAATATTGCTTTAGTGTGCTATACTGCACAAAAATAGTGCATATTCGCACAAATGGTACATTTAAAATCACAAAGGATAGTTATAGACTCTGACTATAATTTCTTAACTTTTGATGAAGTAATAATCTGGCTGTGAACAGGTGTAGCGTTTTTTCTCTTTTAATAATCGGGAAGATGCTTCTACTTTTCTCTAAAAAAACATGCATTAGATGCACTTATGAATACACTCCTTAATGATGGTCTAGCTATGTATATCAGTGTTTTATAGTCTAAAAATAGAAAGAAATATGTGGTGCTAAGGGTTCAAAATAGGGTCAGGGTCACTTATACCCCCAAATTCTGCTCAAATGAATAGAATATTTTAAGTGGGTGTAAAATAAAAGTACTGATATGGCGCCAAATTACCAAGGAATCAGATTTTATAATCCACTCTTTATTACTTTTGCTTCACTTTTCTGTTTTTTGTATCAAACATTTACTCATAAAGAATCGTTCGCATTACAATATTTCGAATCTACGGGAATTTGTTTTTTGTAAAAACTGTCTAAAATCAACTATCTGTATATCAATGCAATATTGACTAGTGGAATTAAAAATCACCTACAAATGGGGCTATAAGTGACCCTGACCCTATTTTGAACCCTAACAAGTCTTTTATTAGTCTTGGATTTGTTATATTCATTCAATAAAAGTACGTGAGAAATAATATGGTAAGTCAAGGCATAGTCAACCCCTGCCTTAAACGGAACATAAGAAGCAATGTCGTGATGCAAAACTAGCAATATTCCACATTACGAGATTGCTAGTTCTGCATCACGACATTGCTTCTTATAATTATACTCCCAAAGGATACAAATCGTTTTTATTCTTTAATCACTTCCGCCGGATTCTGCCGTGCTGCCTGCCATACGCGCCAGCTGATACTTATGGTGATAACCATTGCTATCCCTGCAAAAATGAGGATGAACGGTAATGCTCCTATACTTACCTGACGATTGTACGTCTCTATCCAGTGCTTCATAATAGTATAACCGGCAGGGAAAGCTATCAATGAAGATACGATCAATAGCATTGCGTATTCTTTAAAGAAGATGCTCAGGATATTGCTGATGGTAGCCCCATTTACTTTGCGGATAGCTATTTCTTTCCGGCGTTGTTCGCATGTCAATGATACCAATGAATATATGCCGAATATAGATATCAGGATACAAACAATTGCAGAGAATCCCAATAGACTGGATAATGCATCTTCTGATTGCAGATATTTATTATATCGTTCTTCCTCGCTGTCCAGAAATAATTTGCGGTTGGGAAGTTCAGCTTGCTGCATTTCCTCGATGCTACGACGACATTCTTCCCAGGTTCCCGGTTTATACTTGAAGAGGACAAAGCAACGCGGCCACATCCACTGTGATTTATTGGTATTGACAAATACAGTATGAGGCAGGTCCTTGGAAGGCGACCTGTACGCACAGTCTTTTATGACTCCGATCACAGCCATAGGTTCCACTTCTTTATTGCAGTAAAAGATGTGTTTGCCGATAGCTTCTTCAGGTGTCCATCCCATAGTGCGGGCTGTTGTTTCCATGATATTAACTTCACGGACATTCGACTTATCCGATATCCATTCTCCCGCTACCAGTTGCATGTTATAGAATTTGAAGAACTCCTCTCCTGCCAGAATCTCATCTATGCCGATTGGATTTTCAGTTATCCCATTCAATCCGTCCCAGGCATCTACCTCAACAGATGAATAAGAACCCATACTGATGAGCGGCCAGTAAACAGGCCGTACAACTTCAGTTACCATGGGTAATGCTTTTACCTTCTCTGCCCATACATTCATGTCCACATTCATCCAGATGCCCAGGGAAGCACGGTTTCGATAATCCATTCCCATATCTACATTACGCAAATGATAAAGTTGCATTTGCATAATGACAGTACAAAGTATAAATGTAAGGCAAACAACAAGCTGTATTACAATGCTTCCCTTACGGCATATATGTCCCATTATACTCATTTGAGTACTATGAAGTGTATTCTGCAATGAGTGACGGCGGAATAGGTAAACAGAACATAGCGCCACTATAAAAGCCAATACTGACATACCTGCGACGTATAATATGCAATTCCCATAAATGGATATATCTGTATCGACAATCATGGAATATTGCAAGAACCAGGGTTTTAGTAATTCCACGAAGAACATCCCTAAGAGTGAAGCCAATAGAATAGTAAATAGAAAGTCCGTACTAAGTAATGCCAATAACGAACGTTCGGATGCTCCATTTACTTTGCGTAGTGCCATTTCCCGTTTACGCGAGCGAAAACAGTCGATATAAATCGTTAAATAGTTGATTAATGCGCACAGAATGATAAGCACTCCTGTGATGGAGAAATAAACAATGTAACGGAACCGTACTATTTGTTCGTCTCCACGAATAAATTCATCCGCATAACGCAGTGAGGTAATGGGCTCCAGATAGAAACGTGTATATCCGGTTACACTATAGCTGTTCTTTTTGAGTTCATCCGGAAAGTGCTGATTCATTTTTTCTAAAAGTACATCCACATTTGTTCCGGGCTTTATTTTTATCAGCATCCTGTAATTGGCGTTATCCCATGAAGTATCATTATTGGTACGCCCCATAAAAGCATATTTAAAGTTAGAATGCTCTCCCCAATCGCTGACAATGGCACTTATGCGATACTCGTACCGATGGTTATTGTCTGTTATGGTCTCTCCAATCACTCTGGTAGTACCGAACAAGTCTTGAGCAGCTTTTTCTGTAATGGCTATCCCGCTCTTTTCCGGTGAGGTGGATAAAAAGAATTGGTTGTCACCCTCCAGAACTTTTATATCCATCATACGGATGAAAGTTGTATCAGGCATTAACATCGGATATTCCGTAATCTGTTTCCCATTTTTAATGAATAGAGTATTCTGACCTGATGCACAGAAATCTTCTATTTCAGTGTAAGTCGTTTTTAAATGATTCCCCAACGCGTAGGGCACAAAGTCAGAGTAGTGCCCTCCAAAGTGGCAATCGTCCATTCGTACCAAATAAATGCGTTCTGCATCCTTATGGAAATCATCATAAGTCATTTCATATTGCACCCAGAATGTAGACAGTGCAAAACATGCCAGACCGATTGCCAGTCCGATGATACTGATGATACTTTGCGTTCTGTACTTCAACAGATTCCGATATGCTATTTTTAAATAATGGTGTATCATAACTAACCTCTTTATTCTGCTTTCATGATTGTTGCCGGATTGATGCGGGTTGCTTTATTCACCTGCCAGAACAATGTTCCCAACGAAATGCCTGCCACCACTAATATAGCGATCAGGTAGATGAATATACTGACAGGAGCTTTCACTATAAAATCCCGTGTATAGATGTATATCAGATAATAAGATAAAGGTATGGTCAGCAATGCTGCACCGGCTATCACCCATATATACTTGCGGAATAGAACGGAATACAGATTTTTCAATTGTGCCCCATTCACTTTGCGGATGGCTATCTCGCGGTAGCGTTGGCGGATGTCGAATAAGGAAAGTCCGAATAATCCCAATGCCGAGACAAAAATAGAGATGGTGGCAAACAATGTAAACACGGTTGCTACACGGCGGTCGTCGTCATACAGGGCCTGAACATCTTCTTTCAGCCAGTGATAGTCGAACTCTTCCGCATGAAAAATCTCCTCTCTTGTGTCTTGCAAATATTTGATAAGTTCCTTTTCCTTACCGGCCTTACAGGCTATTTGGAATTGTGCTCCACCGTAACCGGGTGTCACGATGTATACCACGGGTTTCTTTCCGGCTGTAAGATGGCCGGTATAGTAATCTTTGATGACAGTTCCTACAGGCATCAAAGACAGGCCGCCTTCTACTATTTTTCCGTCCATTGAGGAAGTAATCCAGAGTGCCTGTTCTCCTCTTACGAATGCTTCTTCCTGCTTCGTATAACCGAATGCTTTCAAAGCTGCCTCATTCATGACAACTACATTCTCTGAATAATCCTTTGCCTCCACTTTCCCCGGCAATGTACCTTGTACTGCTTGCAGTTCATACAGCTTGAAGAAATCCGCCGGTATATACATCACCATCATATTTAGCTTCACGTCTTTATCATTAATAAGTGTCGTACTGCCTCCGCTACTGAGGATGCCACTTTGCGAGGGATCGCCACAGAACCACCGTTCTATGAAAGGACATTCATCCAGCTTTTGCCGGATGGTAGTCGTATTCTGCCAGCGCTGTTTTCTTTCGGCTTCACTTTCACCTCCCCAGCTCTTGGGGGTAGGAATCAGATTAGCATAAAGTATACCTTCCGTCTTGAATCCCGGAGGGGTGTTTTGCAGGAAACGGAGGTGGCTGCTGAAGTACAGAGAGAGGACTATCAGCAAAAGAGTGATGCTATACTGGATAAACAGGAAAACCGTACGTGTAGCGACAGAATGCCGTGAACTTCCGACGGAACGTATGGACACGATGGGGGGCAGATAATTGTATTTGATAAAAGGATATACAGTAGTGAGTAATGGCAAAAGCACCAGCACACCGAGCGACAGTTGCCAGTCGAAAGCCGTATAAGGTACATCGCTGCCCAGCAACCTGCTGGCATATCCCGAAAATATTTCGATAAAGAACCAGGCCAGCAGCAGCGAGATGACGATCATCAACATATTTTCCGTCCATAACTGGAGGAAGAGTGCACGTCCACGGATGCCGAATACTTTCTTGATACCATACTCCTTGGAACGTTTCAGCATAAAAACCAGATAGATATTGACGAAGTTTAGTATGCCTGCCAGCAATAATAACAGGCATACTCCCATAAGTACCAGAATGTGCGAACGACTGCTGTAATGCCACATATTCGGTTGATCGGCCATGGCAGCCAATCCCTTATTCCAGTAGAGTTGACTGACAGGAATAAAGTCGTAACTCACCATATATCCCCATTCTGTTTGTCGCTTCACATGGCTGATAGCATTAATGGCATCTACATCTACTCCGGGCATAAAACGCAGGATTTCTATATACATTTTGCTCCACTCTCTTCTGGTTTTCAGTTCCAGATTTATCAGTATATCAAATGTTAGCGAAGATTTGCATGCCGGTTCTTCCAATATACCACAGATCGTCAACAGCTTGCCTCCGGAGTATCCTATCGTTTGTCCTATAGGATTCTTATCTCCGAACACACGTTTGGCAAACTGACGGGTAATGAGTACTTCTTCAGGCGCTTCTATGTGTTTACCTTTCAATGGGTAGTGAAAGAAGTGCAAGAATGCTGTGTCTGTTACCAATGCTTGGACGGTATAAGGTTTCTCATCGATGGTTACATTGTCATTGTCCAGTGTGATGAAGTAACTTCTCTTTTCTATGGCTTCGGGAGCGTAGTAAACCGTATCCGCACCACTGTCTTTATTCACACTGCCAGGGAATACATTGCCATCAATTTCCCGTAGCGGGATAAAAGTCCTTTCAGCATGGGTGCAGTGCGTGTTCACTTGCAACTCACGGTGAATGTAGCGTACTAATATGATGGTACATGCCAGGCTGAGTGCCAGACCAATGACATTAATGATCGTATATGACTTGGAGCGTATCAGGAAGCGCCAGGCGTATTTGAGTGTTTTCATATTTCAGTCTTTCTATATTTTAGTTATATTTTATTTCTTATTCGCTTTTCATAATTTTTGCCGGATTAATCCGTGCAGCTTTATTCACTTGCCAGAACAATGTACCTAACGAAATGCCAGAAACTATCAGTATGGCTATGGAATAAATGAATATGCTGATAGGAGCTTTCACTACAAAATCTTGCGTATAGATGTATATCAGGTAATAGGATAAAGGTATGGTAATCAATATGGAAATTCCTATTACCCAAATGTACTTGCGGAACAGAACTACATACAGATTTCTCAATTGTGCTCCGTTTACTTTGCGGATGGCTATTTCCCGATATCGCTGTCGGATATCAAACAGAGAAATACCGAATAGCCCGAGACCTACAATTATAATCGCAATACAAGCAAAAACGGAATAAATAATGCTTGTTTGTCTGTCCTGGGCATAGATTGCTTTTACGTCTTCCTCCAGAATGCTGTATTCAAAATCTTCACTGCCATAAATCTTTAATTCCGTTTTACGTAGGAACTCAAGCACTTCTTTCTTTTTACCCGGCACACAGGCTATCTGATAGACATCGCCGCTCATCTGATTGCTCACCATATAAACAGTAGGTTTCTTTCCTAAAGTTAAATGTCCGTTGTAGTAATCATCTACCACCGCTACAATGGGTTGGGTTTTGGATTCGTTTCCTCTTTTCAGGGGATTTTCTATGCTGGCACCTTGACAAGTGGTGTAGTTTAAGGCTTTCATAGCTGCCTTATTCACCACCAGAACTCCGAAAAAGCCTTTATCTGATAAATCGGGGAGCTCGCCTTCGACAAATTTAATATCATAGACCCGAAAAAAATGAGGCGTGGCAAGACGCATATTCAGGTAGATCTTCTTCCCTTGCTCGTTTATATAATCACTGCCATAATCTCCTTTAAGAATGTCAATATAGCTAGTCTCAAAATCTTCTATATAGGGACAGGAAGAAAGCTCCTTATTTAATGCGTTCACTCGCTCCTGCTGTTGTTTCATGCTCTCTTCCGTGTAAGTATTAAAATCCTTTGATTCGTAAGTCAGCTGAGCAATGATAATATCTTTGGTACGAAACCCCGGTTCGGTACTAAGCAACATATTCAACTGATTATTGAAATAAAGCGAAATTACTACCAATAAAAAAGTGAGTACGTACTGAATCCCCAGAAATAGGATCCGTGAATGTATTGAACGACTTTCCGAACCTATAGAACGGATGGAGACAATAGGGGGAGTATAATTGTATTTGATGAATGGATAAAGAGAAGTAACCAATGGGAGTACTACCAATATGCCTAATGATAATTGCCAGTCAAATGTCGTATAGCTAAACTGATGATTGAAAAGATTTCTCACTGGCACAGTACTTACTTCTACAAACACCCAAGCTATGAGCATAGCGGCTGATACCAACAAAGTATTCTCTATCCATATATTAAGAAATAGTTCTTTACCCCTTGCACCGAACACCTTTTTCAATCCGTATTCTTTTCCCCTCCGGAGCATGACAACCAGATAGATATTGATGAAATTAATAATACCTGCTAATAGCACTAATAGGCATACTCCTATCATAATCCACAGATGGGAATAGCTGCCGGCAGAGAACATCAATGTCTCCTCATTACTGATGGAGCTATCCCAATAGAATTGTTTGACGGGAATCAAAGAATAAGTATAAGTACGCGTATCACCGCTTTCGGGCGAGTTTATATATCTTGGGATACTACCTGTTTTGTTTAGCTTATTTATATCAGTGCCCGGCATGAATGAAAACAAGTCTATAGCCATACGTTCCCAATTATCAGATAAGGCTTTAGACAATACTACATCGAACTGCAGGAAAGTCTTGTTTCCGGGATTACCCAATACACCCTCAATGGTTATGTCCTTTCCATTAGAACAACGGATGATTTTACCTACCGGATTCTCCTTACCGAAGAGCTTGTGGGCAAATGCCTCTGTAATTAAAGCGGAGTGCGGAGAAGGTAATGTAATATTTCCCTGCACCACCGGGTAGCGGAATAGCTGAAAAAAGATACTGTCTGTTACGATGATTCGCGAAGGAAACCGATTTGCCCCAACCATTATATGGTCTTTCTCCAACGGAATGAAGTTGCTCTGCTTATTGATGTAGCGTTGATCGATAAGGCTGCTATCTCCCCTATTAATAAGCATACTTAAATATTTGTTGCCACCCATATCCGCTTTGACACCATAAACCTGTTCCCGGTCAATGCAATGGCTATCCACTGTCAATTCCCTGTGAATATAGCGGAATAGAATAATGCAACATGCCAGACTGAAGGCCAGCCCCAGTAGATTAATAATCGTATATGATTTGGAGCGTATCAGGAAGCGCCAGGCATATTTGAGTGTTTTCATATTTCAGTCTTTATTATATTAATCTCTTTCTGTTATTTTGCTATTCTCTGATGATGCTGTATTTGTTCCTTATTTTAATATCAGTTCTTCCGCTTCGCCAAAGTTATCATATCCCGTCGTAATAACCCAATCTCCCGGCTGTAAACCGTCTGTAATCTCGTATTGCTGGGGATTCTGGCGTCCGATACTGAGAGGGACACGAATTGCTTTCGTTTTGGATGCGTTTAGTTTGTAAATCCATTGACCACCGGTAGCCTGATAGAAATTACCGCGTGGGATAACGATGGCCTGTTCGGGTTGTCCCAACTCTATCTGTACACGAAAGCTCTTTCCTACACGTACATTGTCGGGCATCTCTCCGGTAAATACTAAGTCGACATCGAAAGTGCGGTCTTTTACTTCGGGAACTACCTTTGTAATACGGAGTGGATATTTACGCCCCTGATAATTAATTGTGGCGGGAAGCCCTGTAGTGATACGGTCTATGTAGTATTCACTGAGTGAAGTGTGTATTTTATATTGGTCTAGTACCTTGATTTCGGCAATACCTTGGTTGGATGATACTTGCTGCCCCGGAGTTACTTTCACGAAGCTGAGTTGTCCGGCTACGGGAGCCTTAATAACTAAATTATCCAGTCGTTCGCAAGCGCGTTCATACTTTTTACGTTCACGTTCCCGATCATTATGAATCAGGTCTTTGCGGATAATGGCAACAACAGAATCCTGACGCAAACTCTCGCGTTGTAACTTTGCTTTCTTTACATTATAATTATACTCATCTTCGGCAACTTCCAGTTGAGCTTTACTTTTTATCCCCATTTTATATTCTTCTTTATCAAGATTGAAACTTTTTTGAAGACGGGCCAACTCATAGTTGGTTTGCAAAGTTTGTTGCTGGAGGGTCAGGCTCTTCTGTTCCATCTCAATTTCTTTTTCACGGAAAGAAATCAATTGCTTCTCCAAATCATCACGTTGTTCTTCAATGTTGTGTATCAGATCAGGGTTTTCGAGCACAAGGATTGTATCTCCTTTTTGAAGTAAACTTCCCTCCTCGCCTACTATACGGTCTACACTTCCTGATTCACGGGCATTAACGATAATGGTGAGGATGGGTTGTATAAGTCCTTCCACGTCTACATATTCCATGAATTTATCATTTTTGACTTCGGCAATCTGCACATTCTCCTGGTCGATGCGAAGCTTGCTGGGACCGGCAGAAAGGATGATAACGTAAATAATGAAAGCAAGGAATAGAATTCCTCCTGCTAGGTAATAGCGGTAGCGGATGTACCAAGGCTTCTTTTCGAGTTTAATATCCATAATATCTTTATTGTTTTACAATTTATAGTCAAGTTTATAATATGTCCCTTTATTTTTTTATCATCTTGTCCATCACTTCCTCTATTCTTTCTGTTTCTGTCAGCGGTGCATCTACTTCAAAATCATAAAGTGTGATACTGCGGAGGGTGTAGTATAAACTCCAGTAGTTATATAGTGCAGTGATGTAATTTCGTCGGGCGGCATCTTTTTCACTGATGGAAGCATTGAGGTCGAGTACAGTAGACTTTCCCAGGATATAAAGTCGTCGGGCTACATCTGCACGTCGTTGAGCCGTCTCATCGGTGCGGGCGGCAATATGTACGCGCTGGGATTGTAAATTGAATTGTTTCACCAGTTTGCGGACATTCAGTTCAAAGTCTGTCTTATCCTGCTCTACTTGAGTATAAGTTAAGTCACGATTAGAACGGGCTACCCGGACCTGTCCTTTGCCACGTCCCCAATCCAATATAGGCAGACTAATGCCGAGGGTGACATATTGTTGGTCCAAGGGATTGTGATAAGCGTCTTTCAGTTTATTGCCGGTCTGAGTCAGTCCGAAACGCAAGTAAAGATCGGCTTTCAGTCCGGCATTGGCACGGGCACTGGCTACCCGGCTTTCGCTTTCCAGCTTGCGTCGCTGCATGTCCAGTATATCCGGGCTGTTTTGACGTGCTGTGATTAAAGCTGTGCTTAGGTCTATGTGAAGATTGGGAACATGATCGCTGACATCTACTTTGATCAATATATCCTCCTGGATACCGAGATACGAACGGAGTTCTTGCATGCAATTTTCTACTTCGATATGGGCATTCATACGATTTGTCTCTTCGGTCAGCTTATTAAGTTCCAATTGTAGCATCTCGTTTTCGGTAATGGTACCTATATTATAGCGCCCTTGTGCATATGTATATAAGGTGTCTGCATTGGCATAGTTGGTAGAAGCTATTTCGTAGTTGCTTTGTGCAGTGGCAAGGGCAAAGAATTTCTGCGTAGCATTGGCAGCAACGAGCTCCAGGGTTTCCACATAAGTTTTCTTGGCTTCCTGGTAACGCAATGGTTCGATACGACGATTCCATTTCAGACTATTATATCCAAAAAGAGACTGACTATAACCGACGTTTATGGGTGATGTCTGCCAGGAGGTAGAGTTGTCACTAAATAAATCAAGCCGCTGGGCAGAAGTTTCCACGAACAGTGTACCACCTGTCCAAGGAATATTTTGTGTCAGGCTTAAGGTGAGGTCGGTACTTAATAAGTTTTGTTCCACAAATTTCACGCTACCATCGCTCATTGTAATTTTGTTGATGGCACGATTCAGATACGGATCGGAAGTTAATTTCAAGGCGGGCAAATAGTTGGCCCGATAATATTTGTAGTTCCAGTAGGCGGAACGAAAACTGTGTTGGGCTGTTTGCGCATCGGGTGATTGTCGGCGGGCACGCTCTATGGTCTGACCTAATGTCAGCTCCATAGTGTGTTCCTGCGCATCAATAGTTATAAGAGTTCCGCAAGCTATTAATAATAAAAGTATTTTTTTGTACATAGTATGTTCCTTTTGGTAGAAGAGATTCAAATCTTATGCCAAAGATGTAATGCTTTGTATTACAGTGTTATACTTCTGTATGATGTAAATTGAGCGTGTGCCATACCGCACAAAAATAGTGCGCATACGCACACACAACACATCGATATATTGTTTATCTTTGCACATCGGATATATTCATATTGCAGAAAAGACTATCGGATAATAATAGCTTCGTATGGAACAATTAGGAAAAATATTAATAGTAGATGATAATGAGGATGTACTTTTTGCCCTCAACCTTCTGTTGGAACCTTATGCGGAAAAAATAAAAGTAGCAGTAACCCCCGATCGTATCGAATATTTCATGACGACATTCCAGCCGGACATTATCCTGCTGGATATGAACTTCAGTCGCGACGCCATCAGTGGGCAGGAAGGCTTTGAGAGTCTGGAACAAATCTTGCGTATTGATCCTCAGGCGGTTGTTATTTTTATGACAGCATATGCAGATACAGATAAAGCGGTACGGGCCATTAAAGCGGGTGCTACCGATTTCATCCCGAAACCGTGGGAAAAAGAAAAACTACTTGCTACACTCTCATCCGGTATTAAGTTACGCCGTTCCCGCTGTGAAGTTAATCTGCTAAAAGAACAAGTGGAGGTACTTAGCGGTGCGGGAAGTAGTGTGGAAGAATCTATTATTGGTGAATCTGCCGCGATGCAGGAAGTGTTTGCCACGATAGAGAAGCTGCGTGATACAGATGCTAACATTCTTGTACTTGGTGAAAATGGAACAGGAAAAGATGTGATAGCCCGTTTGTTATACCGTTGTTCGCCACGTTACGGACGGCCATTCGTTACAATTGATCTCGGCAGTATCCCGGAACAATTGTTTGAGAGTGAATTATTTGGCTATGAAAAAGGTGCATTTACTGATGCCCGGAAACCGAAAGCCGGACGGATGGAGGTGGCAACGGGAGGTACATTGTTTTTGGATGAAATAGGAAATCTGTCACTGCCTATGCAAGCAAAACTGCTGACTGCTATTGAAAAACGGCAGATCAGTCGTTTGGGTAGTACACAATCTGTATCCATCGACGTACGCTTGATTTGTGCTACAAATGCGGACATCCGCCATCTGGTGGAAGAAGGGAATTTCCGGCAGGATTTACTTTATCGTATCAATACGATTGAACTACATATTCCTCCTTTGAGGGAACGGGGAAATGATATTATTCTTCTGGCAGATTATTTCCTGCAGCGTTATGCCCGGAAATATCAAAAGGAAATGCGGGGCTTGACACGTGAAGCAAAAGCTAAATTGCTGCGTTATTCCTGGCCGGGAAATGTGCGTGAGTTACAGCATACGATGGAGCGTGCGGTGATTTTGGGTGACGGTTCATTGCTTCGTCCCGATAATTTCTTGTTCCAAGCTTCCTCCCCCCGTCTTAAAAAAGAAGAAGAAATACTTAATCTGGAACAATTGGAACGGCAAGCTGTAGAAAAGGCAATGCGGTTGAGCGAGGGGAATATGACACGTGCTGCGGAATATTTGGGAATTACGCGCTTTGCATTGTATAGGAAGATTGAGAAACTGGGATTATAAATTAAGAAGTAATATGAAGCAGTATTCCTTGGTTGTTATCTTGCATATCTGTCTGCTGGCAATACTTTCTGTTGGTGTTTATGTGTTATATTGTGCTGATTTATGGTTTAGCATGCTTATAACATTCCTGTTTCTTCTGGGGACAGGAATACACCTTTATTATATACAGATGAAGCAATTGCAGATGATGCGTCGCCTGACGGACAGTTTGCGTTATAATGACATGACACAAGCTTTCCGTCCACCTTATAAAAATAAACTGATGACAGAAATGGCTGTAGAGCTATCTGAAACCTTGCAGGCATTTCGTGCCCGCCTGTTGGAAGAAGAAATAAAACATCAGTATTACGAAAGTCTGCTGAACAAGGTAGATACTGCTGTATTAGTGACTGATATGTCCGGACGTATTGAGTGGCTGAATCGTGCTGCTACTGCCCAGTTAGGGCAAGATCCGCAATTGCCGGCCGAGCTTTTGAGCCTTCCTTCCGGTGAAACGCAGGTCATACGTATTCATCGAAATGGGACCACTTTAGAAATGGCAGTAGCTACCACTCTCTTTGTAGCCCGTGGCATGGAGAGGCGCCTTATCAGTTTGAAGAATATTCATTCTGTACTGGAACGGAATGAAATGGAAGCCTGGCAAAAGTTGATACGTGTACTCACTCATGAAATCATGAATTCCATTACTCCTATCATTTCCCTCTCTGAAACACTTAGTGAGCGTGGTGTACCCGTTACATTAAAAGATGCAGCGGGCGAAAAAGAATATGCTGTAATGCTACAAGCTATGCAAACCATTCATCGACGTAGTAAGGGACTATTAGGTTTTGTAGAAAACTATCGTCGTCTTACCCGTCTCCCCGCTCCTGTTTGTGCCAGCGTGCCGGTTCGGGAGTTATTCACCGATTTACAGAAACTTTTTCCTGGTGAAACTATTCATTTCGAGCTTCCACCTTTGGAGAAAACACTGGATGTGGATCGTGCTCAGATAGAACAAGTGCTTATTAATCTGTTGAAAAATGCTCGTGAAGCATCTGCCCGCCGCGAAACGCCCAAGATTGAGGTTAAAGCTGTTTTTGCACCGAAAGTGACTTCTTCTCTTACTGCATGGCGTTGTACTATTACTGTTCGGGATAATGGTGAAGGTATCTTACCTGAAGTACAGGATAAAATATTTGTTCCATTCTTCACAACAAAAACTGCTGGTTCGGGTATCGGACTCAGTCTTTGCAAGCAGATTATGAATCAGCATGGAGGAAATATTACCGTTTATTCGGAACCGGGAAAAGGGAGTTGTTTTACTTTACAATTCTGTTAGATAAATACTGCACCAGCAAAAGGTTGTTCTGTGTCTATTAAAAAACATAAATATTATATAATCATAAAAATTCTGTGCCGATATTTTATTGCTTTTAACAGCTACTAATTTTTCCATTATTTATTTTTGCAGCCACATAAATCGATAACTCATATTTAATTAACCATAAAATTCTATATGATTATGCGAACTAATTATTTGCTGCTATTAACTATTTTGTTGGGTTTAATACCCGTGAATTACACACACGCCTCTGACTCAATTCCAAGCGTGTTTCTTTATTCTCCTTATACAAAGATTTCTGTTTCTCCGGGAACGAGTATTGATTACAAAATTGATTTAATCAATAATTCGGATATTCCGGTCAATGTAGATCTGTCTGTTACAGGATTACCAGCAAGTTGGAAACGTGAATTGAAATCCGGTGGTTGGAATATTAACAAATTAGCTGTCCTGCCTAGTGAAAAGAAAGACTTTAACTTGAAATTGGAAGTTCCATTAAAAATAAACAAGGGTAGCTACAATTTTGTTGTAACTGCTGGAGGCTGTCAACTTCCTTTGACTGTCACCGTAGCTCAGCAAGGCACTTATCAGACTGAATTTACCACTGATCAACCCAATATGCAGGGCAACTCAAAATCGACATTTACTTTTAATGCCGTACTGAAGAATCAGACGGCTGATCAGCAGTTATATGCATTGATGTCTAATGCGCCCAGAGGATGGAATGTAATTTTTAAACCTAATTATAAGCAGGCAACTTCCGCACAAGTAGAAGCGAATGCCAGCCAGAATGTGTCGATAGACGTCACTCCGCCGGCTAATGTTGAAGCTGGGAATTATAAGATTTCAGTACGTGCAGTAGCCGGTAATACTTCTGCTGATCTGGATTTGGAAGTGGTGGTTACCGGTACATATCAAATGGAACTGACTACTCCACGGGGATTGTTGAGTACTGAAATAACTGCCGGAGATGTGAAGCGTCTGGAATTAGTTGTCAGAAACACAGGTTCCTCTTTATTAAAGGATATTCAACTCTCATCCGGTAAGCCAAAAGATTGGGAAGTATCTTTTGAACCTGCCAAAATAGAAATATTAAAAGCCGGAGAAACATCTACTGTTACGGCTATAATGAAAGCTTCGAAAAAAGCTTTGCCAGGCGACTATGTAGCAACAATGGAAGCCAGAACTCCCGAAGTAAATGCAACTGCACAATTCAGAATTGCAGTAAAAACACCAATGCTTTGGGGTTGGGTAGGAATATTAGTCATCGTTGTAGCTGTGGGAGGTGTCTATTACCTATTCCGAAAATATGGAAGGAGGTAATTATGGGCGAACAAGTGATTGTACTTACCGATTTAACCAAAAAATACGGTAATTTCACTGCTGTAGACCATATTAGCCTGTCAATCTGCAAAGGAGAGATTTTCGGATTATTGGGTCCGAATGGTGCGGGAAAATCCACAACTATCCTGATGATGCTGGGGTTGACAGAACCAACTTCCGGTAAAGTGGAAATTTGTGGAATAGACTCCACTACAAATCCTATTGAAGTCAAGAGGAAAATTGGTTATCTTCCTGAAGATTTAGGCTTTTACGATGATATGACCGGGTTGGAAAACCTCATCTATACAGCACTTCTGAACGGCTTTTCAAGGAAAGAGGCTGAAGAGAAAGCAAAGGAACTTATGCGTCGGGTTGGACTTGCCGAACAGGTGAATAAAAAGACCGGAAAGTATTCCCGCGGTATGAGGCAACGTTTGGGTTTAGCGGATGTATTGATAAAGAATCCGGAAATCATTATTCTGGACGAGCCGACATCCGGTATCGATCCTGCCGGAATTCAGGAATTTATAGAATTGATTCGTAATTTGAGTAGGGTTCATTCTTTCACCGTGTTATTTTCCTCACATAATCTGGATCAGGTACAGAAAGCTTGTGATCGTGTGGGCTTATTTAATCACGGAGAATTACTGGCGCAGCTTGATCTTAGAGAAATGGAAGGTAAACAAGTAGAACTTATTGATATCTACAATAATTATATAAAGGAAGGGGGTGAGAAGTATGAACGGAATTGAGCAGCCTTTCTGGGTTATTGTGAATAAAGAAATCCGGGATCATGTACGTAGTTGGCGCTTTATTATTTTACTTGCCATTATCACGCTCACTTGCTTGGGAGCCTTGTATACATCACTCACCAGTATGCATGAGGCTGTCAAATCAGGTGATGTGGAAGATACTTTTTTCTTCTTGAAATTGTTTACCGTATCCGATGGCACATTGCCTTCTTTTGTTTTGTTCATCAACTTTTTAGGGCCGCTGTTAGGTATTGCCTTAGGATTTGATGCCATGAATTCGGAACTGAACAAAGGGACATTATGCCGTATATTATCACAACCGATACACCGTGATTGTATAATCAATGCCAAATTTGTTGCTGCACTGATTGTGATTACAATTATGCTGTTTGTATTAGGTTTTTTGGTAATGGGAGCCGGGCTGATAGCCATCGGTATTCCACCTACACCGGAAGAATTTGCCCGTATCATTTCCTTTTTGATCCTAAGTGTTTTCTATGTAGGTCTTTGGTTGAATATGGCGATACTGTTCTCGCTCTGCTTCCGGCAGACGGCTACTTCAGCTTTGGCTTCTCTGGCGATATGGTTGTTTTTCAGTGTATTTTATACGATGATTGTCAATTGGGTTGCTAAGATGTTCATGCCTTCTGATATGATGCCGCCTTATTATGTTGTCGGTTATCAAAAAATAGTTTGGGGCATAATGTCATTGAATCCGTGCGAATTATTCAATCAGGCAACTTCTGTATTGCTGATGCCATCACTTCGAAGCTTGGGACCGTTAATGATGGAGCAGGTTCAAGGGGCAATACCCAGCCCTCTCCCATTGGGACAGAGTTTGCTGGTTATATGGCCACAGCTAACAGGATTGATTGCAGTTACAATTCTCTGTTTTGCACTCTCTTATATCATATTTATGCGTAGAGAAATACGTTCAAGGTAAATTGATTGGTTAGGTTAGGAAGAAATCCCTGACGATATTTAATACTTTAAAGTCGTCAGGGATTTATATATTGCAGTTTGTATTATTTCTGCCTTACATACTCCAGAGTATATCCATAATTGGAACTTAACACTAACGAATCCGGCGTTAGCTTGTCAATCTTCAGTGTATCCACACCTTCAATCTCTATCTCATTACCGATACTTTTTACTGTCAGATAAAGCTGGTCACCTTGTTGTTCCCATTCTTTGTATATCAAAGTGTGCATATTAATGGAAGATGCTTCTCCATTCTCTTCCAGTTTGATTCCTTGCACTTCTCCAGGTTGCCCGTTAATGGGCATTACCCAAGAACCTACCACTGTGACAGGAGTTTTTGTTCCACCGCCACAAGCGGCAAATATTACTGCCATGACAGCCATGCTGAAAATTTGTTTTTTCATGATGTCTTTTATTTTATAATGTAACGTTGAGATGTACTAATTGTTTGCGGGGATAAAGTTAAACGAAATATATTGTTTTGCCAGATATTATTTCATCTTTTTATTCTGTTAGCTAGTAGGATGCCATTCACAAGTTGGAGGCATATCAACTATATACCAACTCCGTACCAAGTCCGTATCTGCTCCGTAGTATCTCCGTACTCTATAGATACGGACCTGATACGGAGCAGATACGGACTTGGTACGGAGTTAGCACGGAGCAACTACGAGTAACACTATTGTTTTACAGGATTTTAGAACTTATGGAAAATATTTTTTCTAAAAAAACTTCATATTTCTTTGTTTATTACAAAATAGTTTCTACCTTTGCACTCGCTTTTAAAAAATAAGGCACTCGGGGTGTAGCGCAGTCCGGTTAGCGCACCTGCTTTGGGAGCAGGGGGTCGTGGGTTCGAATCCCGCTACCCCGACTAAAAAGAATAAGTTGTTGATTTTCAGCAGCTTATTTTTGTATATAGAAACATCCAACAAAATAACTGTCTATAACTGTCTATTGAGATAAAGGTATGATAGCATCAAACTACATTTTTAAATAAAAATCTTTTGTCAGTGCAATATATTCCGGTGTAAATTGATGGTGTTCCACTTCAATACATAAAGTCTCTTCTATACACTTTTGTTCTTCGTGGCTGAATGAAATAAGTACTCTTCGGCTTGGTTTACCCGGTTTGGTGAAGACATGAAGACAACGCGAAGGGTACAACTTGTATTTCCAGGCTGTGTCAATTACTAACTTTTTTGCTTCGGTAGGAATGATAACACATACCCTCCCCTGCTTTTCAAGGAGATGTGCCGAGCGTCGAAAAAGTAACTCATAATTTAGTTCACAGGTATGACGTGCCATATTGCGTTGCTTGTCAGGGCAGTTCAATGCATTAACAAAATATGGTGGATTAGAAACTATCAGATTATATTTACTTTCGGTCTGAAATAGACTGAAATCGTTACAGATAACTTGTATTCGTTTTATCCATGGAGAACGGGCTACATTCATCTTAGCCTGAGCTGCCGCAGCTTCATCTATTTCTATAGCCGTGATTTGCGACAATGAATATCGCTGTGCTAACATTATCGCTATCAGTCCAGTGCCAGTTCCTATATCGAGGATTTTTTGCGAGCTTTCTGCCTCTGCCCAAGCGCCTAGCAGCACTCCGTCTGTACCTACTTTCATGGCACATTTATCGTGCCATATAGTAAATTGTTTAAACTGAAAATAAGGATTTGACATAGAATGTAGTTGTTAATAGAGAGCAAAAATAGACAAAGTCGGGAATATTACGACAAATTTGGCACCGTTTTTGTCTTTTTATAGAAAAGGTGCTTTATATTAATGAAGAATAGATTAACTTTGCAGGCGCTTTATAAGCCCTGTCAGTATGACATAAACTTAAAAAGAACGAAATGAAGAAAAGACTTTACCTAAAAGATACGGAAGCAAGAGAAGAAGGAAACACTTTTTCAGTGATTGCTGATTTTGAGGGGAATGAAGAACAGTTGATGGATATTGAAGTGAATGAGATACTTCCGATATTACCTTTACGGAATATGGTTTTATTTCCAGGTGTATTTATGCCGGTATCTGTCGGGAGAAAGACTTCCATGAAATTAGTGCGTGAAGCTGAAAAAAAAGGTGCATATATCGGAGTGGTTTGCCAGAAGGTAGCAGAAACGGAGATGCCTTCGTTGGAAGATTTGCATACTATTGGTACGGTAGGTAAGATTATCCGTATCCTGGAAATGCCTGATCAGACTACCACTATTATTCTGCAAGGCGTCAAACGTATGGAATTGGAAGAAATTGTAGATACAACTCCTTATTTGAAAGGGCGCGTAAAAGCATTGGGAGAAGATATTCCTGACAAAAATGATAAGGAATTCCATGCATTGGTGGAAGCTTGCAAGGATCTGACTATAAGATATATCAAATCATCTGATATGTTTCCGCAGGATTCTGCATTTGCCATCAAGAATATTACGAATCCTATGTTCCTGGTGGATTTTATCTGCACGAATCTTCCGCTGAAAAAAGATGAGAAAATTGAATTGCTGCGTATTGATGCATTGCGTGCACGTACTTATCGTTTGTTGGAGATACTGAATCGGGAAGTGCAACTTGCCGAAATCAAGGAGTCCATACAGATGCGTGCACGGGAGGATATTGACCAGCAACAACGTGAATATTTCCTGCAACAGCAGATTAAGACCATTCAAGATGAATTGGGTGGTGGTGGCCAGGAACAGGAAATAGAAGAATTACGCCGTAAAGCAATCGCTACTAAGTGGAGTGCGGAAGTAAGAGACACTTTCATGAAAGAGGTGGATAAACTGGAACGTACACATCCACAATCTCCTGATTATAGTGTGCAACTCAATTATCTGCAAACAATGCTAAGTTTGCCGTGGGGAATATACACTACAGATAATCTGAACTTAGTCAATGCTGAGAAGACTCTGAATAAAGATCATTATGGCTTGGAGAAGGTGAAAGAACGTATTCTGGAGCACTTGGCTGTATTGAAGCTGAAAGGTGATATGAAGTCACCTATTATCTGTTTGTATGGCCCTCCGGGAGTAGGTAAAACCTCTTTGGGGCGTTCTATCGCTGCTGCCCTCAAACGGAAATATATCCGTATGTCATTGGGTGGCGTGCATGATGAAGCAGAGATACGTGGACATCGTAAGACGTACATCGGTGCTATGCCGGGACGTATTATCAAAAGTCTGATCAAGGCCGGCTCATCCAATCCGGTGTTTATCCTGGATGAAATAGATAAGGTGAGTTCAGATCGTCAGGGAGATCCTTCTTCTGCTTTGCTTGAGGTGCTTGATCCGGAACAGAATACAACATTCCATGATAATTTCCTGGATGTAGATTACGATTTATCTAAAGTAATGTTCATTGCTACTGCAAATAATCTGAATACTATCCCTGGACCGTTGCTCGATCGTATGGAGTTGATTGAGGTAAGTGGTTATATCACTGAAGAGAAGATTGAAATAGCCCGTCGCCATCTGGTTCCGAAAGAACTGGAAGCCAACGGTATGAAGAAGAATGATATCAAAATACCAAAGAATACGCTGGAGGCTATTATCGAGTCGTATACCCGTGAAAGTGGTGTACGCGAATTAGAGAAGAAGATAGGTAAAATACTTCGTAAATCGGCACGCCAGTATGCTACGGATGGCTACTTTGCCAAACAGGAAATCAAACCGGGAGATTTGTATGAGTTCCTCGGAGCACCTGAGTATACCCGTGATAAATATCAGGGCAATGAATACGCTGGTGTAGTGACCGGGTTAGCATGGACCGCCGTGGGGGGAGAAATCCTGTTTGTAGAAACTAGTTTGAGCCGCGGAAAAGGTGGGCGTCTGACATTGACCGGAAATCTGGGTGATGTCATGAAAGAGTCTGCAATGCTGGCCTTGGAATATATCAAGGCACACGCTTCTTTGCTGAATCTGGATGAAGATATTTTTGATAATTGGAATATCCACGTACATGTGCCGGAAGGTGCTATTCCTAAGGACGGCCCCTCGGCAGGTATCACCATGGCCACTTCTCTCGCCTCTGCCCTCACCCAGCGTAAAGTGAAGGCAAATCTTGCTATGACAGGAGAAATAACACTTCGTGGCAAGGTACTTCCCGTGGGTGGTATTAAGGAGAAGATTCTGGCTGCGAAACGTGCCGGCATCAAGAATATTATTCTAAGTGAAGAGAACCGTAAGAATATTGACGAGATACAGGAAATATACCTCAAAGGGTTGACTTTCCATTACGTGAAAGATGTGAAAGAGGTGTTTGCCATTGCGCTGACCAATGAGAAGGTTGCCGATGCCATCGACTTGTCCGTAAAGAAAGAAAAGAAAGCAGAATGACATTCGACTTACAATATACAGACAGTAAAAGTAATGCGCGTGCAGGATTGATAACTACCGATCACGGGCAGATAGAAACTCCTATCTTTATGCCGGTAGGTACCGTAGGAACGGTGAAAGGTGTGCATGTAACCGAACTGAAAGAAGATATTAAGGCGCAAATCATATTAGGGAATACCTATCATCTATATCTGCGTCCGGGATTGGACGTACTGGAAAAAGCCGGAGGACTGCATAAGTTCAACGGCTTTGACCGTCCTATGCTGACAGATAGTGGCGGATTTCAGGTGTTCTCATTATCAGGTATCCGTAAACTACGTGAGGAGGGTGCAGAATTCCGTTCACATATCGACGGTAGTAAACATATCTTCACTCCAGAAAAGGTAATGGATATCGAGCGTACGATTGGTGCAGATATCATGATGGCGTTTGACGAATGTCCTCCAGGAGATTCGGATTATGCGTATGCCAAAAAGTCATTAGGACTCACACATCGTTGGTTGGACCGTTGCATTCAGCGTTTCAATGAAACGGAACCGAAGTATGGATACCAGCAGTCTCTCTTTCCTATTGTTCAAGGATGTGTATATCCTGATCTTCGCAAGCAGTCGGCAGAATACATAGCATCGAAGGGTGCGGATGGCAATGCCATCGGTGGTCTGGCAGTAGGTGAACCTGTAGATAAAATGTATGAGATGATTGAGTTGGTGAATGAAATCTTACCGAAAGATAAGCCACGGTATCTGATGGGTGTAGGTACACCGGTCAATATTTTGGAAGGTATCGAGCGCGGTGTAGACATGTTCGATTGTGTAATGCCAACCCGAAACGGACGCAATGGCATGTTGTTCACCAAAGATGGTATCATCAATATGCGTAATAAGAAATGGGAAACAGACTTCTCGCCTATTGAAGCAGATGGAGCTTCTGCGGTAGATACCTTATATAGTAAGGCGTATCTGCGTCATTTGTTCCATGCACAGGAGTTACTGGCTATGCAAATTGCATCTATTCATAATTTGGCATTTTATCTGTGGCTGGTGGGTGAAGCTCGCAAGCACATCATTGCCGGTGATTTCTCCACATGGAAACCGATGATGGTGAAACGCGTATCGACAAGGTTATGAAAAAACTGAACTGGAACATGAAAGGTATAAAGATGCCGGATAACTGGAAATGGTTGAAGCGGCTCGACTTCTACATTATTAAGAAGTTCCTTGGAACTTATGTGTTTGCCATTGCATTGATTATCTCCATTGCAGTGGTATTCGACTTTAATGAGAAGATGGACAGATTTATGTCACACGAAGCTCCTTGGAAAGCCATAATCTTCGATTATTATCTGAATTTCATTCCTTACTTTGCAAACCTGTTCAGTCCGTTGTTTGTGTTTATTGCGGTTATTTTCTTTACCTCAAAACTGGCTGAGAACTCCGAGATTATTGCGATGTTCTCTACCGGAATGAGTTTTAAGAGGATGCTTCGTCCCTACATGGTGTCAGCAGCTATAATTGCAATAGTAACATTCTTTTTGGGTTCTTATATCATACCCCAAGGTAGTGTGACGCGTATTAACTTTGAAGATAAATATTATAAGCAGCGCAAATCGAATACAGCTCGTAACATTCAGTTGGAAGTAGATTCGGGCGTCATTGCTTATATTGAACGCTTCGAAGATTATAGCAAGACGGGATATCGTTTTTCATTGGATAAGTTTAAAGACAAACAGTTGGTTTCTCATCTTACGGCACGATCTATTACTTATGATACAGCCTCCGTCCATAAATGGATTATAAAGGATTACATGATACGTGAAATGGATGGTATGAAAGAGAACATTGTTAAGGGAGACCGCATCGATAGTACTCTTTTTATGGAACCTGCCGATTTTCTTATTATGAAAAATCAACAGGAAATGATGACCAGTCCACAATTAAGCGAATATATTAGCCGGCAGCGGCAGCGCGGCTTTGCCAATATCAAAGAGTTCGAAATTGAATATCACAAACGCATTGCCATGTCGTTTGCATCATTTATCCTCACATTGATAGGTGTTTCTCTTTCTTCGAAAAAGACTAAAGGGGGAATGGGATTACACTTGGGGATAGGTTTGGCATTGAGCTTTTCATATATTTTGTTCCAGACGATTGCTTCCACTTTTGCAGTGAATGGTAATGTTCCTCCGGTAATTGCTGTATGGATACCGAATATACTCTATGCGTTCATTGCATTTTATCTGTATCAGAAGGCACCGAAATAGAGTAGCCAACTCAACTTAACAAAAATAAGAAGCCCCTCCCGCTCCTTGTGTTACCACAAGTGCAGGAGGGGCTTTTTTGTTGTATCCATTTCCTCTTTTGTCTTTGCTTCTTTTGACTCTAACGATGCTTTTTTCATCACATAAGTTTTAGAAGCAACCCCACTTTCGTCTTACAGGTTCTTTAAATCTTTCATGGCAATGTGCAGTGAAAGCTTAATTCAAGTAAGCTGAAAGTTCTGCAGCAGAGATGTTTTTGGCTATAATTACACCATTATCATCCAGTAAATAGTTAGTAAATCCCCGGCCTAAACGGTACTTTTTAAAGATGCCGGACGACTCGCCTTTAGTTTCCACGAAACAGGTGGGCGTAACTATTTGGTCCTTACGAATGGTTTCCTCGAAGATAGATTGATATTCATCAAATGATACGGAAACCATTTCCACATTATTGTTTGGAGAAGTTGAGTGAAGCGCATTGCTCAAACTTGCGTTTTGCATCCGGGATTGCGCATCATAACTTGCCCAGAAACTGAGTAACACATATTTTCCCTTCATCTTGGAGAGATTTTGAATAGGTTGTTGCTCAGTCGACATAGTTTTGATTTTAAAATCAGGGGCTATGTCACCCACATTTAAACCTCCGGTAGGTTTGTCTTTTTCTACGAAAGAAGTCAAGGAACTAATTAGTAATACAACAAAAATCCATTTTACATGCTTCATGTAAGGCGGTTTTGGTTAATACTGGTTGATTTACAGTCTGTTAAGCTAATTGTCTATTCTCTTTGTAAAACAGTTGTAAAACAACATTGTCTAATATCCAAGGATAAACATATCCTTTTCGCATGCAAAGGTATTACTTTTTCCTTGGATCCCAATAAAATCAACCTATATTTTATGTTATATAACATATTTATAAAACGAAAGTGGGACTTATGCCCCACCCCTCTTAAATTACACTGGCTTTTTCAAAATTTCCATGTGATAAACTTTCTTTCTCTTTAAGCTCTTGCTCTTAAGATATTCGATTTCCAGTTTTAATTCTGCTAATTCCTTAAGTACTTGCGCTTGATTTTCTGAAATTCGCAACATGTGCTGCATCATTAGGGCATAATTTTCATTCATAAGTTATAGATTAATATTAAAAAGGAAGAGTAACATGGATAATAACATTAATAAGGGGCAAAAAGTTTTAAAATAAAATATGTTTGTAAACATAACCTTATACAGCTTTTTTTCTTTCAACAAGAAATTCCCGTATACCGCTCAACGACTTATCAAGCACATTAAATCTCTCCTCTAAATTCTGCAGCATTGCCTCATATGTTGTTACTGCTGATTTGTACATGCGTTCCCAGTATTCGGCGCTTTCCGGTGAAGGTAGTTCTTCTGTCCCTTCTTTGGGCATGTCCGCGATTGGAGCTGCAGTGTTAAGGAACATATCACCTTTGCCGGTGAGAATGTAGTTGGCGTTGACTTGGGGGTAAGCCTCACAAAGTTGAATTATTATATCAGAAGAAATTGCTTTCGTAACTCCCTTTTTATAATGAGATATTTTTGCTTGAGCATACTTTACTCCAATTTCTTTTTCTAAAATATATGGATTTATATCCAAACCATCCATAACCTTTAAAAATCTCTCACTTGTAGTCATACTATTATTTTTCATTTCGTTTGTAACGCCAGAGAAAGGATTTCCTTCTCCAGTAATGAGCCACACCCTATTATATTGGGGGAAAGCAGCCAAAATCTTTTCAACGTAATTAGTACTTATGGCTTTTATTTTTCCATCACGAATATCATACAAAGGCTGAGCCCTTTTGATTCCCATCAACTGAGATAGCTTAGAAAGAGTTATATTCTCATTCTCAGTGATAAATTCTAATATTTCCCTACTACTTATCATAATAATACTGTATATATTTGCAGATGCAGTAAATTACTGTATCTTTGCACCCGTAACACCTGCACGTGCTACGATACAAATTTGGTTAAACTTTCCTCGAAAGAGGTTTAACATATATAGATATCCGTTTCATGTGCAGATGAAGCGGATATTTTTTATATCCAGTTGTACAATCGGCGGTAGGCTGCGTAAGCAGAGAGACAGAGGGTTGTACTCCTAAACTCGATACTGCGTGGGGTGTGAGAAATCGAGAGGCGAACGAAACCGGAGTGCCTTCACAGCGACAAGTAAGCGAAAAGTCCGGGAAGATGGTAACTTGTTAATGCCGTCCAGCTAAAAACGGCGTACTTTATACGAGCGATGACTGTTTGAATGCTGCTAATAGCCAAAAGGCGTAAAGCCTTCTAAAGGGCAAACTATGCAGCATTCAGCACCTTTACCGAGTGAGACGTTTATTTGATTAAATAACAATATCTATAAGATTATAATTATTAAATAACCGATTGTAAACATGTCAAAGAACGAATATGGAAAATATACCTAATTACACAATTACAATTTCTCGTAAATACGTTGAAGGAAATAACTGCCTTAACGTAGAGAGAACCGTTACAAACGCCGAAGACGGTGAGGTAATATTTCATTCGCTGCATGAAATAAGCAGTGACAGTGAAAAAGAATCACCTATCGCGTATCTTGAAAAACATCTATACCTATACCCTCCCGAAAGCCAAAAGTCCACAAAACTTCAAGATGAGCTATTGCGGTTATATGTGTCAAATATACACGTTACTGAGTCGGAACGACAGAGTATAGAGCGTGCATTAAATCAGCATAACATCCAATTCGATGAGCATCCTCTATCTTCCCATATTAACCGATTGTACAATATTTCAAAGAACGAATTATGAAAGAAGAAAACTCTATATACGACCTAATACCCGAACGCGTAAACCGTCAATTCCTTCTTGTAATGGTCTGCAAACTCATTGAGTTGAATGTTTCGAAGCCCGTAATCTGTCGGTCTCTCGCAGAAGGTCTATTAGCAGAGACCGCAGACATGGTATCTCGTAATTTGATTGAACACTCATTGGAGCGACTTCTAAAGAAGAAAGAAAACTGCTGACTTCTTTATAGTCCAATCCCTTTGCTATGTCTTTTATCAACAAATCTCTGACTTCCTTATCAAAAGACAATATAATATCAAGCGAACGATATATAGACATTTCTGCAAATTTCTTCGATACGTTCATATTCCCGTTGTGATTTGAACAATAAACTGAAAACATTACGGGAAGGTATTTGGAAACATCATTCGTGTTTGTCGCAAACAGCATCCTTATAGTTTGTGAAAGTTCAATAGAAGTTTCTGTTTCCAAATTCAACGACACATTTCTTATCTTCTCGTCTATCTCCTCTCTCAATGCTTTTATCTCTTTCAATTCCTCCTTTACATTGATAGCTGTATATATCTGCCATCCAATCAATACCGTTACAAGTAAAGACAATATCCCCACTATCACCCCTTGATAATCCATTCCTAAATCAGAGGTATGCGGATAAGTCCTGCATAATGCAATTATAGACACTAAGACGGATATTCCAGATAATATCAATATTACTATGTTTCTATATTTATTCATATATACTTATTAATCAACTACTTACTTAAAATATGTTTTATAACATACAGTAAAGCACTGTATATTTCTTGTTAATACAGTAATTTACTGTATCTTTGCACTGTTGTTAATCAACAACGCTACTTTTTTAAAGTAAATACAAAGATAGGAAAATAAATAAATAAAGCAAATATGAAGTACGATTTATCCGACATAATGAAGAAAGCTCATAGCTTCTGTAAGACAGGCAAATACACTTGGTCAGAGTGCTTAAAAAAGTCATGGAAAATGGCGAAGTTCTCAGTGTGGGTAAAGGAGAATAAAGAAGGTGTTTCTACCGATTATAAGGCAGAATCTAATAAAAAATACCTTAATAAGATAAATGGTCAACTTGGAGAATATAAGCCAGCTAAAAGGAGCTCATACGACAGCTTTAATGCTCCAATGTCCGCTTACTATACAAATAACAGCAGAGGACGTTTCGGTTCTTGTTTTGTTGGAGATTGATTAATTATAAAAAAATACGATATGGAAAATAAACAAACAATAGCAGTAAAGGTAATATCACCGGCAGCTACTTTAAAGAGCATATCCGTTGGTGAGACCAGAGTTATAAGAAGTAGAGATATAAAGGAGAATATTGTACGCTCTACCGCCAGCAGGCTGGCAAGATATGGATATACATTCTATACACGCATGTGTCCAGAAGGAGTTTTAGTAACAAGAACCCAATAACATTATAATCAGTAATAGCTATGATCTATTCATTCCCAGGCGAACTATTGGAGAAAGCTATATGCAAGGCTTTCGAGCTTGGAGCAAAACAGAAATCAATAGAGTTAGGGGCATCTCCTAAATTTATCAGCCAACGTAAAGCTTATGAGGCTTATGGTGAAGGTAATGTGAGACGATGGGTAAAAAGCGGAATAGTGAAGAGATATAAAGACTCTACCAAATCAAATGCAAGAGTACGTCTTAGTGTAGAAGACCTTGATAAAGCCGCATATAGCATCAATGTGTATTCTGGATTATCCCCATTGGCTAACAGCGAGATTTGTGAGATTGTGTCTAATACGCCTCTTTAGCTTAATGGAAAAATCTGCATTATGTATGAAAGCAAGAGATTACAGACTGGTAGTAGATGGCAAATATAACAGACGTGCCATCATGCAAAGAGCCTGGGTTTACATGAAGCTGAATAAGGCTTTCAAGTGGTATTCTTTTGCTAATGCTTTGAAAGATGCTTGGGTGGATGCAAGTTTGAAAATGGATGAGTATAAAGCTCAGGTTGATCCTCAATATGTAGATTATCCGAAGCCTGCAAATAATCTTCGTCAAGCATTGATTGATTTGAATCCGGCATTAAAATGCTACGATAGTATCTGGAGATAACAATTAACCTCATACGATTATGATAGAAACAATTATGATATTGGTGAGCTTGTACGCTGGCTATAGGCTGTTCAGGAAGTCAGGTGAAAAGTTCTTCTACAAAGATTGATCCACGATTATACAACGAACGACAACCCTACTGACGGATTGAACGACAGCCAGTAGCGAGAACTGGGTAGGGTACTATGATTAGCTCTTTGACTTATTGAATCAATACGAACCAAGAATTATCCATAGCAGAAATGCGGTGATTGGATAAGCGGCTTGAAGTAGTACTATAAAATACACCGTTTTACGGTGGGCATTATACGGTTGTATGGTGCTTTATGGAAATGTTTAGTCCGAAAAATCGTCTTCATCAGTAAGAAAACGGGGTTAGGCGTCCGTACGCTATACATTATAAAAGCTCATAGTTATGCGCGATGCAAGTAATCGAATTACTCTATGAGCGCAATAAAATTATGATATATGGAAGAGATTTGGAAAAATATTGATGGTTTTGAAGATGAATATATGGTATCCAACTTAGGTAGAGTTAAATCTATTGATAGGAAGTCCTTTGATTGTTCAAAATATAATTTTTATAAGGGTAATGTTTTGAAACCTCAAAGGAACAGAAATGGATATTTATATATATTGTTAAGTAGAAATGGGCATAAATATTATAGAACTATCCATAGGTTGGTTGCTAACGCTTTTATAAGAAACCCATTAAACAAAAGAGAAGTAGACCACATAGATACTAATAAGAGTAACAATGTGGTTTCTAATTTAAGATGGGCAACTCGGAAGGAAAATGTAAATAATCAAATAACTAAAATAAAAGTAATTGAAGCCAGGAAAAAGAATAAAACAAGAAATAGAAAATATCGTCCAATAATAAGGTACTCTATTGATTTAAACTCGCGCACAGAATATAATTGTATAGCTGATGCTTGCGATGAAAACAATTATGATTGCAGCACCATTAGAAAGTGTTGCAAAGGTTTGAGAAAAACTGCTTATGGATTTATCTGGAAATACATATAGTATGTAGGCGACCATACCACGCTTATTAATATAATCCCGTGGCTTACCTATCCTTAGTGTAAGTAGTAAGGCAATCATCGGAACGCCCACGGGAACTATCCCGCAGAAAAGGTTAGTGCTAATACTGTACTAAAAGCCATGAGAGAAACGAAGTGCGCACCGTTTCCCTTTACCCTTGTACAGGCGGTTAATTTTTAAATCTGAATATAAATGAGCTTAGATGAATTTTTAGAAAAATTTGAAGAAGCATTGGACCAGTGTGATAGAGATGGAGATGTAAATGTCTCCATACAAGTTCCACCCGGAACAAAATGCTGGGAAAATTCATGGACGCAATTTGAAGTAAACTGTGTCAGTACTGATGGAGGAACTATTTATTTACAATGTTCATAATAAATTAAATATGAAAAAAGGTTTATTAGTAAAGTATAAAGCTCCCGGTTGGGAAAATAAGATCGGGAAGATATGTAGCGTTAACGGTAACAGAGTTATGGTACAATTTGGAAAGCATGACTTTGTAGAGTTGTATTCAAATGATTTAATCGTAATGACAATGCTATGAAAGTGATTATGTTTATTCTCTCACTATTCGTCTTTTTATGCTCAATAGTGATGTTGTACGGAGCAGTTGTTAATGATAGTCCTATGTATGCTACAGGGATTATTATTATGCTTATCATTTGTGGATTATCATTTATAATGGCCCGAATATGTTATAAAGAGTCGGGGCATTAATTGCAATAAATAACCCTTTAAACTTTACGATTATGAGCGAGCTAAATTTGTATCAGAAGATACAAGCTGTTTCTAACGATATAAAGAACATCGAAAAGAATATGACCGTCGGAAAAGGCAATTACGCTTATAAGGCAGTCCAGGATATTGATGTTACTCTCGAAGTTAAGACAGCCGAAACAAAACATGGTTTGGTGAGTATTCCCATTAAACAAGAACTTGTAAAATCCGAAGTTATCGAGGTAGTAAAAGATGGTGGTGGGAAATCCATTCAATATATGGATATTGTGAAAATGACACTTCGCATTATTAACCTTGATAAGACTGATGAATTTATCGATGTAGAAAGTTTCGGTAGAGGTCTTGATCCCGGAGATAAAGGATTTGGAAAGGCTTCGACCTATGCAAGAAAATATGCTCTTTTGAACGCTTATAAGATTGCAACGGGTGAAGATCCTGATGAAAATAAGTCAAAGGAACAAACTCCTGTAACAGTTGATGAAATAAAAGATGCTGTTGTTAATTACATGATGCTCGATAGCACATTTACGCAAAACATACTTTCCTATTTTAATGTTGGAAGTTCGGATGATATGAGTACCGAGCAGTTTAAGATGGCTTACAATAATCTAAAGAAGAAAGGTAAGTTATGATAGAGACTATGTATATCGGCAGCGGTGATATTCATGCTTTGATGAGTGGGAAAGAAACCAAATCTCATTCTTCTTTAATGCAGCGTTTTGTCAGTGGTGTAAAGCCTAATTATAATGCTTATGCAAGTCCGATAGACGCTTTACGCACAGGCGCAATTCTTGAGGATAGGTATCTACTTACACTGCCTGATAATTACTTCGCACAATACATTGTAACTTCGGAAGAGATGAATGTGTTTAAATGTAGTCTCGATTTTGCAAAAATAGAAAAGGGAAAACTTGTCGATTTCGATGAATTGAAAACACTTGCCCTTTCTGATTACCTTGAATTTATAGAACCTATAAAGAATGATAATAAGGCTCTTGTTGATTATGTGAAAAAGAAGCATAAATCTTACTACAATCAAGTACAGGAACAGCTTTACTGCACAAAATTAGAGAGTTGCAACCTCGTTTTTCTCTCTGTAACATCTTACGATGATGATTATAACTGGAATAGAGTAATTAAGTCAAATGAATATTGTAAGGTAAGAATCACTCGTGACGAAAAGGCTATTTCTAAAATAACAGAGAGAGGATTAATATTTCAACAAATCAAAGATTTTTATACTAAATAGTTATGGCAAACCAACTTACAGGAAAGATATTATATATCTATCCAACTCAACAAATTCCATCGAAAGATGGGAGCAAAACTATTCTTAAAAGAGGGATAGTAATAGACTGTACACGCTATGATCCATATACAGGTCAACGTGGCTTTGAGAATACTCCCATGTTGGAGTTCATTGGTGATAGATGTTCGGAACTTGATAATTATCAAATCGGACAGATAGTTACTATATCATTTGACGTTCAAGGCACAAGATATCGAAACAAGGATAATGTTGAGCAGATTTTTACTCGCGTGCAACCTTATAGAATTGAGGCAAGGCAAACTCAACAGCCTTCTGCACCCATTCAGCAGCCAACATCACAACCTATAGCGCAACCTGTGCCCCAGCCGATTACTCAACAACAGCCTCAGAGTTTTCCACCAGCGCAAGGGAATAATGATGGCTTACCTTTTTGATGTATGTCTCTTTACGATACATCAAACCCTTTGCAGAAAGAGCAGTTCAAAGCTCGTTCTGCAAAGCTTGCAGAAAGCGGTAAGATTGTAGAACTTACAGAAAAAAAGCCCAAAAGATCAAGTAATCAAAACAGATACTTGCATACCATCCTAGCTTACTTTGCATGTGAAACTGGTAATACAACAGAATGGGTAAAGCAGCAGTATTATAAGAAGCTGGTCAACCCTACGATATTCATCAGAGAAACAGATGATCCATATTTAGGAAAGATAAAGGTATTAAGAAGCTCTTCTGATTTGGATGTCAACGAAATGAATACCAGCATTGATCGTTTCAGAAATTGGGCAAGTGCAGAGGCAGGTGTGTATATTCCTTCTGCCGATGAAGAACGTTTGATTCAGTTGATGGAGATAGATATTGAACGTAACAAAGAATTTATATAGCCATGACAGACTTATTCGGGAATGATGTAAAACCTAGAAAGGTTTATAAGCGTGACAGCATCGGGCGGTTTGCCGATGAAAAGACGGCCAAGTATGAGCGTGCCTTGACGGATGCAGCTAAGTATAAGCAAATGTATCTCGCTGCTCAATCCCGAATGAGAGGTATGGCCAGAATATTGAGAATGAAAGATGAACTAATTTTAAAATTGAAAAATAATGATTGAAACAAGAAAAACAGAAATCCGGTATGTGACATCTGACCCGAAGAAGATGCTTAACATGTACCTTGCAAAACGTGTCCTCAAAACATGGGAGGAATCTTTCATTGATGAAGATACCGGTGAAACAGTCAACATAGAACGGCATGAAGTCCTCTTTGAGCGTGGCACGCTGATAGACCAAGACCTATTAGCAAAAATCCGTTTCAGTATGGAAGCTGATGGTATCAAGGAAGTGGAAGTTAGCAACCAGAATCGTTTGGCGTTCGAGAATGAGAACAAGTTTTTATATCCATACATCGCACAAGCACAGATAAGCGACAAGAAGTATAAGTTCTTGTTGTATGCCACTGGGCTGGAGAATGCTTGCCTTATTTTGAAAGACTACATCGAACTCAATTACCAGTTCGGGTTCACCCTGACGATGGCAAAGGAATTCGATTCCTGCGTGATTCTTACCGACAATCTGAAAGAACGTAAGGTCGATGATGTGGCTGTCGCTTACCTCAAAGACGAAATAACAATGGAAGAATACGTTGACAAGATGTACGATGAGACTGAAGATAGTAACGAAGAATCTAAACCGAATGAAAAGAAATTCTACCAGATTGAGACGAAAATCACCTTCACGGACGGGGAGAATGAAGACGAAAGGGTTCAGACTTTTGTCGTGAACACCTTCAACGTTGATAGGGCGATGATGCTTATCACTCACTACCTCAAAAATAAAGAGGAGGAATGCGAGAAGCAAGCCAAAGAAAAGGGGCATGAGTTCAATAAAAGAGAAATTCACACGGCTATTGAATCAGCCAAACCTATACCGGTCGGGCGGTTTATTCCGAAAGAGTTTTCAATAGCTTATATGGAATAACTTTGTTAACCTGTCTGCTCTGTCTGTAAAGATGGGGCAGGCAAACATGGGGATGCGCAGTGGAGTGCTTTTGACTTTCGAAAGGTGCACATGATAGAAAGTACGGTACGTGAGATATAAGGAGTAATTAACCTTAGAAGTAGCGCAAAAGGATATAGTCCTTGATTGGGTGTTCGAATCGCCCCATCTCCACATAAATGTGAGCCACACATAAATGGCATGGGTTAGTGAATAATGGTTTCGCCCCGGAGAATACGCTTCGGGGCTTTTAATTCAAGAATTATGGAAAAGAAATTTACCGTTGTTGAAATCGTGGAAAATCTTATTGGTAAGATTAATCCTGTTGGTGAAACGAATGAAGACGAAATTCGTTTTGAAAACCTCAAATTGATGTGCGATTTGACAAATAGTCTGATCTCAAAAATAGATAATGTGTCTTATGAGAACAAAGACAGGCAAGAACATTCGATAAAAAGAGCCGCTGAGTATGCAGAAAGGTTTTTAACAGAACAGATAGGAATACAATAATATGCCATACTACATAAAAGGACTAAGACTAAGAAGAAATAGATATTTGGGCTTATGAAACAAATCATTCATGGGAAATGTCCCAGCAAATCAAATTGCTACAAGGTTATTACTCTAAAAGGTCATGGAAGCCTTGCTAAACAATCAGCTTTAAAAGAGTATGAGAAATCTTTCTATCTGCAATGTAACCAGTATCGTAATAGAAATTATTCAGGTTTATTTGAGCTTCATCTGAGCGTATTCTACGAGAATCAGCGACCAGACCTTGACAATTGTATGAAAATCGTTTTAGATTGTCTGCAAGGATGTAAAGCCATCAAGAACGACCGTAATTGTGTGAAGATAGTAGCGGAGAAATTTATAGATAAAGTGAATCCGAGAATAGAATTTGAAATTATACCGATATGCAATTTAAATTAAGAGATTACCAACAAAAAGCTTATGTATGAAAATCATAAAAGAAGTAATTAGAGACATTGAACATATTTCCAAATGTCCTAGGAGTGGAGAAATAAACTTAATGTATGTAATCAAAAGAAATTATAGATATGGAATTCTTAGAGAAAGATTTAGAGGATATTATTTGGGAAGCATACCAAAGTGAAGATGGAAAGTATGGGCTATTTGATAAAGGGCTACCAATATCAGGTAAAATGTACAGACAAGTAAATCTTGGTGATTACGGAATACTTGATTTAATGACTGTAAGTATTAATCCCAATTATGTGAGAATAGCAATTTACGAGCTGAAAAGGGATATTGTTGATATATCAACAATGGCTCAAGCAGCGAGATATGGTACAGGAATCAATAAATACATAGAGGAAAGATGCAATATACACAACCGTTCTATATCCTTAGAATTTTTCTTAATAGGGAAGACAATAGATCGTAAATCTGATTTTGTATTTCTATATAGTAATAGTCCTTATTTTAAAATCTATTTATACAAATATGGATTAAATGGTATTCATTTTAAGTACCAGCAAAAGAATTGGGAAATCAAGGAAGCGAATATTCCAAATTATCACCAGCCTATAAGCGAGATAAAATCTTTGTTTGAAGAAGTAGATTCTCCATTTTAAGAAATGAGCGATAAAGGATTTATAAAACTAAGCCGCAAGTTTTTCTCGAATGAATTGTGGAAAGAAGCCCGGGAGTTTTCGGAGTGCGAAGCGTGGCTGGACTTATTGCAGTCCGCTCGATTTGAGGCAACCGACAAGGTATATAGCGAACTCATCGGAGGTCGAGAAATCTCTTATACAAGAGGACAATATCCTGCATCTATATCATTTTTAATGAAGCGTTGGCAGTGGTCTGAAAAGAAAGTAAGATACTTCTTGGGCAAACTGAAAAAACGTGGGATGATAACTACATGTGGAAAACAAGGAATGAATGTCATTACTATTTGTAAATATGATGAATATAACCCTATAAAGGGCGAAGATAAGGGCATAGATAACATCAATGAAATCAACGAGTTAAAGTATGCTTTGGGCAAGCTAAGGGCAGATGTAATAGGAGAAATAGAGAAATTAGGGCAAGCTGGGGGCAACAAGAAGAAGAAAGAAGAAGATAATACAAAGAAATCTCCTAAAGGAGATAAAGAAAGTATCATCCCTCCGGAAATATTAGAAAAATCCCTGGAAGATTGCTATGAGGAGCTATCCACCAACAGTTCATGGATAGAGACTGTCGTAATGAACAAGAGGTCTGCCGGTCATCCAAACCTGACATTGGATAGCTTTCAGGAATATCTCAAGAGATTCTTTGATAAGCTTCAAAATGAGGGGGAAACTCATAAAAGCCCGAAAGATGGAATGGCTCATTTTGTCAGGTGGCTGGATATTGAACTCGGAAAGTCTAAAACAGACAAGTACCAGACAGAAAATGAGCAGCTATTATTCTCCGCAAAAGGGAGTAATGGCGGCTATTACCAATTTCTGTCTTACATCAAGAAACAAGCGCCATATTGTTTTTCAAACATGCGATTACCTAGCGAGGAAGAATCCTTGCTGCTACGTGACAAATACGGAAACGAAATGTTTAAAAGCGCATTGCGTACAATCGAAGGAAGAGCAGATATCCGTTCCAAATGGGATGTGCTTTATTATGCGATTTTAAAACAATTTGAATATCAGAATGGAAGTTAATGTACAGTTACGTGATGAAGATGCCGAGAAAATAGTTCTAGGCACTATCATTCTTCAACGCAATGCTTTTGAAGAAGTGAGAGAGTTACTATCGGAAGAATCTTTCTACAATCCTTTCCATCAGGAGATATACAAGGCTATTCTTCAAGTGGTATCATCCGGAAACAGGCCTGATATGATAACGGTCAAGGGAAAGCTTGTCGCCAATGGTGTGAAGTTTGAACTGGTGGAGTATATGAAGATTGCTTCTAACAGTACTTTTGACTTGTATCAGTATGCAGCTAGGCTTCATGACTTGGCCATCAGGCGTAAGTTCTATGTAATAGGGCAATATCTAGTCTCAAACTCTTATTCGGAATCAGAAGATATTCTTGATGTGACTAATTCGGTCAGTAATGAACTGGCGTCTCTGTTTAAATCAAGTAGCACTACGGTATCAACCATTAATGATGGGCTAGAGAATGTTTACAGCATGATAAATGAGAATCTCTCAGGAGCTAAAACTATCACTGGAACTCCTACAGGTTTTGAAAAGATTGATAGCAAATCAGGTGGTTTACAGAGATCGGATTTGATAATTATTGCCGGTGAGACTTCGCAGGGCAAGACCTCTTTAGCTGTTTCTATCATGAGGAATGCAGCAGATTTTGGTGCCAAAATTGCCATGTATTCTATGGAGATGAAAAAAGAACAAATAACAGCTCGTATTCTTTCTATGGAGAGTGGTGTTTCTGCCAATCAGATCATGTACTCACGCTTGACAGATTCGCAATTACAGGCAGTTGACAAAGGTATTGGCAAGATATCAGGTAAGGGTATCTACTTTGATGATCGGAGTACATCAAATATAGACACTATCATTTCGTCTATTCGCTATATGAAGTTGAAATATGGCATTGATGGTGCTATAGTTGACTACTTGCAGATTCTCAATGTGAACATGAAAGGAGCCAACAAGGAACAGCAGATGGGAGACGTTGCAAGGCGTTTGAAGAATCTTGCAAAAGAACTTGATATTTGGATTATAGCCCTTTCTCAATTGAATAGGGATACCATGAATCCGGTTCCTACGTTGGCCCGCCTTCGTGACAGTGGACAAATAGCAGAAGCTGCCGATGTAGTCATTCTTATCTATCGTCCCGAAGTAACTAAGAAATCCTATCCAAGCGATTTCTCAAACGTGGAAACGAAAGGAACGGCTATGATAGATATTGCTAAAGGACGAAACATTGGACTTCTACGGTTTATCTGCGGGTTCAATGCTGCTACAACATGCTTTTATAATCTTGACTCTGTTCCTCTATCTGGGTTTCAACATGCTGACATAGAGGATGAAAATCCATTTTAAACAATGAAAGTTACCATTTACTGGGACACCAAACATCTTGATCCCAAAGACGTCCCAAGAATTAAGAAGAAAATCAGAGACAGGTTTAACATTCCCGATTACACCACAGTAAACGGAGAAACTCCCTGTAACATCAAGGATGAGGATATGGAGCTTCTCAGGGAATGTGCTAAGCGTGGATTTCTTCAGATCAGAAATAAATAGTTCTAAAAAGTACAATATGAAAACAATATCAATAGATGTGGATGCGACAAGCGTTCAGATAGAGACAAGTATGGCTGGAAATGGATATGTCAGAGTAACAGCAGAAGTCGATGAAAGAGATTCTACTAAATTACTGGATTCCATATCCAAAGACGATATTTCAGATTATATGCGTGAGAATGGTTATATCTGTGAAATTGAATAATTTAAATCAATAAAAATGTGAGCCACACATAAATGGCAAGGGTTAGTGAATAATGGTTGTGCCCGGGAAATACGCTTCGGGGCTTTTAATTAAAAAGATTATGGCAATAGATAAAATCAAAACAGTAGGCCAGCTTAGAAAGGTTATTGAAAATCTTTCTGACGATTACTAATCAAAAAATGAATCAAATGACACATGGCAGTTTATTCAGTGGCCTTGATGCTCCAAGTGTTGCAGCTAATTGGATGGGGTGGGAAAACGCTTTCCACTGCGAGATAAATGATTTTTGCAATACTATTTTGAAATATTGGTTTCCTAATTCAAAACATTATGAAGACATTACCAAAACAGACTTTAGTCAATGGAGAGGACGGATTGACATCCTTACAGGAGGGTTTCCTTGCCAGCCTTTCTCCGTCGCAGGCCAGCGAAAGGGAGCGGATGATAACCGTTACCTCTGGCCTCACATGCTCCGTGCTATACGGGAAATCCGACCCACTTGGGTTATTGGTGAAAACGTTGCTGGAATCCTCACGATGGTTCAGCCCGGCCAGGAGGTTGAAATGGGAAGCCAAACCACTCTTTTCGGAGAAGATAACAGAAAAAGAGTTTTGTTACGACAAGAATACGTCGTTGAAACCATCTGTAAAGACCTTGAACGAGAAGGATATTCCGTCCAACCGATGCTTATTCCGGCTTGTGCCGTTGGAGCGCCCCACAGAAGAGACAGGGTGTGGTTTATCGCACGACTTACTACCGACACCGCGTGTCGTGGAAGTGGTGGAGCACCCCATGAAAGCTGCCGAGAGAACGAAAGACAGGACGGGAACGAGACTCAACAACCTCTCTTCGGGGGCTGTATTCGGGTTACTTCCCACTCCAACAGCAAGAAGCTACAAGAACGGATCAAAGTTAGAAGACGGAAGAACCAAGAGAAAGCAGGAACAAGGGTGGACGATGGAGTTGAACGATTTGGCAACATGCGGTATGCTCCCTACTCCGACAACGAGAGATTACAAGTCTTCAATATCTCCCAACGGAATGATGCGGAAAAACGGAAAATTGAGGAACGATGCCTTGAGCAATATTCCAGTGATGTTAGGAGAGCATTGCACTCAACGCCCTGGGACGACTTCCCAACTCAATCCCCTGTTTGTCGAGGAAATGATGGGCTTCCCTTTAATGTGGACGACCTTACCATTCCTTTCACAAAGTGGAGACAAGAATCAGTCAAAGGATATGGAAACGCCATAGTGCCACAGGTGATTCTTGAGATATTTAAGGCGATAGAAGAAATTGAACATTTAGAGTAAAACAATTTAAATATGAAGCATGAAACGTTCAGCCGGGCAAGACTGGAGATACTGAATTATGTAATAGCCTTCTGCACCAATACCCTGTATGATGGCAAATACTTTCCTCCTTTTAGTGAAGGTAGTGGTTTTGAATCTGTAAAGATAGGGGGTGCACCTCCGATTGGAAGCCTTGTACGACTTATGGCAGCGCCAACTACTAAATGGTATTTATCGTGGGTTGTCGATGTTAAAGAGGAAGCTGGTAAATACACTAAGTGTCTTCTAAAAAGCATAGAAGATGGAAGCTTGTCATGGTGGGAAAATGTAGGATACTATAACATACCTTTAGAACTGTCAGACAAATTTCCATCATGGAAATACAATGATGAACAATTTTCTTTTTGGGACAAATGGAACAAGGCTAATAAATGGGAAAATACCTATGTCCTCAGACCAATGCGCCCAATTTTTGAATCCGAAAAAGTAACTCTTGAGCTTAGAAAGATACACAGCAATGATATAATAGGATCAAAAACTTTCCCATTCTGGAAAAAACTGACAATTCGAGAAATGAGAGAGTTTATTCGTGAAACATTAAAAACTAAGTAGATATGAGCCTTGGGAGGGCTTTATGAAACCCACATAAATTATGAAAAAGTACATTGGAACAAAACAGATTGAAGCAGAACCTATGACATTGGGCGACTTCGTTCAAAAAACTGGTAGAAATCCCTATAGTAAGGATATTAAAAAACATGAAGAAACAGAGCAAGGTTATCATGTCCGTTATGAAGACGGATATGAAAGCTGGAGTCCTAAAGATGTGTTTGAAAAGGCATATAAGGTAGCTGATACACCTCTTGACCGTATGTATATCGAATACAAAGAATTGATGGACAAACATAATAAGTTAGTCCTATTCCTTGGAAGAAAAGATGCTGTTGAAATTGCTGGTAAAAACCAGGTTGCTTTAATGGAGGTTCAAAAAGTGCAGATGCATGACTACCTGCTTACTCTGAAAGAACGAATTGACTTAATGAAGGAATAAACATTGCCATACGGGAGTTGAACGTCCCCCGTATGGCTCAATACTAATCAGTAATGAATATAAATCAAATATATAATTCTGAATGTTTGCAAGGATTAAAGTCCCTTCCAGACAATAGCATCCATTGTTGTGTAACATCTCCTCCTTATTATGGATTGAGAGATTATGGTAACGATTCACAGATCGGACTTGAGAAAACCCCGGAAGAATATATTCAGAAGTTGGTCGATGTATTCCGGGAGGTAAACCGGGTTTTAACTAAAGATGGCACATTATGGCTTAACATAGGAGATAGTTATGCCGGTTCTATGAAGGGAGCTGCTGGTTACCCTGACAATGCCATGAATTACAAGCAAGGAACAAACCGGGAGACACTTGGAAAGGCTACTTTGGTAAAGCAATGTACAGGATGCAAATCTAAAGATTTAATAGGTATTCCCTGGATGCTTGCTTTTTCTCTGCGTTCTGATGGATGGTATTTGCGTCAAGATATTATTTGGAGCAAACCCAGTGTAATGCCCGAATCTGTAAAGGACAGATGTACTAAATCGCATGAATACATCTTCCTGTTGAGTAAGAATAAAAAATATTATTTTGATAATGAATCCATTGCCGAACCTACTTCCTCCTTTGATACTGTAATTAGAGACAGGGATGCCACTAAACTGAATAATACTCCCGGACGCACAAAGATGCAAGGACTAATTCGTAATGACTATCTAACAAGAAATAAGCGTTCGGTGTGGACTGTTGCTACCCAACCTTTAAGAGAAGCTCACTTTGCAACTTTTCCAGAAAAACTAATAATGGATTGTATCAAAGCCGGATGTCCTGAAGGTGGAATTGTTCTTGACCCATTTATGGGTTCTGGAACTACGGCCATCGTTGCGAGAAAGCTGAATCGAAATTATATAGGATTTGAATTGAATCCAAATTATGTGAGTATAGCTGAAAATAGGTTAGAGAAAGAATTAGGAATATTCAAATAGCGTAAAACAAATAAAATATGAATAAAACCTTATGGTGTATAGGCAACCGTAAAACCTTATGGCAAAGTACAGAATGAAACCAGTAGTAATTGAAGCTATTCAATGGAATGGTGCAAACCATCTAATTTGTGAAACCTTTATGAAAGGCAGTGGTGCATACATTTCTTATGAATTTAGTCAAATTGGCGAAATAGTAGTTCCAACACCCGAAGGAAATATGTTAGCATCTCCGGGAGATTGGATTATTAAAGGAGTAAATGGTGAATTTTATCCTTGCAAACCTGACATCTTTGATAAAACATACATAGAGGATGGAGATGATTTTATTGGGAGAATAGTAAATGAAAAGAATGAATTAGATGATCGTGCCGGAAAACTTGGTGGATTTGTGAATACAGAAAAATTTCATTCATTGGATTCCGAAATGCAGAGTTTGATGGTTGAACAGTATGATGTGATGAAACGGTATTCTGTAATTCTTGGCAAACGTCTTGAATTGCTTGGTGCTTAACATTAATCGAGGGAGACTACGGTTTCCCTCATAACATAAATAATAAAGAACAAAAGTATGGATATCAGAACGCAACCGAATTACAATAGGAAGACCAGAGAAGAGGTTTTCGGTATATCCATCCGTATTAACGGAGGACGCAGATATTGTAAATATCCAATCGGGCATCAGAATTATAAAACGATTGGAGATGCTTATGCCGCATCTGTAGAAATAATGAAACGTATTCTTGCTGGCGCAAGAATTGAATATGGAGTAGACGGTTCTGCCGGGATCGACAAAAATGAGTATGTAAAGATAGTAGATTAACGTATAACTAAATAGATATGAGCGAATTTAAAGTTGGTGATATTGTACAATTCAATCTCGGAGAAGAATATCAATTAAACGGTTGCTACGGTCAGATTGATAAAATCAATAAGACAAACATTCGGGTGTATATACCTAAGAAATATTCTTGGGTATATGGCTATGAATATTATCAAAAAAAACGGTTTACCGATTCATTTAAGCCTTCTCAATTAAAGGTTGTAGGGTGTATCGAAGATTTTCCAGAGATGCGGGTTAGTCTATTATACAATAAAAGTTATCATTCTTTGAGTACATACAAATACAAGTTCTCACCTAATAATGATTGTTCAGTAGAAGGCTGTAATTGTAAAGCCGTGAAACGAATTTTATATAACTGTTGGGGAACCGTATCAGAGTTTGATGTCTGCGAAGAACATGCTAAATATGATGGGTATTGCGGTGATGGATTTCCACATAAAAAAGACTATCATCCAGTAGATATGATTGAAAAAAATAATTCAAAACAATTTAAATATGAATCATGAATTAAAAACATGGCCGCCTTATTATCAAGCGATAATAGACGGAAAGAAAAGATTTGAAATACGGAAAAATGATAGATGTTTCTCCGTTGGTGATGTTCTTCGCTTGCGTGAATACGATCCTGCCAAAGAATTAGACCCCATAACAGAGAAGTACACTGGACGCTACTGCTACGTACGGGTAGATTATGTTTTAAGTGATTTTCTGGCTTTAGAAGAGGATTATGTCGCTATGTCTATAACTCTAATTAATTAATAAACAGAAAGTAACTTATTATGAAAATAGAAAACTTGGAACAAGCCACTGGTTTGGCTAACAAAATTAGAAATTTGGATTTATTGCTTTCAGGTAAGCAAGCAAATTGTTGGTTCTCTGTGACAAACAGAGATGGTGATGTTTACACTTTTAATGAAGATTGCTCTAAGAAAATACAGACTATTTTGGAAAAAGAAAGAGATAGACTGATAGTAGAATATAGTAGATTAGATAGAGAATAACTAATGAAAATGAAGCTAAAAGACATAGTAAGCCAATTGGCTAATCGAATAAACCAACCTCATGTGATTGAAGTTTATCTTCGACAAATTTATGCGAAAGGTTTTGTGGAGGGAACCAAGCAATCCCCGTGGATAAGCGTAGAAGAACAATTACCAGAGGAAAATACAGGTGTCTTTTTTACTGTAGAATGGAAAGATTCTCATAAAGGATACTTTGTTGGATTGTATTATGGAAATGGTCAATGGGAATGGGATCATCGAATATTCTTGCCAAACTCTCCTTTGGCTCGTATTACTCATTGGATGCCAATACCTAAGTTTAACGAATAAAACTAATCAATATGAAAATAGAGACTAAATTTAATATTGGTGACAAGCTCAAGTTTACTAAGGATGGAGACCTGTTAGAGGCAGAAGTAATTGTTGTAGAGACTTTGAACAAGTCGGACGTATCGTTTATAACTTATGTTGTTATGACTAAAGATGGAAGGTTCTTCCGAAGGTATGAATATGAATTGAACGATTTAACTTCATAAAGAATAAACATGAATATTGATACAGAGTTTAATGTAGGTGATAGTGTATGCTATCTAAGTGGAGACAATATTTATCATTCCACTATCAGCAAAATATCCATTGAAATATCGCATGAGGATAGAGATTTTTTGATGGTTTATAAGCTTTCTGACGGATTAAGTGTCCCCAGAAACAATTATCCACAATGGGATAAAAGACTTTTTAGAGATAAGGATAGTTTAATAAAGTATTTATCAGAATTATGAAACAAACATTAGAAGAGGCAGCCATAGAAGGCGCTAAAGGATATAATATAGTTGGGCAAACTATTTATAAATCCGGGTTTAAAGCTGGTGCAGAATGGAAGGAAAAACAATCCCCGTGGATAAGCGTAGAAGAACAATTACCGCCATGTTCGGATGAAGATTTATTCCTATTAGGTATTGATTCTCGTGGTGTTAAGAATATACCGGATGTGGGATATATGCACTCTTCAAAGGATGGAAAATCTCGAAAAGACTTGTTTGTATGTGGCGAACTCGTAGAAGTAACCTATTGGATGAAAGTACCAGAAGTTTAACCAATAGAAATGAGCCTTGGGCGGCTTTGTAAAACCCATGAATACAATATATGGAAACTAATATTCAAGAAAACAAAAGGAAGTTGGAAGAACTGAAAGAGGCTGCAAAGCCATTGATAAAGTTTCTTTGCGAAAACTATCACCCTCATGTAACTGCAATTGTCACTCCTACAAGTGTAGAGGTAATGGAAGGGGTTCAAACAGTTCAGGGCATTGATGAATTTATAGTTGACTAACAGATAGCTGCCCTAGACAGTACCTAGGGCAGCTATTAAAATGATTAGAAACGAATGAAACGAAAAGTTCTATTAGTGTTGCTTTACCTTTCCATAGGTAGCCTTGCTTTCTTATTTGGAATGCACAACCAAAAGAGAGCTTATTCAAATGGTTACAAAGATGCATTCAACTTTGTGATATCCGAATTAGAAAACTATTGTGATTCATTAAAAAAATCAAGAGATAACATGAATAAGATAAAAATCGAAATTACTCCTGATGGCTGGGAGAGTACCGTAATCATTGACGGTAAAGAGTATAAAGAGAAGCATGTTGCAACAGCATTTGGCTCTGAAAGTATCGAAGGTAATTTTGAAAGTGAAGACGATATACCAGAAGAAGTATACGACGCATTAAATTCATCTTTCCCCTTCGAATGTATGCAGGCATTATATTCAATCGAATAATATTCAAAACCAAATAAAAATATAAATTAAGATGATTGCGATAACATGGGATATAATCGTGTACGTGCTGATACTCGTATGTACACTGGTGTTTGTGCTAACGAGGGATAACACCCCTCATTGGTTTGGTTCTAATAGAGAATGGGCTTTGTTCTTCTGGGTTGTATTAGCCCTCGTATTTACCGCGATTTGGGGCGGTGTCTTTTGGTGGTAACTAACAAATAACAGATTCAGAGATGAAGAAAATATTATTAATTATCATGCTCGTAAGTATAGCGAGTTGTACGGTGCAGAAAGGCACCACTATTCTTTTAGTGAATAAAAAAGAGAATCATCCCGGGTACTATTTTCGATGGGCTGATTCACTGAATAAAACGAATCGTTTCACGAAGCAATTTCAAAGGGCCGATTCAATGTTTAACAATAAATTCAAATTAAAATAATATGAAACAAAAGAAGCTGCATATATCCTTTGACCTTGATATAAGTCTACTGGATGATGATAAAATACGTAAACCAGCTTTGAAAGCTGAAATTAAAGACTGTATAAGGGACAGGCTATGGCAGTTCTATGGATGGGTAAAAATTACCAATTTGAAAATTAACGAATAACAGAACTAAAATGAGTATATACCTGAAAGATTTAGACGGGACCGCTATTGAAAAGTGGTGTGTCGAACTAGATAAATGTGAACGTCGTAAAATGACTAACAAGGAGACGGAATTAATGATTAATGCCACCTTTGCTGAGAAAAAGATGGAAGGGGACAATGATTGGGAAAATCTATTAAAGGGATATAATGGTGTGACGATATTTTATAATCGAGTGAAATATTGTCACACCTACACTATGAGTAAGGCTGTTTACGTTTTTCTCGGGTCTATTTGCGATACTCCGGGAATGATCACAGAATACGCCAACTTCATCCAGTATCTGTGCCATAAGAAACACATCAAGCATATAGATATGACCACATTTGCCGTACAATTATTCCCTTGGGGATTTTTCCGTGAAAACGATCTACAGCAGGCATGGTGTCGACAGAAAGTTATTACTGATAAAGGGGGATCAAACAATATGTTGGACTATAATTATTTGATGGAATCTATTCAGAAACTGGGTTAAGGATATAATATGGGTAAAACAATAGTTACTAAAATAGAGAAATGTGCGCAATGTCCACATAGTGAAATTCTTCCAGATCCTGATCCATGGGATTGGTTTTGTGATGATGACGAAAAAATTTTCTGTAAGAAATTAAATAGAACTATAGCCGCTGCACTTCGTCCATACGAAAGTGATAAAGTTGATATCCCCAGTGATTGCCCCTTGGAATAGAAAAAATTCTAATCAAAAAATAAACGAATAAAAGAAAGAAAAAATCAAATGAAGACATTTTATAGGACAGCAAATAGGAATATTGTCCATCCTGAATTTGGGATAATACTAAAAGATGGAGACAGAGTGTTAACATCAGAAGCAAGAACAAATGACGAAGGAAAAGTTGTAGTCACTGTATTTAGCAAATATTGGTTTGATGTTCCCATCTCTGTTTTTAGAGAAGAACGCACAAAGGTATTTACTAACTCTAAATAATCAAATATGAATTTTAAGGCAGAAACTATAATAGAGTGCAATGCTTGTCATGTAAGTGATGGAGAGTTGTACGAAGGTTGGCGAGTTGGATGCGATGATTTGGTTTTCAGAGTAGGTGTAGAAGAATCCTTAAAAGCCAAAGAGGAAGAAATGATACAGAAAGCTACTGAAGCGTTCCGCCTTTTTGTGGAAGATCATTGTAGCGAATCAGGAAGAAAAGATATTGCGGCAGAATCTGAGCACTATCTGAAGATATTCAATGAATTAATTAATGCTTAATCATAAAAAGTATGAAACAGACATTAGAAGAAGCGGCTATAGAAGCTGTAGAAAATCACTATGGAATGGATTACGATGGGAAAATACATGAAATGTATATTCTTAGGGAGGCATTCGAAGCCGGTGCTGAATGGCAAAAGAAACAATCTCCGTGGACGTTGGTAAAAGACAAATTGCCTGATGAGAGTGAACTTGTACTTTGCCGAATGGTATCCAATGAAGCCATTGTTAGTGGATTCATATTTATCTCTCCTGATGGATTGCCATGTGTTGCAACCCTACCTAGCTTTGAATTTGAAGACTATGGTGGGTATGTGTGTGATATGTGGATGCCGATACCTAAGTTTAACGAATAATATCATGAAGAGAAGGATGCAAAACAAAATGATGAAAAATCCGGGTAGGTATAAATTGCATCAGTATTTGAAATATGCTCATCAATGGGCAAGTACTATCGCTTATAAGTGCCGTTTATACCTGATATTAGAGAGTGGTAAGATAATTAGAATCGAAAATTAAAAATCAAGCCTGAACTATTCGGAATCTCCTAATAGTTTAGTAGTCCCAATACTTTTTTAAATGATGCATCCCCAAATGTCTTTGATGTTTGGGGATATTTTTTTTGAAAATAAAATTTATATTATGGAAATAAAAATAGATCAGAACTTATATGCTGATTCATTAAAAGCGGCATTGAAAGTAGATTTTCTTAAAAGTAGTAAGGAATTAAAATTATATGCAGCCTCTATCTATAACGCTTCGATGTGGGGTAGGGAAATCGATAAAAAATTGGCTATACGCACACGGATAAACCCTTCGCCAATACAGCAATAGGTATTATCCAATGTAGCACCTTCTCAAAACGTTCTAAAAACATTCCATTGAAGAATCCTAAATATCAGGCAGAAATCACAGTAGAATGCGAAATCTGCCTGATCCAGCAATATGTCAACCTTACTTTCCTTCATACAACAATACAATGAAATAATCCGAACTTGGATACCGCCCGGACACAAAAAAGGCGGTGAAACCGTTTGGAATTACCGCCTTGACTTTAGTATTAAAAATTTTAATTATTTCTTGGTATTACCAGATGGCTTGCTTTTATTCTCATTACTTTTAATAAAAATAGATGCTACGGATACAAGTGTACTAGCACCCATAATCCCAGCAAACCAAGGTTTGTCTAAATAGAGAGCATAACCAGCAAGAGCTATCATTACAACTATAGCAAGAAATGCGAAAAACATTCCCCACCAGTTCATTCTTCCATCTCTTCTATCAGCTTTTCTAATCATATTCAATTTATTACTATCCATTTTATGTCGGTGATCTTGCTCTTTTACAGAGGCATTAATAAGATAATCGACAATCCTAGGATCAATACTCTTATATGCGGCTAATTCTTGAGGTGAAGGTAGGCAGTTGTCATCAACGGTATAAGTCTGCTCTAATTGTTTTCCAACTCCATCGCCTGTTGCAACTTGTGTTTCTCGCTGTTTTAATTCTTGCTTACCCATTGTTTAATACAATTTCATTGAAAGCTCTACGCATATCCCCTTCAACATTTCTTCTGTCTTCCATAAGATTTCTCTTATCATCATTCCTATTTCTGTCTTTTTCTATAATTTCTTTCCTAATTTCAGAAATAGCTTCGGAGTTCTGCTTATAATGCCCTTGAGAGGCATCACGAAATGTAGAAGCTCCATTTTTAATAAAACGTCCTACTTCCTTTAATATGCACATACTTACCTCCATATTTAAATTATAATGCAAATATAAAAATAAAACAGTAAATCAGATATTTTGTTTCCAAGATTATGCATATTATTAACCATAAAGTCACATTTTAACTAAAAAATTAAACGGTAATTCCAACAAGTCAAAGAACTCTTATATCTTATTTCCCTTCATACATAGCTTCCATATACAACCATATCTTACCCGGAGGAGCATCCTCATCAGCAAAATAAAATTTATGTGCAGTCTTAATGATTAACTCATCATCGAGAACTGTACATGTATCGGCATAAAATCCGTTAAAAGCTACATACTTGTCCCATTTCGTTGTCCCCGAGGGGAAAGTCATGCCTTTGGTTGCATTTTCGATTTGTTCCAAAGTCCAGTATCCACCCTCACATTTTTTACCCATCCTATCTATGTATCGAATCATAGATACGTCATGCATGGCAAAAGGCTCATTGTAATGGTTTCCATATAGTATACCGTGTTGCTCACGCATAAACTCCCAATACATTTCAGGATGATCCTGCTTTACCAATAGCAGTAGTTCACTGACACTGGCAACACTTTTCCACATTATTTTTTCGTTGGTAAGTCCTGCATTCTTGGCTTCTTCCAACATCTCGCTATATTGCTTCATAATCAACAATTTTTGCAACCACCAAAACGTGGCAGCGGTTTATATACGTTTTTCGTTATCACCGGTGTAAAGGCGACCGCTTCTTTGGGTTGATCCTCCTTTTCATCCTTACTTTTGTTTACTTTATCTTTTCCCATAACCTGTTATACCATTTTTGTAATACAATGAGCACCAATCCCCAATAAAAGGAAAGGTAAGCGACGAATAGTGACAACCAGACGGCCAATGGCAAGCTGCAATCTTCCATCCACAAAACCATAAGTGCGGTCCAAAAGGAGCAACATTTCGGGCATTTAGCAATCTTGGTAATAATCTTTCCGATGGCCTCTGTCAGCCCGAGGTGCTGTGCCAGTGTTGCCGCCGCCATTGCCGTCAGTGCTGTCACTACATGCATCATGCCACCGTGAGTGTCAACGGAGTTTCGCTTACAAATGTCCTTCCGCATTGCTGGCATCCGGATACAGCTACGATATTGGAGGTGTTACCCGCCGTTACAGTAACTGATGTGGGTGCGGTTGCCGAGAAGATCGGAATGGTGAAATCCTGCGACAGAGGCTGTTGCTTGGTGCAGCAGCATCCGCCATTGCAAGGTACGTAAGAAATAATGCCTTCCACATGGATAGTTGCCACATACTGACTCGTACCAACGTTTGCAAGCGCTTTCATGGAAAACTTCGGATCGAACACTGGAGCATTCTCCGCACAAGTTGGAAAACACAATCTCTGTGTGATGTTGACCTCTACAAAGTAGGGCGAGGCTACCGATCCGGCAGCCAAAACCGGAGTAATTACTGCCGGCTGGATTCTGTTACAATTACAGCTCATAATACAAATGCTTTAATACTCCCTATTACTTATCTTCTTCTGCGCCGGGAGCGTCAGGCTCAGATATTTCCGGATACAATACCTTGTAGATTGCATCTACCTTTTCATAGATTGCAACCACATCGTTTGACAAATCCACCACATTCTGATTAATCACTTCAAATATGTTACGTGGTTGCCTGGGTTGTTCATTGGCCATATATGTTATTTTAAGAATTTGTTGACAAAAAAGTTATTCTTATAGTTGACAAGTGCATGCGCTAGTTTGCTAGCCGTAACGAGTATTCCACTGCGATACTTGTCATTGACAAATTCGTAAGCGGCTTTTTCAAGGTCTTTCACCTGTTGCTCATCATCAGCATACACATAGATTGTCACTTTGTATGGTTTCATCATTGCGGTGATGGTATGGGCGGAACATCAACAGGTGGCATAACTGTAGCGGCACGTGACGAATTACCTCTCATTCCTTGAATAAAATCCCATGCCTGCAATAAGTCTTCCTTATTTTCCTTTACCCAGCCAAACATTGAATTTACACTCTGTGTGGCTCTCTGCATAGTTGTAGGTGGCTGAATATCAAAATCGGGAAGAGACGCTATATCTTCGGCAAAAAACTTGTATAGTTTCTCAGCCTTATCCACGTCATTTCCGCAAGCTTGTAGGCAGCTAATCTTCAATGCTATTTTAGAGGAGGGGTTGATCATTCCAAGATTTATTTTATTTTTTCCGAACATAGTTTTTGCATAAGGAAAGCAGCATATCCGAATAACTCTTCCGGTATGCCGCTTTCTGATGATTACTCACCGTTACCACATGTATCACATCCGCACAGGCGTGAACCTGAAACACGAGCTACACGTAAGTAATTACAACCACCGATGGCGGAATTTAATCCATTGCCACCTCCATTGTTAAGCAGCGCAAGAGCTTCCGCGGTAGCAAGAGCGCTTGCGGAACCTCCCTGTGCCGTAGCTCCGGTCAGATTACGCAAGGTCTGCGTCACATCCAGATTGATGCTATTATTGCGAGCATCATCTTGAATAGCACGTGCGGCCAAGATATCAATTGCCCGCGCGTTACCTGCGGCTGCATTTTCAGCTGCTCTCATGCGTGCTTTTGAAGCTTGGTTTACACCCCATGCAGCGGCTATAGCAAGCAGTAAAGCACCACCACCAAGACCAGCACCTAAGCCAATACCCGTAGCAGCCATGCCACGGCCATGATGATAATAACCGTCACCACATCCACACCCACAATTACCACCACGTCCATAACGTGCGGTATCCCACATAGCGAGATCGCCAGAAGTCAAATAATCATTTTCCATATAGAAAAAACTTTTGTGTACCGATCAATATTGACCGTGCAACAAAAGTACCTATATGCTATAACCCTTGAAATCAACCATTTCCAAGAGATTTCTTTATGTTTGCCAAATATATTCTCATCATTTTCCCACTATCCAAGCGCTCCTGAAAATTGGATATGATGTAATTGATAGCTCTTTTAGTTTTATGCAAATGAATAGATGTTTGGGAAGGATAAAAACCCTTTTCTGAAAGAAGATGGACTAATAAATAACGTGCATCAACAGTCTCAGTATCCTTATCTGAAGAAAGTATACGATTTGCGGATATTTCTGTTTCCTTGGAGACTAAATTCAGTATTTCGGCAAAGATTTCAGATTTACACATGTTTTTTTTCATTTTTATGTTTACCTTTGCCTTACCACATAAAACATTGTATATATGAACAAAGCATAAGGAATAGCGTTAAAGGTATTATAAGCCTCCAACGTGCATTCCTTATGCTTAATCATTGTTTTATGTGGTGTAAAACGCGAGCGTTGGGGGCTTTCTTTTATCTCTAAGCCCCGGAAAGAGAGTATTTGTTAATGTACTAGAGATGCTTCTACTCATCTCTAATAATCAATGATCTAAATCATATCAGCCTCCTTTCTTTTTATAGATAATCCATGCAATAATCATCAATAGTAACAATGTCGCTAAAGCCCATATTGCACCAGATATCTGTTTTGGCACTGTTGTTTCGTCGTTCTGCTTCTCCTGTTCCTGCCTATCGTTTTCCTGACTCCAGGAAGACGATGAGCTATCCGATTTCAATGCAGTACTATTCAACAATGCGATATTGGTATTTTGATCAATCTGATTGTCTTCTTCAGTATTACCTTCGGCCAGCAACGGATATTTACCTGTATCCGGATTAACCGGCTTACTGGTATCATACAACTTCCAGTTTATTTTCCGATTCATAGTAGAATGCAAGAAGTTGGATATATCCTGCTTACTGGTAAATCCAAAATCAACAGCCATTCCGGTACTATCTTTTCTCTGAATGGATGTTTCCTGGCTTGTGGTAGATTTATGACTCCCACAGGAATTAAGCGACATCACAATTACCATCGCAACCAAGGCTATAAAACCTATTATTGATAGCCTAACCATTTCTTTTAGATTATTCATGAACATTTTCTTTTTATTGGTGTTACTATAAGGTTCATATAAACTCTTTTGAACGGCCTTCCGCTGTGATAGTACATTGCCGTTATCTTTATAGCTCAAAGATGAAATCATTGATTCGATTTAACCAGCCTCGCTTAAACTTGTTGTTAGCAGGGCGCTTTCGACATATGTCCTCGATGAAATCAAACCGTGCAATCTTGATAAGATCAAACAATTCACGAGGATTACGTGAGTTAACAGCTTCAAGGGTTTTAGGACCAACAATGCCGTCCACCTTAACGTTAAGAAGCTGTTGCGGTATCTTTATGCCGTAGTTTCCCGAAGCCCAAACCCAATCTACCAGAATATTAGCAACAGATTGGCTTTTTATCTGATCGGCTTTCCACTTATCCCAATACAAGCTCT
>OKVF01000134.1_pt1 | contig 88598 bp, 82 predicted proteins | sample 1604831 | NCBI WGS metagenome assembly OKVF01 (sample SAMN01760980, study PRJEB22395) | human gut metagenome
GCCCGGGACTTAAAATCCCGTGGGTAGTGATACCCGTACCGGTTCGATTCCGGTCGCCGGCATGACTTTTTAGAGAGGAACTGTAGAGATACAGTTCCTTTTTGTGTAGTTTTAGTGTGACTTTTGGCATTTGAGGTACGAGTTTTTACATTTGGCTTGCTTTTCCAATACAGATTGCTATAATGCCCTTTACAAACGTTTGTAATATTACAGGAAAAGGACATGATAGATGAATAAAGTGAAATTTACTCCAGAGTTGGAACGAGCAACTGGTGAAATTGAGTATAACATGACGAATGACTATATGTTTCGTGCATTATTTCAAAAGAATAACAGGGCATTAAAAGGTTTACTGAGTTCCTTATTACATATGCAGCCGGATGAAATCTTATCGGTGGAAATAACGAATCCTATTGTGATAGGAGAAGCAATTCAGGATAAAGAGTTTCGGCTGGATATTAAGGCAATGCTAAATGGATATCAGCAGATCAATTTGGAAATGCAGGTGGTCAACCGTCATGACTGGCCGGAGCGTTCCATTGGATATCTAAGCCGTATGTATAATAATTTACAGAAAGGAGACCAGTATATTGACACGAAACCTGCAATTCATATTGGAATTCTGAATTTCCCGCCATTTGAGGAACAGCCTATTTTTTATTCAAAAAATTTGTTAATGGATGTAGTGCAGCACAGGATATACAGTAGCAAGTTTGCAGTGAATGTGTTAGACTTATCACATATAGAACTGGCAACGCAGGAAGATAAGGAATGGAATCTTGATTTCTGGGCGAGACTGTTTAAGGCGAAAACTTGGGAGGAAATGAAAATGATTGCAAAAGACAATGAATATTTTACAGAAGCTTCCAATACATTATGTGATTTATACGCCGATTTCAACGTGCGTGAAAGATGCAGAGACCGGGAGGACTATGAGCTGGAACAGAAATATCTGCATGATACGATAGCACAGCAGGAGAGTATGCTTGCACAGAAAGATGATACAATAGCGCAACAACAAAGTATGCTTGCACAAAAGGATGATCTGTTGATACAACAAGAGAATATATTAGCACAACAGACAGAGGAACTTGCAGAAATGAAAAGAAAAATACAGGAGCTTACCCAGGTGCTTGAATCAAAATAAGTTATAAAAAATGGGGGATTCTATGTCGAGAACGTTATGTTACGTTATAATTGGCTATTTATCGGGCAGTATACTATATGCCAGGGTATTTGAGAAGCTTTTTCATAAGGAAAATATGATAGAAGGCAGTAAGGACAGGAATCCCGGAACTGCAAATGCTTTTATGCGTGGTGGTTTCTGGTGCGGAATTCTTACATTATGCTGTGATATGAGCAAGGGCTTTATACCGGTGTTTTTTTATCATCAGGTAGAAATGTCACAATTAGGGCTTGCGCTGGTATTGTCTGCGCCTGCAATAGGACATATATTTCCCTTGTTTCATAAGGGAAGAGGCGGCAAGGGTATTGCGACTACCTTTGGCAGTTTGTTAGGGCTGTTCCCGGTTATGACTCCGGTGCTGGTGTTGGCAGTCTGCTTTATATTCTTTTCACTGATATTACGGATCACACCACATTTTTACAGAACGATAGGCTCTTACGGAGCATCTTTTATTATATTATGCCTTATGCAGGAAGCATTTTCAGTAAAGTTTGGGTTTCTGCTGATTACGATAGCGGTAGAAATACGGTTTGCATTAAGTAAGGAAGAGAAGGATAAAATACGGGTGAGTTTGTTATGGAAGCGTTGATTCTATCATGCGGAACCGGTGGCGGACATAATGCAGCAGGATATGCAGTCAAAGAGGAATTAGAGAGACGGGGACACAATGTAAAGATGCTGGATCCCTATACATTAAAAGGGAATTACATTGACCGGCTCATTGATAACGCATATATTAAACTGGTGCAGAGAGTGCCACTTGCTTTTGGGGCAGTATATGAGCTGGGCAATCTTTATCGTAGACTGCCTTTTCGCTCTCCGGTATATTTCCTGAATCGTAAGATGGTGCCAGTCATGGAGCGGCTGTTAAGTGAGAAACAGTATGATTATGTGGTTATGCCGCATTTGTATCCGGCAGAGATATTGACATATATGAAGAAGCACGGTTATCAGGTGCCAAAGATGCTGTTTATTGCGACTGATTATACCTGTATTCCTTTTACAGAAGAGACAGAATGTGACACGTATGTCATCCCTTCTGATAAATTAACCAGAGAATTTGTAAAGAGAGGAGTTCCAAAGGAAAGACTGTTGCCACTTGGAATTCCAGTACGCAGGGAATTTGCACAACCATACGACAGACTGGAAGTGGCAGACAGACTGGGATTGGACAGTAAGCAGCATTATATTCTGATTACCGGTGGCAGTATTGGCGCAGGGAAGCTGGTCAGAGCAGTAAAGGTGCTGGCTAGACGTTATCATAGAGACAGAACAGTGAAACTGATTGTTATATGCGGCAATAACCGTAGATTGTATCATAAACTGTATGAACAATATGGAGAAAGGCATATTATCCTGCAAAGGACAGAACAAATGCCTGATTATGTGAAACTGTGTGATGTGATGGTGATTAAGCCGGGGGGACTCTCTTCTACTGAGGCTGCTGTTACCGGGAAGCGCCTTGTTCTCATGACTCCCATTCCCGGGTGTGAGAACCATAATCTGCATTTCTTCACAAAGAATGGCATGTGTAGAGGTGTGCTGACGCCGGATATCCAACTGGTGAAAGAAGTAGACAGATTGATGAAGCAGTCTGATGACTGCGAAATGATTCACAGACAGCATGCGGTGATCAATGCAAGGGCGCTGGAAGATATATGTGATTATATGGAGCAGTGACGAAACTCTTTTGCACGGCTCCTTTTTGTGGTATACTTGCACATATGAGAGGCGACATAATGTAAAATACTGTTTAAACAGATATTTGCGAGGTTATGAGATATTATGAAAAAATATGTATCTATGTGGGGCAATGCAATTTCCATTGCAGACAGAAAGCCGGAGAATTACGCTAAGGATCTGACTCTTCGATATCCTGTACATCCTATGTTTGATGGGGATAAATTGAAAATAACACTGGATAATTTCTGTGGAACGCAGCCGGTCACGATCAGTGAAGTATATATAGCTGCTAATTTGTCTAATGGCAGCAGAGAGATCAGACAGGAGACAGTGAAGGCGGTAACTTTTTCAGGAGGGACTTCTGTTACGATTCCGGCAGGAGAATCTATGGTCAGTGATGAAGTGGAGTTTGCTGTAAAACGTGGAAATGACATAAGCGTCAGTTTTTATCTGGGAGACTTTACGCAGATGCGCTCTGCAGTACTGATCACAGGTCCACTGTCGAAGGGATATTATTCGGTAGGTAACTATGCAGCAAGTGCAGAATTACCACTTGATCTGACCAGAAATACCAATTGGTTTTATTTCCTGAGTAATATAGATATATATACAGACAGCAGTAATCGTGCAGTGGTCTGTTTCGGGGATTCCATTACCTCACAGGCATGGCCGGATTATCTCAGTCTGCGTGTTGAGAGGGAGCAAAAGGAACATACTGCGATCATACGCCGCGCAGCCAGCGGAACGAGAATTTTGCGCCAGTATGATAACATTACGTATGACTCCTATGGATTAAAAGGTGCGACCCGTTTTCCAAGGGAGGCGAAGGTAACAGGGGCAGACACGATCATTATTCAACATGGGATCAATGATATCATTCATCCGGTTGGTGTGGAAGTGAACCCGTTTCGCCCATGGAGTGATCTGCCTACGGCTCAGGAACTGGTAGACGGTCTTCGCATGTATGTGGAAAAAGCCAGAGAGTATGGCTTGAAAGTTTATATTGGTACTCTGCTTCCGATATATGGCTGGAGAACGTATGAGCCTTTTAGAAACGATCTGCGTAATACTGTGAATGAATGGATTCGTACTACTGACGAAATAGATGGATATATAGATTTTGATGCTGCGCTCAGAGCAGCAGATAAGCCGGAGGCGTTTGCAGAAGGATATGACAGTGGGGATCATCTGCATCCTTCTGACAGGGCATATGAACGCATGGCTATGACTGTTCCTGATATATTATTAAAATAATACTGAAATACATATAAAAACGAAGGAGACAAAGAGCATGCCGACACTTCTATTTATCAATGCCTGCGTAAGGGGTAAGGATTCAAGGACACTTGCCTTGTGTGAAAGGCTTTTGACAAGTATCAAAGAAGCGAATCAGAAGGATATGGCTTTTAAAATCGAGGAAATCAGACTTTCCACGGAGAACCTGATTCCTCTCAATTATGAGAGGTTACAGAGAAGAGATGAACTGCTTGCGAATGGAATATATGAGGACAGTATGTTTGATTATGCCAATGCCATGGCACAGGCAGATATGATCGTGATAGGAGCACCATACTGGGATATGTCTTTTCCGGCATCACTGAAAATATTTCTCGAAGCAGCAAGCGTTGTGGGAATTACTTTTGCCTATGCAGAGGATGGAACTCCGGTAGGTTTATGCCAGGCACAGGATATGTACTATGTAACGACCAGCGGTGGTTACATTGGTAACTGCAATTTTGGATTTGAATATGTTAACGCATTATGTAAACTGTTTGGAATAGAACATTCCCACTTTGTCAGCGCACAGGGACTTGATATGGAAGGAGCTGATATTGAGGCAATTCTGGAACAGGCTGTGATCGAGGAGGCGTAATATTGTGATCAGAATAAAAACAGGAGTCAGAAACTCCTGTTTTTTAATATATAATTTTATTTTTCTTTGCCAATGACAGGAAGCATACCTGCTTTTCTAAGAGCGGGGCGAACTGCCATATAGACAACTACAGATACGATCGTAGATGTTACTGCGTTAATGGAAGTAGCAGCTACATTCCATGCAAGTGTCAGTTCAGCAGCAGGTTTGCCAAGGATAAGCAGTTTGTAGAAATATCCAACTAATGGATCAAAGATCACATTGAATAACAGACCGCCGATCGCTGCAAGGATAGTCCATTTTAATACGTGCTTTGTATCGTTGGATGTGGAGATCTTACCACATTTATGAGCAATAACACCGGTAATAAGACCGATACAGAATTTTAGAAGAAAGGTCTTAGGCGCATATACAATATAAACAGGATCCAGGAGATCACCGATCGTCATACCAATTGCACCGCCGATACCACCATATACACCACCAAGAAGCAGGGCACCAAGTACACAGACTGCATTGCCCAGATGAATACTTGTAGCATCACCACCGGGAAGTGTGATCTTAATCTGCAGGAAAGTGAACACTACATAGGAAAGTGCAGCCATCAGACCTGTCAGAGCGATTTTGTAGACTTTGTTGTTTTTTTGATTCATAACATACCTCATTTCTGCATTATACAATGCACTTTTTCTGATCCATTGCATGAAATATTCAGGAAATCTGTTATATCGTGCTGCAATGATTTGTATTTGTACATAAGTATAGTAAAAAGTGGCTTTTTAGAAATAGACAATTTTAAATATATTTTAAAGGACAGTTATAAAAGCCCAATTTCATACATAAATAAGGTTGATTTTTCCAGACAAATACGATTAAATAGAGATATAGAGCCTTGTGGGAGCGGGGCCGGGGTCAGAAAGGGGTTAAGCAGTATGAGTAATTTTGAAGAAAACAGACAGATAGAAACAGCAATTATTCCGAAGGGAACAATCATCAATGGTAACGTGGAAATAACAGGTAAACTTGAGATGTACGGCACTATTAATGGTGATATCCAGTCAACGGATAAGGTCAATATATATGGAAGTAATGTCAATGGCAATATCAAGGCAAATGAATTAAGCGCCAAAGATGCATTTATTGAGGGAAAGATCGAATGTGCGGAGAGTGCAACTATTCGTGAGAATACAGTTGTATTAGGCGATATCAGTGCGAACGGTCTTGTGGTAGATGGTGCAATTCAGGGTAAACTGGATATACATGGTCTGGTGACATTAGGTGATAAGGCAATTGTAGACAGTGATATTAAGGCAAAGTCTATTCAGGTAAGCAATGGAGCTGCCATCAATGGTTACTGCTCTTTATGCTATGCAGAGGTCACACCTAAAAATTTCTTCCCGGAGACAGAGCCTGCCAAAGCAGCAGGAAGTGCGAAAAATACGGAGAAGACTCGTAAGAGTGCTGCTTCATAGGAAGTATAGGAAAACAATATATGAAAAGACAAGCCTGACGCAGTATTATGTCAGGCTTTTTCTAGATTCATATTACAGCGGATATTGAAAGGCATGAGGATTGATATGGGAGAATACAGGAGAGGAACAAAGGCAGATATAGAGAATATACTTGATTTTGCAGATATGGTATTCAGCATGTCATCAGGAAGTACGGATTTCGAAGAGATTCTGCCCAAAGCGTACTCCGGGGAGAGAAGTGACGTGGTCATGCATCATATGATATGCGAAGAGGGCACGATCCGGGCACTGATCGATGTATATCCGGAAACTCTGGAAATTGACGGGCAGTTCCTGAAGTGTGCATATATCGGAACCGTCAGTGTTCATCACAAATCCAGAGGAAAAGGTTATATGATCGAACTGATGGCTAAAGCGGAAGAAGATCTGCGGGCACAGGGATTTGACATGCTCATACTGGATGGAAGCCGTAAGCGGTATCAACACTATGGTTTCGAGAAATCAGGAATCAAATATTGCTTCAATCTTACAGAGAACAGCATCAGAAATTCAGGCATACAGGAAACAGATATATCCGGACTTCATTTTGAATTGATTGAAAATGAAGACGATGAGCTGCTGGATACAATCTATGGGTTTTATCAGAAGAGACATGTCATCATCAGAGACAGGGAATCTTTCTATCTGTGTACAAAGAGCTGGAGTGCAGATCTCTATGCAGTAATGCAAAAGGAGCAGTGTATTGGTTATCTTAATGTATCCGCAGATGGAGCATCAGTTTATGAAATCGGACTGGCACAGGAGCAGATGCTTCCCGCAGTACTTGCAGCGTATATGTCAGGGATGGATATAGAGGAACTTGGAGTTAATGTGGGAATGGATGAAATGGATAAGATACCATTTCTTGATGAAGTCAGTGATTATTATACAATGTCTATGTCTCATCAGATTAAAATACTGGATTATGAACACACACTGGCTTTTTTATTCCTTTGGAAGAGGCAGTATAGCACGCTTGCGGATGGACACTATGTGATGGGAATAGAAGAGGCTGACGTACAGACTTGTTATAAGATTGATGTATCAGGGAAAAATATTTGTGTAGAGCAGACCACAGAAGCACCGAATGCGGTTTTTGACCGGTTATCGCTGGTCAGAAAATTAACGACAGGATATTATTATGCAGTCATGCTGAATGAAAAGGAAGCACTTCGCAATGCTCCGTCAGATTGGTTCCCGCTGCCATTTTTCCTGCCGGAAGCAGATGCTTTTTAAATTACAGATGACAGAAAGGTATGGTTATTAGAATGGGGAGACTGGAGGATAATAAAAAAATAAAAAAAGACGCGTTGCTGGATGCTGCATTTACTCTTTTTACAACCAAAGGAATCAACAAGACGTCTATTTCGGACATTGTATCGGCAGCAGGAGTTGCTAAAGGTACTTTTTATCTGTATTTTGTGGATAAATATGATCTGAGAGATAAATTGATCGTGCATAAATCCAATGAGATCTTCCACCGTGCAGAGGATGAAGTATCCAAACTGCAGACTCCCAATCTGGAAGAACACATTGTAGCCATGATAGATAATATTTTAAATCAGTTTGTTGAAAATACGAGTCTGCTTAATTTCATTGCAAAGAATCTAAGCTGGGGAATTTTTACCAATGCTGTATCGGAAGCGACAGAAGAGAACAGTTTTTATGAGATTTACAAATCCATGTTTCAGGATTCATCAGTCAAGTATGAAAAGCCTGAGATCATGATGTATATTATTATAGAAATGGTAAGCTCCGGCTGTTACGGTCCTATATTGAATGAGGAGCCTGTGAGCATCGTGGAGCTTAAACCATATCTTCTGAGGACTGTGCGGCAAATTATGCGGGCTCACAGAATTGATTAAAAGTATCAGTCCATATATTTCCAGGTATACATGTTTACGTTACGACATTTAGGACAGGGAACATTATATTGTTCAAAGATGAACATCTTGATCCTGTCTTCGGGGACGTCCGTAGTTACGATACGGCTCTGACCGCATTTGCACAGAAACAAAATTTTGTGGATGGTTCTGACCGCCAGACTTTCTCCGCGTAAACTTAAGGTTTTTTCAATATATTTGATCTGCTCTTCTGTATGAACACCACAGACTTCCAGTGCCCACTTGTATTCGTCACGGATAATGTGCAGTGTCTCAGAGGGTAGAGTGGAATAATGCTGTTCCAGTTTTTGCTCTGTAAACATCTCAAGGCTCCTTTCTGTTTCACTTATAGAATAAGTATATCATAGACCAGATGATAAATAAACTGAATATTCCGAATATATTATAATGTTTGATAAGTCTTTTCTTTTGTAATGTAAATGACGATATATTTATATATTAACTTGTGTTTTACCTTATGGAAAAGGTGAAGATTCGTCACACGGAGGTGACATGCGTTATGAACAGCAGAAGACTTGTCAGGCTTCTGCAGGCGGTTTCTTATGATATCCCTGAGCAAGGGCACAGTGTGAGGGTGGGGGATATATGCGAAAACAGAATATCTATTCAGGAAGCGATAGAACTCTACATGCAGACCGCAGCGCAACTGATCACTCCTTCTGTTGAATCATCCGGGAGGAAGACACCTGAGGATTCAAGAGAAGCGGTCAGGGAAAAACAACATCAGAGCTATCTGACCGTAATGGAAGCAAATCGGATCGAAGGCTGCCGCAGAAGAGATGCGAGAGAACAAAATACATTTCAGAATCAAAAGAAAAAGAAAAGAGGCAGAGCAGGGGCGACAAAACAGAGTATGCCAACCAATACTGACAGTCAGCAGGAAAATACTTTTGACCAGTTAGATGCGAACAGGACTGCAGGATATCTGCTTTATTCATATGATAAAAGAGGGGTTCACAGTATTTTGGGTGAAGATATCCGTCCAGGTGGTTATGGTGATCATATCACGGTAGGAGATTACGCCAATAAGGCATAGAATACGCATAAATTTTACTTGTAGGAAACATTACCGGGATGCTATAATACAGCTATGAACAGGAAGATACTACAAACAGATATATATTTGAAAACATATTTGAATAGAGGGAAAGCAAAAGACGTTTGATAAAGATCAGACGTCTTTTTTATTGTTAAATCCGTAACACAGCAAAAAGCAGAAATGAGGTTCAACATGGATTTTGAAAATTCTTATACTCCGTACTTATCAGAAGAAAAGTTAAAATACCTGAGACTTTTATCAGAGAAATACCCAACCATACCTGCGGTATGCCGGGAAATCATCAATTTAAAGGCAATCCTGAATCTGCCGAAGGGAACAGAACATTTTATGAGCGATCTCCATGGAGAATATGAAGCTTTTTACCATATTCTGAATAATGCGGCAGGAGTTATTAAGGAGAAAGTCGATATGATATTTGGCAGCAGGCTCTCTGCAAGAGAGCGGCAGGAAATCTGTACGCTGGGATATTATCCTGTGGAGAAGATCAAGCTGCTAAAAGAGCAGAATGTGATCACACCGTACTGGTATAAGATCACTCTGAAAAATCTTACCGAACTGGCCAGACTGTTATCCTCTAAATATACACGTTCCAAGGTGCGTAAAGCATTACCGCCGGAATTCAGTTATATCATTGATGAGTTGCTGCATGCACAGCCGGATGAGGACAATAATCAGTATGTGTATCATGAGAAGATCATAGATACCATCATAGATATCGGAAGTGCAGATGCTTTTATTGAAGCCTATACGAAACTGATCAAGAGACTGGCAGTAGACCATCTTCATATTGTAGGAGACATTTTTGACAGGGGCAGCAATGCCGACCGCATCATTGAGCTTTTGATGAAGTATCATTCCCTGGATATTGAATGGGGCAACCATGACATTCTGTGGATGGGCGCAGCTTGTGGCAGTGAGGCATGTATCGCCAATGTACTTAGAAATAATATCAAGTATGGCAACATGGAGATTCTGGAGAATTCCTACGGTATCAGTCTGCGTTCTCTAATTCTTTTTGCGGAGAAAACATATCCTGCACTATCTCCAATGAAAGCGGCACTAAAGGCGATTTCTGTGATTCTGTTCAAGATGGAAGGTCAGATCATTCTACGTCATCCTGAATATAGTATGTCAGACAGGCTTTTACTGGATAAGATGGATCTGGAGAAAGGAACGGTGCGTATAGGAGAACGGGAATATGCGTTGAATGATACCTATTTCCCCACCATAGATTTCAAACAGCCTTATGTTTTATCTGAAGAAGAAAGTCAGGTCATGGAAGATCTGAGAGCGTCTTTTCGTAACAGTCATATATTGCGCAGTCATGTGGAATTTCTGTATGAAAAGGGCAGCATTTATCGTGTATATAATGGTAATCTGCTGTTTCATGGTTGTATACCAATGGATGAAGAGGGCAATTTCGACGGGATTCGCATAGGGGGAAGAGTGTATTGTGGAAAAGAATATATGGATTATGCTCAAAGAGTTGCCAGACATGCTTTTTATCAGGTGGGGAGATCGGCACAGGACTTTATGTGGTATCTCTGGTGTGGCAGGAAGTCACCATTGTCCGGACGCAATATCAAGACTTTTGAGAGAACTTTTGTTGAGGATAAGAGTGCATGGGAAGAAGCTAAGGACCCGTATTATCGTTTTTATCAGCAGGAAGATGTATGTGTCAGGATCTTACAGGAGTTTGGACTGCATTCTCCTATGGCGCATATTATCAATGGGCATACGCCGATCAAGGTATCCGATGGAGAGTCTCCGGTCAAAGCCAATAACCGGCTGATCGTCATAGATGGCGGCTTCTGTAAGGCTTATCAGAAAACAACAGGAATTGCAGGATATACACTGATCTATAATTCACATGGCATGCGACTTAAGGCGCATCAGCCTTTTGAGAGCATAGAGAAGGTATTGACGGAAAATAAGGATATAGAATCCAGTTCCAATTTCTTTGAAATGGAGCCCGACCGTGTGATGATAAAAGATACGGATAATGGTAAAAAAATATTGGAAACAATACATGATCTGGAAATGCTTCTTGCGGCATACAGGCAGGGAAATATATAGAGCCAGATATCAATATTGATAAATCTGGCTCCAAATAGTTATTTCTGATCTTTATATTGCAGGGCTGCTTCTACTAAACCTCTGAATAAAGGATGAGGTCTGTTAGGACGGCTCTTTAATTCCGGATGTGCCTGTGTTGCAAGGAAGAATGGATGAGAAGGAATTTCTACCATTTCTACGATACGTCCATCAGGTGAAAGACCGGAAAGCATCATGCCTTTTTCTGTCAGTGCTGCACGGTAATCATTGTTGACTTCATAACGATGTCTGTGACGTTCATGAATGACCTCTTCTCCATATAATGTATATGCCTTGGAAGATTTGTCCAGATGACATGGATAGGAACCCAGTCTTAAAGTACCACCGATGTCTTCTACGCCGTTCTGGTCAGGCATTAAGGCGATGACAGGATGAGTGGTGTTAGGATTTAACTCTACACTGTGGGCATCGTTATAGCCAACGACATTGCGGGCATATTCTACAATAGAGAGCTGCATGCCAAGACACAGACCAAGGAAAGGAATATTGTTGGTGCGGGCATAATGGATCGCATCGATCATACCCTCAATACCACGGTCACCGAAACCACCTGGTACAAGTACACCATCAACACCGTTAAGAATCTCCGCTACATTGTCAGCATTGACCTGTTCAGAGTCTACCCAGCGGATATTTACTGTGGTATGCTGAGGAATACCGCCATGCTTAAGTGCTTCTACAACACTGATATATGCGTCATGAAGCTGCGTATACTTACCGACCAGGGCAATTGTTACCTCATGTGTTGCAGCATAAAGGTCATCTACCATCTTTTTCCAGTCAGTGAGATCTGGTTCAGGACAGTCTAAGTGGAGACATTCACAGGCTACTTCTGCCAGATGCTCTTTTTCCATGGCCAGAGGGGCTTCATAAAGGTATTTAACATCCAGATTCTGCAGAACATGAGAGTTGGGGACATTACAGAACAGAGCAATCTTATCCTTGATACCCTGATCCAGAGGATGTTCGCTACGACATACGATGATGTCAGGCTGGATACCCATTCCCTGAAGCTCCTTAACGCTTGCCTGAGTAGGTTTGGTCTTCATCTCCTGAGATGCGCTCAGGTAAGGAATCAGTGTAACATGAATAAGGATAGCATTCTCTCTGCCTACTTCATGCTGGAACTGACGAATGGATTCCAGAAAAGGCTGACTTTCGATATCACCTACAGTTCCGCCGACTTCAATGATCGCGATGCGCATATCGGGATCTGTGAAATTACGGTAGAAACGACTCTTGATCTCATTGGTAATATGAGGGATGACCTGTACAGTACCTCCACCATAGTCACCACGGCGTTCCTTCTGCAATACGCTCCAGTAAACCTTACCGGTGGTCACGTTAGAGTTTTTATCAAGACTTTCATCGATAAATCTTTCATAATGACCCAGATCAAGGTCTGTTTCAGCACCATCATCAGTGACAAAAACTTCACCATGCTGAATCGGGTTCATGGTTCCGGGGTCGATATTGATATAAGGATCGAACTTCTGCATAGTCACTTTATAACCACGGGCTTTGAGAAGACGTCCAAGAGAGGCTGCAGTGATGCCTTTTCCTAATCCGGATACAACACCGCCTGTAACGAATACATACTTTACTGGCATAGCAATGATTCCTTTCTATAATAATGGGGGAAAATGGATATTCCGCGTTTCTATAAATTACATTTGAGTATTATACAACGGGCAGGTATCAAAAATCTACTGTTTTTTATAAAATATTAATAGTTGGAATTTTTATTTCAGAAAGAAAAAGTTGATTTATAAACGTCTACAATCTATAATTATAATTGAATACTTTCACTTGGGTAATACTTCTGAGTATGGAAGTTCGATTATAAAGTTGTTACTGGAACCAGGTACTATGGGCGAACAGTAGCATAAAGTTTGCGAAAGGCATGGTTATTATACGATGGACAATAATCAGTTCAACAATTACAACAACAATTCAGGCGGAAACGGAAATAACAATGGAGGGCCCGGAGGCAATGGAAACGGAAACGGGAAAGATCCCAAGAAGCAGAATCTATTGATCCTTCTGATCGCAGCACTGCTTTCTTTATTATGTATCAGCTATTTTATGAAGGCTTTTACAGGTGCTACAGATACGGAGATATCTTATAATCAGTTTATTTCCATGATCGAGGCAGGACAGATAGACAAGGTCAAGATTGAGTCCAATCAGATCACGATCTATCCAAAGAGCAAGGAAACAGTTTCATTATTCTATATGCAGCCTACCATCACTTACCATACAGGTAAGATCGAGGATGATGATACTTTGACACAGCGTCTGCTGGATGCCAATGTAGAGGTAAGTGGTTCGGTTCCTGATGGTTCAGGTATTATTTTATCTATTTTATCCTATATTCTTCCTATTTTGCTGATGTGGGGACTTTTGAGTCTGCTGCTGCGCAAGATGACAGGAGGTGGCGGAGCCTTCAGTATGGGTAAGAGCAACGCCAAAGTATATGTACAGAAAGAGACAGGTATTACCTTTAAAGATGTAGCAGGTGAGGAAGAAGCCAAGGATTCCCTCAAGGAAATCGTAGATTTCCTGCATAATCCCGGCAAATATTCCAAGATTGGTGCGAAGCTTCCCAAGGGTGCATTGCTTGTTGGACCTCCTGGAACCGGTAAGACTCTGTTAGCCAAAGCAGTAGCAGGTGAGGCACATGTACCATTCTTCTCACTGGCAGGTTCTGATTTTATTGAATTATATGTAGGTGTAGGTGCTTCCCGTGTAAGAGATCTGTTCAAGGAAGCAGAGAAAAATGCACCGTGTATCATATTTATTGATGAGATCGATGCGATCGGTCGAAGTCGTGATTCCAAGTATGGCGGCGGTAATGAGGAACGTGAGCAGACCCTGAACCAGCTTCTTTCCGAAATGGATGGTTTTGATGGTAAGAAGGGAATCATTGTTCTGGCAGCAACCAACAGACCGGAGATCCTTGATAAGGCGCTGCTTCGTCCGGGACGTTTCGACAGAAGAGTTATCGTTGACAAACCTGACTTAAAGGGTCGTGTTGATATCCTGAAAGTACATGCAAAAGATGTATTGATGGATGAAACAGTAGATCTAGATGCGATCGCGCTTGCAACCAGCGGTGCGGTAGGTTCTGATCTTGCCAATATGATCAATGAAGCTGCTATCAATGCAGTCAAGGAAGGCAGAGATTTTGTAAGCCAGAAAGACCTGTTCAATGCAGTGGAAGTTGTATTGGTGGGTAAAGAGAAGAAAGACCGTATCATGAGCAAGGAAGAGCGCAAGATCGTATCCTACCATGAGGTCGGACACGCGCTGATCAGTGCATTACAGAAGAATTCCGAGCCTGTACAGAAGATCACGATCGTACCCAGAACAATGGGTGCTCTGGGATATGTTATGCATGTGCCGGAGGATGAGAAATATCTGAATACGCAGGCGGAACTGCATGATATGATCGTTGGACTCTTAGGTGGTCGTGCCGCAGAGGAGATTGTATTTGATACAGTAACGACGGGAGCTTCCAATGATATTGAGAAGGCAACAAGTATTGCACGTTCCATGGTAACACGTTATGGTATGAGCAAGAAATTCGGTCTGATCGGACTGGAAACGGTAGAAAGCCAGTATCTGGATGGCAGATCCTCTCTTAACTGTGCAGACAATACAGCCTCCGAGATCGACAGTGAGGTTATGCAGATCTTAAAGGATGCTTATGAAGAAGCATTGCAGATGCTTCGTGAGAACAGAGATGTTCTGGATAAAATTGCAGCACATCTGATCGAGAAAGAGACGATCACCGGTAAGGAGTTCATGAAGATATACAGAGAAGCCAAGGGACTTCCTGAACCGGAAGAGAAGCCGGAGGAAAAGGCAAAGGAGACAACTGCTCCGACAGAAGCACCCAGGCAGACTGTTGCAGAGGATGAGGAAACTGCACCGACACCGGAAGAGTTAAAGAACCGTCCGACACAGCAGGCGGTGAATCCATATTTACCTCGCAATGAGATATCCTTTGCACCCAGACAGCCGCAGCAGTCACAACAGCAGCCGGACAATTCCGAAGAACCGGGAACAGCACAGACTCCCGAAACAGACAAAGATAAGTCACAGTTTGGTTCCATGTGGGATCAGAATGTGAATGGACGTCAGTAAATAAAAAGAGATAGAAGAACAAAAATCACTGAATTTTCAAAAAACAGTGATTTTTTGTTTTGAATATGGTATCATTTCACTGTAAATGAAAGGAGTTTAAATTATATGCAACCATATATAGCAAAAATGATGCCTTTAGAGTATAAAATAGATAAAGAAATGTTACGATTGATTTCAGAGGCAAATGTAAAATATGGGGAGTATAAATCTCTATTGAACACTTTGGAGTTTGATGCAGTTTTTTTTCTGGATTCGGTTATTTTAAATGAAAGTTATAAATCAACACAGATTGAGGGAACCCAGATTTCTCAGGATGAGATGTATTACCTCAAGTATATGGAAAAAACAGATGATAATCAGGAGATACAAAATCTCAAAAAGACAATAGAATATGCTTCGGAGTATTTACAGGCAGGGAATCAAATATGCTATGAACTTGTAAATGAAATGCATAAAATCATTTTTGATAGTGTAAGGGGATCACAGAAGACTCCGGGAAAGATCAGAACAACACAGAACTGGATAGGACCAAGAGGATGCACAATGGACAGTGCAACATTTATACCACCCATTCCGGAAGAGGTTTATGGACTGCTTACTAATTTATATGAATACATGAATGATGAGTTTATAGATCCGCTGTTGGTAAATATTGCATTGTCACATATGCAGTTTGAAACGATACATGCGTACAAAGATGGAAATGGACGATTGGGAAGGGCACTGATTCCCGTACAAATGTCAATGCTGGATGAGAGTACGCCGATTCTGTATATGTCAGAAATTCTGGAATTATACAAGCCATCTTATCAGAGAAATCTGATGGAATGCAGAAGGGGTAATGTATCAGGATATATCAAATTCTTTTTGCAATGTATCATTGATCAATGCAATGCATATATCATTAAAATTGAAAGAATCAAAGAGATTTATAAAGAAGATATGGAAACAATCAAAGCAATTAAGGGAAATTCCGTGTATAGGATCATGCCTGTTATTATGAAGCAGATTGTTTTTACAAAAAAGGAAGTACAGGATTTATCAGGAGTATCTACAAATGTAGTGTCCAACATAATAAATCAACTGGTAGATCTAAAAGTGATAGTACCGGATTCTACGGTTGTAAAGAAAGGTTATAGATATCAGAAAATCTATGAAGTGTTTGTTGGTGCAGGAGATTTTCTGTAAAATACTGCATTATAGGCAGGCAATTGTAAAACGTATGGAATAAAAGGAGACTTATATGCCACAGGATTTTGATGTCAGGGAAGAGTTGAGGAAGCTTCCGAATAAACCGGGTGTGTATATCATGCATGATAAGGACGATACTATTCTGTATGTGGGGAAGGCAATCAATCTCCATAACCGTGTTCGTTCCTATTTCAAGGAGAATATAGGAAGAGGACCGCAGATTGATAAGATGGTATCGCTGATCGCAAGATTTGAATATATTGTAACAGATTCTGAACTGGAAGCGCTGGTTCTTGAAAATAATCTGATCAAGGAGAACCGGCCGAAATATAACACCATGCTCAAGGATGATAAGACCTATCCGTATATAAAAGTAACAGTGGGAGAAGAATATCCGCGCATTCTTCTGGTCAGGCAGATGAAGAAGGATAAGGCGAGATATTTTGGACCTTTTACCAGCGGTGGAGTCAAGGAAACCATAGATCTGATCAATAAGTTATATAAGCTTAGAACCTGTAACCGCAGACTTCCGGCGGATATTGGAAAGGAAAGGCCCTGTCTGAATTACCATATCAATCAGTGCAGTGCGCCCTGTCAGGGTTATATATCAAAAGAGGAATATGCAGCCCAGATCGAACAGGCTCTGGATTTTCTAAATGGTAAATATCAGCCTATTATCAAAGAATTAAGAGAAAAGATGCAGGCTGCGTCCGAAGCAATGGAGTATGAGGATGCAATCAAGTATCGGGATCTCGTTGAAAATATCAAAAAAATCAGTGAGACACAGAAAATGTCCGATAATGTAGGAGAAGATAAGGACATTATCGCGCTTGCAATAGATGGTAATGAGACAGTTGTCCAGGTCTTTTTCCTGCGAAATGGCAAACTGATAGGCAGAGAGCACTTCTATATGACACAGATAGAAGAACCGACAGTTGATAAAATATTAACGAGTTTTGTCAAACAGTTCTATGCCGGTACGCCCTTTATTCCAAGGGAAATCATGCTGCAGGAGCCAATAGAGGATATGGAACTGGTCGAAAAATGGCTTTCTACTAAGAAGGGTGCACGCGTGCATCTAAGAGTTCCACTAAAAGGTTCCAAGGAGAAGCTGGTAGAACTGGCGGCAAAGAATGCTGCCCTTGTCTTAAGTCAGGACAGAGAGCGTATTCGCAGGGAAGAAGGCAGAACCATAGGTGCAGTGAAGGAAATTGAGGATTTACTTGGATTAAAGGGACTTTCGCGTATGGAGGCTTTTGATATCTCCAATACCAGCGGATTCGCAAATGTCGGTTCTATGGTAGTCTATGAAAAAGGCAAGCCAAAACGCAGTGATTACCGCAAATTCAAGATGAAGACAGTAGCAGGACCGGATGATTATGCCTGCATGCATGAGGTATTAACGAGGCGTTTTCAGCATGGACTGGATGAAAAACAGGAATTTCAGGAGCAAAATAGGGATGAGAACTTTGGCAGTTTCACGAAATTCCCGGATCTTCTGCTCATGGATGGTGGACGCGGTCAGGTGAATATTGCCTTGCAGGTACTTGATGAGCTGGGAATCAATATTCCTGTATGTGGTATGGTCAAGGATGATAACCATCGTACCAGAGGATTGTATTTTCAGAATAAGGAACTGCCAATCGACAGAAATTCGGAAGGCTTTAAGCTCATTACCCGCATTCAGGATGAGGCACACCGGTTTGCTATCACGTACCATCGCTCTCTTAGGAGCAAGGCACAGGTGCATTCCGTTCTGGACGAAATCAATGGTGTTGGACCAAGCAGAAGAAAAGCTTTGATGAAGTATTTCAAATCTATTGAAGAGCTGCAAAATGCTGAGGTAACTACATTGTGTGAAGTACCGGGAATTACGGCAAATGTAGCAGAGGAAATCTATCGTTTTTTTCACAGCGCAAAGCAATAATCAGTAGCAAAGCATCTTCAATTATGCTATGATTATGACAGAAGGCCCCTGTATATTGGGCAAATTGTGAGGAAAGGTATGGTTACGGATATGGCAGTTAGTATCAAACAATTAATTGATAAGCTGGAACTGCAGAACCTGACTCCGGAGGTGGACATTGCCGGTATTAAGGTGACTCAGCCGGATATCAACAGACCTGCACTTCAGCTGGCAGGATATTTTGAACATTATGATGAGACAAGACCACAGATCATAGGCTTTGTAGAGTATTCCTATATGGAGCATATGACAGAAGAAGATAAAAGGGAGGTCTATCCCAAAGTTCTTTCTGAGAAAACACCTTGTATTGTTTTCTGCAGAGATCTGCGCCCAGATGAGATATTTCTGGAGGCGGCAGTAAAGAACAAAGTGCCGGTGCTTCTGACACAGAAATCAACATCAGCATTTATGGCTGAGATTATCAGATGGCTTAATGTCAAGCTTGCTCCGTGTATCTCCGTGCATGGTGTATTAGTAGATGTATATGGTGAAGGTGTTCTGATCACAGGTGAGAGTGGAATTGGTAAGAGTGAGGCAGCTCTGGAACTGATCAAGAGAGGACACAGACTTGTATCAGATGATGTAGTGGAAATACGTAAAGTCAGTGATGATACTCTGGTAGGTACAGCACCTGATATCACGAAGCATTTTATCGAACTGCGTGGTATTGGTATTATAGATGTAAAGGCATTATTCGGTGTATCCAGTGTCATGGATACTACCAATATCAGCCTTGTTATCCGTCTTGAAGACTGGGATAAGGAGAAAAAATACGACAGACTTGGTCTGGAAGAGAACTATACGGAATATCTTGGTAATAAGGTTGTATGTCATAACATTCCTATCAGACCAGGCAGAAGTCTGGCAATCATCTGTGAATGCGCGGCAGTTAACCACAGACAGAAGAAGATGGGCTATAATGCAGCACAGGAGCTGTACCAGCGTGTACAGAATTCGCTGACAAGAAAAAGAGAAGAGGACGAAGAAGAATGAGTAAGTATTGTTTCGGTGTCGATGTAGGCGGCACAACAGTAAAAATGGGTCTGTTTGATCTGGAAGGAAATGTGCAGGAGAAGTGGGAGATTGTTACCAGAACAGAAGATAACGGTAAGAATATTCTTCCTGATGTGGCAAAATCCGTTCTGGACAAGATGACGGAAAAAAATATTGCAAAGGCAGATGTCGCAGGTATTGGAATTGGTGTACCGGGTCCTGTCAATGATAAAGGCGTTGTTTTAAAGGCTGTCAACCTTGGCTGGGGTATTATGGATGTAAATGAAATCCTCGGAGGATTAACAGGACTTGCTGTACAGGCGGGAAATGATGCCAATGTTGCAGCACTTGGTGAAATGTGGCGTGGTGGTGGCCAGGGATTCCAGAATATGGTGCTGGTTACTCTGGGAACCGGCGTTGGCGGCGGTGTTATTCTTGGTGGCAGGATTCTGACGGGCGCAACAGGTGCAGCAGGTGAAATCGGACATATTCATATAGAAGATAAAGAAGCAGATACTTGTGGATGTGGTAATCATGGCTGCCTGGAGCAGTATGCATCAGCAACAGGCATTGTCAGACTGGCTAAGAGAAGACTGGATGCAGATAATAAAGACAGCGTACTCCGTCAGGGTGAAGTAAGTGCCAAGACAGTATTCGACGCAGTAAAAGCCGGTGACGAAGTAGCATGTGAAATTGCAGAACAGTTTGGACAATACTTGGGAAAAGGACTTGCTGCCATCGCAGCAGTAGTAAATCCGGAAGCATTTGTAATTGGTGGTGGTGTATCCAAAGCAGGTGATATTTTATGTCAGTACATTACCAAGTATTATGAGAAATATGCTTTCCATGGTTGTAAGAATGCACAGTTCAAGCTTGCAACACTGGGCAATGATGCAGGAATCTATGGAGCTGCTAAACTGGTTCTGTAGTTAAATAACAATTGATATTAATTTGATAGAAATGACGGGTGAAATTTTGAAGCAGGATATTATAAATGAATTAAAGAGATACCTTCCTACGCAAAGGATATTGGAACAGGAGCCAATGAGCCGACATACTACATTCAGAGTAGGCGGCCCGGCTGCTCTTTTCCTTGAAATTGCTACAGAAGAAGAACTGCAAAAAGTACTTCAGTTATTGGATCAGACGGGAGAAAACTATTATCTGTTAGGTAATGGAAGTAATCTGCTGGTAAGTGATACGGGGTATGATGGAGTTATATTACATCTTGCCAGAGAATTTTATCATGTTGAGATCAGAGAAGATAATACCATGTACTGTGAGGCTGGTGCGACTCTGGCAGCAATAGCCAGAGCTGCACTGGCACAGTCATTGACAGGATTTGAGTTTGCTGCAGGAATTCCGGGAACCTTGGGTGGAGCAGTTGTTATGAATGCGGGCGCCTATGATGGAGAGATGAGGCAGGTCATTACTTCGGTACGACTGATGACCCCACAGGGAGAAATTGTGGAGAAAAGCTGTGAAGAGATGAAATTTGGCTATCGGCACAGCATTTTAAAGGAAGAAACATATATCGTACTTGGGGCAGCTCTGCAGTTAAGGAAAGGGCAACAGGAGGATATTCGTCTGCGAATGGAAGAACTTGCTGCCAAAAGGCGGGACAAACAGCCACTGGAATATCCAAGTGCCGGTTCTACATTTAAAAGGCCGGAAGGATATTTTGCAGCGAAGCTGATACAGGATGCCGGACTTAGAGGTTACAGGCATGGAGATGCGCAGGTATCAGAGAAACATTGTGGTTTTGTCATTAACAGAGGCAATGCTGCTGCATCTGATATTTATGCACTGATACAGGAGATACAGACAAAAGTATGGAATACTTTTGAAGTAAAAATTGAACCTGAAGTTATTATGCTGGGTAATTTTACAATTGTTTAATATAGTTAAAGTTATGAGGGTACTGAATAGAAAGGCTGAGGAGAGATATGAGATTTGTAATTGTGACTGGTATGAGTGGTGGCGGTAAGAGTACTGCTATGAAGATGCTGGAGGATGCCGGCTTCTATTGCGCGGATAATATGCCGGTGGCGCTGATCGATAAGTTCGTGGAACTGATCACGATGCCTAACTCTACTATTCAGAATGTTGCATTAGGACTTGATGTCAGGGCAGCACAGTCATTTGATGATGTCAACAATGTAATAACAAGACTCAGAAAATCCAAGTATTCCTTTGAAGTACTGTTTCTGGAAGCATCGGATCAGGTGTTGTTGAAACGATATAAGGAATCCAGAAGAATCCATCCGTTGTCAACGGATGGTGATCTGATGAAAGGTATTACCCAGGAGAGGGAAGTGCTTACAAGCATCAGAGAGCAGGCTGATTATGTTATAGATACTACCAATCTGTTGACCAGAGAACTGAAAGCAGAACTGGATCGTATTTTTGTAAATAATGAAAAGTATAATAGTCTGATGATCAATATTGTATCATTTGGATTTAAACATGGAATACCACAGGATGCAGACCTTGTATTTGATGTAAGGTTTCTGCCGAATCCTTTTTATATAGATGAGATGAAACATAAGACCGGACTGGATTCAGAGGTTCATAACTATGTGATGAGTTTTTCAGAAGCACATGAGTTTCTGGATAAGCTTACTGATATGATCAAATTTCTGATACCGAATTATGTGAAGGAAGGAAAGAATCAGCTCGTTGTTGCCATTGGATGTACAGGTGGACAACATAGGAGTGTGACACTGGCGATGGAATTGTATGACCGTCTCAGCAATCAGGGTGAATACGGGCTGACGCTGAGGCACAGGGATATTAAATAAGAGGTAATTTATGTCATTTTCAGGAGAAGTGAAGGAAGAACTGGTCAGATTCGTGCCCGAAGCGAGACATTGTCAGATCGCAGAACTGGCGGCAATTCTGGAATATACGAAAGCTGTGAAAATTGACGAAAAGGGAGCCCGTTATATTGAAATTCAGGAAGAAACTCCCTATGTCGCAAGAAAGGGCTTTACATTACTGAAGAAAACATTTAATATAGAAAGCAAAATGGATAATTCTGTGAATCTGTTCCAGTACGCAGAAGGAGAAATTGTGCAGAAAGTATTGCAGGCAGTGAAATATGAGGAAGGCAGTTCCTGTGTCGATCCTCTGGTCATCAAAAGCCTGTGTTGTAAGCGTGCCTTTATCAGAGGCGCGTTCCTTAGCATCGGCTCCATGAGCAATCCCGAAAAAGGTTATCATCTGGAGTTTGTGTGTGAGAATGAGCAGCAGGCAGCACAGATACAGGCAGCACTGGCAGATTTTGAGATTGAAGGCAAGGTAGTACAGCGCAAGCGCTATCAGGTGGTTTATCTCAAAGAAAGTGAAGGTATTGTAGAACTTCTCAATGTCATGGGTGCCCATCAGTCGTTGATGAGTCTGGAGAACCTGCGGATTCTTAAGGATATGCGCAATTCCATTAATAGAAAAGTTAACTGCGAAGCTGCAAATATTACTAAAACTGTGAATGCAGCAACAAAACAAATAGAAGATATCTTGTATATCAAGGAACATTATGGTTTTCATAATCTGTCCGATCAGTTGCGGGAAATAGCGGAAGTCAGACTTGATTATCCGGATGCAACTTTAAAAGAATTAGGAGAATACCTGAACCCAAAAGTAGGTAAGTCGGGAGTCAACCACAGGCTGAGAAAGCTTGGAGAGCTGGCTGACAGATTGCGAAAATAAAGGAGGAGAAACATTATGATTCAGAAGTCAATGAAAGTCCAGTTGGACAATGGTCTGGAAGCAAGACCGGTAGCAGTATTTGTACAGGTTGCCAGCCAGTATGAAAGTTCAGTCTATGTGGAAGTAGATGGTAAAAAGGTAAACGCAAAGAGTATCATGGGTATGATGAGTCTTGGACTTGATAACGGTGAGACATTAACTGTTGTTGCAGACGGTTCTGATGAATCAGCGGCTGTAGCACATATTGAAAGATTTTTGAGCGGACAGGATGCCTAAGAAGGTTCTCTTCATTGTCAATCCCCATGCCGGAAAGGGGCAGATCAGGAATCATCTGCTCGAAATTACAGATACGCTCGTAAAGGCAGACTGTGAAGTAACAGTATATATCACGCAGAGCCAGGGTGATGCAATTCGTGTGACCAGAGAGCGTGACAAGTCCTATCAGTTAGTTGTATGCAGCGGAGGAGACGGCACCTTAGACGAGATAGTGACCGGCATGATGCAGTCCGGATTCAAAACAACTGTGGGTTATATACCTGCAGGAAGTACCAATGATTTTGCAAACAGCCTGAAACTTCCATCTCAAATGAAGAAAGCAGCCGATATTGTAGCGGCAGGATACACTTTTGCCTGCGATGTCGGAGTATTTAATAACGATGTATTTGTTTATATTGCTGCCTTTGGTTTATTTACAGAAGTTTCCTATGGGACACCACAGGAAATGAAGAACATGCTGGGGCATATGGCGTATATACTGGAAGGCATGAAACACTTGCAGAATGTGAAGTCATACCATATGAAAGTAAGCTATGATGATACTGTGATAGAGGATAATTTTATATTTGGAATGATCACCAATTCCTATTCTGTCGGGGGATTCAAAAATATCACCGGCAGGAATGTGGCACTGGATGATGGCCTTTTCGAAGTTACACTCATCAAAAGACCCAATAATCCCATTGAGTTAAATTCCATTCTGGCAGCACTTGTCAGCGAACGGGTGGATACCGAATACATGTATTGTTTTAAGACACGTTCGCTCGTTATAGAATCTGATGAAGAGATTGCCTGGACACTGGATGGAGAATATGGTGGTAATCACACCAGAGTAGAACTGACTGATAAGCAGCAAGCAGTTGATATTATTGTAAAGGAATAGTGTGAAAAAATATATTAGAAGCGTGCAGGAACATCCGTATCCTGTGCGCTTTTTATAAGTTAAAAAGATAACGTTAAAAAATAAACAATTTGGTTTACAACCCAGAGAAAACGGTTTATAATGTATCGTATCAGGGAGCGGCTCGCTTCACATGAAAAGTTAAAAAGCAATGAAAATGGAGGTTTGGAATTATGTTAGTTTCAGCTACAGAAATGCTTAAAAAAGCAAAAGCAGGTCATTATGCAGTAGGTCATTTCAACATCAATAACCTTGAATGGACAAAGGCCATTCTGTTAACAGCACAGGAATTAAACAGTCCTGTAATTTTAGGTGTATCAGAAGGTGCTGGTAAGTACATGACAGGCTTTGATACAGTTGCTGCTATGGTTAAGGCAATGGATAAATCTCTGGGAATCACAGTTCCTGTTGCATTACATCTGGATCATGGTACTTATGACGGATGCTATAAGTGCATCAAGGCTGGTTTCACATCAATTATGTTTGATGGTTCCCATTACGATATTGATGAGAATATCGCAAAGACCAAGGAATTGGTAGCAGTTGCTCATGCAATGGGTATGTCTATCGAAGCAGAAGTTGGTTCTATCGGTGGTGAAGAAGACGGCGTTATCGGTATGGGCGAATGTGCAGATCCTAATGAGTGTAAGCAGATCGCTGACTTAGGCGTAGATATGTTAGCAGCAGGTATCGGTAACATCCATGGTAAATATCCTGCAAACTGGAAGGGATTAAGCTTTGAAACTCTGGATGCAATCCAGCAGAAGACAGGTGTTATGCCTCTCGTACTTCATGGTGGTACAGGCATTCCTGCAGAGATGGTTAAGAAGGCTATCACACTTGGCGTTGCTAAGGTTAACGTTAACACAGAGTGCCAGTTAGCATTCCAGGAAGCTACACGTAAGTATATCGAAGCTGGTAAGGACTTAGAAGGTAAGGGATTCGATCCTCGTAAACTTTTAAATCCTGGTTTCGAAGCTATCAAGGCTACAGTAAAAGAGAAGATGGAACTGTTCGGTTCTGTTGGTAAGGCTGAATAATTTATATTTTGTATCCCAAGGCAAAGCATTTTATCCCCATGGGGCAAAACTCTTTAGCCTAAGGAATGAATAAAATATTGAGAAACCAAAGACCTTGTAGAGCGGAAAATCCGTTCTACAAGGTCTTTTTGTGTATAGAAAATATTTTAGCCAAAAACATTGATAAAATCGTACGAAATAAGTATAATAATAGTACGAATAAAGGAGGCGGTACTATGTCAATTACAGCAACAGAATTAAAAAATAATCTTGGAAAATATTTGCTATTATCAGCAACTGAAGATGTATTTATTACAAAGAATGGAAAAATAGTTGCAAAACTGACAAATCCAAACCAGAATAGGGTGGAAACAGCAAAGTCTTTGTTCGGTATTTTACCGCAGAATGCAAATTTCAATGAAACAAAGGCAGAAAGGCTTGGTACAAAATAAATGAAAATTCTTGCAGACATAAATGTAATTATCGATGCATTGACTTCAAGAGAACCATGGAAAGAAGATGCAGAAAAAATATTTCTAATGGCAGCAAATCAAAGTATTGATATGTATATTACTGCAAGCTGCGCAACAGATATATACTATTTGATAAGAAAATATCTGCATGATACAGAAGCAGCAAAGAAAATTATGGAGAAATTATTTTTGCTTGTTGGAATATTGGAAGTAACTGCGGAGGATTGTATAGAAGCGCTGGTGTCTTCTGTCAATGACTATGAAGACGCTGTTGTTGAAAAAGTAGCTTCAAGGAAAAATATGGATTATATCGTTACAAGAAATATAAAAGATTATCAGGCAGGAAATGTAAAGATAATTTTACCAGGCGATTTCGTGAACTTTATGGAAACAGAATAAAAAGCCTTATAAAAGGGAGGATGCCAAGTAATCAAAAGACTACTTGGCATTATTATGAAAAAGTTATTATAAGTAATGTTATTATCACTTGATTTAAGGTGGGTGCTTATTGCATCCTCCTTTGCATTGCTGCATCTTATGATTATAGTATAGGAGAGTTTCGTGTCTAAATCGTGTTGATATTTTGAACAATTCTGAAAAGAATTATGAACAGAATATGAATGAGAGGAGAAGTTTTGTTGACTAAGGATAAAATTAAAACATCAAATACATGCTAAAATATAAAAATTCAGAAAAGTACAAAAATATATCGCAATTTACATAATAATGTGCTAGAATAGTTATAAGTAAAGGGAACATTCCAAAGATATACTGGGGAGTATGAAGGAATCAAGTGATGTATGAGAATGACTTTGTATGTAGGCAGCAGCTATTTTTCAGAATAGTATTATAGCGACAGTATATCTAAGGAAGTGGAATAAGTGCCACTTCCTTTTGTGTTAAAGAGAAAAGGATGCAGGACCGCATCGGCGTAATGAATTTCTATATTGTGTGGTTATGAATTGCTGCACAAAGGGAAGAAATGCAAGGATATATGTACAGGTATAAGGGGATAATATGAGGAAGGCACAGAAAAATGAAATACTGGACATGATCCAGACATTGCATGAAGCACATGAACAAATCAAAGAGCATATCGACAGAAATAATTCTGTAGCCGCGCAGGACATGCTGGCACAATGCCAGGAGTGCGCAGTCAGTATAGGAAATGCAATAGAAACACTGGAAAAAGAAGATTGTGTAACCATTTCCTATATACAGGATTATTGCGATTTAGTATATCAAATCTATGAAGCATTGCAGAACAATACAGACAGCAATGCCAATAAAATCAACAAGAATCTAAAGAAACAGCTTCTCCGAATTGAAAACAGTGTAAAGAATGACATCCCTGTTCGAAAGGAAGTTGTCTTTTTCCCATACAAGGCATCCATGTGGGATTCTCTTGAAAGTGTCTATCTGGCAGCAAAGGAAGATCCGGAAAGTGATGCTTATTGTGTACCTATCCCATATTATGACAGAAACCCGGATCATAGCCTTGGACAAATGCATTATGAAGGTAATGAATATCCGAAGAATATCGAAGTAATAGACTGGCAGAGTTATAACTTTGAGGAAAGAAAACCTGATGTGATCTATATCCATAATCCCTATGATGACTGGAATCTGGTAACATGTGTACACCCAAGATATTTTAGCGGTAATTTAAAAAAATATACGGAAAAACTGGTGTATATACCGTATTTTGTATTGCAGGAAATTGAGCCGGATGATCAGAGAACTATCGACAATATGAAACATTTTATCTGGACTCCCGGAGTTATCAATGCAGATAAGGTAATTGTGCAGTCTGAAAAAATGAAGCAAATCTATGTAAATGAATATCTGAAAGCGGCACAGGCAAATGGACTGCAGGGAAATCATTTAGATAGAAAATATCTGGAAGAAAAATTCCTTGGGCTGGGATCTCCAAAGATTGATAAGGTATTAAATACAAAGAAGGAAAATCTGGAAATACCCGAAGAGTGGTTGAAAATTATACAGAAACCGGATGGAAGCTGGAAGAAGATTATTTTTTATAATACCAGTATTGCTGCATTGTTGGAGGATAATGAAAAAATGCTGGAGAAGATGAAGGATGTATTTAGGATTTTTAAGGAAAATAAGGATGAAGTAGCATTGCTGTGGAGACCACATCCGCTGATAAAAAGTACCGTATCTTCCATGAGACCACAGCTTTGGATAGAATATGAAAAGCTTGTGAAGTGGTATAAAGAAGAAGGTTGGGGGATTTATGATGATACAAGTGATGTGGATAGGGCAGTGGTAATTAGTGATGGGTATTATGGGGATGGCAGTAGTGTAGTGCGGGTGTATCAGAAAACGGGAAAACCGTTAATGATACAGAATACAGACATATTGTTGATAAGGAGAAATTAAGTGAATAAGTATAAAAAAATATGTGAAGTTATCGAAAGTAATATTTTAGCAGGAAGAGATAATTTTATTATTTATCCATTTGGTGAACTTGGAATGTTGACTAAAAATATTTTAAATGAAAGATATGGTATTAAAGAACAGTATTTAATAGACAATAGATTATCTCAAATAAGAGAGGATATCTATCCTGTTGCAAAACTAGGTGAAGTATCATTAAATGATACAGTTATTTTACTGGTAAATGATAACGAGGAGAGCTATTCAGAAATACGTTTTCAACTAATGCAGTATGTAAAGATGGACCAGTTTATTGATGTCTTTTCAACTTCAATGTTTTGGAATAAAAATGTATATTATAAAGAATTTATAGAAATTAATCATCCAGATATAAATAGAATTAATCAGCTAGAAATAATAAGTAGAGAAATATATAGAAATGATGTAAAAGGTAGTATTGCAGAATGTGGTGTATATCAAGGAAAATTTGCTAATTGGATAAGCCGTTTTATGCCAGATAGAAGATTTTACCTGTTTGATACCTTTGAAGGGTTTGATGAAAGAGATAATTGTGATAAGGATACATTAGTAAACCATATGCCTTTGCAGGGTTTGTGCCATGATACATCGGTTGAATTTGTCTTAGAAAACATAGGATATAGAGCTAATTGCATAATAAGAAAAGGATGGTTTCCGGAAACTACAACAGGATTAGAAAATGAGAAGTTTGCGTTTGTTCATTTAGATACAGATTTGTATAAGCCAATATTAGCTGGTTTAAAATTTTTTTGGCCCAGAATGAATGCGGGAGGTTATATTATGGTTCATGATGGAAGACATGAGGGGTTGGCAGGAGTGAGAGATGCAGTTATCGAGTTCTCAAAAGAAAATAAAGTGGGGTATTGCATAAGCAACGATAATGGAGGAACAGTCATCTTCTCCAAACCTTTGTAGATACAGATATATAAAGAAAATCTACAATAAATGAAATGTTCATAAAAAATGTTTTTAATTTAGATTTTATGGAAAGGAAAAAGAATGTTAGTGATTTTTAACATTCAAATAAATATATTAAATGTACGAGAATTTAGATTTATATGATACCAATATTTATTTATATGGAAATAAAAAATATATTAGTGATTTTACTTTTATATTTGACAAAATGAATATTCTTGGAATAATAGAAAATCTTGAAGATGAAATATACGATATAAAATTAAAATTGCTGGAAGAAAAAGCAATTTTGATTATTTGTCAATTTGATGTGAATGATACACTTTTTTTCCTGGATAGAATAGGGTTAAAAAAAGGAAAACATTTTTTTTTAGCTGACGATTTATTGTATAAAGTTGATTTTCCCATAAATAAGATTAGCATGGAAAGATCCGTGTTTATATGGGGAACAGGTGACGACAGCCATTCATTCTTTCATAATTTTGTGGAAAAAAATCCACAAATCAGTATTTGTGGAGTGGTTGATAGAGATATAAATAAACATAAAAAGACTTTTTTTGGAAAAACTGTGTATTCGCCGGAAGATGTGGTTAATGAAAAGAATGTTTTTTTTGTTATAGCAACTTCAAAATATTATCAAGAGATAAAAGAGTTTTTGATAGAAAGAGGATATATAGAAAATATTGATTTTGTTGATTTTAGAAAGTTAGGCAATAAAGTTTCTTTAATGCTGTATCAGACCATTCATGATATTTCAAAGACTAATTTTGTTTGTCCAAAAGCATTTGAAGATGCTTATATCGGAAAGAATGGAGTGGTTTGGATTTGTGCAGGAGCAAATGTAGATAGCCAAGATGAAAATATTCTTAACAGTAACTTTAAAAATGTATGGTTATCAAAAAGCTTGCAAGTATTTAGATTGTCTGTTCTTAATGGTACATATACATTTTGCAACAGGAAAAAATGTAGTTATTTATCAGAATATCCCGAAATAGATATAAATGAATTACATTATAGTTTTAATAAAGAGGTATATGATTTAGAAAAAGAAGCAAAAAAGAGAATAGATGATTTGAACGAAAATAGATTGTATATCAAGTATCAGGGATATCCTCAAAATATTATGCTTGCATATGATGCAACTTGCAATTTGCATTGTAGATCATGTAGAGATAATGTATATATTTTACCTGAACCAGAGAAGAAAACCGTATCTAATATAACAGATAAAGTAATTGATCTCTTGCCTTATATAAAGAAATTAAAAATGGCTGGCGATGGAGAGGTTTTCGCAAGCAAAGAATATCAAAAGGTTTTGTTTTCAGATATGACATACAATATAGATGAAGTAGGAATCTTATCGAACGGAGTGTTATTTACAAAAGAAAATTGGAATAAAATAGAAGCAAAATACAAAAAAATATCTGTGTTTATATCAATTGATGGTGGGTGCAAAGAAACTGATGAATATTTAAGATGTGGAACAGATTATAATAAATTACAGTCAAATATGGATTTTCTGGCTCAAAAAAAACGAGAAGGAAAAATTAAAAAATTGTGTTTTAATTTTGTTGTTCAAAAAGATAATTATCTAGAAATGCCTAAATTTGTTGATCAGTGTTTAAAATGGGAAGCAGATGAAATCAAATTTAGCCCACTTATGCGGCGCAGCGGGTGGACTGAAAAAGAATTCTTAGAATTATCAATGTTTGATAAAAAAGGTAATATGAAAGAGGAATTAAAAGAGGTAATTTCAAATCCTATTTTTTTACATAAAGCTGTAAAATTATTTACATGGGTTGAATGGTAGGAAGATTGGGGAAATGGTATGAGTGATTACGTATTTGAATTATACAGAAATATTGCTTTACTGCAAAGTTATGGATTTAGTTTAGGGGATGCACTTGAATCTATTGGGATCAAAAATGTCAATATTTTTGGTATAGGAGAAATGGGTAGAATTTTGCTTGGAAATATCAATAACAAAATTCATATATGTGGATTGTATGATTCGGCGGTAAAGGATGAAAAGAAAATTCAGATAAACAATAATAGTTACACGGTATTACCTACAAAAAAAATAGACAATAGTAATACAGTTATGATAGTAACACCAGTAAATTGCTATAAGGAAATATTAGATGAACTATTACAAAATGGCTATGAAAGGAAAAAAATATTTTCTCTAAATATTATAATTAAGCTATGCCTTGAAAAAATACGGCAACAACATAATGAATTAAAACAAATAAGCGTTTCTATAATAAATAAGCAATTTTTAATTACTGGTGCTCAATTTAATAATAAAGGAGCACAGTCGATGTTGTTTATTACAGTCGATGAAATTAGAAAACGGTATGAGAATGCTATAATATGGTATTATCCATTAGATAATGAAAAATACTATTCAAAAAATATAACAGATAAATATAATTTTCTTTTTTTACTGGATGGGGATGCAAAGGTTTCCAGTCTTTCAGATGTGGAAGCAAATTTAGACGGAATTATTGACATAAGTGGATATGCATTGGCATCATTTCCTAAATGGCAATGGAATGTAGATATGTATATAAAAATGCTGAAAATATCATATACCTATAACATACCTATGTGTATTATGCCACAGTCCTTTGGACCTTTTGACTTTAATCCTTATTTACAAGCTGAATTAAGAATGCTGCTATCTAATGCAAAAGTAATCTTTGCACGGGAAAAAGAAGGATATGAGTTACTGAAGCAAAAATATGATCTAAAAAATGTGGAATTATCACCGGATTTAGTTTTACAAAATAGATTATTAAATAAACAAAATGTTTATATGAAAAATATTGTTGATGAAATACCAGACATAAAGGAAAATGCGGTGGCTATAATTCCCAATATTAACAATTATGAATTTATGAGCCCTGAAAAAATGATTAATATGTATAAGCATATTATTAAAAAATTACAGGAAAAAGGGAAGATAGTATATATTCTTTTATTTGATAAAGATAAAAAATGTTGTGACGACATTATAAATAATATACAAAACAAATCTGATGTTGAAATAATATCTAAAGAGTTGGATTGCTTTGAGTATTGCAATATTATAGATAAGTTTGATTTTGTAATCGCATCTAGATATCATTCTATTATTCATGCCTATAGATTAGCTGTCCCTGTTATTGCTATTGGGTGGGCAGAAAAATATTTAGAATTATTAAAAATATTTGAACAGAGTAAATATAATTTTGATATAAGAGATGAACTGGTTATAAATGAAGTTTTAGAAGCAATAGATGATATTGATAATAATTTAACGCAAAATAAAATTTTGATAAATAAAAAATTGTCAGAAATACAAAAAAATAACTGCTTTGATATTTTAAATGAATTTTAATGAGGTGAAAATAGTTGAAATATCCATATTATGTGGCTTCGTGTTCAAAAGATATTAATAATATTGAACGATCATCTTCAGGAGGCGTTTTTTATGAAGTGGCTAGTAAGATAATCTATATGGGCGGTGCAGTTTATGGAGCTGCTTTTAAAGATTCAAAACGAGTTGAACATATAAGGGTAGATACAATTGATGATATAGAATTATTACGTAAATCGAAATATTTAATGAGTAAGGTGAATGACACATTTTATTTGGTAAAAAAAGATTTAGAAGCAGGAAAAATAGTTCTATATTCAGGAGTCGGATGTCAAATAGCAGCACTTTACAATGTATTGGGTAAAGATTATACAAATTTATTTACATGTGAAGTAGTATGTCATGGAGCACCTGATAATAGGGTATTTTTAAAATATATAAAAGAAAAAGAAGAAGATTTGACCGATGAATTAATAAGTATTAATTTTAGGGATAAAAGCATAGGCTGGAAAGAAAACCTGATTACTGAATATTATAAAAGTGGAAAATATCAAAGCTGTATGAGCACTGAGCATCCTGTACATTTATTATATTTAAAAGGTATAAATATGCAGAAGGGGTGCGCTGAATGTAGGTTTGCATCAAAAAAAAGAATTGCAGATTTAACATTGGCTGATTATTGGCAATATGAGGGTAGTTTAGCTCAATATTCAAATGATCAAGGGATTTCTCTTGTTTCAGTTAATACGGAAAAAGGGGACAAACTTTTAAAATGGGCTCATGATAATTTGTATATTGAAATTGCAAAAGAAGATAATGCATTAGAAAGTTGCAGACATATGACAAATCCTCCAATACTTAGTAGTAGTTATGATTCATTTGTACAATTATTCACTAAATACAAATTCAGTTTTATCAGTGACTTATTTTTGAAATATGGAGATGTTATACCTGCTGACAAACTTACAATAATAAAAAAGCAAGAACATTATGATATTGACGAAATATTTAAAAATGATACGCAAGAAGTAGTATATATACAAGATGAAGAAGAACATATAAATGGAATTATTACATGCGGAGAATATATTAAAAATAATTATCGTGCAGAATTAGCTGTTAATAAGGTATTTAAATATGTGATTTTAAATGAAAATTGTATACAAGACATAGATAGCATTTTTTCCCAAAATGATAAAATAAACAGAATTCCCATTTTTGATGAGAATCATAAGCTATGTTATGAAATAAGACGGTTTACAGGATGTAATGGAAAAAAAGACATAAGAAAATACCTGTTTACATTTAGAAAAATGATAAGCGATAATATCAAATGTTTCTATTTTAATAGACCAGATATTTTAGAAAAAAAAGAATATACACAAAAACAGATTAATAGAATGAATAATTCATGCTCGTTTACTACTATGGTTGAAAACATAAATGATTATAAGGATGAATTAAAAGATATATTTAAGAGCCAGTATGATCCAAAGTATATTCAACAGCTGACAAAAATATCGCCGATCATTAAAGAGAGTGGACGATATAGACATGTGGATACTATGTCAAAATATATAAATATAATAGGTGGTAATAGGGTGACAATTGGGCAACCCGATGGTTTAGTTCCCAAAATACATATATATGGAAGATGTGGAGCATTTGGATATGCTGTTGAAGATAAAGACACAATGCCTTCAGCTTTGCAAAAGTTGTGTAATGAAAACGGAAAAAATTACAAGGTAATAAATCATGGTTTATGGGGGGCTGAAGATCAATACATTTTAAATAATTTAGATTTGGATATACAGAATGAATTGATAGGTAAAAACGATATAGTCATTATATATATGTCTTTTTTGCCGTTTCTAAATGAATTGAAAGCAATACCGGTAAGATGTATAGATACAACAAAGGCATTTCATGATCATTTGAAGGAGGGAGATACTTTTTACGATATTCCAGGACATATGACAGCCAGTGGTTATCGGTTTATTGCTAAATTTATATATGAGCATGTAGAGAAAGAGATAGTGGAAATTAATGACTTCCCGGCAAAGAATAAAAAAATAAACTATAAGTGTGAAGAAAATAATATAAATTTATATGTGAAAAAAATAAAGGAAATACTTCCCTATGAGATAATGCGTCATGAAAAGGTTGGCTCTATTGTAATGAATAGTAATCCATTTACATATGGACACAGGTTTTTAGTGGAAGAAGCTTTAAAATATGTGGATAGATTACTATTGTTTGTGTTAGAAGAGGATAAATCTTTTATAAAATATGTAGATAGGATAGAGATGGTTCGTTTAGGAACACAAGATTTAAAAAATGTTCATGTTGTTCCTAGTGGACAATTCATTATTTCAACATATACTTTCCCTGAATATTTTTTAAAAGAAAATAATCAGAATATAAATATTGATGTAACCGATGATATAGAAATATTTGGAAAATATATAGCACCAAATTTGCATATTTCTACGCGTTTTGTTGGTACAGAACCAACAGATAATGTAACCAACCAATATAATTCAGCATTAAAGAAAATATTACCTGAATATGGTATAGAATTAATTGAAATACCCAGACTTATGAGAGGTAAAGATATAATTTCAGCAACTCAAGTAAGAAAAGGTATACAAGAAAAAAATTATGAATTATTACATAATTTTTTGCCAAAAACAAGTTATGAATATATTATAAAAAAATACATAAAGGAATAAACATGGGAAAAGTTTTGAATGAATTCACCGAGCTTGCAACTAATATGATTACATTTGATGCAGCTTTTATAAATGAAAATACAATATGGGCATCTTGTAATTTGTATAATAGTCTTTATGAAATAGATATTCATAGTGGAATAGGTAAACATAAAGGCTTTTTTGAAGGAAGTAGCGCATTGATCACATACTTGCATAAATCTGTGATTAATGTGGATAACGCACTTTTTTTTATCCCGAGAAGAGGATTATTCATTGATATATATTACATTGACGAAGAGAAATATGAACATATAGAGTGTGAGTATACTCATATTTTTAATGACAGAGAAACATCAGAAACAGTAATAATAGACGAGAATATATATTTTATATCAATGCTTCTTGATACAGCAATATTTGTATTTGATTATGAACATAAAAAATTTAAAAAGTTATCGTGGACAGATGACGCATTTGCAAAAATTAGAAATAGATTTGGGAATGTTGAGATAAATCATGCAACTTGCTGTGGAAAACATATTTATGCTCCTATTCGTAATACTTCTTCAATAATGGATATAGATATTGAACTAGATCAAATCAATATTATCGATTTAAAATGCGATATGAATATTTACTCTTTGGATTGTGATAGAGATAAATGGTATATGCTTTCAGAAAGAGATCGCTATTTAGTAATATATGATCGTAATGAAGAAAAAATTGCAAAATATAGTATTGATGATATTGATCTGAACAATGAAAGAGTACCTTTTATGAAAATGGCAATCTGGAAAGGAAAAAAATATTTATTACCAACAAGAAGCATAAATATTGCACACTATGATGAAAAAAATAATACATATCAAATAGTGACTGGTAATTTGAAGCAACCGCTTGTCATTGACTGTTTGGGAGATATGCGACCTTGGTTTTATGGGTATGTGCTAATGGATGATAATGTATATTGTTTACCGTCAAGAACAAATTATATTATCAAGATCAATTTGAAAACAGATTTTGTTGAACAAATTTATATAAAAACAGAGGAAAAAGCCGCAGAGGTACATGACCAGATTATGAAACGATTTAAATATGAATATATGGGGTTTGTCAGAGAGAGTATGTATGTTGACATTGAGGATTTTTTATTTAGGTTAAAGGGATAGAGTGTATGAAGAAGATATCTGTAGTAGTACCGACATATAATCGGCAATTAACAATTGAACGATGTATAAATTCAATTTTAAATCAAACGATACCTGTTGAGGAAATTGTAATTGTTGATGATGGATCAAATGATAATACATTAAAGATTATTAAAGCTATTAATTGCAATAAAATAAAAGTAATTAAACAAAATCACCGTGGAGCGCAGGCTGCAAGAAATTTAGGTATATTAAATTCGACAGGAGATTATATTGCCTTTTTAGATTCGGATGATGAATGGTTACCGAATTGTATAGAAACTTATTATAAATATATAAATGATGACTTTGATAAAGTTTTATATGCAGATTGCTATATACTTAATGAAACTAACAAGAAAAAAAGAAGATGGAGACTTCCAGATGCTAATGGAAACGTTTATAAGCAGTTATTGATGAATCCTTTTCCAATGTTTCAAGGACTATTGGTATCTAAGAAATCTTTACTTCAGATAGGATTATTAGATGAAAATGTCGTTGCGTATCAAGAGTGGGATACATCTATAAGATTGTCTATGAATAATGAATTTGTTCACATAAAAGAACCTCTTTTTATTTATCATCTTCATGCGGGAACAACAATTTCTAAAGATAACCAAAAAGCATTAAAGGGTTATAGATATATAATAAATAAATTCAAACATCAAATAGTTAAATACGCAGGTTATAAAAAATTGGAGCAGCACTATGATTATCTTCTGCATCAGTGTATAGCAATAAAGAAAGGCTATAGCATATTTTATGGAATAGAATATTTCATTAAGAAATACAGATGCAGGGTGAAATGTGTAATAAATGAATATTTATTAAAACGATACGCCAACAAAAAATTATAAAAAATAAAAGGATAATAGGAGAAATATGGAATTTATACCAGTAAATGAACCATTGCTTAATGGTAACGAAAAAAAATATCTTTGTGAATGTATTGATACAGGGTGGATTTCCTCAGAAGGGCCATTTGTGAAAGAGTTTGAACAAAAAATGAGTGCTTCTGTTAATCGAAAATATGGAATCGCTGTTTCGAATGGAACAGCAGCATTAGAAATTGCATGTCAGGCTTTAGATATAGGAGAAGGTGATGAGGTTATTATGCCCGCCTTTACTATTATTTCGTGTGCAATGGCTGTTACAAAACTTGGTGCAACTCCGGTTTTAGTTGATAGTGACATGAATGACTGGAATATGCTTGTTGACGATATTGAGGCAAAGATTACAGATAAGACCAAAGCAATTATGATGGTACATATTTATGGATTGCCTGTACAAGTAGATAAAGTATTGCAGTTAGCAAAAAAATACAATTTAAAGGTCATTGAAGATGCTGCAGAAATGCACGGGCAAACATATAATGGTAAACCATGTGGAAGTTTTGGAGATATCAGTACTTTTAGCTTTTATGCTAATAAACATATCACTACTGGTGAAGGTGGTATGGTTATGACAGATGATGAACAACTGGCAGAGAGATGTCGTTTAATTCGGAATCTTTGCTTTAGAAAAGATATAAGATATGTGCATGATGAAATAAGTGATAATTATCGTTTTACAAATATGCAGGCTGCAGTAGGACTTGCACAGTTGGAAAGACTGGAAGAATTCATTGAAATCAAACGTAATATGGGAAAATTTTATACAGAGGAATTACGAGGAGTAAAGGGATTAAGGCTTCCTGTTGAAAAAACATCATATGCAGATAATATATATTGGGTATATGGTTTGGTGTTAGATGAGGACATAAACATTGATAACCGCCAGATGCAGAAATTGTTAGCAAATGAAGGGGTTGGTGCAAGAACATTTTTTTGGTGTATGCATGAACAACCTGTGTATCAAAAGAAAGGATTGTTTGCAGGAGAGAAATATCAGAATGCTGAGTATTTAGCAAGAAAAGGATTCTATATTCCGAGCGGACTTGCTTTGAACAAGGAGCAGATGAGTCAGGTTGTTAAAAGTGTAATTAAGGTAATGAAAATACTTTACTAGCTGATGTGATAAGGGGGGAGTAATGATGGGACAGGTTGAAGAAGTAAAAAAGAAGAATAGATTACTGGCGATGATCATTCGTAATGATTATCAATGTGAGGGTGTTGATTTTATCACACCCAGTGAGTATTCACAACAGGTTGCTTATATGCATCATCCAACAGGAAAGATTATAGATGCTCACGTGCATAATCTTGTACATAGAAATGTAGTGTTAACACAGGAAGTATTGATCATAAAAAAAGGAATTTTACGTGTTGATTTTTATGATGAATATGAAGACTATTTGGAAAGCAGAAATCTATATGCAGGAGATATTATTTTGCTAGTGTCTGGTGGGCATGGATTTAAAGTTATTGATGAAGTGGAAATGATTGAAGTAAAACAGGGACCATATTCTGGAGATCAGGATAAGAAGCGGTTTCTGGGAGTGGATGAAAATCAGATAATGTATAAGTAAAAGAGGAAAATATGGAAACATTTCAAGATTACGCATATTATTATAATGCTTTTTATAAGGACAAAGATTATGCTATGGAAGCAGCACAAATTGATGAACTAATAAAAAGGTATGGGTCTAATGTTCATACAGTCATCAATTATGGATGCGGAACAGGACGACATGATATTGAGTTATCAAAATTAGGATATTCATGTACAGGAATAGATCTAAGTGAGAGTATGATCAATGTGGCAAAACATAACTGCAAAACAGAAAGTAATCAAATTGATTTTTCAGTAGCTGATATCAGAACTTATGAACCTGTAAAGAAATATGATGCAGTTATTTCATTATTTCATGTAATGAGTTATCAAAACACGAATAAAGATATACTGTCCGCTTTTCAATCAGCAAGAAAGTCATTAGAAAAAGGCGGTCTGTTCTTGTTTGATTCGTGGTATGGACCAGGTGTATTAACTGATCCGCCTGTTGTTCGAGTTAAGGAAACAGAAGATGAACAGTATCGATTAGTAAGAGTTGCAAGACCTGTTATGTATGATAAACGAAACGTCGTTGATGTTTGCTATGAGGTTCTTGTAATTGATAAAAAAACAAATGTTACAAAAACAATAAATGAAGTTCATAGTATGAGATACTTTTTTAAACCGGAATTAGAAATGTTTTTACAACAGGCCGGATTTGAATTAGTAACTAATTTGGATTGTAATTCTTTACAGCAGACAACTTTTAATTCATGGACAAGTTATTTTATTGCAAAAGCAAAATAATATTGGAGGAAAAAATTTGAAAAATATAGCTGTTTTGTTGTCAAGTATTCCTGAATCAGGTGGAGAGCATCAATATTTGTCAATTGTAATGGAAGGATTACTGCGATGTAATGGAAAGCAATTTAATATTTTGGGAATCTGTTATAATCGATATTGGATAAAGTGGTGCAGGGAACATAAAGTTGAATATATGATTAGTAACATGGAAGAATATCCATGTAAAAAAATGATTCATGATAGCTACTTTATTTTTATGCATAAATGTTTTAATGCTTTCTTTTTGCCTCTTGGAAAAGTTATCCGACAAAAGAAAATTGATTTGCTGATCTGTGGACAACAAAGTGTTTATGTTCCTCCTGTTTTTTGTAAAATAATCCGTCCGGTTCACGATTTAATGCATAGATATGAAGGTGGATTTGAAGAAATCAGTTCAACGTATGAGGAAAGAGAAGCTTTATTCTGTAGTACAGCAAGATTTTCAAATGTGATTTTGGTTGATTCAAAAGTAGGGAGAAAACAATATATAGAGAGCTATTGCGAAAGAGGAAAACATAATCCAAAAGTAAAGGTATTACCATTTACAGTTCCAGATCACATTGTGAAGCAAAAGGAAGAGTATATAGATACTCCGGATAAATATATTTTTTATCCGGCACAATTTTGGGAACATAAAAATCATAAAAATTTATTGTTAGCAATTAATTTGCTTAAGAAGAAAAATCCGGATATACATTTGATCTTAGTCGGTTCAGAACGTAATTCACTAAAAAAAATAAAAGGAATTATTAAGAAATATCAATTAGAAAAAAATGTTTCAATTTTAGGATTTGTAAAAAATGAACAAATTACATATTTATATAAACATGCCGTAGCATTAATCATGCCAAGCTTTGCCGGACCAACTAATATTCCCCCATTAGAGGCTATGGCTTTAGGCTGCCCAGTGATAGTTTCAAACAACTACGCCATGGGAGAACAAGTTGGTAGTGCAGGATTATTATGTGATCCATATTCTCCTGACAGTATTGCCCAGTGTATTAGTCAGGTGTGGAATGATGATAAATTGTGTGCGAAAATGAAGGCAGAAGGCTTAAAGAGAAGCTTAATGTGGACACCAAGAGATTTTACTAATAGATTTATACACATTGTTCTTGAAGAATTAAAGAAGTGATAAAAGGGATGATTGGATGATCGTTGCAATAAACTATGCAGATAAAAAATATCGTAAAGCACAAAAATTTAATTCATATACAGCTATTAATAAGGGAAAAGTAGATAAGGTTTTTTCCTATTCCGAAAAAGATATAGATACTGATTTTAAACATAAAAATTATGCTATATTATCGCAAAAAAGAGGAAATGGGTATTGGCTATGGAAACCATATATTATTTTAAGATCACTTGAACAGGTAAAAGAAGGGGATTTTATTGTATATTTGGATTCAGGAGCATTTTATATAAATGATGTAAGAATCTTGATCAGGGAAATGGAAAATGATAATCAAAGCATTATGTCGTTTGAAATACCATTTAAAGAATCCTGGTATACCAAAAGAGATACTTTTATTGCTTTGGGATGTGATACAGAGGAATTTACAAGTACCAATCAAAGAATGGCTACTATGATTATTTTTAAAAAAAATGAGTTTACAGTTGACTTTGTGAAAGAATGGATCACGTTTGGGGAACAGGAACATATTATTACAGATAAAAAGAATGTTCTAGGAAAAAATAATTATCGTGGATTTAGAGAACATAGACATGACCAATCAATTTTTAGCCTTCTTGCAAAAAAATATAAACTTAAGTCATATAGAGATCCCAGTCAATTTGGAAGATTTCCTTCTTTATTTTGGAATATTGAAATAAATGACTATAATGTAATGTCGCATTATCCTCAAATAATTGCTGAGCATAGAAAAGGTAAAGTAAGTAAGGAGGTCTATAGGGAACAATTATTGTTTTCAGTTGCTCCACAATTTATAATTAAATTCTTTTTTAGATATATAAAAAGAAATGAAAAAAAAGAAAAAATAGCAATACTTACAGATAATAGACCAATTAGCGAAGAACATTACGGTTATGGAATGTATAAAGTTGTTTATAGACTTATGGTTGCATTGGATGATTATACAGATACTGTAATTTGTACGGATCCAAATGTTGATCTTAGTCAAGTTGATGTGAAGTTCAGAAACAAAATACATATAAAGAATGGATTTCATAGATATAATGGTAGTGGTTTAGAAAATATTTTTTTTGCTTTAGATATTTTTTATGAGGTATTTAAATTAAGAAAAAGAGGAGTAAACAGAATATTTATTCCTTTAGGTGCAGATTATCATGAATTGCAACGGGCATATATTATTAAAAAAATATTTGGTTTGAATATAAGTGTATATGTCGTTGATGACTTTGTAGATTACCAAAGGAATATATTAAATAATGATAATAAAATTATAGAAGAAAAAATTGTGACATATTTATCGGCAATGAATAATATTTTTGTAATTTCAGATGGAATGAGAAAACGTATTTATAAATTGGCAAAAAAGAATTCAACAATATTACCGTTACCATATGAATATGTGGAAATAGAAAAAACGACATGTAATGAAAAATATATCATGTTTGTTGGAAATATCAGCGGTTTATATTTAGAAGGTTTGCAGGATATTGCTGAGATTATAGATCAAATTAATACAGAAAAGAATGCAAATATTAAGTTATTATTTACATATAAAAATGTAAGTGAAGTTAAAAGAATACTTGGAAATTATAATTGCATTATAAGTAATAGAGTAGATGGGGAAGGTCTACTACGTATGGAAATGAACAATAGTCTATTTTGTTTTATGCCATATTCAAATAGTAAGGAATATTATTTAATGCAAAATACTTCTTTCCCGTCTAAACTTGTTGAGTATTTAGCATCAGCCAAATCAATTGTTGTATATGGAAATAATAATAATTCGGCAATATCTTATTTTAAGAAGAATAATATACCATATGTCATTAGAGGAAGAAATAAAGATGCTTTGAAAGAGATTGTATTGTATCATTTAAAGAAGGATATAGATTATAGTATCGAATATTCTTCTTTAATAAAAAGCATGCATTCAAATAAACAAATATGTCACTTGATCATAAATAAAATGATGGGAGAATAAAAAGTGAAATTCTTATTTTTCGGTACAGGTAAAATAGCAAATGATATAATGAGTAATATCATTATGCCTAATTCCCAAATTGAGATCGTAGGGTTTTGTGATAATGATATATCTAAACAAAACCAGTCTTTTTGGGGATTTAACGTTTATAGTGTTCAGAATGCATTGAAATTAGAAATTGATTATGTGTGTATTTTGCTGGGAGAAAAATATAGTGATGTGTATCATCAGTTAGTAGATGAGTATGATGTTGAAGAGTCAAAGGTAGTAGATAGATTTTTTTTATTGAAACAGCTTATGATTGAAAAGTATAGGAATGACAACAGGGAGTATATTAAACAAACACTATTATTTTGGCAAGAACATGATATTTCCTTTATGAATCAATTTCAATATGAAAAGGAATCATATGAAAAATTGTTTTGGGATGATGAAAACAATATGCCTTATATTATGCTGAATGGAAAGCGGTTATATTATCCTTCTAATTACTCGAACATTTTTGTAGTAAATAATGAAAAGTATGTGATTAGTTATAGGAATATGGAACAACATGAGAAATCTCCACATAGGTATATAAAAGGAGAAATATGTATTCACTCAAATGATATTGTAGTTGATGCCGGTGCACGGGAAGGTGATTTTGCTTTGCCTTACATAGACATTATAAAAAAACTATATTTGATTGAATGTGATCCAGATTGGGTACAGGCATTAAAGATGACGTATCAATCATATAAGGATAAAGTAGTTATTATTCCCAAAATGCTTTCCAATATGCAAAATCAAGAAATGACTACCCTTGACAATGTATTAAATGGGGAGAAAGTGAATTTCTTAAAAATGGATATAGAGGGAGCAGAAATTAATGCGTTAAATGCTGCGAAAGAAGCTTTAAATTCAAATGATATACGATGTGCTATTTGCAGCTATCATAATTCTACTGATGAAAAAGGAATAATAGATATATTGGAAAAAAATGCTTTTCGGTGTTCAGTATCTGATGGATATGTTGTTTATTTATATGATCCACATATTTATAGAGATTTAGATTTTCGAAAAGCCATAGTATATGCAATAAAATAATTATATTAAGGAGACCAGCTATGAAAAAAAGATCAGTTTCAGTAATTTCATCATTAGTAGGAGCCGCCATAGGAACAGTGGCAGGTGCATGTACTGTTGCAAAAATGACGGAAAAGTCAGAAAACAACATCAAGCAACTTTCAAATAAACATTTAGCATTATTCCTGATGATGAACCAGTGGGTTAAAGTAAAACAGGAAGGAAAGAATTTATCTGCTTATTTTGAAAAAAATGGATATAAGAAAATTGCAATTTATGGCATGAGTTATGCAGGAGAAACCCTGGTTGATGAGTTGAAGGAAACAGAAGTACAAATAGCATATGCTATCGATAAGAATGCCAATTCAATATACTCTGATATTAATGTAATAACCATGGATGATAATTTAGAAGATGTGGATGCGATTGTTGTTACAGCGATTACTTTTTTTGATGAAATTGAAGAACAATTACAGAGTAAAGTAAGCTGCCCGATTATTTCATTAGAAGATATTTTATATGAAATTTAGACTGTATACTTTATAAGGGAAAAATATGATTGTAATACGAGTTTGGAATGGTTTAGGAAATCAGCTTTTTCAGTATGCATATGCAAGATATTTGTCAGAACATTTTGAAAATCAGGTTTTATTGGAAAATGAGAGATGGAAGAGAGATAAAATAATAGGAGAAGATTTACAAACTGACAGAGAATATTCATTATGTCATTTTAGAATTTCTCTTCCATGTGTACCAATGACAGAGATGGAACGTTGGAGATACATTGAGAATGCTACCTGTAAGGATAAATTGTTAAATTGCTGCAATAAGCTTGGAATTGAGAAAAATTTATTGCAGTATGAAGATGATATAAAGTCTTTAACATCAAAGAAATTTAATTATAGAAATTATTATATTATCGGAATATTTCAAACACTTAAATTTTTGCAGAGCATGAGACAGATTTTATTACAAGAATTACAATTAAAAAAAGAACTAAATCTTTCAGAGAGTATAAACACAATATTAAAGGAAAGAGAAGTAGTTGCTGTACATATTCGCAGAGGGGATTATCTTACAGTTCAGTATTTGAGAAGTTCAGTGAAAAGAATTATTAATCGTAATTATTATGGTAAAGCGATAGAGTATATAGCTGATAGGGTTACTAAACCTGTTTTTTTCTTTTTCTCAGATGACTCACAATGGGTAAAGCAAAACATATCTTGTAAGTATGAGCATTATTATGTGGATGAGTTACATTTAAAGGATTATGAAGAATTGGTATTAATGAGTAAGTGCAAGCATCATATTATTGCTAATAGCACGTTTAGCTTTTGGGGAGCCTGGCTTTGTCAAAATATCAATCAAATTGTGATTGCACCAACTGAAATGAATAAAGAACTTCTTTTACATGAGTGGAAAATAATGTAAAAAAGTATATAGAGGGGAAAATGGTTAAGCTAAAAAATTGTAATATAATAGAATTTGCAGAATTGATTATTGGAAAAAAGCTTTTCTGCTTTGGAAGTGGAAGACAGGCTGAGGGTTTTTTTTCTAAGTATAGGGAATTGAAATTAGAAGATTCTCTTTGCGGATTTATTGATAATGATGTAGAAAAACAAGGAAAAGAGAAAATAATTATCGAAAAATCCATTCCAATTTATTCATTTAATGAATTTATCAAAAAAGCAGATGATTCGACCATTGTGTTAACCACCAGTATGTATTGCCCATATATGATAGAACAAATGGATATGGAGGAAAAATTGGATGGATTATTTTGCTATATCGATTTTTTGGTTGAGAATAAATATTGCGAACAAAAAATTAATTTAAAGTGTGCAGGAGAGTATAGAATTCCCAAAGTAATCCATTATTGTTGGTTTGGGAAAAAAGAGATTCCAGAACAGTTTGTACAATATATGGAGACATGGAAAGAAAAATGCCCGGATTATCAAATAATTAAATGGGATGAATCAAATTATGATTTAAATAGCAGCAATTATGTCCGTCAAGCGTATAATCACCAAAAATGGGCATTTGTTTCTGATTTTGCACGACTTGATATTATTTACCAATATGGAGGTATTTATCTGGATACGGACGTGGAACTGATACAGAACCTTGATCCTTTACGGTATGATGATTTTTTTTGTGGATTTGAACAGAACAATTACGTGAATTTTGGACTGGGATTTGGAGCAGTTAAAGGGCATCCTGTTTTAAAAAATTTATTGTCAAAATATAAATCCATGAATTTTGAATTGCCTAATGGAGAATTAAATTTAACTGCGTGTGCAATATATCAGTCAGAGGAAATGGTTGATCAAGGGTTTAAAATAAAAAACGAATATCAATTTCGCAATGGGATGTCATTGTATCCAAGCGAAGTATTTGCTCCATATGATTTATTAGGATTGAATGATTTTGTCACACAAAATACATTTTCCATACATCATTATTCCTCCACATGGTGGGATAAAAAAGCAGAGATAAGTATGGAATATTTGAGGACAAAATTGTGTGAGTATATTAAAAGAATAGGATTTGCTGATTGAATGTAGAGATTAAGAGAGAGGAAAAGGGGAAAAATGAACAGGACAAGAGATATTTTTAGTCAGGCAAAAGCAATATATAATAATTGTGCAGATGAATTATCAAAAACAATATATATGGATAAAGTTTTATATGCTATGTCAGGAGATGAACGTTATACGTACAAGCTTATAGAAGATAGTCTCACTAACTTATTTACATCTGGTAGAGTAGATGTTATAAAAACATTTAACAAGGTAGTGATATATGGTGCAGGTGATAATCTGGATATTGTTTTTGGTTTTTGCCAAAATAATAATATTCAGATATCATACATATGTGACAAGGATGAAAATAAGCAGGGTAAGGAATATAAAAACATAGAGATTATTTCTCCTGACAATCTGGTAAAGAATCATTTGGATGCGGTAATTATTATTAGTACGACATTATATTTAACAGAAGTAAAAGCTTTCTTAAGACTTTATTTTAAGGAAGAACAAATAATTCCATTTGTTGATGAAAAGCATATTGAATATATGAAATTGCAATACTTTGATGAGGTCGTAAAATTAGAAGATGGTGAAATATTTGTAGATGGTGGGTGTTTTGATTTTGAAACAAGTGAATTGCTATTGGACAGATGTAGGGCAGAGAAAATTTATGCATTCGAACCAGATTCTATTAATTTGAAAAAAGTACAAGATAAAGTAAATAAAACGGGATTTTCAAATGTTGAGATTATTCATGCAGGAATGTGGGATTGTAATACAATTTTACATTTTAATACTCAAGGAAGCATTATGTCTAGAGTAGATGAAAATGGGAAAAACGAGATAGAAGTTGTAGCAATAGATGAAGTTATAGATGGAAAAGTTACCTTTATTAAGATGGATATTGAAGGATCAGAGTTAAAGGCATTACATGGCGCAGAACAGAAAATAAAGAAATATAAACCTAAACTTGCTATATGTATTTATCATAAAGTAGAGGACATCATTGATATTCCGTCATACATTCATTCTTTGGTACCAGAGTATAAATTTTATATAAGACATTATTCATTTGGACAAGCAGAAACAGTATTATATGCAATAGTGTGAGAAAGTGGTAGGAAACGGGGAATCTGATGCAGGTTAAGTGTAACAATATAAACCAATTAAATATGTTGATGAAAAATAAACGAATTATATGTTGGGGAATTGGTAATTATTTTCGTGCTTTTATTGATTCTTGTTTGTCAAATGAAGAGGCATATAATTTAGTATATTTAATTGATAACGCACCAGACATGCAAAATTCATATCGTAAAGTTAATGAAAAACGGATACCAGTCATCTCTTTTCAAGAGTATTTAAAGAACCGATGTGAGGATGATCTGATTATTATAACAACGGTGCATTATAAGGAAATAATTGCACAGGTCAATGCATCTGACAGGCAAATTTCCTTTATTCCATATGCATTGGTTCAGCATGGGAGAAACAAAAAAAACTGTATTCTCAGAAGAGAAGATACAATGCAGATACCGGCAAAAATTCACTATTGTTGGTTTGGACATGGTGAAATCCCATTAAAAGATAGGGAGTATATTGCAGGATGGGAAAAACTGTGTCCTAAATACGAAATAGTATGTTGGAATGAAGATAATTTTGATATCAATCGAAATGAATATGTCAGGTATGCATATAGTAAGAAAAAATGGGCTTTTGTAGCGGATTATGTTCGGATGTATGTTTTATATCATGAGGGTGGGATTTATCAGGATACGGATGTCGAACTATTAAAGAACTTGGATGAACTAAGGTATCAATATGCATATATGGGTATGGAAGAGTCTGGGTGTGTAAATTCTGGCGTTGGAATGGGTACAGTGTCTGGAAATCCCGTGATAAGGGAAGTGTTACAACTATATGATAGCATCACAAAATCTGATATTGAGAGTTGGACAAAATGGAAAGTAAATGCAGAGTGGGAGTCAGATGTGTTACGAAAGTATGGATTTGTGGCAAATAATCAGTATCAGATAGTAAAAAATATTGCAATTTATCCGAGTAATTTTTTTTCACCAGTGTTGGTGGGACAGAAAAAAGTAGAACTTAGTAATCAAACATTTTCCATACACCATTATCATTATTCATGGCTAGATGAGAAACAGAGAAAAGCAATTTGGGATGACAAAATAAAGGGGAATAATAATGACGAGTGAGATACTGAAGAATATAGGTGAAATATATGCGTGTTTAGCAGATGGGAAATCTAGAAAATTATTTTGGGATAAATTGCAATATGCATCCACACTGGATAAAAAATATGTCTACAATCTATTAAAAGATGCATTTCTAGACTTTTCAGAAAATCTTTGTTCGTTGGAAAATATTGACAAAGAAATAATTATTTATGGAGCTGGGATAAATTGCGAAACGGTTATATTTGGTTGTAAAGAACATGGTATTCAGGTTTCTTATATATGTGATAAGGCAAAGGAAAAACAGGGAAAAAAATATTTTGATATAGAGGTTATTTCGCCAGAGGAATTACTTAAATATCATAAAGACGCTTATATTTTGGTTAGTACTACGTCGTATTATGAAGAAGTGATGGCATTTTTAGGTGATCATTATGAAGAAAAGCAGATTATAGCTTTTGCAACGGCTAGACAGCTTGAAATAATTAGAAAGCAGTATTTTGATGAAGTTGTTAAGTTTGAAGATGGTGAAGTTTTTATTGATGGAGGTTGTTTTGGATTTGAAACCAGTAATCAATTATTAGATAAATGTAAAGTCAAAAAAATCTATGCATTTGAACCAGATCAAAATAATATGGAAAAGGTAAAATACGCAATAAAAAAAAGAGGACTTTCTAATGTAGAATGTATTACTGCAGGTTTGTGGGATTGTAATACGGTTTTACATTTTAATTCTAATGGAAGTATTATGTCTTGTGTAGATGAGTATGGTGCAGATGAAATAAAAGTGGTAACAATAGATGGGATTGTGAAGGAAAAAGTAACATTTATTAAGATGGATATTGAAGGGTCGGAATTAAAAGCACTTCATGGTGCAGAGAAAACGATTATGAGAGACAAACCCAAACTTGCAATTAGTATTTATCATAAATTGGAGGATATTCTTGATATTCCTGCCTATATTCATCATTTGGTACCAGAATATAAATTTTATATTAGACATTATTCGCTGAATGCCGCTGAGACAATACTTTATGCAATATATGATTGAAGAAGATTGTAACTGTGATGAATATTATTCTGCAGTTTCTGAAGATTTTGAACTAGAAAATCTATGCGTCGGAGTGGTACAAGAAAAACAATCTTTGAGCGATTTTATGTGAAGAACTGAGCATAATAATGGGGATGAAGCTGAATTTTGATAAAGTGTTAAGCAGTACACAAGGAAGAGCTGAAGACTGCTTAGGTAGAAGAAGTAGAAATAATTAGGTTCACTTGCCCAAATGTTATATTGAAAAAATTCTTGCGATTATAACTGGATTGTAAATGGTAATATATATTTAAGTAAATATAAATAGCAGAATATGAACAGACGTTCTAAGAAACTCTTGCGCGGTTGCTTTTCTATATGTATACTATGAAATAAGAGAACCACTTGGAGGAACCTGAGACGATGGTATTTGTAAATGAAGCATGGAATGGAACTGGGGATATTGTAGTATACAGTAATTATCACAAATATTGGCTGGATAGAGAAAGAAAGATTAAAAACCCATTATTTGATGTTTATAGTGGTAAAATATTGGATTTGAAAGAAGGAAAGCCACAGGCGGTAAAGTATTTCTATAATTTGTTGGATGCAGAGATATGCGATGGTGTAACCATTTGTGTAGTTCCATCAAGTAATGCGGATAAGAAGATTACGGGAATGTCACAATTAGGAGAGATGCTTGCTAAGAATAAGAGAGTAAATAAAGTGTATTTTCTTCAACGGCAGAATAGTATTGCAAAGTTAGCATATGGTGGAAATAGAGATATTTCTATTCATATGAAATCTATTGGAACATTGTAGGAAATGGATGTAAATGGTGATATTATATTGCTTATGGATGATGTAACTACTACAGGTAATTCCTTATATGCATGTCGGGAGATCCTTTTACAGAATGGCGCAGAACATGTTGAAATGTTTGCTCTTGGAAAGGCGATTTAATACATGAAGAAATTTGATGAGTACCCAATACTAGCGGTTACAAGCGATGATGAATCATATCCTTTTGGAATACGGAAGATGAGCAATAATTCAGTGATATATTATAAGGGCGATATTAGCCTTATTAATTCAACTAAAAGTATTGCAGTAATTGGTGCCAGAAAAATATCGGATAAGGGTCGCAGATTGGCATATGAAACGGGATGTATTTTAGCAAAAAGAAAAATTACTTTGGTAAATGGTCTTGCACTTGGATGTGATGCGGAAGCAATAAAAGGCGCTTTGTCAGAGGGTGGAAAGTGCATTGCAGTTATGCCATGTGGACTTGAACAGGTGCAACCTCGTTCAAATTATAGACTGGCAGAACAGATACTGGAAAAGGGTGGTTGTATCATTAGTGAATATCCAGAGGGCAGTAGCATTCAAAAATATAGATATGTGGAGCGTGATAAAGTTCAGAGCGAAATTAGTCAGGGCATCATGATTATAGAAGCAGATGAAAACAGTGGAACCATGCATACAGTTGAGTTTGCAATGAGACAGCATAAGAGACTAGCATGCTATTACCATAAGATGGTAGAATTATCAAAAGGTAATTTGTTACTGGAAAATTCGGGGAAAGCAAATATAATAAAAACAAAAAGTGATTTGGAAGAGTTTATTGATATTGTAGGAGAAGAAAAGGAGTTTCAACAGTTGACGCTGATGGAATTGTGAGAGCTACAATAAATGGTAATAGTGAAAAAATGGCAGAATAAGGAGAAAAGCTATCATGGTGCACTCTCTGGATATGGAGATAAGATTCTTTTAGTAGGGATTAATTATGATCCTGATGGAAAAGACAAAAAGCATCATACATGTATCATAGAGGAGTATGGAAATGAAACGATACAACAGCAAAATATATTGGCATGATATAGAATCAGCAATAAATTTTGAAGAGCTCAATAAATTAGCAGGCCGTAAGCTTTTGATCACCGGCGCTACAGGTATGATCGCATCGGTGATCATTGATATTCTGATGTATTATAACAATACAATAATAGATTCTTCACAGGGTATTCAAATTATTGCTATCAGTCGTAATGAAGCAAAAGCCAGAGAGCGTTTTGCTGCTTATTGGGACAGCGGGTTTTTCACCTACCTTTCCCGGGATATATCGCAGCCTTTACCCGAGTTAGGAGATGTCGATTATATTCTTCATGCCGCCAGTAATACACATCCGCGTGCTTATGCTACTGATCCCATTGGTACAATTACAGCGAACGTAACAGGTACATATGAACTTTTATCGTATGCGGCAGAGCATCATTGCAGGCGTTTCCTGTGTTTTTCCTCTGTGGAAATCTATGGAGAGAACAGGAAAGATGTGGACAAGTTCGATGAGTCTTATCTTGGCTATATTGACTGTAATACAGTTCGGGCTGGCTATCCGGAAAGTAAGCGGCTATCGGAATCTTTATGCAATGCATTTGCAGCGCAGAAGGGACAGGATTTTGTGATTGGACGCTTTTCCAGGGTGTATGGACCAACCATGGGGCAGGAGGATTCCAAGGCAATCGCACAGTTTATCCGTAGGGCGGCAGCAGGTGAAGATATTGTATTGAAGAGCGAAGGCAATCAGTTGTACTCCTATACATATGTAGTAGATGCAGCAGTGGCGGCGTTATATTTATTATTATATGGAAAAAGCGGTGAAGCCTATAATGTTGCAGATGAAAAATCCGAAATAACATTAAAGGAGCTTGCACAGATACTGGCAGATGCAGCAGGATCAAAAGTAATTTTTGAATTACCGGACGCGGTAGAGAGAGCAGGGTATTCCACGGCAACTAAGGCGCTTTTGGATACGGGGAAGATAACTGCTTTGGGATGGAGAGCAAGTACTCCGATCAAAGAGGGACTGGAGAAAACAGTCCGGATTTTAAGAGAGTGTAACTGTTGAGTGACAGCATAGGGGAGGAATAGACGTGAATATAGCAGTATTATTAGCAGGTGGTGTAGATCCTGCTTTTAAGATGGATATACCGAAACAATTTGTAAATGTATATAATAAGCCGATCATTGTATACACAATGCAGAAATTTCAGAACCATCCGGAAGTAGATGCGATTATGATCGCGTGTCTAAAGGGATGGGAAAATATGGTTCAGGCATATGCCAAGCAGTTTCATATTGACAAATTAAGGTGGGTTATTACAGGTGGTGTATCAGGACAGGAGACTTCCAAACTGGCGGCGGAGGAATTGATGCAAAGCTGCAGAGATGATGATATTGTAATTATTCATGATGCAATTCGTCCTCTCGTATCGGATGAAATTATTTCGGACAGTATTCATACGTGTGAGAAGAAAGGAATGGGAATTTCTGCAGTGACATCCATGGATAATGTGATGCTGACAGATGATGGAATCTGTGGGTTACGTTCTATATCCCGATATGCTTTTCGTAGGATACAGACGCCTCAGTCCTATCACTTGGGAGATTTACAAGAGTTTCATCGAGAAGCGATTGAAAAGGGCATTTTAAATGAAAACGATACCAATAATATGGTATCCAAACTGGGACAGAAGGTCTATTTATCCAAAGGGTCTGATCTAAATATTAAGATTAATACAGTAGAAGACGTGGAGATGTTCAAATCCTTATATAATATGAATAATACGGACAGACAGGAATAGTATTGTGGGAGGACATACATGAATGTAGCGTTAATTTTGGCAGGTGGAAGTGGAAGCAGGACAGAACAGTCGGTTCCCAAACAGTTTCTATCCATTTATGATAAACCTATTATTATATATACGCTGGAGGCTTTTCAGAACCATCCGGAGGTAGATGCAATTATAGTATCATGTATAGATGGGTGGCTGGATGTTCTGGCAGGATATGCAAGGGCGTATGGAATCACGAAGTTAAAGTGGATCGTTAAGGGTGGAGAGAATGGACAGGCATCTGCAAGGAAGGCTTTACTGGAATTAGAATCACATTGTAAAGAGGATGATATTGTGATCATACATGATGCAGTACGGCCATTGATATCAAAGGAAATTATAACAGATTGTATTGCCAAAGCCAGAGAATATGGCTCAGGGCTTTCGGCTGTCCGTTGTCAGGAAACAATTATGCGCACAGAAGACGGAGAAAGTGGTAATGATGGTATTGACAGAAATGATATTATGAGGGTACAGACACCACAGGCATATCAGTATGGTAAAGCATTATGGGCACACAGAGAAGCTTTGAACAGGGGAATTACCAATGCTGTATATACTAATACTCTGATGCTGGAACTGGGTGCAGAGCTGCATTTTTCTCTGGGATCTAATAAAAATATTAAGATAACAACTTTGGAAGATATAGATATTTTTAAGGCATTGTATTCGACAAAGAGAGATGCATGGCTGGTGAGTAAAAAAGAGAAGTGCTCTTAGCACTTCTCCGGTTCTTCATAGTCAACACCAAATGTATCAACGGTTACTTTCTTCATGACCTGTTTCTTGAGTGGTCTGTCGGAGTAATCGGTCTGTGTGGTGGCGATCTTGTTTACGATATCCTGTCCTTCGATAACTTTACCGAAAGCTGCATATGCACCGTCCAGGTGAGGAGCGTTCTTATGCATAATGAAGAACTGGCTGCCTGCAGAGTCCGGCATCATGCTTCTTGCCATGGATAAGACACCTTCTGTGTGTTTCAGGTCATTAGCGAAGCCATTCTGCGCGAATTCGCCTTTGATAGAGTAGCCAGGACCGCCCATGCCTGTTCCGTCAGGACATCCGCCCTGGATCATAAAGCCGTTGATGACTCTGTGGAAGATCAATCCGTCATAGTAGCCTTTCTTTACGAGGCTGATGAAGTTCTTTACTGTGTTAGGAGCGATTTCAGGATAAAGCTCTGCTTTGATGATATCGCCATTTTCCATTTCAATTGTAACAATGGGATTCTGTGCCATAGTATAATCTCCTTTATTTGTTGATAAGAGCAGTTTTATATGAACTGCTGCAATATCTTTATTGTAGTTGAAATCAGTATATTCATCAAGCAAAAAGCTATAAAAAAATTATAATAAAAGGTGTACTCATATGCAGAAAAATGTAAATCAGTTATTATTATGTCTTCCGCATTTACAACGAGAGCTTGGGCAGGAAGCATATGAGATAGAAGTAGATCAATTGTTAAGGGTAATGTCTGAGGAGAATATTTCAGTCTCACAGATGGAATTTGTCTGTTCCGGAAATGGAGATTATAACATGCAGGCACATGTGCTTACCAAATCAGATAAGCCCAGGGAAACTTACCATGTGGTTGTCCTGACAGATGATGCACAACTGGCATCTTTTTGTGTATCTATGCAGATACCGCAGGGTATCGTATTGGATGCCGGAAGCAGAGATGCACAATTACCCAGTGGGACATACTGCATTGAATCATTATCTGATGCCGATGGCGAATATCTGGAACGCATTTACCGCAGAACAAAGAAGATTCCATGGGATATAGTAGAAACGAAACGTCTTGTGATCAGGGAAATTACGCCACAGGATGTTCCGAGACTGTATGAGTTATATGCAGACAACTCCATTACCGCCTATATGGATGACCTTTACCCCAAAATGGAGCAGGAGATCAGCTATACAAATGATTATATCAGAAATATTTATGGTTTTTATGGATATGGTATGTGGCTGATCACGTTAAAAGACACGGGACTGGTCATTGGAAGAGCCGGGCTGGAATATAAGGAAGGCTATGATGGTCTGGAACTTGGATTTATGCTTGGAGTGGAATATCAGAATCAGGGATATGCATATGAGGCATGTAGCGCGATTCTTGATTATGGAAAGGAATGGCTTGGACAGAATTCCTTTAGAACGATTGTCCATAAGGACAATCTTGCATCAAAACATTTATGCGAGAAACTGGGGTTTCATCAGAGCATTCCTGAGGGTGAAGTGGAATCCGATTATGTGGAGTACCAACTGTTATATTAGAGCAGATATTGTCTGAATCAGGAATTCAAAGCGCATTTTTGAGCGGCACAACGCTTGAATCATGCACGATAATAAAATAAAAATAAAAAAAATATAAAAAACCATTTGACACAATTAGGAATCTGTGTATAATAAAAGACAGAACAAGGGCGTTCGAGAATACATAGTATTCGCGAATGCCTTTTTTGCGTAGATAAGTAGAGATATGACAAGATACTGCTTATTCGCAGTCAGAAATAAGAAATATTGAGGAGGTTGGAAGGATGAAGAAGTTAGAGATTATTATCAAGCCGGAGAAACTTGAAGATCTGAAGGCCGTATTGGAAGAAGCAAATGTAAATGGTCTGAACATTGCAAACATCATGGGTTATGGTAATCAGAAGGGTGTTGTAAAGAGATACCGTGGTGCTGAATACCGTGTCAATCTGTTACCCAAGATCAAGGTTGAAACGGTTGTTTCTGATGAGATAGCTGATCCTTTGATCGATAAGATCGTAAAAGAGATCAACACCGGTAATTATGGTGATGGTAAGATTTTCGTCTATGATGTACAGGATGCAGTCAGAATCCGTACCGGTGAGCGTGGACAGGAGGCTCTGTAGTTGAGGAGATTCTACAGACATTGAAATGAAAAAATGAAAAATTTATTTATGTGTATTATCAAAGGAGATAATAAACGGATGCAGCATTTGCTGTAGAAAACCGCTGATTATCTCCTTTTTTGATCGCAGATAAAAGGAGGAGAAAGTTATGTTTATGATAACGGAGGCATCTCAGGATGCAGTGAACGCAGTAAACAGTATTATCTTTGGTTCCCATGGTGTATGGTTCCTGATCGGTGCTGCATTTGTATTTTTTATGCAGGCAGGTTTTGCAATGTGCGAGGCCGGTTTTACCAGAGCAAAGAATGCAGGTAATATTATTATGAAGAATCTGATGGATTTCTGTCTTGGTACAGTTGCTTTCATTCTGGTAGGTTATAACCTGTTATGCGGTGTTGGTAATAACTTTGTAGGTTGGGGCCTGAATGTATTTGATTTTGACAATACAGACTGGTATGGTTTCGTATTTAACCTGGTATTCTGTGCTACAGCAGCTACGATCGTATCCGGTGCAATGGCAGAACGTACCAAATTTATTTCCTATTGTATTTATTCATTTGTGATCAGCCTGTTCGTATATCCTATCGAGGCACACTGGGTATGGGGCGGTCAGGCATGGTTGACAAACATGGGATTTGTTGATTTTGCAGGTTCCTGTGTCATTCATATGGTAGGCGGCTTTACAGGACTGATCGGTGCTGCCATGTTAGGACCCCGTATTGGTAAATATGATAAGAATGGTAAGTCTGTTCCTATCCTTGGACATAACATTGTAGTTGCAGCTCTTGGTGTATTCATTCTGTGGTTTGGCTGGTATGGTTTCAATGGTGCGGCAGCAGCAGATGGCGATGCACTTGGAAAGATTTTTGCAACAACGACTATTGCACCTGCATTTGCAACCTGTACAGCAATGATCTTTACCTGGATCAAGAATGGTGCACCTGATGTATCCATGTCATTAAATGGTTCTCTGGCAGGTCTGGTTGCTATTACAGCCGGATGTAATAACGTAGATATTCCTGGCGCAGCGATCATCGGTATTGTTGCAGGTATTCTGGTATGTGTAGGTGTATACTTTATTGAGAATACATTAAAGGTAGATGATCCTGTTGGTGCGGTAGCAGTTCATTTCTGCAATGGTCTGTGGGGCACTTTGGCAGTAGGACTTTTCGGAGTTGTTGAGACTGGTAATACAACGAAAGGACTTTTCTATGGCGGCGGTTTCCGTCAGCTTGGAATTCAGGCACTTGCAGTTATTGTAATCCTTGCATGGACTGCTGTTATGATGACAATTGTTTTCTTTGTAATCAAGAAGACAGTAGGACTCAGGGTATCTGAGAAGGAAGAACTGGAAGGACTTGATTCTACAGAACATGCACTGGAGTCTGCTTATCCTGACTTCCAGGCAGCTAACTATAAGAACTAGCTTGTTTGTTACTTTTTCCCTTAAGTGATTTATACATAATAAAAGAGAAGCTGAATTATTTCAATAAATAGACAGCTTCTCTTTTTATGTTAACTTTTAACAAAAAATTAGCTAAATTTGGGGAAAATATTCCATTGAATATCTAACTGTGATGCAATATTAACATGTATGGAAACTATTCAGAGTCACATAAGGAATATACCAGATATGAATTGGAAAAAGACAGCAAAAAAAGTATAGTATGGATCATGCTGTTATGTTTTGCAGTATTGATCTTTGGAGAAATAATGCCGGTTCGGGCAGCAGGATACAATAAAATCGCACAGGACAGTTCCCTGTGCGATTTTATATAATAGTTTCAATTGCAACGTTTTTCTGATTTGATAACTGCAGGATATTCTGATAATGCTGCTTCTGCAGATCGATGATCTGATCATCCATGGTGCGGATGACTGGTCTGGAGAAATCATCCTGATTAATAAAAATAACATTGCCTTCCATACCGTTTGTTAACGTGACACGATGATTGAGATAAGAATTGGCAACATTCTCCAAAAAAGTCAGAATATATTTCATTTCATATTTCTGAATACCTTCGTCTTCAAAGGATTTGATAACAGAGAATGGACACATGGCTTTACGGTATACACGTTCACTTGTCATGGCATCAAAGATGTCTGCAATTGTAACGATCTTGGCAAATTTGTCAATTTCAGGACCTTTCAGACCATAGGGATAACCACTTCCGTCACATTTTTCATGATGCATGAGTGCTGCATTTTTGACCGGTTGTGGAATATTGTCGTATTTATTGAGCAGATGAAACCCTTCAATGGTGTGTGTTTTGATAATTTCAAATTCTTCATTAGTCAGCTTGCCGGGTTTCCTGAGGACTCCTGTTGGAAGCAGGAATTTCCCTACATCATGGAATAGACCACAGGCTGTTGCCATTGTCTGGTCTGCCTCAGAGAAGTGAAGCCATTTCGCTAAAATATTGCAGATGAGAGCCACATCAAGACTATGGTCATAAACGGAATCATCAACATTACGCATGTTCAGAAGCATATCAAATACATTAATATAAGAGTTCTCCTGATGCATCATCTGCATAGTTTCTTCCAAAAGCCCATTGACGTAGAGCGGTTCATTGCGATAAAGTGATTTCATCAGGTTATCACGGAAGTGTTCGGCACATCGGTTAAAATCCTGTTGGAAATGCTGGAACTGCACGCTGTCACGCAAACGTTCTTTGTTCGTCTGCATATCGTCAGCACCGAACGCTTTGGGCAGAACCATAGGTTCGTTAAGCTCGTTAATAACAGTATCTTCAATATGAACATAATAGACGGAATAAGATTCCAGCCTGGATATAATATTCTCGGTCAGTACGACACCCTTTGGAACAATCATCTTCAGGTCATAAGTGAGGATGTCTTCAGCGGTTACCATACCGGGAAGTAAATCGGTAACGGGTATCTGCTTCATAGTGTGTCACCTTTCTAATTTTTATTGTAAGTATATTTTAATTCTTTTGTGTAAAAAAGTCAAATAAAAGGAGGCTAATTTAGTGAAAAAGTATACTGGTATACATAAATTGTCTGATAATAATTTCCTAAATCTTTTCAAATTGGATGCATTGACAGATGCAGGACGTGCATTTGAATATTATTTTGTATCCAGACGCAAAGAAGAAAAGAACCTTAAGCTTAATACGAAAGATATTAATGCGGAAGGGGTGGTAATTTATCCGATTTTAAAAGAAGATCCGCAAAAAATCGTTATGATACGTCAGTACCGTTATCCGTTGGATGATTATCTGTATGAATTGCCGGCAGGACTTATCGATGCAGGAGAAACACCCGCCCAGTCCGCAGTTCGTGAGATGAAAGAAGAAACGGGACTTGATTTTACTGTATTTGAACAGGGAGAGGAAGCGTATAGACGACCGTTCTTCATGGGAGCCGGATTTACGGATGAAAGTTGTAATGCAGTGTTTGGCTATGCCGGTGGACAGATCAGTAAAGATGCAATGGAAGATACAGAGACAATACAGGTGCTGATCGTTGATAAAAAAGAAGCGCAGCGTATCCTGAAGGAAGAAAAGGTATCTCTTAGAGCGGCGTATTTACTGATGCATTTCCTGCATGCTGACAGCACAGATCCATTTGCTTTTCTGGGAACTGTTTAGTTAACATAAGTGTGCATTTTGTGCACTTATAGAGTAAAGAACACACATTAAATGTAAAATAAATGCACACCATATTGACACTGCGGTGTGCATTTATTATACTCAAATTATGATCTACAATAAGCAAAAAAGGAGGGAATTTCTTGAAAAAGGTTACGATACAGGACATAGCAAAAGAAATGGGACTGAGTAGAAATACAGTTGCAAAAGCTTTAAGTAATGGAAATGTATCACCGGAGACGAAACAGTCAGTTGTTCAGAAAGCGTGGCAGATGGGGTATGCAAAGTTAGATGATGCACTTCTGGAAGAAGTCATGCAGCAACGCAGAAAAAATGGTGGGGGCACAATTCTGGTTTTGTTCAATCGATGGCAGTCATTGTTCTGGAATACCACACTGGCAGGAATCAGTGATGGTGCGAAACAGGAAGGCTATCGTATGCAGCTCTACATTGTCAATGAAGATGATCTGGATGGGGATGAAGTTTTAGAACAACTGGAAGATGATGTACAGGGAATCATTTTCTTATGCATTTTCCCGATACGGTTCGTTAAGGGAATCGCCAGGGCAGGACTTCCTATGACTTTCTTCAATTCACCGGTAGATTCTCAGGAATACATTGCATTGGGAGATGTATACAATCTGGAGAGTTTTTATTCCATGAACAGGGTGACAAGTTATTGCGTGGAAAAGAGAAATTGCAGGACATTCGGATTTATTGGCTTTGCAGAAGGCTCCCGTGTGGTTCAGGCACGTTTCCTTGGTTTCCTTGGAGCATGTAATAAATACGGGATAGAAACAGACCAGAGAATGCTTTTCACCAGACCTTCCAATAACGTGTATTTTGGTTACAGTATGGTAGAAGAAGCTGTAGAACAGATGCCTTTTATTCCAGACGCCATTATATGTGAAAATGATGATATCGCTAAATATACAGCTACAGTTCTGCTGCGTAAGGATCCTATGCTGGCAGAGAAAACAGTGATCACGGGTTTTGACAATACCATTGAGCCTGATTTCTTTAAGAAGGACATCATAACAGTAGATGTCAGGATAGAGGCACTGGGCAGGCGGCTTGTGAAGTCAGTAGTAGACAGGATCAAAGATCCGTCAATGGACATATGTTTTGTTACGTTGGCAACTTATCCGATACTTGATAAGAAATAATATAAAAGACAGAGAAAGGCATGGAAATAAATATGCAGAAACAATCATTGAATGGGGTGTGGACAATGCATCCGGTACGTACGTCGGACAGTGCATATATGCAGACATATCAGCTTGCAGATTCTTATCCTGTGAAAGTCCCGGGGTCAGTTCTGTCTGCATTGCTGGATGCAGGTGCAATTCCCGATCCTTATGACAGGGAAAATGAATATTCAGCCAGAGAATTATTCTGGCAGGACTATAGTTTTGAAAGAGAATTTGAGGTATCACAGGAATTTCTGGCACAGGAGGTAGTGGAACTTGTATGCTATGGAGTGGATACCTTGGCACAGGTATATATAAATGACACAAATGTCATTTATGTGGACAATATGCATCGTACCTGGCGGATACCGGTGAAACAGTATTTACATGAAGGCAAGAATACGATACGCTTCCATTTTCTTTCAACACTTCGTTATATCGAAGACAGAATTACAAATGCACCGGAAAACAAGCAGATCACAATCGATGCCAGTGGAGCGATCTTTGGAGAGCAGTATATCAGAAAGGCTCATTCCATGTTTGGCTGGGATTGGGGCGCACAGCTTCCAGATGCCGGAATTTTCAGGGATATCGAACTACAGGCGTATAATGTAGCCCGAATAGAGGAAGTAAAATACCATCAGGAGCATTATGAAGATCATGTTATGCTGCAGGTTGAGACAGTGCTGGAGAGGAGCAGGGATAACTGTGGTGAGACTTCCATGGAAGTGCTGATATATGATCCGCAGGGACAACTTCTGGATAAGCATATTATGACAACAGAAGATGAAGTGACATATGTGTCAGAATTTGAAATACATAATCCGCAGCTATGGTGGGTGAATGGACTGGGACAACAGCCTTTGTATCGGGTGGAAGCCAGACTCCTGATCAATGGAAAAGAAGCGCAGAAGAACACAGACCGTATTGGTCTGCGTACCTTTACAGTAAGCAGAGAGAAGGACCAGTGGGGAGAAGAGTTTGCCTTTGTTATCAATGGCGTGAAATTCTTTACAATGGGAGCAGACTATATTCCGGAAGACTGTATCTATAGCAGGATTACCAGAGAGCGTATGGAATATCTGATCCAGAGTTCTGTAAAAGCGCATTATAACTGCCTGCGTATATGGGGCGGAGGTTATTATCCTTCGGATGAGTTCTATGATCTGTGTGATGAGTACGGTCTGATCGTATGGCAGGATCTGATGTATGCCTGCAATGTATATGATGTGACGAAGGAATTTGAAGAAAGTATCATAGCGGAAACAATAGATAATGTGAAACGTTTACGTCATCACGCCAGTCTGGGACTGTGGTGCGGCAACAATGAGATCGAGTCTGCATGGGCATACTGGGGTAATTATCAGACTCAGAGCCAGTACTTAAGGGCAGATTATATCAAACAGTTTGAGTATATATTGCCAAAAGCTTTAAAAGAGGCGGATAATGAGACATTCTTCTGGCCTTCTTCTCCGTCTTCGGGTGGATGCTTTGATGAACCCAGTGATGAGAATCGTGGAGATACACATTATTGGGATGTATGGCATGGACAGAAGCCCTTCTCTGACTATCAGAAATACTTTTTCCGCTTTTGCTCGGAATTTGGATTCCAGTCGTTCCCATCTGCCAAGACGGTCTATTCCTACACACAGCCTGAGGACCGGAATATCTTTTCACCGGTTATGGAGAGCCATCAGAAAAATGATTCTGCAAATGGCAAGATGCTCTATTATCTGGCAGAGAATTTCCGTTATCCCAGGGACTTTGAAAGTCTGCTGTATGTAACACAGGTGTTGCAGGCAGTGGCTATCAAATCAGGGGTAGAACACTGGAGACGTAATCGTGGCAGATGTATGGGAACTTTATACTGGCAGATCAATGATAACTGGCCGGTAGCATCCTGGTCCAGTATTGATTATTATGGCAGATGGAAAGCGCTGCACTACATGGCATGCCGCTTCTATGAACCGATAGCCGGAAGCATTGTCAGAATTCCAGATGCAGACACGGCAGAACGCAATGGCGGAGAACATTTCAGCGCTGTGGCAGCTTATGTACAGAACGAAACAGCACAGCCTGTCGGAGTGAGTGTAACAATGAGTCTTAAAACTTTTGATTTCAAGATAATCACTTCACAGACACAGCACATGGAGATACCTGCTTTTGGAGTGAGCAGGGTTCTGGAGACTGACTACAGCGGATATGTGCAGAGACAGCCAAGGATACTGACATCTCCTGCATTTAAACGTGTAAATGATGAAGCACATCATTACTATGACAAAAAATCTGTCTTCGTAGAAGCTGTATTTACTTACGAAGATGGCAGAGTGCAGACAGAAAGTGATGTGCTGGTGCCATATAAACACGTAGAATTGCCCAAACCTGCAATCCATGCGGAAGTAGCAGGAACAGAAGGATTCTACAGTATCGCATTGCAAAGTGATGTATATGCTCCATTTGTAGAAGTTGATTTTGAAGATGCAGATGTTATCTTCTCCGATAATATCATCAACCTCACAGATGACAGACCGCATATTATCAGTTTTGGTACTGATGATATCCAAAACGGTACTTTCACAGATGCAGCAGACGTAAAAAAACGTCTTCGTATACGCTCATTAAGAGATACCTATTGATCAGCAGACAATCGTGAAACGTCCTGTTACAGATACAGAATCGTACAGGTATAACAAAGTGTATAAATAGATTTACAAGGAGCCCTTTATGAATATTACATATTTTGAGAAAGAAAGAATTTTTAAATTAGACACACCCAACACCAGTTATGTGTTGGGTATTGTCGATGAAGAAAATTTCATTGGACATATATATTATGGAAAAAGATTACAGGGACATGACATTGGCTATCGCATGCGTACACAGGAGCCACCATTTGTGCCAAGTCAGAATAACAGAGAACGCTGCTCTTTCTATGATTGTTTTCCATTTGAATATCCAACAGCAGGATTAGGAGATTACAGAGAAAGCTGTCTGTCAGTGAAAACACTGGGAGGGCATGTTGGATGCAGTCTTTCTTATGTATCTCACAGAATCTTTGAAGGAAAACCTGAATTAGAAGGACTGCCAGCAACTTTTGCAGACAAAGAAGCCGCGGCAACACTGGAACTTACCTGTGTAGATAAGCATGTTGGCATGAAGGTATTATTATATTATACAGCATTTAATGACACAGATGTCATAACCAGAAGCGTGAAGGTTGTAAATGATGGAGAGCAGGCTTTCTACCTGACGAAGGTATTTTCCGCCTGCCTGGACATGGATAATGAGGACTACGATATGATCAGCCTGCATGGAAGCTGGGCAAGAGAACGTCATATGCAGAGGAAAACTCTGGGCTATGGTATTCAGAATGTCAGCTCCTTCCGTGGTGAGTCCAGCCATCAGGAGCATCCATTCCTGGCACTGGTAACAAAGAATACCACACAGGAGGCGGGAGAAGTTTATGCCATGAATTTTGTATATTCCGGCAATTTCCGTGCACAGGCTGAGGTTTCACAGTTTGACAGTGTGCGTATGTCTATGGGAATCCATCCGGAGAATTTCTGCTGGAAGCTGGAGCCGGGTGAAAGCTTCCAGGCACCGGAGGTAGTTATGGTATATTCTGCACAGGGACTGGATGGTATGACGACAGCTTTCCATCACCTGTATAAGAATCATCTTATTCGTGGAGAATACAAGGATAAGAAGCGCCCTATTCTGATCAATAACTGGGAGGCAACGTATTTTAACTTTACGACAGAGAAACTTCTTAGTATCGCGAAGGAAGCTTCGGAACTTGGTATCGAGATGCTGGTTATGGATGATGGCTGGTTTGGCAAAAGAAACAGTGATAACTGTGCGTTGGGTGACTGGGTAGTAAACGAAGAAAAACCGCCGGGAGGATTAAAATATCTGGTAGATGAAGTGAATAAACTTGGCATGAAATTTGGTATCTGGTTCGAACCTGAGATGATCTCACCGGATTCAGACCTGTATCGGGCACATCCTGACTGGGCGATCGCAATTCCAGGCAGAGTAGCTACAGAGTCCAGACAGCAGTACGTGCTGGATCTGTCCAGACGGGAAGTTGTGGACTATGTATATGAGTCTGTGGCCAGGATACTCAGAAGTGCCAATATTGAGTATGTGAAATGGGATATGAACCGTCAGCTTACAGATATCGGAAGCATTGAATTGCCGGCAGACAGACAGGGAGAGCTGTACCATAGATACGTACTGGCTGTTTATAAGTTACAGGATCGCCTCACCAGAGAGTTTCCACATCTTTTACTGGAGAACTGTTCGGGCGGCGGTGCACGTTTTGATCCGGGTATGCTTTACTTCAGCCCGCAGATCTGGTGCTCTGATGACACAGATGCTATTGAACGTCTGGAGATCCAGGAAGGTACTGCATTGATCTATCCATTATCAACAATGGGCGCACATGTATCAGACTGTCCAAACCATACGGTAGGCAGGGTCACACCTTTTGAAACAAGAGGTATCATTGCGTTGGCAGGAACCTTTGGATATGAACTGGATGTCACCAGGATTGCAAAGGAAGAACGTGATATGATCCCGCAACAGGTAGCAATGTATCATAAATACAATGATCTGGTAAGACAGGGAGATTATTACAGAATTGCTTCTTATTCACAAAATCATAAGTATGACTGCTGGGAAGTAGTCAGTGAGGATAAGAAGGAGGTTCTGGTTACGTTTGTTCAGGTGTTAAATCGTGCCAATTTTAAGTCAAGAAATATTAAGTTAAAAGGATTAAATCCAGGGACTATATATCGTCTGGAAGGAGAAGATATCTGCTACAGCGGTGAAACCCTTATGTATGCCGGTATTCAGGTTACTAACCCCTGGGGAGATTTTCAGGCTAAATTGCTGCATTTTGTCGCAGAATAGAAGATATAGGTTGACAAAGCCCTTAGATTAAATTATATTAAAATAAGCTAAAAAAGAATAAACCCAAGATGGGAGGGGGATATATGGTCAAAGCAGTCAAGCTTGCCGATATCGCGCAACGACTGAATGTCAGCGTAGTTACGGTTTCAAAGGCCTTGTCCGGTCAAAAGGGCGTCAGCGAGGAATTGCGTGCCAAAATCAAAGACCTTGCAGATGAAATGGGTTATATACCGATTCATTCTACACAGAAGAAAAATAAATCCTATACGATAGGAGTTATCAGTTTGGAAAATTACTTTGCCAAATTTGCATCTTTTTACTGGAAGATGTATCAGGAAGTTGCGACCAGAGCAGTGAAGAAGAATTGCTTCACGATGCTGGAAGTCGTAAGTGCGCATGCAGAAGAAGCATTAGAGCCGCCCAAACTTCTGGAAGAAGAACGTGTAGATGGTATCATTATCATAGGCAGACCAAGACAGGAATATTTAAAGATGCTTTATCGTTATAAAAAATTTCCGATGGTATTCATGGATTTCTATGATGATGATGATGAAATGGTAGATTCTGTTATTTCAGCAAGTTTTCATGGCGCGTACCAGATGACAAATTATCTGATCCATCTTGGACATACGAAAATAGCTTATGTTGGTACACTGATGTATACAGAGAGTATCACGGATCGATATTATGGATATTGCAAAGCTTTAATGGAACACCAGATACCTGTGCGTGAGGACTGGATCATTAAGGATAGAGATAAGGACGGCAGAATTGGTCTGGAATATAAGTTTGTACTGCCAAAGGATATGCCGACTGCATTTGTCTGCAACAATGATGTTACGGCATATGCACTGATCAAGTCACTCGAGGAACATGGATATCGTGTTCCGGAGGATGTATCAGTAGTAGGCTATGATGATTACCTTTATCCTGAGTTTGGCGATTCCAGAATTACTACATATGCAGTAGATATGGGGGAGATGTCCAAGATTGCATTGCAGTGTCTGATCCGTAAGATGGAGAATTCTACATATACAGAAAATCTTCACATTGTTCCGGGAAGATTGATCGAGCGTGATTCAGTTAAAAAAATAGAACAATAAACAATATTAAAAATGACGTCTTTTCGATAAGGGAAGACGTCATTTTTTGAATTTTATTTCTTCCTTCCACATTATGTAAATTAAAAAAGGCTAAAAATCAGTTATATAAAAACAACCATAGAAAATTGCGATAAATAGGGAGAAAAGAAATAATTAACTAAAAAGAAAAGTCGTACAAAAGTACTATCAATTTTAAATGAGTAAAAAGTGCACAAAAAAGAAACGGGAAACTTGTGAAAATTGGAAAAAGTGCGTAGTTTCTTTTGAAATACTGTTGACTTAAAGCTGATTTAGTAGTAGGCTAAAAACAAGTTAAACAACTAACTTAAAAACGAATTAAAAAGGGAGGAAACAAAAATGAAGTTAAGAAAATTAACAGCATTGGGTATGGCAGCCGTTATGACTATGTCTTTAGCAGCATGCGGCAGCAGCGAATCTACCAACACAGAAACACCTGCAGCAGATGCAGCTACAACAGATAGCGCTTCTACTACAGCAGCAGCTACAGAAGCAGCTGACACAGAGGAATCAGGCGTTCCTACATACGCATCTATTAAATTAGGTGAGGACTACACTGATCTTACAGCTTCTATCAGCTTCATGCATCACAAGACAGACCGTGAAGAAGATGGCACAATGGCTAAATTAGTTGAAGAATTCAACAAGGTATATCCTAACATTACAGTAACAACAGAAGGTATTACAGATTATGCAGAAACAGCTCTGCTTCGTCTTCCTACAGAAGACTGGGGCGATATCATGTTCATCCCTTCTGTAGATGCAAAGGATCTGTCTACATACTTCTATCCTTATGGAACAGTAGATGAGATGTCTGAACTTGTTAACTTCGCTGATCAGTGGAAAGCTGATGGACTTTGCTACGGCGTAGGTTACATGGGAAATGCACAGGGTATCCTTTACAACAAGGCTGTATTTGAGAAGGCTGGTATCACAGAGCTTCCTAAGACTCCGGACGAATTTATCGCTGACTTACAGTTGATTAAGGATAATACAGATGCAATTCCTCTGTATACAAACTATGCAGCAGGCTGGACAATGGGTGGCCAGTGGGATGCTTACCTTGGAGCTATCACAACAGGTGATGAGACATGGTTAAATCAGAAATTTGTTCATACTGCAGAACCTTTCAAGGATAACGGCGATGGAACAGGTGCTTACGCACTTTACAAGATCCTCTTCGATGCAGTTGCAAACGGTTTAACAGAGGATGACTACTCTACAACAGACTGGGAAGGCTGCAAGCCTATGATCAACAACGGTGAGATCGGTACTATGGTACTTGGCTCCTGGGCAGTAGCACAGATGAAGGCTGCTGGCGACAATGCAGATGATATCGGATATATGCCATTCCCTATGACAATTGATGGAAAACAGTATACAACAGCAGGTCCTGACTACTGCTACGGTATCAATGTACATGCTTCTGATGAGAACAAGACAGCAGCTATGGTATTCATCAAGTGGATGGTTGAAGAATCCGGTTGGTGTGATCTTGAAGGCGGCTATCCTATCTCCAAGACAGCTCCTACATCTTTCGTATTTGATAATGTAGAAGTTGTATCTAATGCAACAGCATTAGACGGCGAAGAAGACCTGATGAACGAAATGAACGCTGAGTCTGAGTTGAACTTCAATGCAGGCGGTGACTTAAAGGTTCAGCAGATCGTAGAAGAAGCAGCTAATGGCGGTTCCTTCGATGACATTATGGCTGAGTGGACACAGAAGTGGAATGATGCTCAGGATTCCCTTGGAATTGAAGTAAAATACTAATCTTTACAGGCAACAAAGGGGAAAGTCCTTATATATAATTTCCCCTGATCATGAGCCGGGGGGGTACATGCTCCCGGCTCTATTTTAATCAGTAACTTTATGTTACGTTTATGTTTTTGAGGAGAGAAAAGGAGGAGGTTGCGCTATGGCATCATCCCAGACGAAAAAACCATTTAATTTACATAAGTGGGTGAGAAGTAGAAAAGGACAGCAGGCAATCATCATTGTTCTGTTCATGCTGGTTCCATTAACATTATTACTTTTGTTTACCTACTATCCCTTCGCGGAAATGTTCAAGTTCAGCTTCTATAAGATGAAATATGTAGGAACAAGACAGTTTGTTGGATTGAAGAATTATAAAGAGGTCTTTACAAGAGATGACTGTTTCAGGTCATTATGGTTGTCCTTATACTATATGGGTGGTGCTGTGATCCAGCTTGCCTTGGCATTATATTTGGCAACAATTCTCAGCTTTAAGGTAAAGGGAGGAGATTTCTTTAAAGGATGTATGTTCTTCCCATTCCTGATCAACGGTATTGCTATTGGTTTTATATTTAAGTTTTTCTATACCAGAGGCTTCGTATTGGATACGGTGCTTGGCTGGATAGGTTTTAATCAGGAAAATCTTCCGTACTGGCTCAAAGATACCAGTATCAACAATTTCTCCCTGGTTGCAACCAGTGTGTGGAAATATTTCGGACAGAATATGGTACTTTTTGTAGGTGCTATGATGTCCGTTGATTCTGAGTTATATGAAGCAGCCATGTTAGACGGTGCAAATAAATGGCAGCAGTTTAAATATATTATGCTTCCAAGTATTAAAACAATCGTTATGTTAAATCTTATTATGTCAATTTCAGGTTCTCTGAGTGCATTCGAACCTCCTTACGTTGTTATGTCAGGTGGTGCAAACGGAACTGCTACATACTTTGTAAAGATGCATGAAATTGCACATACAAGCCAGAAGGTAGGTCTTGCATCTGCTATGGCTATCGTATTATTGGTAATCATTATGATCGTAACAGTACTGCAGAATCTTTTCTTCAAATATGTATTTAAAGATGCAGCAGATGAAGATAAGAATGCAGCAGCTAAGAGAGAAAAGAAGCTTGCGCGTATCAGAGCAAAGGAGGCGTCAAAATCATGACATTCAGTCAGAAATTCAAACATTATTTATGGATATTTGTTGAATATTTTTCATTAATATTCTTCTCCTTTGTAGCACTGCTTCCGGTAGTATCCTGTGTTATTACAGCATTCAAGACAGAGACAGAATATCAGAATACAAATGTTATGACATTACCGGAGAGCTGGTTGAATTTTGATAATTTTATCCAGGCAATCAACAAGGCAAACATGGGCAGAGCATTCTTAAATTCCTTTATCGTATTGGTATTTGTTGTATTTGGTTCTGTTATGGTAGGTTCCATGTTAGCATATGTACTGAACAGATTCACATTCCCTGGAAACGGACTGATCCGTAACCTGTTCCTGTTTGCTACATTACTTCCGGGTATTGCAATGCAGGTTGCTACTTATCAGTTAATGTATCAGATTGGATTTATCAATCATTTATACGGTTACATTATTCTTTCCATGGGTACTGATGTAATCTCCATTTATATCTTTATTCAGTTCTTTGAGAACATTTCGACTTCTCTGGATGAATCAGCATATATGGATGGAGCTTCCTATTACACAATCTTCTTTAAGATCCTGTTCCCTCTGCTGAAACCAGCTATCGTAACAGTTATGATCTTAAAGGGTGTAGGTACTTATAATGAATATTATAATGCCAGCCTCTACTTAAGTGATCCTAAGTTGAAAACAATTGCAATTTCTCTGTATACTTTCGTTGGACCTCTGGGAAGCAAATATAATCTGATCTGTGCAGGTGTTATTATCAGTTTGATTCCGGCATTGATCGTATTCCTGATTTTCCAGAAACAGATCTACAGTGGCTTAACAGCAGGTGCTGTAAAGGGCTAATCTAAAGAGGTGGGGAGAGAAATGAGAGCAGAAGAAATCAGAGAACATCTGACAAAAGATATCATCCCTTTCTGGAAACATTTAAGGGATGATGAAAATGGTGGATATTACGGATGGATGGATTTTGAGCATAAGGTAGATAAGAAAGCAGTAAAGGGCTGTATTCTTAACAGCAGAATTACATGGTTCTTTGCCAATGCTTATACCTTGTTAAAGGATGAAAGTCTTTTGGACGAGGCACGTCATGGATTTGAATTCCTGAAAGACCATTGCTGGGATAAAGTAAACGGTGGTGTGTTCTGGTCCGTAAAGTATGATGGAACACCAGAGGAAACAATTAAGCATACATACAATCAGGCTTTTTCAATTTATGCTCTTTCTTCTTATTATGAAGCGAGTGGAGATAAGGAAGCACTGGATATGGCTTATCAGCTCTATGATCTGATCGAGAATAAGATGCGTGATGAGTTAGGATATAAGGAAGCTTTTGATGAAACTTTTCATGAGATTGATAACGATAAGCTTTCAGAAAATGGCGTTATGGCAATGAAGACCATGAACACTCTGCTTCATGTATTTGAAGCATACACTGAGCTTTATCGTGTAGATCATAAGCAGGAAGTGAAAGAACATCTGATGTGGATGATGGATCTTATTGCTGGTAAGATTTATAATCCTAAGCTTCACAGACAGGAAGTTTTCTTTGATGATAAGTGGAATAGCATTATTGACTTGCATTCCTATGGACATGATATCGAGACAGCATGGCTTGTCGACAGAAGTGTGGAAGTCATTGGAGAGAAAGCATATGCTGACAAGATGACACCGATCACGCTTGATCTGGCAAGACAGGTTTACGAAGTAGCATTTGATGGTCATTCCATGGCAAATGAATGTGATAAGGGTGCTGTAGATACTAATCGTGTATGGTGGGTACAGGCAGAAACAGTAGTTGGTTTCTTAAATGCAGCTTCCAAGTGCGGTAAGAGCACAATCGAAGGTCAGAAATATCTCAAGGCTGCAGATGCAGAATGGGAGTTTATCAAGAAATATGTGATCGATCACAGAGACGGTTATGAAGCAGGCAGAGAATGGTACTGGCTTGTAAACGAAAATGGTGAACCGTACACGGACAGACCTATTGTAGAGCCGTGGAAATGTCCTTATCATAACGGCAGAATGTGCTTTGAAGTAATCAAACGTTTACAGGAAGCGAAATAAAAACGGAGGAAATGTTAATGTTTCAGGAGAAATATAAAGAGATCATGGAACGTTACGAGGCAGTCGTAACGCGAAAAAATGAAAAAACAGACTTTTATAATGGTATTTATGACCGTTATAAATATCCGGTTCTTACAAGAGATCATATTCCACCTTTCTGGAAGTTTGATCTGAATCCAAAGACTAATCCATACTTTATGGAGAGACTTGGTGTGAATGCTGTATTTAACTCAGGTGCAATTGAATTGAACGGTAAGTTCTATTTAGTAGCCCGTGTAGAAGGTAATGACAGAAAATCTTTCTTTGCAGTAGCAGAGAGCGACAATGGTATCGATGGATTCCGTTTCTGGGATTACCCTATTCTTTTGGATGATGTATGCCCGGAAGAAACCAACGTATATGATATGCGTCTGACGAAACATGAAGATGGTTATATCTATGGTGTATTCTGTTCAGAAAGCAAGGATAACAGTGTAAATGATCTCTCAGCAGCAGTTGCAGCAGCAGGTATTGTCAGAACAAAGGATTTAAAGAAGTGGGAGAGATTGGATAATCTTAAGACTTTGAATTCTCCTCAGCAGCGTAATGTTGTACTCCATCCAGAATTTGTAAATGGTAAATATGCTTTCTATACAAGACCTATGGATGACTTCATTGATACAGGAAGCGGCGGAGGAATCGGATTTGGACTTTGCGATGATATTACACATGCTGTAATTGATGAAGAGATCATTACAAGTAAGAGAAAGTATCATACGATCACAGAAGCCAAGAATGGTGCTGGTGCAGTTCCAATCAAGACTCCTAAGGGATGGATCCATATTGCACACGGTGTACGTAATACTGCTGCAGGACTTCGTTATGTGGTATATGCATTTGCCACAAGTCTTGAAGATCCAACCAAGGTTATCGCTGAACCTGGTGGGTTCCTGATCGCTCCTCTTGGAGAAGAGAGAGTCGGAGATGTATCCAATGTAGTATTTACAAACGGTGCGATCGCAAGAGATAATGGAGATGTTTACATCTACTATGCTTCCAGTGATACAAGACTTCATGTAGCAACTACTACTATTGATAAGCTGATGGATTACGTGTTTAATACACCGACAGATCCTCTTCGCAGTGTTAAGTGTGTAGAGCAGAGATGTGATTTTATTAAGAAAAACCTTGAGTTTTTAAACAAATAATGAGAACAGGAGAGCAGGAAAGATGGCTGACAAACTGATTGATAATCATCTGGGAATCGTTAATTGTGGAAACTGGTATCGAATAAAGCAGGTCATGAGAAAAGCAAAGAAAGGAGAACCTATTATTGTAGGATTTCTTGGCGGTTCTATTACACAGGGGTGCCTGTCTTCTACCCCTGAAACCTGCTATGCATATCTGGTATATGAGTGGTGGAAAAAACAATTTCCTGACACGAGTGTCACATATGTAAATGCAGGAATTGGCGGTACGACATCACAGTTTGGTGTAGCGAGGGCGGACAGTGATCTGTTATCTCATCATATTGATTTTACAGTAGTTGAATTCAGTGTCAATGATGATGATAATACACATTTCCTTGAGACTTATGAGGGCTTGATCAGACATATTTATTCCGATGAGAGCAAACCTGCTATTCTGATCGTAAACAGTGTACGTTATGATGATGGATGTAATGCTCAGGCACAGCATAATCGTATTGGTGAGGCGTATCAGATTCCATGTGTAAGCATGAAACCTACTATTTATTCCAAGGTAGCTGATGGTTCGATTGCCAATCGTGAGATAACACAGGATGATCTGCACCCGAATGATCTTGGACACCATATGATGGCAGACGTAATTATTCATTTTCTGGAGTTGGTATATGCCAATCTGGAGCACGAGAGAGAGCGCGACAATGACATGCCGGCACCAATTACAGAGAATGCATATGAGCATTCTACACGCTGGCAGAATGATAATTACGAACCCGTTACAGATGGTTTTGCCAGAGATGATACTCCACAGAATGATATCCGTGAGATATTCCGCAAGGGATGGACGGCATCTGAAAAAGGAGCAAGTATCACTTTCGAGGTAGAGGGAAGTTGTCTGGCTGTACAGTATCGTAAATCAGTGGTACAGCCCACTCCGATTGCAAAAGCCATTGTAGATGGCGATGAAGAACATGCCATGATTCTCGATGGCAACTTCGAGGAAACCTGGGGTGACAGCCTTCATCTGGATACATTGGCAGAGCATTTACCTTATGGTAAACATACGGTCAGAATTGAACTGGTTGAGACTCATGAAAATGACAAGGTACCATTTTACTTAGTATCAATCATTGCTTCACACTAACTTAAATTTTATTAGGCTACGTCGAATTATGCAGCATAATTCCCTAACCTTAAAATGATAACCTATATAGGCGCTTGCAAAACGCACTTTTCAGTATGCAGAATTGTGCAGCTTTAATAAATGCATAAGCAGGTACTGCTATGAGCTGCAGGTAGCGAGAGCGTGCCTGTGTTGCATTGTTAAAGCTACACAATTCGTCCCATTCATGATATGCGTTTTGCAATTACCTATTACAACCTATAAAGTAGAAAGGAAAACATTATGAGCAAAGTAAAAATATACAACGCACCAGCAGTTAAAAATATGCCTTGGCAGGAAAAGCCGGCAGAAGAATTCAAGGGCGCTCCTATCTGGAGATACAAAGAGAACCCTATTATCGGAAGAAACCCATTAAAGGGTGTTGCAAGAATCTTTAACAGCGCAGTTATTCCTTACGGTGATGAGTTCATCGGTGTATTCCGTGGTGAGCAGACTAACGGAATCCCTTATATCTATATGGGACACAGCAAGGATGCAATTCACTGGAATTTTGATGAGAATAAGATTAATTTCGTAGATGAGGACGGCAAGCCATTTATGCCGGTATATGCTTATGATCCTCGTTTGGTAAAAGTAGAAGATACCTATTACATCATCTGGTGTGGTGATTTCTACGGAGCAGCAATCGGTATGGCTAAGACCACTGATTTCAAGACATTTACAAGAATTGAAAATCCGTTCCTGCCGTTTAACAGAAACGCAGTTCTTTTCCCGAGAAAGATCAACGGCAATTTTGTAATGCTCAGCCGTCCTTCTGATAGTGGTCATACACCTTTTGGTGATATTTTCGTAAGCGAAAGTCCTGATATGACATTCTGGGGCAAGCACAGACATGTTATGGGTAAAGGAAATGAGTGGTGGCAGTCACTTAAAATCGGTGGCGGTGCAGCTCCTATCGAAACAAGCGAAGGCTGGTTACTGTTCTATCATGGTGTAAGCGGAACCTGCAACGGTTATGTATACAGCATTGGTGGAGCAATTCTGGATATTGATAATCCTTCTATTGTAAAATACAGATGTGAGAATTTCCTTCTTACACCGGAAGAGTGGTACGAGGAGAGAGGCTTTGTTCCTAACGTTTGTTTCCCTTGTGCAACTATCCATGATGCAGAGACAGGAAGAATCGCTATTTATTATGGTGCTGCTGACAGCTATGTTGGACTTGCATTTACAGAAATTGATGATATTGTAGATTATATCAAGAGTAACAGCAAGCTGTCCGAATCCGATAAGGAGATCGGCAGGAGATAGTGTGAAAAAGTGAATAATGGGGGGAAAGTACATATGGAAACGGCAGTAAAAGACATCAAAGAATTGAAGGTGCATGGCAGGACGACAGACAGGCGCGATCCGCTGACGCTATTCTGGACAGCCAGTGGGTTTGAATGTAATGTATCAGGTTCTGAGTTGTGGGTGGAGGTAGAAGTTACCTATGAAACCTATGAGCCCTGGTTCAGTTATACCGTAAATGGTGACTGGATAGGCAGACAGATGCTGACTGCCGGTCGGTACTGGATTCCCCTTTTCAGAGGAATGAATCCTGATAAGGTGAAGAATGTAAGATTTTATAAGGATCTGCAGGCAATGAGTGCAGATCCTGTATCCTACATTCATATTCATGCTTTGCGGCATGATGGTGTTTTTTATCCGGTAGAGGATAAGGCACTGAAGCTTGAATTTATCGGTGACAGTATTACCTCTGGTGAAGGAACCTTTGGTGCAAGACAAGAGGAGGACTGGATACCCATGTTCTTCTCTTCTTTGCGTGATTATGCTTATCTGACTGCAAAGGAACTGGATGCGGAATACCGTGTTTTGTCCCAGAGTGGCTGGGGTGTATGCAATACATGGGATAACAATCCCAATGGGGCACTTCCCAAGTATTACAGACAGATATGTGGGTTGATGCAGAGTGATATGAACGCTGACCTTGGTGGTAATGAGAATTTTGATTTTTCCAGTTGGCAGCCGGATGCTATTGTAGTGAATCTGGGAACGAACGATGCAAGTGCTTTTGATCAGCCCGAATGGGTAGATAACGAGACAGGAAAGCGGCACAAGATGCATAAGAATCCGGATGGCTCATACAAGGAAGAAGATATTGCTTACTTTCAAAAAGCAGTGAAGGATTTTCTGCATACATTAAGAGAGTGTAATCCCGGGGCACAGATCATCTGGTGCTATGGTATGTTGGGAATTCCATTTCAGAAGCCTATCTGTCAGGCGGTTTATGAATATGTAGATGAAACGCAGGACAGGAAAGTAAGCTATTTGCAACTCCCGGACACGGATGCTGACAGTACAGGATCCAGACAGCATCCCGGATACCTGAGTCACCAAAGAGCAGCAAAGGTGCTTAGTGAATTTATCAGGACACTTTTGTAATTAAAAGTAAATTTGAACACATTTTGCCATTCATAAACAGGAGGTAACTTATGTTTCCAGAGAATTTTGTATGGGGCGTTGCCAGCAGTGCATATCAGATAGAAGGTACAGATCCGGAAGATGGCAGAGGTAAGAACATATGGGATACTTTTGCTGAACAGGGCAGGATTTATGATGACCAGAATGCAGATGTAGCGTGTGATCATATGCATCGTTATAAAGAGGACTTTGCCATGATGCGTCTGTTAGGAGTGAAAGCGTATCGTTTCTCTCTTAACTGGTCGAGGATACTGCCGGAAGGAACCGGTAAAGTCAATGAAAAGGCAATCGCTCTGTATCGCGACATGATAAAGGAAATGAAGAAAAATGGCATAGAACCTTATGTGACCATGTATCATTGGGAGTTCCCACAGGCTTTGCAGGACAAAGGCGGATGGCTCAATGAGGAAGTGATAGAGTGGTTCGGTGAATATGCAAAAGTTGTTGCAGAGAATTTCTCAGATCTTGCAGAGTACTTTATTACGTTGAATGAGCCGGAGTGCTTCGTTGGAATCGGTCATCTGAGTGGTGTCCATGCGCCTGGACTGAAATTGCCGGTAAAAGATGTATTGCAGATTGCTCATAATGCATTGAGAGCACATGGAAAAGCAGTACAGATGTTGCGTAAATATGCAAAACAGCCGATAAAGGTAGGATATGCACCTACTTGTGGTGTGGCATATCCATATACAGAGAGTGTAGAAGATATTGAGGCTGCAAGAAGCATTTATTTTGGCTTTGATCAGCCGCTTGACAATTGGACATGGAATGTGGCATGGTTCAATGACCCTGTCTTTTTGGGAGAATATCCTAAGGAAGGACTGGAGAAGTTCAAAGAATATCTGCCGGTAATTACTAAGGAAGATATGGAACTGATCCATCAGCCTTTGGACTTTATGGGACAGAACATCTATAATGGCTATTGGATCCGTGCGGGTAAAGATGGTAGGCCTGAATATGTAGATCGTACAGAAGGCTTCCCGAAAACAGCAACAAACTGGCCTGTAACACCAGAGTGTCTCTACTGGGGTGTGCATTTCTTATATGAGAGATATCATCTCCCTATTTATATTACGGAGAATGGTATGGCATGCCACGATCAGGTAGCAGCAGACGGCAGAGTACATGACAGTAACAGAATCGATTTTCTGGATAAATATATATCCTGTCTGCAGAAAGCTGTAGATGAAGGAGTGGATGTCAGAGGATATTTCCTGTGGACTTTCCTGGATAATTTTGAATGGGATAAGGGATACAGTGAACGCTTCGGTCTGGTATATGTAGATTATCCGACACAGAAAAGAATTGCAAAGGATTCTGCATACTGGTATCAACAGGTTATGGAGACAAATGGAAGGAATCTAAGTATTAATATGAATAAGAAAGAAATTATCTATATGAACCCTGTATTTAAGCAGATGATATGGGGCGGTAACAAATTAGGAACAGAATGGCATTATGATATTCCGGGTGATAATACCGGTGAGTGCTGGGCAGTCAGTGCACATCCAAACGGAGACTGCACGATCAAGGAAGGCACTTATGCAGGCAAAACTCTCAGTCAGTTGTGGACAGAAGAGCCGGAATTGTTTGGAAATGTGGATAACGACAGATTCCCACTTCTCATCAAGATCATTGATGCCAAGGCTGATTTAAGTATACAGGTACATCCTGATAATGCGTATGCGGCTAAGAATGAGAATGGTTCCCTAGGCAAGACAGAATGCTGGTATATCCTTGATGCACCGGAAGGAGCTACCCTGGTCATCGGACACAATGCCAAAACAAAAGAAGAATTAAGTTCCATGATTCACGAAGGCAGATGGAATGAGTTCATCAGACAAGTACCCGTTAAGAAAGGTGATTTTATCCAGATCGACCCTGGTACAGTTCATGCGATCAAAGGTGGTATTCAGATTCTGGAGACACAGCAGAACTCAGACATTACCTACCGTGTCTATGACTACGACAGACTCTCCAATGGTAAACCAAGAGAACTTCACGTAGACAAGAGCATTGATGTTATCACCGTTCCTGCCAAATCCGTAGAAGACAGCATCCTCTCCGCAGAGAAGATAGAAGCTATGGATACACCAATGAAACTGTTGATTGCCTGCGATTATTACAAAGTATGGAAAATTGATGTAGATGCACCACTTACCATCACACAGGATTACCCATTCTTAATCATGAGCGTCATCGACGGCGACGGACTCATCAATGGACAAATGATCAAAAAAGGCGATCACTTCATCCTCCCAAGCGGCTACGGCAAAGTAAACCTGCAAGGAAAAATGACCCTTATCGCCTCAACCATCGCCTAAACTGAAATTCGTACACCGATTTCTAAATAACTATACCAAATAACCTGACTATTTTACTGATTGCATATGAAAAAAATATTCTGCGTTATTAATATAATTATTTATGAAACGATGTATTAGTAGAAAAATGCTGCTTATAAATGACAGTTTAAGTAATGTTTAGAAATATCTAGCGTATTTATTTAATTTATAACTATATAATACAATCATGTTACGTGAACGTAGTGAACTGTAACATGCCCAATAAAAGAGAGCTGAGAAATTAGCTCTCTTTTGACATGACATACCCCCGATGCTATAATAAATCCGGTAAGCAGAATTGGGTGCATTTGCGAAATCCTTCCCAATTCGGAAACATCGCATTAATTATAACTAGCAGAAAATTGCGAAACGCCCATTATGGATACAGAAGTGTACAGTTTTAACAAATGCATAAGCTGGCACTCTGCATCCGTCGGTACTTAGTGTGCAAAGCCGCAGGCGCATGCACACTTATGTACCGCTACGAGAGGCAGCGTAGCGAGAGCGGGCCTGCGGTGCATTGTTAAAGCTGCACACTTCGTCCCATTCTTCCCTCCCCCCGTTTCGCAATACCCCAACTAGAACAAACAATTACAAGGAGGGCATAAAGTGGTATCAGAAGATTACAAAGCAATGTTAAGCGGCAAATCCGTTATTAGAGAGATGTCTGCATGGGCGGCAAGGCGCGGAGCAGAAATTGGTTATGAGAATGTATTTGATTATAGTCTGGGCAATCCTTCCGTACCTGTACCACAGGTATTTACAGATAAGATGATAGAACTGCTGCAAACGAGAAATCCGATGGAACTTCATGGTTACAGCCAGTCACAGGGAATTCCCTATGTAAGAGAGAGACTGGCACAATATTTGAACAAGACCTATGGCATGAATTACACAGCAGAGCATATATTTATGACAACAGGTGCAGCAGGTGCAGTAGCACATGCAATCCGTGTTGTAACGAAGCCGGGAGATGAGGTAATCACCTTTGCACCGTTCTTCCCTGAATATAAGCAGTATGTGAACAGAACAGGAGCAGTTCTCAAAGTTGTACCGGCTGATACAGAGCAGTTCCAGATCAATTTTGAAGCACTGGAGAGTATGATCAATGAGAATACAGCAGTGATCCTCATTAATACACCCAATAACCCTTCCGGTACTGTGTATTCTACGCAGACATTGACAAGATTGGCACAGTTGTTAAATGACAAACAGAAGGAATATGGACATGACATCTTTGTCGTATCAGATGAGCCATACCGTGAGATTGTATTTGAAGGTGTGGATGCCCCATATGTATCCAAATTCTATGACAATACACTCTCCTGCTATTCCTATTCCAAATCCTTATCACTGCCTGGTGAAAGAATCGGTTATGTAGCAGCCAATCCCAAGTGTACGGATTCTGAGCTGATATCCGTTATGTGCAGTCAGATATCCAGAGGTATCGGACATAACTGCCCGCCATCTATTATCCAGATCGCAGTATCAGAGGTACTTGGAGAGACAGCGGATCTGTCTGTATATGAGACTAATATGAACCTTATCTATAAAGAGCTGATGGATCTGGGCTTTACCTGTGTGAAACCGGGTGGAACCTTCTATATCTTCCCAAAGGCACTGGAAGAAGATGCGGTTGCCTTTTGCCAGAAAGCTCTGAAATATGATCTGGTTCTGGTGCCAAGTGATTCTTTTGGTTGTCCGGGCTTCTTCCGCATGGCTTATTGTATTGATACAGAGAAGGTACAACGTTCACTGGCAGCACTTCGTAAGTTTGTAGAAACAGAATATCCCGACAGAAAGAAGGAGGCGTAGATAATGGTTCAGGCAGGACTTGTTCTTGAAGGCGGCGGCATGAAGGGAATCTACACTGCCGGAGTACTGGATTTCTTTATGGAAAAGGATTTATACTTTCAGAACGTTTATGGCGTCTCTGCGGGAGCTTGCCATCTGTGCAGTTACATATCAAAGCAGCCCAAGCGTGCGTATCATGTATCACTGGATTACCTGAAAGATAAGAATTACTGTAGCATGCGCAGTCTGCTGACAACAGGAGATCTGTTTAATGTGAAGATGTGCTATGACACGATTCCCAATAAACTTCTCCCCTATGACTATAAGGAAGCAGCCAGATATGAGGGAAATGCATACGCAGTTGTGACAAATCTGGAAACTGGCAAAGCAGAATATCTGCCGATGAAAGAGATGCATAAGGATATCATCAATGTACGCGCATCCGCTTCCTTGCCGCTGGTATCAAGGATTGTTATGATTGATGGGAAACCATATCTGGATGGAGGTATGGCTGACCCGATTCCCATTCGTCATGCGATCAAAGACAGAAATGCCAGGAATGTAGTCATATTGACCAAAGAGACAGATTATATCAGAAAGCCTACGCCGTCAGCACAGCTTGAAATGATCAGACTTCGTTATGCCAATTATCCCAAGTTGTATGAATTAATGGCGAACAGGCACAATGCCTACAATGATACATTGAGGTTTATCGAAGGACAGGTGGCACATGGACGCGCTTTTGTCATTCGTCCCAAGGAAGCAAATGACATAGGCAGAATCGAGAAAGATAGAAAGAAACTGGAAAAGCTCTATGAATTAGGCTATGAAGATGCAAAAGCATGCTATGAGGATATGATGAAGTTTCTGAACGCATAAAAAATTGTTTCCAATGAGAAACGCAAAGAAAGAGGAGTATTATGATTGAAATTTTAAAAGCCATATTATTTGGTATTGTAGAGGGTATTACCGAGTGGCTGCCTATCAGCAGTACAGGTCACATGATTATATTGGATGAGTTCGTTAAGCTTGACTGTACACCGGAATTTAAGGAAATGTTTCTGGTAGTTATTCAGTTAGGCGCGATTCTGGCAGTTGTACTGTTGTTCTGGAATAAGATATTTCCGTTCCAGTTCAAGGACAAATCCAAGCCGGTGATAGAGATGGATAAGATCATGCTGTGGTGCAAGATCGTAGTGGCATGCATCCCGGCAGCAGTGATAGGTCTGCTTTTTGATGATGTATTTGAAGCGCTGTTCTATCATGCATTTTCTGTTGCAATTGCACTGATCGTATTTGGTGTTGCATTCATTGTCATAGAGAGACGTAATAAGGGGAAAAAGGCGAAGATTACCAGACTGGAAGACATTACCTTCCAGACAGCACTTATGATTGGTGTATTCCAACTTATTGCTGCAATTTTCCCCGGAACTTCCAGATCAGGTGCAACGATTGTAGGTGCATTGCTGATCGGTGTATCCAGAACAGTAGCTTCTGAGTTTACATTCTTTCTGGCAATTCCGGTTATGTTTGGAGCCAGCCTGTTAAAGATTGTGAAGTTTGGTTTTGCCTTTTCCGGTATGGAAATTGCCATTCTTGTTGTCGGAACACTGGTAGCATTTATCGTATCTGTAGTTGTGATCCGTTTCCTGATGGATTATATCAAGAAGCACGATTTCCAGGTATTTGGATGGTATCGAATTGTTCTTGGCGTACTGGTCATTATATTAAGTCTGTGTGGAGTCATTCAGGTGTAAGCCGATAAAGTACAAATACATAACAAAATAACAGCAAGGTTCTGGAGAAATCCGGAACTTTGTTTTTTTACACGAAAAACTATTGCATGGTTTCATGTATAATGCTATCATTAAATAAAACATATGAGCATATGTTCATATGAAGAAATAATAAGGAGGAAATCTAAATGAATTATACATGGATGGCATTATTAGTGCTTGTAATATTTTATGGTATATATTTTACAAAGATGTATTTACAAAAGAGGCAGGGAATCAGGACACATCAAATTGGGAGAAGAAAAGAGAAAGGGTTACATACAGTAGAAACTTTTATGTCAGTTGCCACATTCGCAATCGTTATTGTGCAGCTCATATCCGTTATGGCAGGATGGAACTACATGCCACAATCAATAAGATATGCAGGATTTGGAACAGGTATTGTGGGAGATCTGATCTTTGGGGTTTCTGTTCATTGCATGAGAGACAGTTGGCGGGCGGGGATTCCGGATCAGGATAAGACGAAGCTGGTAACAGAGGGTATATATGCTTATAGCCGCAATCCTGCTTTTCTTGGTTTTGATCTGCAGTATATTGGAATCCTTCTGATGTATTGCAATGTACTTCTGGCGGTGTTCACAGTATTTGCAGTGGTAATGCTGCACTTACAGATATTACAGGAAGAGAAATACATGACGAATATATTCGGAGATGAGTATGTATATTACAGGAAGCATGTATTGCGTTATCTTGGAAGAAAATAGAATAAAGTTTATGAAGGGCGGGTGTGTATGCACTTGTCCTTTTTAGTTGCACATGAATAAGTGAGGGTGTTAAAATAAGTTAAAGGCTTATGGAGAAGAGAGGGATAGTATATGTTGAATCTGCTGATCGTGGAGGATGAACAGGTGATCAGGAATGGACTGGAGAAGCATGTTCCATGGCAGGAATTGGGGATAGACAGAGTATTTACGGCAGAGAATGCAGAGTGTGGTCTGCGCGAAAGGAAATCATTCGAAATGTAGAAGAATTTACACAGATTTGTAAACAGACTGTGGAAGAAAATGTTGGAGAGTGTGGAGGCAGGTTTCACTTCATGTCTGATTATATAGAGGAAAACTGTTTTGCATTGCTGCTTTCATCTGATCGTGCTGACTTACTAATGAAAGAAGAACAGGGCACAGAATGCAATGAAGGCTCTGGCTTATAAGGGATGGAATAACTATGCCATGCCCGATGAATCTGCCAGGGAATATCTTGGAACGATATCAATGGAGGAGGAGCATGCCTTTCGCAAGGCATTAACAGATTCCAGGGTAGAGGATGCCAGACAGATAGTGCATGGATGGTATACCAGACTGGTAGAGGAACAATCATCTCTCGGACAAGGATATGTCTATTAAACTATTGGCAGATGAGGTCTATTTGACTCCAACTTATCTGAGCAGCCTGTTCAAAAAGACAACAGGAAGCACCATTGGACAATATCTGACAGAAATTCGTATGAACCGGGCACAGGAATTACTGACAGATCCCGGATGGAAACTATATCAGGTAGCAGAAATGGTAAGTTTTGAAGATGCCAATTATTTCGCCAAGACCTTTAAGAAAAAGACAGGGATGCTTCCCTCAGAGTATCGGGAAAGTAAGCTGCAATAGAGAAGAGGGTTGTGTATGGTAAGTATAAAAGAACGATACAGACGGCTTACGATGCAGAAGAAACTGACCATTTCTTTTGCTGTTCCGCTGACTTTGCTCTGTATTCTGATCACAATGTGCTGCGCACCTGTTATGTCTAATGCGTATCGTGAGCAGATACAGTATTCTGTAGGGCAGTCAGGGGAGCAGGTCAGGCATTACATAACACATTATATTGAAAATATGTATTATATGGGACAGTTGATCGTCCAAAGCAGTGAAGTGAACAGAGTCTTAAGTGATCCTTTTCTGGGACAATATAAGGATATGGCGGAGGCTTACAGAGAGTTTTACAAACTCAACAGCATTTTTATTGATATGGAATCGACGAATTTATCCTACCGCATTGGCATGTATATACCGGATGAGTTGATATATTCCAATAATTGTTATTTCTTTTATCCGGAATCACAGTTGAAGGAACTGGATGAGTATGAGAAAATGATGGCTGCAGTGCAGAAAGGGCAGTTATATTATACGATTATGCAGGAACATACCCGTTCTGATACACTTCATACCAAACCCTATATTACTCAGATCACTGCCATGGAAGTGAACGGACATACTTATATTGTAAAAGTCGGAATAGGAGTAGAAAAAGTTGTGAACATGTTAAATACTGCACGGATCACACCGAATAACTTTGCAAAGACAACAGATGCAGCCAGGCAGCAGGCGACAGTAGACGGACATTATTATTGTATTCCTTCCCAGCTCTCTACTTACAGAGCATATGGTCCTATCTACAGAACAGATATTATGGAAGGTACAGATTGGGATGGCAAGATGGAATCTTTTGAAGATGTAGAGAAGTATCTGGACATTGTCAAAGAAACTCATCCTGAGTTAGAGCCGATTGATATTTATTCTGCCGGTTCAGAATGGGATGATACCTATATGTTCAGTCTGGGATATCTTCCTTCCAAAGGTTCAACCAATGATTTTTTCTGGTTCGATCCGACACAGGAGAATCCACAGCTCTTTACATACTATGAAACAGAAGAGACCCCTGATTTCCTGACTATGATGACACGTTGGAATGAGAAAGGCTTCTTCACGAAATCAGCCCTTTCTGATACAGATTCTACCAAGACACAGAATGGTAAGGCTGGCATGAGAACTTTGAGGAAAGACTTGCAGAAAATGATGTCTGGGAGAAATATTCAGCTTTTACAATTGATACTTCCAATATTGAGACAGAATATGCAGCCTGCCAGAATGTACATCAGCAGTACTGGTGGCCATTGGAGTTAGGTTATACAGATTCTGTAACAGGTCTTGCAGAACATAAGGAAAAGATGGAAGTAGCAGGTATCGAGAAGGTACGTGCAGAACTCCAGAAGCAGTTAGATGCATATGTAGCAAATATGAATCAGTAAAAAAGATAAACGGCGCCGGACGTAAGGCCCGGCTCTGTTTGAAATTGGAGAAGGCATGGTGATTAATATGAAGTGGTATCAGACAACCAGAAATGCTGTATTTGTTGAGCAGCCGGTAACAGAGACAGTACCTGAATCATCACATAAAGTAGTACTTACAGGAGAAAAAAAACAGAAAATCAAGGGATTCGGTGGCTGTTTTAATGAATTAAGTGCAATTGCACTGGAAAAGACAAGCAAAGAGAATAGAGAAAAAATATATCAGTCACTATTTGGAAAAGAAGGATTACAGCTTGGATTTAACAGAATCCCGATTGGTGCCAGTGACTATGCAGCCGAGTGGTATAGTCATGATGAATATGACGATGACTATACAATGAAGCATTTTAGTATAGAAAGAGATTATAAGTATTTGATTCCTTATATTAAGGAAGCACAGAAACATTATAAAGGGGATATGAAGTTTTTTGCATCTCCCTGGAGTCCTCCTACCTGGATGAAGTTTCCAAAGGCCTGCAATTATGGAAGACTTAGAATGGAACCAGAAATATTGAAAGCGTATGCATTGTATTTTGATAAGTTTATAGAAGCATATGAAAAGGAAGGCATTCCTATTGCGCAACTTCATGTCCAGAATGAGCCTTTTGCAGATCAGAAATTTCCTTCCTGTTTGTGGAGAGCTGAGGATTTCAGAATCTTTATCAGAGATTACCTTGGGCCACATTTTGAGGAAAGGAAGATCAATACAGATATTTTTCTGGGTACTCTGAACGGACCCGAGGATATGAACTTCTCATCTATGGGGATAAAACTTGATAATTATAACAAATATGTGGATACAATTCTTTTTGATGAAGAAGCCAGGAAATATATTAAGGGCGTAGGTTATCAGTGGGCAGGTAGAAACGCGATTGGAAGAACCCATGAATGTTTCCCGGAACTTGAACTGATCCAGACGGAAAATGAATGCGGAGATGGTCAGAACAGTTGGGAATATGCACAGTATATGTTCAATCTTATGTGCCATTATCTCAAGAATGGAGTCAGAGCCTATACTTATTGGAATATGGTTCTGGAGACAGGTGGGGAGAGTACCTGGGGCTGGCATCAGAACTCCATGATCAGCATTGAACCTTCCACAGGCGAAGTTACTTATAATCCGGAGTATTATGTCATGAAGCACTATGCACATTTCATTCAACCGGGGGCAGTCCGTTTGGAAACAGAAGGTGCATGGAACAGTGCGGCAGTGGCATTTGAGAATCCCAATGGCAGTGTTGTAATTGAGATTCAGAATGCAATGGACAGGGAAGAGGCAGTAACTTTGGAACACGCAGAAGAATCAATTACAGTCAAACTGGCACCTAATTCTTTTAATACTTTTGTACTGTAAACAAAGATGAAAGAGAGTACGTATGGATAAGATTTTATATGGTGTAGCATATTACGATGAATATATGCCGACAGAACGGCTCAATCGGGATATGCAGATGATGAAGAAGGCAGGAATCAATGTCATCCGTATTGCAGAGTCCACCTGGGCAAGTGAAGAAATCAGTGATGGAGTATTTGACTTCCATCATGTGGAGAGAAGTATAGAGGCAGCAGCAAGATATGGAATCAGAGATGTGGCGCAGGAGGCACAATTCCCGGTAAATATTAAGAGTGGCATTAATACATTAGGCAGACAAGTACATTATTATTTTAACTATTCAGGTGATTGCATTGCACAGAAATATCTTTATGAGGATGCTGTGGAATTAATAAGTGGAAAAGAATACAGTAATGGACAGACTATACAGATGCAGCCGTGGAGCGTGTATATATTGGAGGAACAGATATGAGCAGAGATATTAAGAAAATAATCAGTGAAATGACTTTGGAAGAGAAGGCAGGAATGTGTTCAGGAGCTGATTTCTGGCATCTGAAAGGTGTAGAGAGACTGGGAATTCCTCAGGTAATGGTAAGTGATGGTCCTCACGGACTTCGTAAGCAGGATGATTCCGCAGATCATCTGGGCATTAATGACAGTATTAAGGCAGTGTGTTTCCCAACAGCATGTGCAACTGCCTGCTCCTTTGACAGAGATTTATTAGAGGAAATGGGGAAAGCGCTTGGCAGGGAATGTCAGGCAGAGAATGTTTCTGTTATCCTTGGACCGGCAGCCAATATCAAGCGTTCTCCTTTATGTGGGCGTAATTTTGAATATTTTTCAGAAGATCCTTATCTGGCATCCCAGATGGCAGCATTCCATATCAGGGGAGTAGAGTCACAGAATATAGGAACTTCACTGAAACATTTTGCTGCCAATAATCAGGAGCATCGCAGAATGTCCTGTTCTTCGGAAATTGATGAAAGAACTTTCAGAGAGATTTATCTGGCAGCATTTGAAGGAGCGGTAAAGGAAGGAAAACCTGATACGATCATGTGTTCCTATAATCGTATCAATGGAGAGTTTGCTTCTGAGAACCACATGCTTCTGACGGAAGTACTGCGTGATGACTGGGGCTTTGAAGGCTATGTAATGTCCGACTGGGGTGCAGTCAATGACAGAGTAAAGGGTCTGGAGGCTGGACTGGAACTGGAGATGCCTGCAAGTGGCGGTGACACAGATAAGGAAATCGTAGAAGC
>OKVF01000152.1_pt1 | contig 83435 bp, 65 predicted proteins | sample 1604831 | NCBI WGS metagenome assembly OKVF01 (sample SAMN01760980, study PRJEB22395) | human gut metagenome
GCTCCAAGGACGGAGAAAGGCGGTGGCGGAGTTGCACTTCTAACTTGACGGTGGGCGTTTTTTAACATTAAATTATTTATATAGCGGATGTTCTTGAAACAAATAACCATTCTTTATAAGAATAACTATTAATTCCAACATATACACACTAAAAAACAAGCTCCCATATATTTCAATTTACATCATTTTTAATCCTTTCCACTCAATTATTTCTTCAAAACAGCCTTTATATCTTTCTCTTTTTTTATTACCTTTGCTACCTATATTTACAAATAAATACAACAGAGATGACTATAGCCATAGATTTTGATGGAACCATAGTGGAGCACCGCTATCCTGAAATTGGAAAAGAAATTCCGTTTGCAGTGACTACATTAAAAAAACTGATTGAAGAAAAGCACAAGCTTATATTGTGGACTGTACGGGAAGGTAAATTATTAGACGAGGCCGTAGAATGGTGCAGACAAAGAGGCATCGAGTTTTATGCGATCAACAAGGATTATCCCGAAGAAGAAAAAGAATATAACAAGCACTACAGCAGAAAACTTAAAGCAGATCTGTTTATAGATGACAGGAATATTGGAGGATTGCCCGACTGGGGGACGATCTACAGAATCATTCATGAAAAAAAGACATACGAAGATATTCTTTCTGAAATATACCATGAAGAATCAACCCCAATAAAACCCAAAAGAAAAAGGTGGTGGTTTTAATCAACCATCACCTTTTTCTTTTGGGTTTTATTGGGCAGAATCCTCAATAATGCTTTCATTCTGACCGTCTGGATTATAATCCCCATAGGTTCCATAATACCCATATCTTCCAACCCGGCCTTTCTGACCATAGCCATAATAAAGCTGATATTTACGACGCTTAAGATCCACACCATTTAAAACCATATTCATCTTTGGCAATTTTCTTTCATCATAAAGCTTATTTATCAACTCAAAATTGCGTTTGAAGGAATAATCACATCTGCAAACAACAAGGGTCGCATCTGCCAAACGTGCCAAAAGCAACGTATCACTCACCAAACCTAACGGAGGCGTATCAATCACGATCATATCATACCAGTTTCTCAAACGAGAAAACACATAATCCAAACGTTCCGACGACAAAAGTTCGTTAGGATTCGGGGGAATCAGACCTGCAGGAAAAACGTCCAGATTGGCATGAATGCGCGAATTAAAAATCTGATTCCGTAAGTTTTCATCAGACTCATCATCACTGGCCAAAAACGTAGTCAAACCACGACCGTGCGTACGCAACTTGAACAATTTTGCCAAACGCGGTTTCCTTATATCCAATCCTACAACCAATACTTTCTTACCCATAAGAGCCAAGCTCATTGCCAAATTTGTCGACACAAAAGTCTTACCCTCACCGGGAATCATTGAGGTACTGATTATGACTTGTTCATCCTTTTTAATCACAAATCCCAAATTGGTACGGAGATTACGGAATGTTTCCTCCATCATTCCGTTTGCATTTTCATTAATCACCACCCCATTCGTTTCCGTATCCTGTCCGTCATTCATAAAAATATCTGCCAATACCGGAATACGGGTTAATTTCTCCACATCTTCATGTCCTTCAATACGATAACGCATCACTTTTATGACATAACATACTCCCAATGGAATTACACACCCCAAGACTAAAGCAGCCAACAGAATTATCTTAACTCGTGGAGCCACCGGAGCACTTGATGTTTCCGGCTTATCCACGACCTGTGCTTTTGCTGCCGTCGATGCCAAGGATATGGAATTTTCCTCCCGTTTCTGGAGAAGTATTTGAAAAAGGGCTGCCTGTATTTCACGTTGCCGCTCTATCTGACTATAATTCTTTTCCTGGGTAGGCGCTGCAGACAAACGCCCCATGAAATGCTGATACTGTTCATCTACTTGCATTTTCCTTGTACGAAGATTCTCATAAATACTTTGCAATGAATGCTGTATACCTGGCCGCATAGCCTCTATGGCATTAGTAACCGTTGTAACCGCCGGAGAATTTTCAGATGCAGATTTCAACATCCTTGCCCTATTGACCACATATTCATTATAACGGGATATATTTTCATTTAATCCGACATCAGAAAGTCCCATATTGGCAGGAATCACTTGCATGGCATTGCGTGGATCTTGCATATAATCCATCAATGACTTAATCAGCATCAACTGGGTTTGCAACTCAACTTGCTGTTTCTGATAACTTTCCAATCCTTTATAGGCCGCATCAGCATCTGAAGTCAAATCCATCAGTTTATTGCTTTTTTTAAAACCTTCAAGACGTGAATCAGACACACCCAACTCATTTGAAACCATCAGAATCCTTTCATTAATAAAAGAATCTGTTTTCAAGGCCACTTCATTCTTATTATCATTGGCATCTTCATTATAGACCCTGATTAATTCATTCAAATAATCCTGAGCCCGCTTATACTGAGTATCCCGCATAGTAATGCGCACAATCGTAGTCAACTTGCTTGTTGGCTCAAAACTTGTCTGTCCCAACATGGCATTAGCCACCTGCTCCGGATTAAAAATCTGTATGTCTACAGGTATTGTCAACAACGGGTTTTCGGGATTTGGTCTTAAACCGATCCATCCGGACGGAGTCTGCACCTTTGTCGGAAGAGTCTTCACTTCAGTTGCAAAATCCTGATCTAAAGCTGTTCCCTCTATTTTATACCCACTCTCCACCGGACTTATCCTCAATGTAACCGGACTAGCCAATGTATCAAGATATTCCTTCGGCATATCAGCCAAGACCGGAGACTGTCCATATAACTCATAATTACGGAAAAAGCCATCAGTAAAATACCTTATATACAATTTCAAATTGAGCACAGAACGCAAAGCCAATGTCTTGCTGGCAATGATCTCCATTTCATTATCAAAACCATTCGTATTGTTCATTAAGCCCAACTGACTGAAATCGGCCAACGCGGAACCATACATCCTTCTTGCATTAGGATCTACATCCTTTATCAATACCTTCGTATATGTAGAATACACAGGGGGTGTTTTCTTTATATACAAAAAAGCCAACAACAAACATACCCCGACGGAGAGTATAAACCAACGCCAGTGCAACTTAAGGATTGTTATTAAATCCTGCCACGTCAATCCAAATAAATCGTCCTTCAATGAAGTGTCCTGATAATTCTTTTCAAAATTATTTTCCATTCTTATTCCATACTAAATTAGTGTGCACAAAATTAATTAATTGTATAGGAAATGCCAAATCAAGACGGATAAAAAAACTATTTATGATTTTGGGGATTCAATTTTAAAAAAAGATTAAAATTGAATTGTTTTTTGATGTTTTTTTTAATATATTTGCCCCGAAATATTTCATTCACACTGAATAAACTACTAAAAACAATGAAAATAAAAAACATTGAAGAATCCCAATTGATTAAAGCCATTCTTATTTTAAATGATATGGCTGTATCTGTATTCAGTTTTTGGCTTGCATTAGGTTTTATTAAGGGTAGTGACGCCTTGTTTTCATTAAATTCCACCCAAAGAGTTTTTATTGTTTTAACAGCACTTACTGTCTTTCCTGCCTTCATCATAGCTCCACCGTTATTTATAAAAAGATTCATACATAAAGACAATATACTATCCAGAGTACTCTTTATGTGTACAATCCAGGTCATTCTTTTATTCGCACTAAATGGAATATTGGATTTTCCGGAAGGATCTGGATTAATTCTACTTTTAGGATACTTCGTTTTTTTCATCCTGCTCACCTGTGAACGTATAGTATTACACTACCTCCTCAGACAACATTTTTTCTCAGGACAAGGACAAAGAAATGTCGTTTTTGTAGGACATCCAACCAGCTTGGAAGATATTTATGAGACACTTAAAGACAAATCTTTAGGATACAAAATAAAAGGTATTTTTACGAGAAAGCCTATACCTGAAAGCATGCAAATTGACAATCTGGGGCATCGAACTAAAGTTGTCAATTATTTAAAGGATCATCCTGAAATCACAGATTTATATCTTGTACCGGACTCTGATTACATTGCAGAAACACGAGAAATTTACAGATATTGTAAAAACCATCTCATCCGTTTCTATGCACTTCCTGTATTTATGGAATTTCTGGAAAAGAATATGACTTTATCAAAAATAGGCAACACAACTCTACTTAGTGCGCGTAAAGAACCATTACAAGATCCGTTCAATCGCTTATTGAAACGTTCTTTTGACATTTTAATATCAGGACTGTTTTTACTTACAATATTTCCTTGGATTTATATTGTCGTTGCACTTATTATCAAGCATCAGAGCCCTGGTCCGGTATTTTTCAAGCAAAAAAGGAACGGACTTGATGGCAAAGAATTTTTTTGCCTTAAGTTTCGCTCCATGCATGTAAACAAAGATGCAGACAGAGTTCAGGCCACAGAACATGACCCACGCAAATTCAAATTTGGAGATATTATGCGTCGCACCAACATTGACGAATTACCACAATTTATCAACGTATTCTGTGGTTCAATGAGTATGGTTGGTCCACGCCCTCACATGCTTCTCCACACACAGGAATATTCCCAGCTAATCAACCGCTATATGGTTAGACATTGGGTCAAACCAGGAATCACGGGCTGGGCACAGGTCCAAGGATTCAGAGGTGAAACCAAGACTTTAGTCCAAATGGAAAACCGTGTCAAAGCGGATATCTGGTATGTAGAAAACTGGACATTCTTCCTTGATCTGAAAATCATGTGGAAGACTTTCTACAACATGATCAAACATAACGAAAAAAACGCTTATTAATAAGAAACTTATAATTATCAGCTTATGAAAGGAATAGTCTTAGCCGGCGGATCCGGCACTCGTTTATACCCTATCACAAAAGGAGTAAGCAAACAATTGCTTCCTATTTTCGATAAACCAATGATTTATTACCCGATTTCCGTACTGATGCTTTCAGGAATAAGGGAAATACTCATTATCAGTACTCCTCATGATCTACCTGGATTCAAAAGATTACTGGGAGATGGTAGCGACTTTGGAGTAAGTTTTACTTATGCAGAACAACCTTCACCTGACGGGCTTGCACAAGCATTCATTATTGGAAAAGAATTTATCGGTAACGACAGTGTTTGTCTTGTTCTTGGTGATAACATATTCCATGGAGCAGGTTTTACCGCCATGCTTGAAGAAGCTGTAAGAAACGCAGAAAAAGACAATAAAGCCACTGTATTCGGATACTGGGTTAACGACCCGGAACGGTATGGTGTAGCTGAATTTGATAAAAATGGCAACTGTCTCAGTATTGAAGAAAAGCCCAAACTTCCGAAAAGCAATTACGCTGTAGTAGGACTGTATTTTTACCCCAACAAAGTAGTAGAAGTAGCAAGCAACATCAAACCATCGGCCCGAGGGGAGCTGGAAATTACCACTGTCAACCAAGTTTTCCTGGAAGAACAAGCCCTTAAGGTCAAAACGTTGGGACGAGGTTTTGCGTGGTTAGATACCGGCACACATGACAGTCTGAGCGAGGCCAGCACCTTCATTGAAGTCATAGAAAAACGACAAGGGTTGAAAATAGCATGTCTGGAAGCCATTGCTTACAATAAAGGCTGGATCAGCAAAGAAAAGCTTCGCGAAATAGCCCAGCCTATGATCAAGAATCAATACGGGCAATATTTAATGAAACTGAGTGAGGAGACTCAAAGCGAAGAATAATCTGAATTCATCAGACAGAAAAGCATTTATTGATTGGTACAAAACAAGATTTTTTTCTTAACTTTGTACCAATCTTTATTTTAATATCAATCATAAGAAATGGGAATCTTATCAAAAATATTTGGAAAATCCAAAGAAGAAAACAGTACTAAGGTAGGTGGAATGGAAGACTTCATGACACTTATACGCGTATATTATCAAGCGGTCATGGCAGTACAGCTTGGCATAAGTAATTTATCAGCACTTCCTGATTTACGTATCTTCAAACAATCTCTGCACGTCGCAACTGTTAACAACAAACTGGGTATTGGAGAGAAGAAGCGCTGCAAAAACATGCTTATTGACGTATATGGCATTAGCGAAGATTTCTTTAAGGAAATCGACAACAGTATCAAACGTTCATGCAAGAATGTCAATGATATCAGAACCTACCTTATCATGTTCCAGGGATTCAGCCAGGATTTGATGATGCTCATGGGAAACCTTATGCAATGGAAGTTCCGTATGCCAGCTATGTTTCATAAGGCATTACGTGGCATGACAGCCAAAACCATTCATGACATTATGACTAAAAATGACTGGAAAGACGAGGGTGTACGCCGCACATGCGTAGGTATCAGAAAATACCAACATCATCTTGGATATTCAGAAAATTGGATGACAGAATATGTCTACCACATCATTATGCTGGCCAAAAAAGAGCCAAAGCCCAAAGATTTGGACGACAAAAAAGGATAAAACATTTTGGATATTAAGCAAATTTTTATAAATTTGTAACGAGAAGGCACAAATGACTGCTGAAGAAGAAAAACTAATGCGAATTCTTGAAGCCAGGATAACACAACTTATTCTGGATTTCAAAGACTTGGAATCAAAAAATGCCATGCTTGCAGAACAACTACAAAAAACAGAAGTTGCATTAACAGAGCTACAAGTCGAACAAGAAGAGCTGAAAGCAGCATACGAAAGTCTCAAAATAGCGAAGATGATTGAAATTAGCGACACTGATATGAAAAACGCGAAATCAAGATTATCTAAGTTAGTGCGTGAAGTAAACAAATGTATCGCTCTTCTAAATGTTTAATCCCATGAACGAAGTCAGCGAATACTTTACTATAAGATTACGACTGGGAAATCAGATCCTGCCGCCGATAACAATTAAAAGAAGCGAAGAACTGATTTATCGTGATGCAGAAAAACTCATCAATGAACGGTTAGGGCAATATGCCACACGATATCCTGGGCAAGAGAATATCACCTATCTCTATATGGCGATTTTAGATATTGCCGTAGCCCTGAAAAGAGAAGAAGAACGAAACGACACGACTCCCTTCGTAGAAAGCATGCAGAGAATGCTTAATGGCATCAATGATGCCTTGCAGTCCCCAAAGGAATAAAATTTAGTAAAACAATAAAACTTACACACGCACAGTCTCTCCAATGCGACTAAAAGCAAATGAAGAGTTGTGCGTGATTTTTTATATTTATATTAAAAAAATTATTTGTTATGTTAGAAACCATATCTGCCCTGGCTGGCTTGCTTGTAGGATGCGCCATAGGTTATGCCTTATTCCGCTATGTACTGACTGCCAAAATGAAACAGGTTCTGGAAGAGGCACAAAAAGAATCTGAAGTGATCAAACAGAAAAAGCTTCTTGAAGTCAAGGAAAAATTCCTCAACAAGAAATCCGAACTTGAAAAAGAGGTTCAACAACGCAATCAGCAAATTCAACAGCATGAAAACCGATTGAAACAAAGAGAAATCAGCCTAAACCAAAGGCAGGATGACCTGAACCGCAAACGTAATGAGATTGACAATGAGCGCAAACGGTTGGACAATATCCAACAAAGCTTGGATAAACGTGAGGAAGAACTCAAAGAAATGGAAAACCAGGAACGCATTAAACTTGAAACTATCAGCGGTCTGAGTGCAGATGAAGCCAGAGAACGTCTTATTGAATCTCTTAAAGATGAAGCCAAGACTAATGCGGCCAGCTATATTAATGAGATCATGGATGACGCTAAAATGACTGCTAATAAAGAAGCCAAACGAATAGTCATCCAAAGTATTCAACGTGTAGCTACAGAAACGGCTATCGAAAACAGTGTAACTATTTTCCATATTGACAATGATGAAGTCAAAGGACGAATCATTGGTAGAGAAGGACGAAATATCAGAGCCCTGGAGGCTGCTACTGGTGTTGAAATTGTAGTAGATGATACTCCTGAAGCTATCGTTATCTCTGCATTTGACCCAGTTCGTCGAGAAATCTGCCGACTGGCCCTACATCAATTGGTAACAGACGGACGCATTCATCCTGCACGTATAGAAGAAGTTGTTGCAAAAGTAACCAAACAAGTAGAAGAAGAAATTATTGAAACAGGAAAACGAACTGCCATCGACTTGGGTATTCATGGTTTGCATCCTGAATTGATACGCATCGTGGGCAAAATGAAATATCGTAGCAGCTATGGTCAAAACCTGCTCCAGCACGCCCGCGAAACAGCCAACTTGTGTGCAGTTATGGCTTCTGAATTAGGTTTGAATCCCAAAAAAGCCAAACGTGCCGGACTTTTGCATGATATAGGTAAAGTGCCCGATGAGGAGCCGGAATTACCACATGCTATTTATGGTGCCAAGTTAGCTGAGAAATATAAAGAAAAGCCTGAAATATGCAACGCCATTGGAGCTCACCATGACGAAATGGAAATGATGACATTATTGGCTCCTATCGTACAAGTATGTGATGCCATCAGCGGAGCTCGTCCAGGCGCCAGACGAGAAATTGTTGAAGCCTACATCAAGCGTCTCAACGACCTTGAAAATATAGCTATGAGCTACCCTGGAGTAACCAAAACCTACGCCATCCAGGCCGGTAGAGAATTAAGAGTCATTGTAGGAGCAGACAAGATCAATGATAAGCAAACAGAAAGCCTTAGCACTGAAATTGCCAAAAAGATTCAAGATGAGATGACATATCCCGGACAAGTCAAAATTACTGTAATACGCGAAACAAGAGCTGTTAGCTACGCTAAGTAGAATGAATTAAAATCATATTCATATAAAACGGGAGATAAACAGTGTTTTTACCTCCCGTTTTATTTTCCATAACTTATACTAATACTTCATTCTTCTCTCTGTTTTTCATAAGCATCCAACCTCATATGATTACTGTTTTATTTCGAATGAATCTTATAATCTTGAGATAACTTGTTCATAGAGCACCAATAGGTATACAGAAGTTATATTTCGGTACTTTCATTTTGTCCATGTCTTTACAGGTACATGTCTCTACCTCTTATTTTCTGAAATATTCAACAAAATAAATACCACACAATATCATCGCAGCACCTACTAATGCTAATATTGTCACCCTTTCGCTTAAGCAAAGATATGAAGCTATCAATGTCACCACAGGATTTAAATAAATATAGTTGGTAGCACGTACGACCCCTAAAGATTTCATCACGATATTCCACCCCCAATAACAAAGAAACGATGCTACAATACCTAAAAACAATATATTAAATATTACAACAGGTTGGAAATACAACGAAACATCTGTCTGCAAAGGCCAAATAATAAAACAAGGCAATATAGTCAGCACACCGTAAAAAAACACTTTACGTGTAATAAAAAGCATAGAATATTTGTGATTCAGAATCCGCACCAACAATGAATATAAAGCCCAGGTAACTGCTGCAACCAATGCCAACATATCACCTAGTGGTGATAATTTTAGGAAGAAATGACCATTCAAAACCACCAGACTCATTCCTGCCAAGGCAATAAGTGAAAACAACATCTGCTTCCTGTTTATTCTTTCTTCCTTATAACACAACCCCAAAAGTAAAGTGGTCAGCATTGGCGTACTGCATACAAGAAGCGAAACATTTGAGCAATAAGAATAAGTTAATGCTATATTTTCCGTTAAAAAATAAAGCGAACCTCCACAAATACCAGCTAATAGAAGTAACATCTCATCTTTTACACTATCCGACCATAATTTTAGTCTAAGCGAAAAAGGACAAATACAGATATAAGCTAAAAGAAAACGAAGAAAGAAAATATCACTAGGACGTAAACCAGCATTGATCAGTACCTTGGTAGAAACAAAGGTAATTCCCCATACAGTCACAATACACAATGCCATCAAATGCACATAATGTGACTTCATTATTCTCATAAAATCTAATTTGTATATATTTACTCAGACAACAATTTCTTTAGGAATTCATCCAATTCCTCATCCAAGCCTTTCAATAATTCATCATCGAATATCAAAGTATCATCATCTACCAGATACAAATCACTGATTGTCTCTTTATCTTCATCTATCAAGACAAAAGAATAAGGTTTGAGTATAGGTAGCTTCTCCAACTCATTCTTCATATTCTGAATACAGAGTCGAAGTATTGGAATTATTTCTTCATAAAAATCTTCATCATTGTTATCTATCCATTGCTCTACCACGCACCTTGTCAGCTCAACATCGTCATCGTTAAAAGCCAACAACTCTCCTGAATCCTGCTTAGCCTGCAAATGAATATCTGTCAAAACTGCTTCTTCTCCCGTTGGTGGATACTTGGATATAATTTTTTTTAACGCCCGTTCTATCTGCTGAATCGTCTGTGGTGTAGCTTTCATAAATCAGTATTCTATTTATTTAATATCAAAAATACAAAAAATAATTAAGAATATGCTTTAGAAGAACAAAAAATTGCACATTAATCCTGATTTTGACTACTTCAGATATTGGGACATTTCAATACGATGCTTCAAAATTTTACGATATTTATCAATCAATTGTTTCATTGAAGCATAATCTTTACCATTCATCTCTCGTTCGGCACAATCAAGATATACCAAAGACTTCGTAAAGGAATCCTCTGATTCTTTTAAAAAAGCCAAATTAACATATGCTGCAACTCTTAATTTTCTAAACGTACTTTCTTCGGCAGCCTGCTTCCATAACTGCTCGGCTTGTTCCCTATTTCCACTGATATAAGCCAAATAACCATACCTCAAATCACTGGCCAAAGACGTATAAATTGTTCTACCTACCGTTTGCCAAAATGGCATTAACTCACGGACGATATCATCTGAAAGACGTCGCACAAGATCTGCCTGAAGTTCTTCTTCTTTTATCTTATTACCCTTATAATATAACCGACCCACAATCGTTGATTTTTCCTGAGTTGGCCGGATACCGATCCTATTATACGTCAAGCAAATATATCCATCAGCCCAACAATCATCAGAAATAGTCACAAGGGGTACTTTGGCATAAGCATTATCGATTGAAAGTATAGTCCTTATATTATAATCTACCGAAGAAGCCTCCAACAAACTATCAGGCAAACTCTTTATAAAACATGAATCCGACTCGACCAAACCAGAATCAATTCTTACCAAATATTTGGAACAATCGTTATCTACCAATTTCTGAGTTATCTGCTTGAATAAAGTATCTGTCTGTACAGGAATATATAAAGTATCATCAACCTCAAATGGCTTCCATCTCTGCAGATTGTTTACAACCAGCAAACTGTCAGCAGGAAATTTCCTACTCATGAGTGAAGGTTCCAATACGTCTACATAAACAGTAACAGGAGCTGCACAAGAAGTCATAAAAAAAAGTATGAACAAAATAACCGGACAACCCTTAAAAATATGACGAACATACTCTCTAGCACTCTCTGAAACCGAATTACTTATTGATCCATTCATCTGCATTTTCATGACTTCAAAAAATTAAATAAGTACGATAATATATTTCAATTATCGTACTTAAAATTATACAATCAATTACTTATCTCATATAGGTTATAATCCCTTTCCGTGGCAATTCTTGAATTTTTTTCCACTACCACAAGGACAAAGATCGTTTCGTCCAGGTAATTTTTCAGCCACTACAGGTTGCTGCTTAACAGCTTCACGCGTATCATGTTGTGCTGCAGCCTGCTGAGCCGGATCAGTCAAATCTTCTCTGGACTCTACGTAATGCTCCTGCTCAGCAACTCTTTTTGTAGGAGCCTCTGCCTGTTGTACCTGTGAAGGTTCCTGAACCGGAATCTGACCACGCATCAAAACGCTGACAGTCTGATTATTTATTTTATTAACCATATTATCAAACAGCTTCACGCTTTCAAGTTTAAAGATCAAAAGCGGATCCTTCTGTTCGTAACTTGCATTTTGTACTGAATGTTTCAATTCATCAAGTTCACGAAGATTTTCTTTCCACGCTTCATCTATTGTATGCAACATAATAGCTTTCTCAAACGCTTTCACAATCGAATGTGATTCTGTTTCATAAGCTTCTTTCAACGGGCTTGCGATTTGATATATCCTACGACCATCTGTAATAGGCACCATGATGTTTTCGTACATTGCGCCTTGATTCTCGTATACTTGCTTGATAACCGGTTGAGCCACGCTTGCCAAGAGATCTGTCTTCTGCTTAAATCTTGCCATCGTTGCCTGGAATGCCTTTTCGCAGAGATCATCTCGTTTCATTGTATTGAATTCCTCCTCTGTAAAAGGAACTTCCATTGCCATAATCTCTATAAAGCCTTCCTTACATCCCTGGTAATCATTGTTCTCTATGATATTCACACAACGATCCCAAATCATATTGGCAATATCCATGCCAATACGTTCTCCCATCAAGGCGTGACGACGTTTTTCGTATATAACGGTACGCTGCTTGTTCATCACATCATCATATTCCAACAAACGTTTACGTACGCCAAAGTGATTTTCCTCCACTTTTCGCTGAGCACGTTCGATAGAATTACTGATCATCTTATGCTCAATCATATCACCGTCTTCAAAACCCAACTTATCCATAACTTTAGCAATACGTTCGCTTGCAAACAAACGCATCAACTTGTCTTCCAATGAGACAAAGAATACGGACGATCCCGGATCTCCCTGACGGCCTGCACGTCCTCTCAACTGACGGTCAACACGACGGCTCTCATGACGCTCAGTACCGATAATAGCCAAACCACCTGCAGCCTTAACTTCATCACTCAATTTAATATCCGTACCACGACCGGCCATATTAGTTGCGATTGTCACAGTACTGCTTTGACCAGCCTTGGCTACAATATCAGCTTCTTGTTGATGTAATTTGGCATTCAACACATTATGTGGTATCTTACGCATCTGCAACATCTTACTCAGCATTTCAGATATTTCAACAGAAGTAGTACCAACCAACACCGGTCGTCCGGCTTTAACCATCTTCTCCACTTCCTCAATTACGGCCTTATATTTTTCACGCTGAGTCTTATATATACGGTCGTTCATGTCTATTCTGGCAATCGGACGGTTTGTGGGGATCTCCACAACATCCAATTTATAAATATCCCAGAACTCACCTGCTTCCGTAACAGCCGTACCCGTCATACCAGACAATTTGTGATACATACGGAAATAATTCTGCAAGGTAATAGTTGCAAACGTCTGTGTGGCTGCCTGTATCTTTACATGTTCCTTTGCCTCTACAGCCTGATGAAGTCCGTCACTCCAACGGCGACCATCCATAATACGTCCGGTCTGCTCGTCAACGATCTTCACCTCACCATCTATAATGACATATTCATCATCTTTGTTAAACATCGTATAAGCCTTAAGAAGCTGCTGTATGGTATGCACACGTTCACTCTTCACGGCATAATCAGAGAAAAGCTGATCTTTCTTCATCACGCGCTCTTCATCTGTCAATGTAGTATCTGCTTCCAACGCCGACATAGCAGCTGTAATATCAGGCAAAACGAACAGATCAGGATCAGAAGTTTTCTTAGCCAACCATTCATTTCCCTTATCAGTCAGATCTACACTATTCAACTTCTCATCTACAACGAAATAAAGAGGTTCAACAGCCTCTGGCATTCGTTTGTTATTATTCTCCATGTAAATCTCTTCTGTCTGCAACATACCGGATTTAATACCTTGCTCCGACAGATATTTAATCAATGGTTTGTTCTTTGGAAGAGCTTTATGGCTTCTGAACAACTGTAAAAATCCTTTTTCTACTTTTTCCTTGTCACCTGAAGAAATCAATTGCTTGGCTTCTGCCAGATACTGAGTAGCCAATTGACGCTGTACTCCGACCAACTGTTCCACTAAAGGCTGATACTGCTCAAACAGCTGATCATCACCCTTCGGCACGGGGCCAGAAATAATCAACGGCGTACGGGCATCATCAATCAACACAGAATCGACCTCATCGACAATGGCATAATTATGAGCTCTCTGCACCAAATCTTTAGGATTGGTTGCCATATTGTCACGAAGATAGTCAAAACCAAACTCGTTATTAGTACCAAAGGTAATATCTGCCATATAGGCTTTACGACGTGCAGAAGAGTTTGGCTGGTGCTTATCTATGCAATCTACACTCAAACCATGGAACATATAAAGCGGCCCCATCCATTCAGAGTCACGCTTTGCCAAATAATCATTTACGGTAACGACATGAACACCATTACCTGTAAGAGCATTCAAGAATACCGGCAATGTGGCTACCAGAGTTTTACCTTCACCGGTTGCCATTTCAGCTATTTTTCCTTGATGAAGAACTACACCTCCAAATAGCTGAACATCATAATGCACCATATTCCAAACAGTATCATTACCACCTGCAACCCAATGGTTATGATAAATTGCCTTGTCTCCGGAAATCTCTACAAAATCATACTTTGCAGCCAATTCTCTATCAAAATCCGTAGCCTCGACTATAATCGTTTCATTCTTTGCGAAACGTTCTGCCGTAGACTTGACAATTGAAAAAGCCACCGGCATAACTTCATTAAGAGCGACTTCATAACGATCTAAAACCTGTTTTTCCAGTTTATCAATCTGTGCAAACAGACCAGCTCTGTCTTCTAAGGGAGTTTCTTCAACCTTAGCCTTTATTTCCGCTATTTTCTGCTTCAAATCATCTGCAGAACCCTGTACATATTTTTTAATTTCCTGTGTTTTCGCACGAAGGGCATCATGACTAAGTGACTGAATTTCCGGATAGGCTTTCTTGATATTCTCAACCAAAGGCTGAATAAGCTTCATATCTCTAGTTGACTTGTTACCGAATAGCTTGCTTAAAAATTTATTAATGTCCATATTTTAATTTTGTTTATTATCTGTAATTAAATTGTTTATAAGAAACGGCATACTAGATGCCCTCATTTTAACGAATTGCACTCAAAGGCGCAATCGAACAAGCATTCGGAGCCCTTATACGCATGAATGCCGCCAAAGTTGGCGCTATACAATCTACTGAAACTGGTACTTTAACCGTTTCAGGACGCACATTACTACCAAAGAAAAACAACGGGAAACTGACATAAGAAAGCTGGATAAAATCCTGTTCATGTGTCTCCTCATTAATATATTTCCAACCTGGTGATACTTCAATAAAAATATCTCCAGATCTATTCACATTATAACTGTTACGTCTCCTTCCGATTTCATCGGTTGAAGCCCCTAAAGCCAAACGCTGAGATGTATACACATCCTTTACACCAGCCATCTGCGTCAAAAATGCCGATGATCGGGTTAGGACATCAGCCATATTCAACTGCTTTTCCTCAATAAGTTTCTGATTAAGAAAAAGCTGCGTTCCAAATTCCGCTTCTACATACTTACCTTGGCCATACACCGCCATAAGATACATATTTAACAGAGCAGATGCCTTGTTAATACTGAATGTACCCGTCGGAATTCTGTATTTGGCCAAATCCGTAAATTCGTCATCCATATAACCCGTTGAGGTCAAGACCAAAAGGAAATTCCCCCGCCCGACTGTTTTTTCCAGCTCCTTTATTAATTCTGCTATCTGTTGGTCAAGACGGACATAAGTATCCTGCAGTTCTATCGGACATTCTGACACCGGTTTATGGTCAAAGTTGCCTGCATAATAAGTCAGTGATAAGAAATCAGTAACCTCATCCTGACCTATTTCAGTATTTTCCAAACAATGCTTTGTGAAATTATTCACTTCCGCATTCACAAAAGCACTTGATTTGAATTCCACCATTTTACGGTCACCTTCAAATCGATGCTTAAATGCTTTGCGATCGTTTGTGGATATAAAATAATTAAAATTACCTACGATAGAACTAACGGGTTTCCAGACCATATCCGACAAACGTTCAGCCAACGGTAATATATATTCATATCGTAAAGCCCAATCCGGATATTTTCCATAATACGAAGTTCCACACCATCTTCCTGTCGAATCATTTAACCAGAAAGCCCCATTAGCCGCATGACCGGCAGATAAAATAGCCGCATCGGCATATGGTGCGATAGCATAAACTATAGCCCGTCCGTCTGTTGCCATTTTAAGCTCATCGGTAACTGTAGATACATTCAATTTGGCAGGCGAATAAGCTTCAGATGTCTGCCATCCATTATATTTTGAATCATCAACGCAATAAACCGGACGAAGAGATTTACGGTCCAACCATTTCTCCCCTACTATTCCATTGTCGTATGGTGTTGTACCGGTAACAACACAAGCGACAGCCGAAGCCCTGTCCACATCATGAAACGGATATTCTGCATTCATATATGTCCGTCCTTCACGCAACAGACGATTAAATCCATCCTCACCATATAAGGAAGAAAAAGCTTCCATATAATCAGAACGGAATTGATCTATCATCACATTGACTATAAGGCGGGGTACAGGATATGAAGTCTGTGCCTCCATATTAACACAAACCAACGCCAAAATCAATGGTGTCAGGAATCGACAATTTTTCTTATTATTATGCATGTCTTTTAAGAGATCCTTTACGATAAGTCAACAAATAACTACATGAATGTAATAACAAACACAATGCCAAAGGTACAACGACCGGCGTAAAATCTTGGGGTATAAAGACTGAAAATATTATAAATAATGTTAAATAGACTGCATTCAGAAAATGAAAATATGTTTTTCGCTTTTTTATCGTGCAATAAACAACCCAAGGCATAACCAATAAAGGCAATGGATTAAACACTAATATTTGCCAATTTGAATCCACTGTCGGATGAATGGAAAAGAAGAATAAAAAAGTTACGACAACACCTATGAGACCAGTCAAAGACATCATCAACAAATCGATGCCCCAAAACATTTTCCCTGCCAATTGCTCTATTACAATCAATATGACAATCATGCATACCATGCCCCAAGCCATCTGAGTAGGCGTAATGGGAAATTCATCTTCAATCGGCTGTTCTTTTCCAGTTACCACTTCACTGGTTGACTTGACCAAAGGTCTTACCGCACCGTCTTTTCCCTGAATAACCGCTTTGTCGGCATACATTTTCATATATAATGGTGCAAACATTTCATTACGTTCAGAAATCGTTTTGTCTGCATCTGCCCCCAAACACAGATCATTACCCAATTCAGCCCACGGATATTCATGAGTATACTGATGCACTATCGTCCTGAATGTACGTAATGTATCAGCCTTGGGATATATGACCTTTCCATCAATTGCATCTTCTATTCTGTCTCTAGCTCTTGTCGTACAATTATCATAAAAAAAGTTATAAAGATACTTTTGGTTTTCAGGCTGCATATTGGTTATCAGTATCTCCCACAGTTTCATTTTTTCTTCATTTGTCAGATTCAGAACTTGCTGATATACTGCAGACCCTCTTTGCTCATATTCTTTAAGAAAAATATTAAAAGGTAATGCTCCTATCCTATAAATACATTCTCCTTTAACGAAACGGCTTATGAAATGCGGCTCCGAGAAATCAAAAACGCCATAATTAAATACCCAGTCTTCTCCTCCTGAATTTAAAAAGCGACATCGTATTGCCGTATGCCCATACAATTCATACACTGCTTTTCCTGGAGTACAAGTCAACAGACTTATTTCCATTGAGTCTCGCTGTGCATATATTGACGAAACAAAAACAACATGCATCACAATCAAAAGGAAAAAATATTTTATCTTACTCATTTTAAAAAAACAATATTCATGTACAAAGGTACATAAATTCAGTTAAAAGTAAAGTATTAAATCAAAAACCTTTTCTGATCCCACCATTTTCCGTATTAAAAACACGTTTATATTTCCGTCGTTTTTCACAGAATAATTTCTATCAAGTTCCACATCGCTTTCTCTTTCCTGTACAAAGAAACGATTAAATATAAAATCGGACAACTACTTTTTTCAAAACGACCTGATCACCTTTAATTGTCAATAAGCCCTATCCCATCGGGATACCAAACTCTGTGTAGTTAAATAAACCCTGTTATTAAATACGTATATTTTGTTTTTTTAACGGAACAGTGCAAATTAAATTTTGAAACGCAAATAAAAAATATAATCTTTGCAAATTGAAAATATAGTGCACTAAATAAAACAGCATATCCAGCATACAAAATGATTAAAAATAAAAACATCCTTTTCATGGCTGCAGCTTTCTGCATGGCAACCCTTCCAGCTACAGCCCAAACGAATGGTTCTAACTCGCCTTACTCCAGATTCGGACTCGGCAACCTTAATGACCACGCTCAAGGATTTAACAAGGCAATGAGTGGCTTAGGCATCGGAATACGAAATAATAAGTTCATCAATATGCAAAATCCGGCATCCTACTCTGCAATAGACTCTCTCACATTTCTGTTTGATGTCGGTATGACTTTTCAAAATGCCAATTTCAAAAATGGCAACCAAAGCATAAATGCCCATAACACCACATTGGATTATGTGAACGCAGCTTTCAGACTAGCGCCAGGATTAGGCATTTCTTTTGGATTCGTTCCTTATTCCACCATTGGCTATAATTTCTCTGAATCAAAATATTTAGGAGAGCATTTCAACAACGGAAATACTATCACTTATACCAATACATACACCGGAGACGGAGGTATACACGAAACTTATATTGGATTAGGTTGGAGGCCGTTTGCCCAATTGTCCATCGGTGCAAATGCAGGATTCCTTTGGGGAGAATACAGCCAAAATGTCAAACAGACATTTTATGAAAATGGAACTGAAAGTACTTCATCTAAAGGACTTAACCGTAATGTTGAAGCCAACTTTTCTACTTATAAAATCGATTTTGGTGCACAATATCCCATTTCTATTAACAAGAATAACGACTTGACTCTAGGTGTAACCTATAGTCTCGGACATACCATCAAGAATCCGGCCAGATATTCAAGTTATGTGACAGATGGTGACTCAACCAACGTTACAATTAAAGATGCATTTGATTATCCACACACCATAGGCGCCGGCCTTTCCTGGCAGCACAACAACAAGTTAACTATTGGTGCGGATGTAAGTTATCAAAAATGGGGAAGTTGCCGTATGCCACAGATCATTAACGACGAATTCGTCAGCAGCAGTACCAATTACAAGGATCGGACACGTTTCGTTCTTGGTGGCGAATACCAGCCAGACCCGATTAGCAGAAAATACATCAAAAGGATCTACTATCGGTTTGGTGCATCTTATGCTACACCATACTATAAGATAAACGGGGTTAACGGACCTCGGGAAATTGGCGTTACAGCCGGTGTGGGATTACCCTTGAGTAACAAGATCAGCAGCCGCTCATACATTAATGTTTCATTCCAATGGCTTAACGTGTCAGCAGACTCACCTTCTCTGATAACAGAAAATTATCTTCGACTCAATATTGGAATAACCTTTAACGAGAAATGGTTCATGAAGTGGAAAATACAATAAGCAAACACGATAACTCCAATCAGTCAAATACGAATCTTCTCACTCGTATAACAAGATCATTCACAGGATGCTTAATTGCAGCCTGTATGGGTATAATATGGGCATGCACAACAGACAACAAGCCCAATGCACCTGCTGTGAGTGAGAATGATTCATTTCCTTTCATGCAGTCGTGGGGAGTGTCCACACTTATCTCTGATTCCGGAGTAATCAGATATAAAATTGTAGCAGAAGAATGGAATATATACAATTCGACCAATCCTCCTAAATGGACCTTCGTAAAAGGATTGTTTTTGGAAAAATTCGATTCCACATTCCACATTGACTGGTTTGTACAATGTGATACTGCATATTGCTACAATCAAAATCTTTGGGAATTGAGAGGACGCGTATTTATCAGGAATATGGAAGGTACGGAATTTAGCAGTGAGGAATTGTTTTGGGATATGGATCGTCATGAAATGTATTCCAATCTATTTATGACAATACGAACTCCGGAAAAGCTGCTACAGGGATATAATTTCCGCTCAAACGAACAAATGACCCGTTATCACATACAAAATTCCAATGCAGAAACGCCATTTGGAGGTGACGGTTCATCAGAACTGCCACAAGACAGTACAAGTATACAACGTTCTGCACCAACAAAAATGCACTAAGCCAACATGGGACTGACGATATTAGAAATTATCATAATTTTATTATTTTCTGCCTTTTTCTCCGGAATGGAGATCGCATTTGTTTCATCTAACAAGCTACAAGTAGAATTAGATAGAAATAATATGAACATGACTTCTAAGATCTTGTCCATATTCTACTCTCATCCCAATGATTTTATCTCTGCACTCCTTGTCGGTAATAATATCGCACTGGTTATTTATGGTATACTCATGGCTGATGTTATCAACCAAACCATTTTCAGTTCGCCTGATTTTATTACAAACGAAGGTATTAAGGTTTTCTCACAAACTATCCTGTCTACATTAATCGTGTTGGTAACAGGCGAATTCTTGCCCAAAACTCTTTTCAAGATAAACCCCAATCAAATGCTGCGTACGTTCGCACTTCCAACGTTTGCATGCTACGTTATCTTGTACCCCATTGCCAGATTCACGAGTGCTCTTTCAAGAATCATACTGTTTATAATGGGCTTGAAAGTCAACAAGAAAGCGACAGAAAACGCATTTACAAAAATTGATTTGGATAATTTCATCCAATCAAGTATAGATTCGACCAAAAATGAAGACAGCATTACGGATGAAGTTAAAATATTCCAGAATGCGCTTTATTTTTCTAATACAAAAGTACGGGAATGCATGATTCCACGTACTGAAATTGAAGCGATAGACATAAAAGATTCTATAGAAAGCCTTAAAAACCACTTTATTGAAAGTGGTAATTCAAAAATTATCGTATACAAGGGAGATATCGACCATATAGTTGGATTCATACATTCTTCAGAAATGTTTCACAACCCGGCAGACTGGACCAGCCGTATCAAGGAAGTACCTGTAGTTCCGGAAACCATGCAGGCACAAAAACTCATGAAAAGATTCATGCAACAAAAAAAATCATTGGCTGTCGTAGTAGATGAATTTGGTGGAACTTCTGGATTAGTAACACTCGAAGACCTTGTAGAAGAAATATTTGGCGAGATCGAAGATGAACATGACACCACCACATATACCGCCAAACAAATAGGAGACCATGAATACGTGATTTCCGGGCGCTTGGAAATTGAGAAAGTAAACGAACTCTTGAATTTAAATCTGCCAGAATCAGATGAATACGTTACTGTCAGTGGATTCATTTTACATAAATATCAGAGTTTTCCAAAATTAAATGAAATCATAAAATTTGATAAATACGAATTTAAAATAATAAAAAACACTGCTACAAAAATAGAACTTGTAAGGCTGAAAATCATTGAATAACTAAAATTTAAGGATTCAAATGCTATAAATTGCAAGGATTTTTGTATCTTCGTGCCCTAAAAACACAAGAAATTCAAAAAAAATAATAATAATCTAAACCAATGGCAACATTACAAAAAATTAGAAGTAAAGGTCCATTACTGGTCATTGTGATCGGATTGGCTCTTTTTGCATTTATTGCAGAAGAAGCCATGCGTTCAATCCAGACTGCGACCAATGAGAGTAAACAACGTGTAGGTGAAATCTATGACAAGCATCTCTCTGTACAGGAATTTCAGAATCTGGTTGATGAATACGCAGATGTGGTTAAATTTTCAAGTGGTATGAGTTCTTTGGACGACCAGCAACTAACCCAACTCCGCGACCAGGTATGGAATACTTATGTTAACAATCAACTCATTGAGCATGAAGCTGAAAGATTGGGTTTAACTGTCACAGATGCTGAACTTCAGTCAATCATAGCTACAGGTACAAACCCGATTCTCATGCAGACTCCATTCCGTAATGAAAAAACAGGCCGTTTTGACGTAAATGTACTGAAAAAATTCCTTACGGATTATGAAAGCATGAAGAGTCAGTCTGCCCAAATGCCTGCTGAATACATTGAGTACTATACAAAGCTTTATAAATTCTGGACCTTTGTAGAAAAATCATTGAGAGAAGAAGCATTAAACCAGAAATATCAGATTTTATTAGCCAAATCTCTTATCTCTAATAAAATATCTGCCCAGGCTGCATTTAATGGACGCAACAATGAAAGCGAGGTCCTATTGGCAGCACTACCCTACTCAAGCATAAATGACAATGAGATAAAGGTAGAAGAATCTGACTTGAAAGCCAAATATGAAGAAATGAAAGAACGTTTCAAACAAGTGGCAGAAAGTCGTGATATCAAGTTTATTGATGTCAAGGTTGAAGCAAGCAAGGCTGACAAAGACCTACTGAATAAGGAAATGAACGAAGCCTTTGCAAAACTCAATGCAAGCAATGATTATGCAAAAACAGTGCGTGAAAGTGGTTCTACAATCAACTACTTCCCTCTTCCTGTAAGTAAAAACGCATTACCATACGATATTGCATCACAAATCGATTCAATGTCTGTAGGCCAAAGCAAAGCACCTTATTATAATGCTGGCGACAATACCATGAATGCCATCAAACTGATTGCTAAGGTTTCTGCACCAGATTCTATCGAAATCCGTCAGATACAAGTAGCTGGCGCCAACGCAGATGTCATCAAGAAGACTGCAGACAGTATCATGACTGCATTAAATCAGGGAGCACCTTTTGACACTATTGCAAAGAAATATGGCCAGACTGGAGAAAAAATATGGTTGACATCACGTCAATATGAAGGAGCTACTATGGATCCTGCAAACCTCAATTTCATTAAGACAGTCACATCAATGCCTGTCAATGCAATAGAAAAGATAGATCTCGGCCAGGGAACAGTTATAGCCCAGGTAACCAACCGTCGGTCCATGATTGACAAATATGATATTGCAATCATCAAACGTCCTGTAGAATTCAGCAAAGATACATATACTAAAGCATACAACGATTTCAGTCATTTCATCGCATCTAATCAGACTTTGAAAGATATTGAAGCCAATGCTCTAAAAAATGGTTATAATCTTCAAACACGCGAAGATCTTTTCAACAATGAACATTATGTTGGAGGAGTAAAGAATACGCGTGACGCCATGAGATGGATCTTCAATGAAGATACTGAAAAAGACGAGGTGTCATCCATGTACGAATGCGGCGACAATGACCATTTGATGGTAGTTATCCTAACTGCTGTTCATAAAGCCGGATACCGTAGTATGGAAGACGTCAAGGACTTACTGACACAAGAAGTCATGAAGGACAAAAAAGCCAGCATGTTGACAGAAAAAATTGCTAATGCAAAAAGCATCGCTGATGTAATGAAAGTAAATGGAGCTGTAAGTGATACAATCAAACACATTACTTTCAATGCACCTACCTTTATCTCTAAAATAGGTTACAGCGAAGCTGCATTGAGCGGTGCAGCAGCCAAGGCTTCACAGAATCAATTCGTCTGCCCAATAAAAGGTAACGGTGGAGTATATGCATTTACAGTTCTTAACAAGAAGAAAACAGCTGAAAAATTTGATGAAAAAGCAGAGAAAGCTCAACAGAACAATCTGAACATGCGTTCTGCAAGCCGTTTTGTTAACGAATTGTATGAAAAAGCAAATGTAAAAGACAATAGATACTTATTCTTCTAACAATAATAAGAATCCAACTACGAGGCCATCTCAAAATCAATTTTGAGATGGCCTCGTTTTTTTATTCCAGTCTTTTGAAACGTGATCTTACTGCTATTTATCAATACATTACAGCAACCCAGATTATAAGTTTTCCTACTATGATTCATGTTGACGATTTATTGGTTTCTATTTGCATCAGTGTAATTATATGTTCTATACTATACATAAAAACAAGAATGTATTCAAAAAGAGAACTTTCAGCAAATCATTTCCTACGGTACAAATCAAACTAGATATCATTGAAGAAACTTCTCAGTTAGCCCCACTATACAAACTCAATTAATTCAAATAATATAGTCCATACCATAGGAAATGTAACCCCATACAGCTAAATAACAAACAGAAGATTTACCTTGCCTAAGGTGGTATTACGTTCCAGATTTAATCAAGCCAACATGCGCCAAATAAGGATATAAACACATATCATTTGATAAAGAAAGGATCACATCTGTTATGGACGCACTGATGTTTCTTATTCACAACACAGAAAAAGGAACTCAGAAAGCGATGGAAAGCATAGACAACAATCAAAAGCAGCATTTCAAATATATGATAATATACTACTGCATTTTTATATTATATAGCCCTGTGCATATAAAAAATATCCCGGAGGTCTTCCGGGATATTCTATCAAAGAGTGAGATACAATATGTTAAACTATGCGTAAAGCTAATTAATGAAAGGTTATTTAATCACACAGATGCTTACACGATTCCAGCTAGGATCATTGTAGATTGAACCTACACCCATTCCCTTAGCTTCAATACGGCTTGCAGAAATATTATATTTCTTTACTAAAATATCCTTTATCTTATCTGCACGCTTTTGTGCCAACTTTTCATTATAAGACTTCTTACCTTCAGGTGACGCATAACCGTTAATAACAACCTTGGCATCTCCATTCTGCTTCAGGTAAGTAGCCAACTGATCTACATAAGGCATCTGAGTTGATTCAATGTTGCTCATTCCCTGACGGAATGTAACTACATAATCTTGCTTTTCAGCCTTAGTAACTGTTTCACGCTTGCTGTTGCGGCAATCCTGCAAATCACGCTGCAATTTATTTATTCTATCTTGAGCATTAGACAATGCACGATCCTTAGCCTCAACATCCTTCTCGAGATTGCTGATCATGCCATTAAGAGCCTTAACAGCATCTGCATTCGTGCAATCATCAGAATAATAATGCTTACCATTCTTATTCTTGAAATGATATACTACACCAGCAGAAATTTCCCACACAGCCTGATTTGCATCAAAGTTCTGATGAGCCTGTCCAGGAATAGTCATATCCCATACAATAGCTGGTTTCAAAGCCAAAGTCCATGCCTTGGATTCTCCCAAATTGAAATTAAAATTCAAACCTGCTTTAGAACCAACATGGTTTGCATTAGCGAAACCATCTTTAGTAGGATAATAATCAAAGATCTTAATCCAACCAAAACCAGCAACAGCCTCTACTTCAAAAAGACTTGGTTTACCTTTATAAGGTACAAAAAGGTTATTCAAATTGACTCTGTGCAAAAGCATCAAATCAAAAGCATCAAATGTTTGCGGTGCTCCAGTTGTATTTACACCGTACATACTTTCAAGTGTCAATCCATAAATCGGTGAGAATTGTTTGTTAAGGTTCAATCCGATTGTAGGACGCATGTTACTAAAAAAGGCTGAATGTTTCAAAGGAGTTGTTCCTCCTACATTTAAACCGATAGACCAGTTCTGACAGAATTTATTCGTTCTAGTCTCAGTGTCAGTCGTTTGGGCGTTTACGCTTACCAAACCCAATGCGACCATCAATAATGAGAATAATGATCTTTTCATAATTTTGAAATTTTAATAGGTTAATATTCTAGAAGCTCACTCTTGTTTCCATTTAATATTATTTCTCGCTCGAAATAACAAAATCCTTATTTATTCATTTAAATTCGATTCCAATATATAGAGTAAAGATACATTTAATATTTTATATAGATATTACTCATAATGTTAAAAAGAGAAAAACAGAGGATAAAAGTATCTGGTCCAAATTACACTCATTGCCACTTATTTTACTTTAATGACTTCTATTGGTTGGAGTTTATTCATATCCAGCAGTTCTGAACGATACTTGACCTTATCAAATCGAATTTTACGCAAATCAATGCAACGTATTGTACTATTATACATTGTACGATAATAAATACACCTGTTCTTTATATCAGAAACAGAAGTCCATTGAGTTGCACTAGGAATATCCGCCGGTATTTTACCTTCTGCAAATTCGATTCCTACTGGAATATCGAAGTTATTCAATATCTGGAAACATTGCCTGACAGTTTGGTCAGCCGTCGACTTGACTGGGGCTGTCATTTGATAAAAGGCAGCTCTCACAAAACGTGAAGGCGGAGTGACATCACCGGGTATTCCCAGAAAGCCGCTTCCTGCTCCAAAAGAACTCAACTGTATATCTCCCATATTTTGAACTGGTGCCGTTCCAGGATAAAGGTTCACATAATTATTCAGATTGGTCATCTGCCATTCAAAACCCGGAGAATTAGTCAATACTCCTAATTTATTCTCATAAAAATGAACCTTTTCATTCACTATCTCCATAACTATTTGGTGCCCGGACAAATCTGCAAAACGCCAATGTACAGTTGAAGCACGAGGATCAATTGCAATGACATGCACGGTTTTGACAGCCTCCTTCACTTCTTCTATAGACTTACATTGTCCTAAAATCCAAGAAACCAGTTGTAAGTCCGCAATGGAATTTTCCCGATTTTCCGGCTGAAAACTTTCATATTTGCCATATCCGGGAAAATAGAACAATCCAGCGGAAAGTCCTTCCTCATTTATGCCTTCAGCCACAAATTCTTCTTGCTCCACTGATAAACCAACAAAACCATATTTTGCAGTAAACACCATACCTTGTTTCTCACCTCCAGGGATATAGGAACTCTGTGAGTATCCCCTTGGAACAATCACATAACGGCTATTCAAGTCGCTTCCACCCCATTCGATCGTACGAGCCAGAACTGAACTGCCATCTTCTACTTTCAAAGTAATACCTGTGCAAGCCTCTGAAGAATGATTGTTTAAAATCAGTCCCAATGCCACACATCCTAATAAATGTCTGATATTCATTTTCTTCTTATTTTAATCTAATTGTTAATTCACTTATTTATGAATATGGGAAAGATACAATATTTTTCTGAATACCTCACTATAAATAAAGATTATTTTTTTATCATTTTTTATTTACTCTCCATAACTTTTAATATCATCGGGGTATTTTATTCATTATGAATAGATCCATAAAAAAACATCCGAATTAAAAACGAAGGATCAATATCAATTAAGAATCTATTGATCAAGCACTTATAAAAAACTTAAAAATTAGGATCAATACACAGACTGTCAAGAGAAACAACATATCACAATTCAGAAACGAGCCCCATATCCAATCCTCCCAATAACTAATATCCGGTATTTCTATCAATCCATTTGGATTTTAAATCTGATTATCCTATTTTTGCCAATATACAAATCTATACTTTTTCCAAATATCACTTAACTATAAAATTTTTATTCATTAGTATTTTTATCTTAAACATGATTAAATTATGAACTACCAAGACATTATTCTGGCTTTCGGACTAACCATGATTGCCGGTCTTTCTACAGGTATAGGCAGCCTCATCGCTTTTTTTGCCACACGTACTGACACCCGTTTCCTTTCAGCTTCACTCGGGCTTTCCGCTGGAGTCATGATTTATGTATCCTTTATGGAGCTGATGCCCGAATCGGTTTCCTTATTTGGCCAACTTTATCCCGAACGCATGGCCTCATTTTATATGTTATTAGCTTTCTTTTCGGGAATTGCCTTAATCGCGATCATTGACTGGCTCGTACCCGAAGACGAAAACCCTCACGAACTCCATTCTGAATCTGATCAACCAGCACCTTCACGCTTGAAACGCACAGGAATCATGATGGCATTAGCCATAGGCATACATAATTTCCCTGAAGGTCTGGCTACTTTTACATCAGCCTTATCTGATATTGAGATAGCTGTTCCTATTGTCTTTGCCATTGCCATTCACAATATTCCTGAAGGTGTTGCTGTGTCGGCTCCAATTTATCATTCCACACAAAGTAAGAAAAAAGCATTCTGGTATTCGTTTCTTTCCGGTATGGCAGAACCGATAGGCGCCTTGGTCGGTTTTCTGTTCCTGCTTCCTTTTTGGACGCCATCAATCAATGCCCTACTGTTAGCAGGCGTATCAGGCATTATGGTCTATATTTCATTTGATGAACTTCTTCCAAGCACAGAACGCTTCGGGCATCATCACTGGGGTATCAGTGGAGTAATTGCAGGCATGGCAATTATGGCTGGAAGCCTGCTTCTACTTTAAATCGACTGACATAAAGACGATGGCAACGCTTTACGCATGTCAAAATTTCAGATATGCAGACATTTTGTCGCACTCTTTTCTGTTGGCAAACAGTTTGATGCTAATTTAATGTCAGCGCATAGTTGACACTATCACAAGAATAAAAACAATATGATAATAAAGAAAGGAGAAATGCCATGAATTTTGACAAATTTACAATCAAGGCCCAAGAGGCCATTCAGGAAGCGGTGAAACTGGTTCAATCTCGCGGACAGCAAGCCATCGAACCTGAACACTTACTGGCAGGGATCCTGAAAGTGGGTGAAAATGTGACCAACTTTCTATTCCAGAAATTAGGTATCAACCAGCACATGGTTGAGCAGGTATTGGAAAGCCAGATTGCATCTCGCCCCCGCGTACAGGGAGGTGAACCTTACCTGAGCCGCGAAACAAACGAGGTTTTAACCAAGGCACAAGATATTGCTGCCAAAGGAAACGATGAATTCGTTTCACTGGAACCTATGTTACAGGCTCTTCTGACCGTAAAAAGCAATGTAAGCAAAATACTGAAAGACGCCGGCATGACGGAAAAAGAACTGGCTGCCGCCATTCAGGAACTGCGTAAAGGACAAAAGGTTACTTCTGCTTCCAGCGAGGACACCTATCAGGCATTAAGCAAATATGCCAAAAACCTGATTGAAGAAGCTCGAAGCGGACGTCTGGATCCTGTTATCGGACGTGACGAAGAAATCCGTCGTGTACTTCAAATCTTGAGCCGACGTACCAAGAACAACCCGATCCTGATCGGTGAACCGGGTACCGGTAAGACAGCTATCGTAGAAGGACTGGCACACCGTATTCTGCGCGGTGACGTACCTGAGAATCTTAAAAACAAACAACTCTATTCACTGGATATGGGCGCACTGATTGCCGGTGCCAAATATAAAGGTGAATTTGAGGAACGTCTGAAGTCTGTCATCAATGAAGTCACCAAAAGCGAAGGAGAAATCATCCTGTTCATAGATGAAATCCATACCTTGGTAGGGGCAGGAAAAGGCGAAGGCGCCATGGATGCCGCCAATATCCTTAAACCGGCTTTGGCAAGAGGCGAATTAAGAAGCATCGGTGCAACAACTCTTGACGAATACCAGAAATATTTCGAAAAGGATAAAGCACTCGAAAGAAGATTCCAGACCGTCATGGTCAACGAACCGGATACATTGAGCAGCATCTCAATCCTGCGTGGTCTGAAAGAACGTTATGAAAACCATCACAAGGTACGTATTCAGGATGATGCCATCATCGCTGCTGTGGAACTGTCCAACAGATATATCACAGACCGTTTCCTTCCGGACAAAGCCATTGACCTGATGGATGAAGCTGCAGCCAAACTGCGTATGGAGCGTGATTCCGTCCCAGAAGAACTCGATGAGATTGAAAGAAGGCTCAAACAGCTTGAAATAGAACGTGAAGCCATCAAGCGCGAAAACGACCAGCCCAAATTGGAACAGCTGAACAAGGAAATAGCCGAACTGAAAGAACAGGAAAGCAACTATAAAGCCAAATGGGAGGCGGAACGTGGTTTGGTCAACAAGATCCAACAAAACAAGCAGCAGATGGAACAGCTGAAATTTGAAGCTGAACGCGCCGAACGGGAAGGTGACTATGGTAAGGTTGCCGAAATCCGCTATGGCAAGCTGAAATCTCTTGAAGATGAAATCAGTCGCATACAGGAACAGCTGAAACAGACCCAAGGTGGCGAAGCCATGATCAAGGAAGAAGTCACAGCTGAAGATATTGCAGACGTTGTAAGCCGTTGGACAGGCATACCTGTAAGCAAGATGCTTCAAAGCGAACGGGAAAAACTGCTCCATCTGGAAGAAGAACTTCACAAGCGGGTTATCGGACAGGATGAAGCCATCCAGGCAGTCAGTGATGCGGTACGCCGGAGTCGTGCCGGATTGCAGGATCCCAAACGGCCTATCGGTTCATTCATCTTCCTCGGTACGACCGGTGTCGGTAAAACTGAATTGGCCAAAGCACTTGCAGAATACCTCTTTGATGACGAAACGCTGATGACACGTATCGACATGTCTGAATATCAGGAAAAGTTCAGTGTGAGCCGGCTTATCGGAGCACCTCCGGGATACGTTGGCTATGATGAAGGCGGACAACTTACCGAAGCCGTACGACGCAAACCTTATTCCGTCGTGCTCTTCGATGAAATCGAAAAAGCACATCCGGATGTATTCAACATCTTGCTTCAAGTGCTTGACGATGGCCGTCTGACCGACAATAAGGGACGTGTGGTCAACTTCAAAAACACCATTATCATCATGACCAGCAACCTGGGCAGCAGCTACATACAGTCTCAATTCGAGAAACTGAATGCGAACAGTAGCCCTTCAGCACGTGAAGCCCTCATTGATGAAACTAAGAATGAAGTGATGAACATGCTGAAAAAGACTATCCGGCCTGAATTCCTGAACCGAATAGATGAAACGATCATGTTCCTGCCGCTGACTCACGATCAAATCCGTCAGGTTGTGAAGTTGCAAATCAACGGCATCACAAAGATGTTGGAAAGCAATGGAGTGAAATTGCAGCTTACGGAAGCAGCAGTCGACTTCCTGGCCAACGCCGGATTCGATCCGGAATTTGGAGCACGTCCTGTAAAACGGGCTATACAGCGTTATTTGCTCAATGATTTGTCTAAGACCATGCTGTCACAAGATATCGACCGGACCAAACCAATCACAGTTGATTCTACAGGTGAAAGTCTGACATTCAAAAACTGAGCATAACTCTTGGGATACTGAATCAAATGTATTCTTCTAATCGAATAGGAGGTGAACACAAATCGGAAGTGTTCACCTCTTTTCGTATTCGCTTTTCCTCTCACGCCACCGTACAAAAATACTGTTTTTTCTTCCAGTATTGGTTTTCCGATTCTCACACCACTTGCAATAAAATTCTTATAGATTGAAACTTAAAAATAAAAAAATCTCCTGCTTTAGCCTTTATTTATTTCAATTATAGGACAAAAGCAGGAGTTTTTATATTGTAACTTATAGATTATAAGTAAATCTGTCTCATTTTTTATTTTGAGACGACCTTCTGTTCTGAGGTCTGTCAACAAACAAACTGTTATTTTATCTTTCCAATCACAATCCAATAATCCTCCGGATCCAAACGAGGGACATCTCTTAACGTCCGGAAAAACGGATATTTCTCCAAATAGTTTTCAGGCATAGAAAGCAAACTTTCCATATTGGCCGCTGTAACAGAGGTCAAGAACATACCATCCGGACAAACCGTCACAGGTTTACTCAACAAGACAGCATAAGGCATTTCCATGCGGTTGAACACGAATACATTCAAAGTATTAGTATCCATCACACATTGGACATCCTCATCCGTAGCAAAAAACAAAAAATTCTTGTACATTGCTACATTCTTCAAAAAAATTACGCCCTCAAAGACTATGGTTTTCCGAAAAAGCTGTTTACGATCTTTTTCATTCAGGATATCCTCTGTAAGGTTTTGATTCCCAAAATCAAAATTGTACACCGGCTGAGCCGAAACCATGCGTTTTTATTGCCTATAACAACAATACCTAATTTGCAATAAAAAAAAACAAACATTCATATCGGTAAACCAATATCAGTCAATACCTAAAAACAGGTATTTTCCATCGGTCAAAATTACCAAATCCATGCTATTGTAAATAATATGACATCCCTCTACCTTTGCACCCGTAAAACTTATTCTTTAAACAACAAACTATAGGAAATGACAATCAGACTGTTAAGCCTCACATTGGCTTTCATTTTAGTGACAGGTACTGCGACAGGACAAAGTCACCGAGAATCAGGCCCCAGCCTGAACACGTCAGAAGAACAATCAAACACGACAAAGCCCCATTCAGCACAATCCCTTATTTCGGGGAAAATCATTTCATCCGACCAGGAAATCATGGATTTTGCCACCATACAGATAAAAGGAACCGGTATCGGAGTGCGTCCCGACAAGCAAGGTTTCTATCATTTGAAAACCAAAGCCGGCACACACACGCTCATATTCAGTGCAATGGGATATACCACAACAGAGCATACCGTCCATGTCAAAGCAGGTGAACGCCTGAAACTTAATGTGACAATGACACCACAAGACATCCAACTTGATGAAATTCAGGTTGAAGCATCACATGCCCAACGAATTAACCGTTCTGCATTCAATGCCACGGCCATAGACCTTAAATCAATGGCCGGACTGAACAAGAATCTGGCAGAGGTCCTTACTGCCGCGCCTGGAGTCAAACTACGCGAATCCGGTGGAATGGGATCTGACATGCAACTTTCACTTGACGGTTTCAGCGGTAAACACGTCAAGATATTCATTGACGGTATACCACAGGAAGGTGCGGGAACTGCGCTCAACCTGAATAATCTGCCGGTCAACTTTGCTGAACGTATTGAAGTCTATCGTGGTGTGGTGCCGGTCGGATTCGGTACAGACGCATTAGGTGGAGTAATCAACATTGTCACTCCACAAAGAAAACCCGGATGGTTTGCCGATGCTTCTTACTCTTACGGTTCATTCAACACCCACAAGTCATCTGTCAACTTCGGACAGACTTTAGACAACGGATTATTATATGAAATAACAGCATTCCAGAACTTTTCAGACAACAGTTATGCCATAGATAATTACATTACGGAATTCGGCGATGACGGTATTACCGAAAATACGGACAAAAGCAAGATTTACCACGTCAAGCGTTTCAATGACCAATTCCATAATGAAGCTTTAACCGGAAAAATCGGCATAGCCAACAAAAAATGGACAGACAAGCTGACACTGGGATTAACCTATACGCATTTTTATAAAGAAATACAAAACGGAGTCAGACAGGAAATCGTATTCGGTGAGAAACATCGCAAAGGATACTCTTTCGTTCCCTCATTAGAATACCGCAAACGCCATTTCCTGACAGAAGGACTTGACGTCACTGCAAGCATTAACTACAACCACAACATCACACACAATATAGATACAGCATCCTACAAATACAATTGGCTTGGAGACAAGAAATATACAGGAACACCTGGAGAACAATCCAACCAAAATAACGAATCCAAGAACAGGAATTGGAACGGAACTTTCACAGCCAGCTACCGCATTGGAAACGCCCATCTCTTCTCTCTCAATCATGTATTGAGTACATTCAACAGAACCACACGCTCGTACGTAAGCGGAAGTTCGCGCCTTTCGGATTTCAGTATACCCAAACGAAGCCGGAAAAACGTCACAGGCCTGGGATACCGTTTCATGCCATCTGAAAAATGGAATGTGACAGCCTTCGGAAAATACTATCTTCAGTATAACGAAGGGCCAGTATCTCAAAGTGATGACGGCATAGGCAATTACATTAAAATGAACAGGCACACCAGTGCATTAGGATATGGTACTGCCGGAACCTATTTCATATTGAAAAATTTACAGGCAAAGCTTTCCTATGAGAAAGCCTATCGTCTGCCTACTACGGATGAGCTTTTTGGTGACGAGGACATGGAGGCAGGGAAAGCTGATCTCAGACCGGAAAAAAGCGATAACTTCAATTTCAATTTAAGCTACGACCCGACATTCGGAAAGCATGGCATCCATCTGGACGGAAGCCTCATCTACCGCAATACGAAAGACTATATCCGCCGGGGACTCGACAAGGTCGGCAACCTGAATTTCGGAATCTACGAGAATCATGGCAAAGTACTGACAAAAGGATACAACATATCCGTAAGATACCATTATTCACGCTGGTTAAGCATCGGAGGCACATTCAACAGTATGGATGCACGCGACAATGAAAAGACAATCGCAGCCGGAACGCAACAGTCAGCCCTTACCTACAAACAACGCATCCCCAACCAACCATACCGTTACGCCAACATGGATGCCACATTCAACTGGTACGGTCTGTTCGGAAAAGACAATGTATTGTCTTTCGCCTATGACAGTTACTATCAGCACGAATTCCCGCTATACTGGGAAGAATTCGGAGACCCGGAAACCAAAATGCGTGTTCCGACCCAATTCTCACATAACATCACATTAAACTACAGCATACAAAAAGGCCGCTATAATTTCTCATTGGAATGCCGGAATCTGACAGACGAAAAACTTTATGACAATTTCAGTCTGCAAAAAGCAGGAAGGGCGTTTTATGGAAAAATCAGAATCTGCTTCGGAAGTTAAACTCTAAAATAATAAAAATGAAGAAAAGACTTTTTACCTGTGCATTGGCTGCTGCCATTTTCAGCACACATGTATTGACCTCATGCAGCGAGGATGAAACAAACACTCCTACAACCAATACCGGAGGAACCAGCAAATATGTCATTGCCGCAACAGCAGGTGACGCCACCTATCTGGTCACGACAGAATCACTGGACGAAGGCAGTGTGTCGATCACTAATAACGGAACGGAAACAGACGGAGGAGCATACTGGGTTTTCTATGGAGAAGACTATCTTTTCAGCCTGCAATATAACGACGGTGCTGCAGGAACAGGTGCCTCCTATCAGCTAGACGGCAATACCGGAAAAGTAAAGGAAGCACGTTCGTATACCTTCAACCGTGTCACCACTTACGGTGTATGGGGCAATAACGTCATTACAGCCTCCACCAATGACGGTTCACAAGAAAAAGATTCAGAAGGTAATTATGCCAAATACCTGCAATTCAATTATCTCAATGCCAATACCGGTTCAACAACCACCGGAAACCGTATCGCGGAAAATTTCCTTGGTAATGGCGAAACGGTCAGCTTTGCCGGTTTCGTAGAAGCCAACGGCAAGCTTTACACTTCTGTTATCCCTATGGGTATGAGCCATTACGGAGTCAATACTTACCCGGAAAAAGTGACAGATCAGGATCTTATAGCCAAAAGTGACGGCGGAAGCGGATCCGGTTCATACACAGCCGGACAGATCCCATCAACACAATATCCGGACAAGGCCTTCATTGCCATTTATAATGGCGACAGCTTCAACGATACGCCGGTCATTGCAGAAACAGACAAAATAGGTTATGCCTGCGGACGTAACCGTTCACAATATTATCAAACGATCTGGTGTGCAGATAATGGCGACCTGTATGTATTCTCTCCCGGATTCGGCAGAACAGCCACCTCATCATCCGACCTGAAAAAAGTAACAGGCCAACTACCTTCCGGTGTTGTACGTATCAAAGCCGGTGAAACGCAATTTGATCCGGACTATTATTACAACCTCGAAGCTCAAGGAACCGGTCATCCGATGTTCCGTTGCTGGCATATCACGGCCGATTACTTTTTGCTTCAGATGTATAGCAACGGAGTCATTGCCAGCAAGAATGCAGCCGTAGCCGAACTGGCTATATTCAAAGGTGAAGAAGGACGCCTTACTCCCGTCACGCAAGGATTGCCGGATAAAGAAAATATTGCCTCATTCGGTATCCCCTATAGTGTAAACGGTGTAGCCTATATTCCTGTAACCACAACAGACGGAAACTCTCCAGCTTTGTATAAAATAGATCCTCAAACAGCAACAGCAACCAAAGGCCTGGTCATCGTTACCAACGACAATGTAGCTGCGGTGGGAAAACTTACAGCAAAATAAAAACTGGTATTTTCAACAGTAGAAGACTTGCGGTTTTACTGCATTTATTCCTATTTCATCATGGATGTTCTAAATGAAATTGTGTAATTTTGCAGAAGACATGACAATAATACATAAAAAATGAGAAAGTTTTTTTCTAAAATACACCTATGGCTGTCTATCCCGTTTGGCATTATAATCAGCTTGATCTGTCTGACCGGTGCCATTCTTGTATTTGAAAAGGATATCACGAACTATATGCAACGTGACCTGTTCAAAATCACTCCTCCCAAGAATGTCCCAATGCTGTCACCATCAGAACTGGCAGCCAGAATAAACCAAAAATATCTGCCTCAGGCTTCAGTTGCGACCCTTTCTTATATGAAAGGGGGCAATGAAGCTTGTGCCATAACCCTCAGCGATAATCCCCGGAAAGTACTGGTCGTCGATCCATATACCGGAGAAATAAAAGGTACAGCTGAGCGACCGGTCTTTTTTGCCAAAGTAAGACACTTGCATCGTTATCTGCTCAATCCGCCGGCCATAAGAGGCGAGATGTCTGTCGGTAAATTCATTGTCGGAACGACAACCCTTATCACTGCGGTTATTCTGATTAGCGGATTTTTTATCTGGATTCCCAGACAAATGAAAAATATCAGGATGCGATTAACCATTAAAACAAATAAAGGCTGGCGTCGTTTGTGGTACGACTGCCATGTGGTTCTGGGCTTTTACAGCGGCCTGTTTTTGCTTATTATGGCACTGACCGGACTGACATGGTCCTTCAAATGGTATAGGAACGCGGCTTACGGCCTGTTTGAACATACAACATCAGCAACTCAGTCCACAAGTATTCCCGCACAGGAAAAAGCATCTTCAAAAGACAAAAATAAAAAAGCCCAAAAGCCATCGGAGCATATCTTTGATTACAGTTTGTGGAATACAGCCTTAACTGATCTGGACAAGGTTTATCCGTCATTCAAGAAGATAACCCTGACTACCAGTGAGGTTCAGATTACTCCCCAAAAGGATTCTCTCCGCCCCAAAACAGACAAAGCTATATTCAACCCCCAAAACGGGCATATCGAACAGATCATATACGCTGATGATGTAGCGTTTTCGGAATCTCTCAAAGGATGGTTCTACTCACTTCACGTTGGAACCTGGGGAGGAATATGGTCAAAGATATTATACGTTTTGGCGGCCTTAATCGGTTTCTCCCTTCCATTGAGCGGATATTACTTATGGTGGAAAAAGAAAACCAACAGGAAGTCCCATTCATTACGATAATAAAAACATTCAAATTTTCCATATACTGAATTCCGTTTATAACTCTGTCAGAGAGATTATAAACGGAATTTATCTTTAAATCAAGGAAGGTTTAAAGTCTGACTGGGTAAAGACTATTCCCTATCTCGCAAAAATTGCCTACCTTTGTACCATGAATTATTCTCTTAAAGAAAACCAGGGCATCCCGGCAAGTCTGTTGTGGACCCTGTCTGTCATTGCAGCACTTTCCGTAGCTAACCTGTATTACAACCAACCGTTGCTGAACCAAATCAGCAAAGATCTAGCCGTTTCGGAATTTACAGCCAACCTTATTCCCATGACAACCCAGTTGGGATATGCCTTGGGGCTTCTGTTCATCATCCCTTTGGGAGACCTTTATGAACGTCGCACTATCATTACTGTTAATTTTCTGTTACTGGCATTTTCCATGTGCGCAATAGCCATATCGCCTGACATCCATTATGTCCTTGCCGCTTCCGTAATCACCGGTATTTGCTCGGTTATGCCGCAAATATTCATTCCTATAGCCTCACAGTTCTCACATCCTGACCATAAGGCGCGTAACGTCGGTATTCTGGTAAGCGGTCTGCTGACAGGTATACTCGGTTCACGGGTTATCAGTGGAATTGTAGGTGAATATTGGGGATGGCGAACCATGTACTATATCGCATCCGCCCTCATGATTTGCTGCCTGTTTATTGTAAGAAAGACACTCCCTGAAATGCCCAGCAATTTCAAGGGAACCTATAAAGGCTTAATGTCCTCACTACTCACATTGTTTGCCAGCCTGCCGGCAATCCGTATCGTATCCATACGCGCTGCTCTTTGTTTCGGCAGTTTTCTGACGCTATGGGCATGCCTGGCCTTCAAATTGAGCGGGGCGCCTTTCTATGCCGGCAATAATATCATCGGCCTTCTCGGACTGTGCGGAATAGCCGGTGCACTTACGGCTTCGTTCGTGGGCAGCTACGTAAGGAAATGCGGTGTACGTAACTTGAATTATATTGGCGATGCCCTTATGATTCTGGCCTGGATCATTATGCTGGTTCTTCAGGATTATTATATCGGTTTCATCATCGGAATCATCATTATCGACATCGGTATGCAATGCGTACAGATCAGCAATCAGACCTGCGCCCTCTCACTTGCTCCACAAGCAGCCAACAGAGCCAATACCATTTTCATGACTACTTATTTCATAGGTGGCTCAATAGGCACGTTCCTTGCCGGCAGCAGCTGGCATCTGATGAATTGGAACGGGGTTGTCTTCACCGGCATAGGACTGGTCATCTGTTCTCTTTGCATAACCTTATTTTCCAAACATTAAAACCGACTGCCCACTATAAATAAATTTCATATTTTAAGAAAAAAACAAGGGCTTTTCAAAATTATTTTATTCCTTTGTACCAAAATCAGAGACTAAGGAGAAATAGCCTATATGAAATTAAAACCCCAAGACGCACCCCCCTACCACATAGGTATAGCTTTAAGCGGAGGCGGAGCAAAAGGATTTGCCCATATCGGTGCCTTAAAAGCACTGGAAGAAAAAGGCATTCGCCCCAACATCATTGCCGGAACCAGTGCGGGATCTGTAGCCGGTGCCTTTTATGCAGCCGGAATTTCTCCAGAACGCACCATGCGCCTGTTCGTAGAGCATCATCTGCATGATTTTCTGGAAATCACATTTTCAGGAAAGAGTTTTCTGAAATACGACGGATTCCGGGATTTTCTGGAAAAACATCTGCCAGTCAAACGTATAGAAGATCTGGAAATACCCCTTCATATCATTGCATCCAATTTTGATACGGGAGAATATGAGGTATTCACCGAAGGAGAACTGGTGCCACGCATATTGGCTTCATGCACCATTCCGGTTATTTTTCCTCCCATTAAGATCAATGGAACGCGATATGTAGACGGCGGACTGTTCATGAACCTTCCCGTAAGCCCCATCAGACCACTTTGTGACACAATCATCGGCATCAACGTCAATCCTTACCTTACCGATGACGGAAAAGACAATATTCTTTATGTCGCCGCCAAATCTTTTCAATATATCTTTAATGCCAACACAGCCAACGAACGCCAGCTCTGCGACATTCTGCTGGAAATGGATGATGTAGATGAATTCAATACGTTTGATCTTGGCAGTGCAAAAAAAATCTACCATATAGGATGCCGTAAAATGCGCGAACTACTAAACATATAACAGATGAACAAAGAAGAACAATACTGGCGTCTTTCACTGATTGCCATTTTATTGATAACAGGATATATACTCGGAAAACAGGCTCTTCCATTTCTCAACGGCATTCTCGGTGCGGTCACACTTTATATACTGCTCCGTAATCCGATGCGAAAACTGGCTAAACATACCGGACAGAAAACAGCTGTTTGGCTCGTCACTATTGGGGTATCATTGTTGATCTTACTGCCTCTCTCGCTAACCGTTTGGGCTTTAATAGACAAACTTCTGTCATCCAATTTACATCCTCATGCATTAATCACAGGAATAGAGCAAGGTACAGCTTGGATAAAAGATAAGACAGGATTCGACCTGCTTTCTGAAAATAGGATTTCCCTGTTTTTCTCTAAAGCCTCTTCTGTAGGCCAATCACTGATTCAAGGAGTCAGTGATGCGGCAGTCAACCTGTTTACGGCTGTATTTCTTCTGTTTTTCATGTTATCCTCTGACGAAGAAATGGAAAAATGGATAAAAAATTTCCTCCCGTTTAAAGATCAGAACAAAAAGGACGTCATAGACAAGATCCGGCAGATGGTGCGTTCCAACGCCATAGGAATCCCCCTGCTGGCTTGCATACAAGGAATCATTGCCTTTATCGGCTATCTCATATTTGGTGTGTCGGATCCGGGATTTTACGCTATTCTAACAGGTCTCGCTTCCATCATTCCCTTTATAGGAACGGCCCTGATCTGGCTTCCGCTTTCCATATATGCCGCATTGACCAGCCAATGGTTTACATGCATCGGCTTACTGGCTTACGGTTCCATTATAGTATCACAATGTGATAACTTCATCCGTTTTATCCTACAAAAGAAAATGGCAAACACTCATCCGCTTATTACCATTTTCGGCGTCATCGCCGGACTGCCTTTATTCGGATTCATGGGGCTTATATTCGGACCACTTCTGGTTTCACTGTTCATGCTCTTCATGGACATGTTCAGACAGGAATATCTGACGGATGATTAAAGCTTCAGCCGACTCATAAACATACCGCCATCCATTTCCTGAAGATCCGGATGGCGGTATGCAGCTGATTATACGATCTGAGAAAATATCCGCTAAAGTTTTACTTTTTCCTTTCGTGCCTTGGATTCATTTTGCAAACGGTCAAGAGCTGTAACCACATAAGTATATTTGACTTGTCCGTTTTCATAAGGCAACTTATAGAAAGTGTTGTTGGTTATGGCTACAATATTTTCGGCATAATCCAAATTCACTTTCTCGTGTTCGGCAAAACGATAAATCACGTACTGACGTGCCTTGTTCATCTCGTCTTTGCCGCGAGGCTCACGCCAAAACAGCATATACCCGTCCTCTGTCCATACCGTTGTCAGTTTACGAACCTTTTTGGGGCGCTTGTGGTCTATCCACGGCATTTCAGGCTGCAATGCCGGATAACGGTGATACTGGTAACGAAGCATAGAGCCATAATTACCTTTATTGTCCACAACAGCCTTGGCATACCACTGACAGCTACCGTCTACATGAGGCAATGACCGTTGCAAGGTCATTTTCCGCATCATCTGATGTTGCGCGGGATTGACAGGATCTGGCTTGGCAACCGTACGGTCCACATCCTGACCGATTATCAAAGGACGATTGGACGCAAATTCACTCCACCATCTCAACAATGTACTGTAATCAGCTGCTCTGTTTCCGATCTCCCAGTAAACCTGAGGTATATTGTAATCTATCCAACCTTCATCCACCCATTTCAGAACATCCGCATACAAATCATCATAATTCTGCAATCCGGAGGTATTGCTACCTCTCACCGGGTCACTCTTTAAATTACGGTAAATACCAAAAGGAGACACACCGAATTTAACCCACGGTTTGATTGAATGGATGCACTCATGCATCTGCTTGATGAAACTGTTCACATTTTCACGTCTCCAGTCTGCCTTATCCATTCCGTTTCCGTAACGGGCATAAGTCTGGTCATCAGGTATTCTCTGACCTGCAACCGGATAAGGATAAAAATAATCATCGATATGAATACCGTCCACATCATATCGTGAAACGATATCTGTCACAACCAGACAAATATAATCTTTGTTTTCCGGAATTCCCGGATCCATGATCAACTGGCCGTCATACTGGAAATAACGGTCGGGATGCTTCAAATAAGGATGCGTAGTAGCCAGTTCTTTCGTTCCCTTGGTCTTTGCACGATAAGGGTTAATCCAGGCATGCAATTCCATTCCTCTGGCATGGCATTGTTCAATCATCCATTGCAGAGGATCCCAATAAGGAGACGGCGCTTTTCCCTGTTGCCCTGTAAGATAACGGCTCCATGGCTCGAAACTGCTGGCATACAAAGCATCAAACTCCGGACGGACCTGAAAAAGAATCACATTGATGCCACATTTCTGCAACTCATCAAGCTGATAAGTCAAAGTAGACTGCATCTCACGGGTTCCCATTCCCATGAACTGATAATTAACACATTGAATCCATGCTCCACGGAATTCTCTTTTAGGCGCAATCTGCGCCGAAAGCTTCAGACTTGCCAAAAAGAAAAGAATCCAAAAAAACGTTTGCTTCTTCATAATTATAAAATGTTATTTGAACACAAAAATACAATAAATCAGTAATCTTATGCAAATAAAACAGATGAAAAAGTCACTTTTCCATTCTCCACATACCAAGTTTACATTCCAGCTTCAACAATGAGCTTTCCTTTTTTTAATTTATACCAAAGAATATCTGTTTCACAAACAATCTGAATGAAATATGACAGGAGTCTGGCTTCACCCGCAATTATATGACCAACCGACGCCCCCCTTGTTTTCTTCTATTTATCCCCTCCCCTGTTACATTATCAAAAGTCCTTCACCTCTTCACCTCCCTTTATTTATGCGGGTTTGGCGTACTTCACCCCTTCACCTCTCCTTCACTCTGTCCTTCACAACACATATCTGCAATCTGAAGATAATCATAATCAGAAAAAAAAGATAGGAGATCTTCAAAAAAGTAAAGCTTACTTTTTAAAAAGTAAACCTTACTTTTTTGAAAGTAAGCCATCTTTTCTAAAAAGTACCGGAACGAAAAACGGACACTTTTGTTATATTTACTTACAAATTAAGAATTATTAATAAATAAATCATTATCTACTTGATGAAGGATAAACCTTCACCTATAACAAATTGATAATAAGGAATATATAACAGTATTTGAAGAAGTGAAGATTTTTGTTAAGGTTTCATTCCGGGAGTAGGTATCCAGCTGCCGGATGCAAAACAGACTGCATCGGATTTCAGATATTTTTTCTCCCTTCAAAAAACCACCCTCAGAAAAAACATAGGGACCACAAAAAGACTAAAACCCGAAATGAAACAACAATCATCACTCTTTAAACATAAACCCAAGGAAATATCGCCAGTCACAAACTCTACAAACCCAACCATGTCTCGAACACCTACAAGAAATAGTAACCTCAACCGACCTGAAGATCTCAAGACGGACATTAAATATTTCATATCCTGCGCTTAGTCATAAAACATCAGTCTCTGACCAGATAAGACCATGAAGCAACCCTCATCTGTATCATTCCTACTTGTTTTTTTAAAACAAACATTATAACTTTGTATAAATAATCAGATTACAGAATAAATGAACGATTACATTCAAATAAAGGGAGCCAGGGTCAACAACCTAAAAAACATTTCACTTGATATTCCCCGACATAAACTTATCGTCATCACAGGACTGTCAGGATCCGGAAAATCATCCCTTGCATTCGATACGCTCTACGCAGAAGGTCAAAGGAGGTATGTGGAAAGTCTTTCAGCTTATGCCAGACAGTTCCTTGGAAGAATGAAAAAACCTGAATGTGATTTTATAAAAGGAATCCCACCGGCCATTGCCATTGAACAAAAGGTAATAAGCAGTAATCCACGTTCTACGGTAGGAACTTCAACCGAAATATATGAATATTTACGGCTTTTATATGCCCGTATAGGCCATACCATTTCACCGATAAGCGGACAAGAAGTCAAAAAACATACCACTGAGGATATCGTACAGTGCATGCTTTCTTACTCAAAGGGCACACGCTTTACGGTTCTTACCCCACTTATCCTAAGAGAGGACAAATCATTGCTGGAAATCCTTGACAGCAATTTCAAACAAGGATTTACACGTCTGGAAGTAAATGGCGAAATCATCAGAATAGAAGATGCCATGCAAGAATTAGGGGCTGACATACATGCTTTGGACGGCAAAACGATCTATCTGCTTATAGACAGAATGAGCTGCGATGATGCCAAAGACAGCATAGCCCGCCTTGTCGACTCTGCGGAAACGGCCTTTTACGAAGGTAATGGAGAATGTATGCTGCGTTTTTATCCGTCGGGCATCCTTCATCCTTTCTCCATGAAGTTCGAAGCAGACGGCATGACATTCGAAGAGCCTACCGACAATCTGTTTTCTTTCAATTCTCCACTTGGAGCCTGCCCCATGTGCGAAGGTTTCGGAAAAGTAATCGGCATTGACGAAAAACTGGTCATTCCCAATTCTTCACTCAGTGTTTATGAAGGAGCGGTTGTCTGCTGGCGAGGAGAAAAAATGGGTGAATGGAAGAATGAATTCTGCAGAATGGCCTCAGCCACGGGTTTTCCTATTTTTGAGCCCTATTTCCAATTAACAAAAGCTCAAAAGGATTTATTGTGGCATGGACGTCCTGATGCCGCAAACCCCAGGGATGAAATCTGCATAGACTCATTCTTCAAAATGTTGGAAGAGAACCAATATAAGATACAATACAGAGTCATGCTGGCCAGATATCGCGGTAAGACGACATGTCCCAAATGCCAGGGTACCCGTCTGAGACCTGAAGCCAACTATGTCAAAATAGGCGGAAGAGCCATTTCCGACCTGGTGGAAATGCCGGTATATGAATTGAAAAAGTTCTTCGATCAACTGCCCCTGACCGAACATGAAGCTCAAATTGGCAAACGTCTGCTCACAGAAATAAAGAACCGCCTGACTTTCCTCATTGATGTAGGTTTGGGATATCTTACGCTTAACCGCCAAAGCAATACGCTTTCAGGTGGTGAAAGTCAACGTATCAATCTTGCTACATCCTTAGGAAGCAGCCTGGTAGGTTCACTATATATTTTGGATGAACCCAGCATAGGACTGCACAGCCGTGACACGGGACGCCTGATACACGTCCTGCGCCAACTGCAACAATTAGGTAACACGGTCATTGTAGTTGAACACGACGAGGATATCATCCGGGCTGCTGATTACATTATTGATATAGGTCCTCAGGCCGGACGTTTGGGTGGTGAAGTCGTATTTCAGGGAGATTTGCCGAAAATGCTTGCCGAAAAGCCACAGACCACTAAAAGCTACACGGTGAAATATCTGACAGGGCAAGAAAATATCCCCTTACCTGCGCATCGCCGTATTTGGAACAATTACATTGAAGTGAAAGGCGCACGCGCCAACAACCTTCATGGCATAGACGTAAAATTCCCGTTGAATGCCATGACCGTAGTGACAGGAGTAAGCGGCTCAGGTAAATCAACACTGGTACGCGATATATTTTATCGCGCCATGAAACGTCAGTTTGATGAAGTGACCGACCGTCCGGGAGAATTTCTCTGTCTGGAAGGAGATATCAACATGGTCAAGAATATAGAATTCATTGACCAGAATCCGATAGGTAAATCATCAAGAAGCAATCCCGTCACCTACGTGAAAGCTTATGATGAAATCCGAAAATTATTTGCGGCACAACCATTGGCGCAACAAATGGGATTCACCGCCGGATTCTTTTCATTCAATACGGAGGGAGGCCGATGTGAAGAATGTAAAGGTGAAGGTACCGTAACAGTTGAAATGCAATTCATGGCCGATCTTGTTCTGGAATGCGAGTCATGCCATGGCAAACGCTTCAAAAACGACATTCTGGAAGTTCGTTTTGAGGGACAAAACATATATGATGTCCTTAATATGACTGTCAATCAGGCACTAGAGTTCTTCAGCGAGCATAAACAAACTAAAATTGCCAAAAAGCTCCAATCGTTGCAGGACGTAGGACTTGGTTACATCAAACTCGGACAGTCTTCCAGTACGCTGTCAGGAGGAGAAAACCAACGTGTCAAACTGGCTTATTATTTAGGACAGGAAAAGGTTGATCCCACCATCTTCATTTTTGACGAACCAACCACCGGATTGCATTTCCATGATATCAAACGACTGCTTTCCGCATTCAATGCCTTAATCGAAAGAGGACATACTCTCATCATTATTGAACATAATATGGATGTGATCAAATGCGCAGACCATATTATTGACCTTGGTCCTGAAGGTGGAGATAAAGGAGGAAGACTGGTAGTATGCGGAACACCGGAAGAAGTAGCACAGTGCGAAAAAAGCTTCACCGGACAATATTTAAAAGAAAAGCTGGAATAGAATTTCCATAAAAACCGTTATAACAGACGATATAGAACAGAATTATGATCTATATCGTCTGTTGATATATCGTTTGCTGTTTATCTTGTTCCTTAATAACTTCATGGCATAGTTTGGCATGAATAAAAATGTAAAATAACAATAGGACTTCATTACCGAGAATCCCAATATTTTCTGGTATACTTTTACATTATACTGCACCAATGACAATTTGTTCTTTGAAATGGAGTGCGGTCTCAAACGATAAAACGCCAAAGGTTTCTGAATGCCATACGCAACCTTACATTTTTGCAAAATCATGAGAAACAGTCCCCAATCCTGTCTCTTACGCAATGTTGGCATATAAAATTTTCCAAACCTTTGAGTATCGTATACAGCTGTCAGGCATCCCACCTTATTATCATGCATCAACATACGTAAGGTCAGACGTACAGGCGCTATCACAATCCCCTTTTCCACTCCTTCCTGATCGCACAATATATAAGAGGAAAAAGACATGCAGCAATTTTTTTTTTGCATGTATTCTATCTGACGTTCCAATTTGGTAGGAAGCCAGCGATCATCACTGTCACAAAAAGCAATATATCTCCCCTTAGCCCTAGAAATAGAATTATTCCTAGCAGCCCCAGCTCCCATATTCTGTGTCAAACGAAAAACCTGCACTCTATGATCATTCTGACTATAGAAATCCAATATCTCCAATGTTTTCTCATCAGTAGAACAATCATCCGTAATTAACAGTTCCAGATTAGTATAGGTCTGATTCAATACGCTCTCAATGCTTTGCGCCAAAAAACGGCTTTCATTAAAAGTCGGCATGATAACAGAAACCAAATCTTCTTTCATATTTTCATATTTTGATGTAAAGGTAACAAAAATATCATAAACACAAAGTATCAATAAACGAATAATACAGGTTTATCAAAAATTGCAATCGACTATCTGTTATTGAATTTACTTAATGATGCCCAATGAATTTTAATCATATAGTATAATTTCATAAGAAAAAAAGTTAAGACATTCATTTTAACAAGATTTCTGCTTACCTTATGTTGTACTAAGGTCTTACGGAATAGTTTGCGGACAGAAAGTATTTGTCTGAATATACTGGGCACTTCATTGGCACCTATTGTATTATGACAGTGTTGCCTGTATAGAATTGTGGATGAATCAACTTTTTCAATAATTCCACCATGCCATAATACTGCTGCCGCAATCCAGGAATCATGCATACGTGCTTCTGCCGGAAAAGGCATGGCCACCTGCTTGGCTTTTTGATTTATCATCATTGTACAGCCAGTCACATTATTATATACCAAATGGAAATACTTATCGTTAAATTGCTCATCCGTGAAATGACAACTACGCCAATAAGATTCTGACAATACCTTCAGGTTTGAATCTACAACCTTTAAATCAGTATGAATGACTACCGGCAGATTATCATTGGCTACAGCCTGCATTCTATCCAGAGTCAAAGCAACCTTATCAGGACACCACACATCATCATGATCGCAAAACATGTAATGATCAGCGTCAACATGTTCCAATAACCAAAAGAAACCATTCATGGCCCCTCTCTTTGTATCATCATTCAATAGCACAATCCGTGGATCAGACTTCATATATTCTTGAATAATCTCCAATGTATTATCAGACGACTTATCATCTCGTATATATAAAGTCCATTCACCATAACTCTGCCGTATAACAGAGTCCATAAGTTCTCTCAAATACAAAGAACTGTTATATGTTGTCAATAAGATTGCTAACCTAACCATTAATTACATTTTACTATAAAACGTATGAATTATATATTCTATCGCTTCCTTGTTGTACCGGTAATACATTCGTCTTGCCAGACATCCTGTTGATATATGCTCTATATCACGAATTTCTATAGTCGGTTCATATATCACTTTCAAGCCATGCTGCCTGCATTTTTCTGCCAAATAGATCTCTTCTCCAAAAAGGAAAACAGGATAATCCGGCAAACCACACCTGCTTATATAGGAACGCGTCAATATAATAAAAGAACCATGACCTGCATAAATTTTCCGACCATCATATACCGTTTCCTTTCGTTGGACTTTTTTCCGTTTATAAAAAGTCCGTGTATATAATTTATGCAACACGGGAAAAGTATACATTAATCTTAATATTTTTAATCTGTCTAGTGAATATCGCTTTATAATTTTTGGATTTTTATCTCTCTCCTCTATTTCAGAATAAATTTTAGGTGCCAACCATCCTACACTTTCATCCGACTTAACAGACAATAATTTTTCAAATGCATCAACCGACACAATCAGATCTACATTACTAATAACTACAAAGTCATAAGGTGTAACATCTGTCTGTTTCAACATCTTTTGTATAGCTCCGAAATATCCCCAATTATGCATTAACTGAAAGACTTTCAGATGACAAGCCGAACAGGAATCAGAAACAGGCTGAATCTGACTATCTGTATTGTCCGCTACATAAACATCAACCGTAAGGGATGAACTGACACGCAAAGCTGCTTCCTCAACCGATTGAAGAAACCGATACAGTTCATTATAAGAATGATAAGTAACACAATATATTGCTAATCTCTTCATATTATCAATCCAACTAAAACTAAACGCCTTTCAAAGACATCACACAAATACTACGCTTACCTGTAAACACAGAATCAAAACAGACAAAAGTGCCGGAAGGTGAAACTCTTGGATGCAAGTCACAAGCAATATGCTTATGAAAATCCTTTGTCTGAAATTTTTTAGGAGAATATAAATAAGCTATCTTTCTATATGTTTCCTTCGATTCGTCAATCATATATAATGAAGCCATACGGTATTTATCAGGATAAGTATCAGTCACAAAACTGTTATTTCCCACCATACTCTGATGACCGTCTGAATTTAACTTATTCAATAATATAGGACGATAAGTTCCGGAAACAATATCAAACAACACATGAGCATCTCCCTCCTTCACACTACAATATGCCACTATTTGGTCTTTATCGTTCCATACATAATGGGAAACCATTCCTGTCGTCGGCAAAACGTAATCCTTCTTCAATTTACGGTCGTAAACAACCAGTTCCGTATGGCGCTTTCTACTGTCATGTCCAATCCACCTGTGAAGGAACGATATGTAACGGCCCGTTTTTGAAAATTCAGAATGAGTCACATAATGCCTGTATTGCATATTGCCTGTCTGTCCTACTCTAGAAGCCAGATCCTTCAAGGTATATAATAATTCCCGATGTCCATCTTCCAGACTAACCAAAAAAAGTCCGGTTTCAGCCGGAGCCGGATCATTCAAGTACGCCTCATCATGACAATATTCATAACCATAACCCGGCATCAATTCATTAAGACGTTCATAACTGAAAGATGTAGCCCATTTTCCATCTTCAGAAACCGTATCTATGGCATAAGGAATCTCACGTACTGTTTCTCCTGTCATGGAAACAATATTAGAAACCAAATTACCGTTTTCCAACGTATTAAATATGATATGATTCTGGTCTACATATTGCAAACGACAACCCTTATGATAGTTCCAGGCATAAGATTTTCCTAATAGATGGTAGGTTTGTAACTTTCCATCTTCAGACAAATCAAAATATCCCACTTCCAACGGTTCGTTCTGTTCTGGCATTCTGAGTGGAATCAGAGTATGATTAGCCAATAATTTGCTGCCGTCTGCAGAAAACGGCGTTTTATCATGAAAACCATAGAAATAATCTTCCTGATAAGATATCTCCGACTCTGAATAATTCTTCGGAGTCGGCATCATGTCATAAAAAGACTGATAAATATTTCTCAAGGCAAACTTCACCATCGGTGAAGATTTTACGCAATCATATATGAATTTCTCAATACGGTTCATTCCTGCTATCTGTTTTTATGATTGATCATTGAAATTAAGTTTGATACGATTCCCAACTTTAACAGTTTTTCTTCCAATATATAAGCATAAACAAGATAAAAGCATGCTCCCATAAGAAGTCGCCACCACAAATTATCTATGACATATATAATAACAAGACCTAGAATAAGATAAGGTAAAGAAAAGAATAGATTCTTTAAAAACAACTTGACTGGAAACGTCACAGAAAGATAACGATACACCCAAAATGCTGAAACCAACAAAACCGAACATTCAGCCATGACCCAAGCTATAGCAGAACCGACACTAGCCAACTGACCAACAATCAGCAAATTGATAATGACACACACTGAAGCTCCCGTCACAGCACAAGACAGCACGGCTTTGTCCTTACGTAAAGGAATCAATAACTGCATTATAAAAATCTGTTCTGTACCTATTATCAGTACCAGAAACATCACTATACGCATTGGCAAAACAGCTCCCTCGAAAGCTTTTCCTGCTATCAGATAAATCACATCAGAAGAAAAAATCTCCATGTAGTAGATAACAGGCAAGGCAAAAAGAAACAAAAGCTGAAATGTCTTTAAAGTCATTCTGCGAATTTCATTCTGATCATTATTTTTCACCAAGGTACTCATATGTGGAATCATCACTCCCGTCAGTGTTGAAAATAAAGCAATGAGCACAAAATATAATCTTGTTGCCGTAGTATAATATCCTGCTTCCTGATCACCACATACAAACCCCAAATAAGTCACATTCAATTGGGTATAGACAGCAGACAGCATAGCAAACAGCCCCAAAAGCACAAAAGGTCTCACATAGCGAGCCGGTCGTGCCTGCTTCAGGGAAAAACGAACATAACGTTTTCTGTAGTTCCAATTACAGATGGCATTCCCCACTGTCAGACTCACCCAAAAGAAATAATAAAGCAAATCATCCGAACTGGTTCTGACAAAACAAAAAACCAGCAGTATAAACAACATTCGCATGATCACTGAGCGAATCGTTATATACCTGAAATTTTCCATTCCTTTAAAGAACCATTCTATCCAAAACAAATTGAAGACCAGTTTTATCAGACCTATTAAAAACAGTTCTTTACGGTCTACAAATTGCGGAACAGTAAACAGCATTAGCACCAATATGGCTAATACGATTAAGGTAGAAATAAGATTAAGTGAAAAAAGATCCACAAACGTCTGCCTCAACGTATCCGGGTCGTCTTTTGTCTTGGCGATCTCACGTATCCCCAACGTAGACAATCCCATCATTGAAAAAAGAATAGAATAGTTAATCACGCTTTCCACTACATCTATCCCTCCAATACCCTTGGGCCCCAATACACGCGATATATATGGAAAAACGACCAAAGGCACCAGATAAGTGCTAAAGGTCAGTATCGTGCTATAAACCAAATTCTTCTTTAATCCCATAAGTTCATAATATACATTAATTGCCGAAAATAGAAGTTTTGGCTCTTTCGTTTAACAAAAGTTGCTCACGCGTCTTATCTGACTGCGGATCAAATATGGTATGATATGGCAAATATCTGTTATAGACGTGTGCTCCTTTCAAATCCTCTGACTTATTTTTCAAATAAAAATAGGTTAGATTAAACATATAAATACATAATGCAGAAGACACCAAAATCGTTGCGAGATGATGTGAACGTATTTCCCAATAATTTAAATAAAACGTGTTCACTATATAAACGATTCCAAACGGAAGGAGATAATTCGAGAATCGGGGAAAGGCCGGAATAAACATACCAAAGGTCTGTATGGCAACAACAACCATCATAAAGGCTCCCATTAGATTGTCATTCTCAAAATGATACCAGTTACGTACAAACATCAATATCACAAAAGGCACACATATAAGGAACTGTACCATAGCTCCAATCATATTTGGAGCCTCCAGATCCATATATGCCTTGATAGATGCAGCCAACTGTCCCTCAAACGCCAAAGACAACACGATGGTAATAATGTCGACCACCTTGAGCAAGACCACAATCGCCACTATGACAAAAAGTGAAAACCAAAAAGAATCTTTCTTAAACAAAAGCATCAAGGGTAATAAAAACATCAATGCCGCTGACATGTGAATAGACAGAGCCAGAAAACAAAACAGATAATATCTTATAAACTTTTTTTCTTGCAAGTAAGGAAAAGCCAATAACATAATCGACACACAGAGGACTTCACGTAAGACCTCCATATTAAAATAGAAATAATAACCTATGTAATAGATTAATATTGCAGAAAAATAAAAGTCAGTATAGCGCTTAAAAAATTTAAAAAATACGGTATTTACTATAATTGCATGAACAAGCTGAAACAAGGCAAAACTATCACCAAAAGTCTTAAACACGGAATTATAAACATACCACATCGGATTATATACCGCCGATTCGTAGTCAAATGTCGTCAATTCGCCAATTGTCGGATAATCCTCAAACAAATCCATATAGATCAATGTATCGCCACCTACCCTATAACGAAATGCAGCGATAGCAACAAGTATGATATACTCTAAAACAAGCCAAAGTTTCCTATTCCCTTCAATCTTCATCAGATCAAAGCGAAATACGGGAATGACTAGTATCAGAAGTGCTATAAAATAGATCATACTATTACAAACTAAACGGAACGTATTTTATTTTTCCACTCCGTTAACTTTGTTCTGACCAAAATCCAACATGACGTACCAAGAAAAGCCAAAAAGGTCCATAAAACAACAACAACCATCTTAGACATGCTTGATGCCAAAAGTGGCACACTGGATGGCTGTACGACTGTAAAAGAAGGTGTACGTTCCAGCACCTTTGCTTTGGCTACGTTATATTGCTGAACCATCTGTGAATATGTCGTATATGCAAGTGACATTTCATTCTCCAAATCATCCATAACAGTTTTGTAAGAAGCCAACACTACCCCTTGATGAGAATCTGCATAAGAAGCATAAGCACGCTGGCTTTTTTTATAATCTTCCTTAGCTTCATTCATCAGGTTCTCATAATACATCATGTCATGACGTGCCTTTCGCGTACGATATTCCGTTATACTTTCTTGCAAACGTACTCTTACGGAATCAGCCAAAGTAGCAGAAACCAATGGATCCTGAGTTGAAACGGAAATAGTAATAACCTGATCTTTTTTATTCACAGTTGCAGAAACAACCTGCTTTCTGACCAGTTCTACAATCTTATCCTGATCTTTTGAAAGATAAAACGGATCTATAACATCAGAGGCTTTCTTAAATTTATCACCACCTCCCAACATATCTACCACTGCAATCACACTACGCCTAAAGAATATACCGGGATACTGCCACCACGAAAAGCGTCTGTGGGTTTTAAGATAATCATATAAATTCGTAGAAACATCTCCGTCTATGGTCTTCACCGGTATACTGAATAATCCAACTATAAACGTGTTGGATTCTATCATCTGCGGATATAATTCCGGATATAGGGCATCCGTTGAATTTGCTCCAATGTTAACACCCGCCAAAGAAGCCAGACTGCTAAGATTTCCTCCAATTGCTCCATCCGCTAATTCTGGTGCCAAAACGATTTCAGCTGTATACGTTTTCACCATTCCTAAAGCGACCAAAACACCAAATGCCATACCGATCAAACTGTTCCGAATAAGCATTTTCTTTGATTTTAGCAATTTGGCCATAATCACGAAAAGCTCATCCGGCTGCATAATCGGTTTATCCTTGTTTTCTTCCATTTTGTCGTTACTATTTAAACAGATTTGTAAGTGTTGCTATCATTGTTGCAATAGAAGCCATTGAAGTTCCTATTGACAACACTTCTGGTGTCGTCATTCTGGCCTTATTTTCCTTGGTCGGTACAACAATCTCACAACCTGGCTCTATATCCTTACTTGAAGAATGATTAAGTTGCTTGACTGAACCATTCATATAAATAGCATACACTCTTGACTTTCTTGCACGGTTTCCGTATCCTCCGGCATGTTTGATATAATACTTGAGGGATTTGCCTTTTTTATAGTTCACAGAAATCGGATACATGACCTCACCACTGATCTTAACTGTGCTGGAATATTTAGGAATGGACAACATATCACCTTCACGCAGCACAATATCTTCCGTACCTCCGGGTTCTCTCATGGCCTCTTCCAAATTAACGGCCACATGGTAAGTTTCACCCAAATCCAACTTAAGATTCATCAAAGAATCTGCATGTGCCATATCAATGGTCTTGTCTGAAGAACGCATACTCTCTTCATACATCTGGATCTGAGAAGAACGCAACGTAATTTCTCGCTGGTTCAATTCTTCTTCAGTCATTTTACGAACCAGACGTGCACCCTTTGCATAAGCATAAGAAGAAAGTCCTCCTGCAGCCTTTACCAGATCGCTCAACCGGAATGTTTCATTAGACATGGCATATTCACCTTCAAAGTTAACCGCCCCTTCTATTGATACGTTCTTCTGTTCTGAATAAACAGGACTTCTTCTGACATTGACTTCATCAAAAGGCATCAATACGAAGCCTGGAGTTCCATCCACAACAAATCCATCCTTCAGTCCGAATGTATAGGTTTGAGCAATATCGTCCTGATGTGTCACGGCATTAGGATCCTTAATTCTTCGATATACATTAACCTTTACCATTGAGGCCGCATCTGTCAATCCTCCAGCCTGTATAACCAGATCTTCCAATGTCGTATTTTCTGCATATCTATATATACCGGGGAAATTCACTTCACCGGAAATCTTCAACGTCAGATCAGGCTGCATATCTCTTTTACTAGGAATATACAGCACATCGTTCTTTCTTAATGGAATATCAGGTACTGATCCACTCAACAAACCTGAAACATCTACGGAAAGGACTTCTAATGACAAATCTTCTTTCTCCCGATGCATGACTGCACGTGACGTAAAAGCATCCTCAGTAATTCCACCAGAAATGTTAATCAACTCACGAACTGTCTTCACGTTTCCATCCATCTGATACATTCCGGGATGAAATACAGCTCCCTTTATTTCTACCATATTGGAAAAACGGGGAATCACTGAATCCACAAATAAAGAATCTCCATCATGTAACAAGAAACCATTACGGTCAAACTCACTGATATTATGAATTGAATATTCACGACCGCTTTTTCGAATCAAACGCACATTTTCGCGATAAGCATCCCCAGTAAATCCACCGGCATAATTCAATATTGTAGCCACACTTTCGTCCTTTTTCATTTCATAGAACATCGGACGTTTTACCTTTCCCCGTATATTTACAAGACAGTCATAGGTACCCACGACAATAATATCATTATCAGCCAAACGGATGTTACCTGACAACTTTCCATTTAGAATATAATCGTAAACGTCAACTTCGGTAATTTCCTTTCCGTTTCGATAAACTTTAATACTTCTCAAGGTACCGATATCACTGATTCCACCTGCAGCATACAATGCATTGAATACCGTTGAAAGAGCATTCAGGGTATAGGTTCCGGGAACAGCCACCTCACCCATAACCTGAACCTGAATGGAACGCATATCACCAACCGTCAGATTGATTTCGGAAGCCGCAAAGAACTTTCCGAGTTTTTGTTTGACATAAGCATTAGCTTCACTGACTGTCATACCGGCTAAATTCAACGGACCGATTCCATCTACCGTGATAGTCCCATCAGGCGAAAGAGTATCACTGATTGTTTGCTGAGTAGCACCCCAAACATCAATAATTATCACATCACCTGCCCCAAGTCTGTAATTACTGGGAGTAGGAATATTCATGCTGGTTTCGAAAGAAATCATTTCATTATTAAAAATATTCCTTCCAAACACCTCGTTGTCTGTCTTCTTAAAATAATTCTGATAGTAAATCAAAGAATCTATATCCAAAAAACCAATTTCATCATTCAATTGGTTCGCTTGCATCTTCTTCGTCGGTTTTTCATTCAATTCAGCCTGCGATTGGATCATGTATCCTTTATCCTGACGCATTTTATCCAATGCCTTTTCTTTATTAGTGCGCATTCTGTTCACGCTGGGCTTCATCGTCGTACTCCCTGTCAGATCTACTGCTCCAGGTTGAGTTTGCTGTGCTTCATACTTTTTTTTAATACGACGTATCTGATCTACAGTAACACCTTTCTGCAGTAACTTTGAAACAATACTTTGCTGACTTTCACCTTTTTCCTGCTGTGTCATTATAAACTGAACGACCTGATCATCAGTCATAGACTGACCGAGCACACATTGAACAGTAAAAAACAGACAAAAAACTATCAGTAACTTTTTAAGATTCATATTTTAAAATTTCTTACCACTAAAAACTGAGAAAAATGTTTTAAATATTATTTTCATATCCATAGCCAATGAACGATGGCGCAAATAATGCAAATCCATGTCCAATCTCATCAACATCTTATCCATCGTATCTGTATAGCCATTATATAAAGTAGCATAAGATGTAACCCCAGGACGGCTACAATATAGTAAAACATAATCAGGATTATGCGCAACAATCTGATCTATAAAATATTGTCTTTCAGGCCTATAACCAACAAAAGACATATCACCTTTCAATACATTCCACAACTGAGGCAACTCATCAAGATGATGCTCACGCAAGAAGCGTCCGACTTTTGTCAGACGTTCATCTTTTTTTTCAGCCAATTTAGGAATTCCTCCTTTTTCAGCCTCAACTGTCATTGTTCTGAACTTATATATATAAAAGGGCTTGCCTCCTAATCCTATTCTTTCTTGTCTGAACAAGACTGGCCCCTCACCTTCTATCTTCTGCATAATATAAATGACAACAAACAAAGGAGAAAGCAAAACCAATCCTATTGCAGATCCCAGTATGTCACCAATACGTTTCAATCCTCTTTGAAAACTATTCATTCCGTCTATATCTTCATTTTCGGTAGTAGAAGCTCTCATTATCAACATTTAAATTCTCTTATTTTTAAATACATTTATTAAACGCGTTCTTTTTGGAAATATGTATAACAATAATACTTTTCCTTAATTTTTTAAAAGTATCCACGCACAACTATTTCTTCATAGGGTCTTATAATCAAAAAACGTTCTTCATATTTTTGCGGGTACAAAGATAGCGAAAAGTTAATGAATACACTTTATATTTAACGTTTCAAACATTAAAAAATGCAAATATAAAATGTAGCTTATCTAAAAGAAAGACCTTCTCATTGCTCCCAAACTTCCATTATTTTAATATTTCTAAGATAAACAGTACAAGAAAATTAATGGCCTTTTTCAAAGTTCAATAAGCCTGCCAACATAACAGGAACTGCAAATTTCCTACTTAATCAGTTTAATGAAAGTCCTTAAAATCTATCAACATCATATATCTAAAGAAAATTACAAATGAATTTCAATACATTACAGACATTAAAAATTCACCAACATCTTATTAATTCTTATATTGATTTATTTATTATTCATTTATGCCCGACTAATCAAAATTAAAAACTAACTTTGCACTAAAAATAGAATAGCTTATATATATGAAATCATTTTTTAATTTTAAAAATCAAACTATTTGATAAAAAGAACCATAAACTGACAATATAATATTAAATAAAAGATATTTTTAGATCTATAGTCATGTTATTACAACCCAATATACCTTGCATAACTCTTATTAGTATAATATATTCAAGTTTATTTTATAGTTAATTTTTAATATACCACTGTGAAAGAAGCATTTATCCGTTTGCATTTATCCATTCTGTTAGCAGGATGCACTGGTTTATTCGGAAAACTGATTACCCTTAACGAAACGACTATGGTATGGTATCGTATGCTATTTACATCCATACTTTTACTTTTAATTACCTTTCGTGGCAGGTTTCCTGCTATAAATAAAAAATCATTTCTCAGTATTGCAGGTACCGGAACTCTGTTAGGCCTGCACTGGATGCTCTTTTATGGAAGTATCAAGGCTTCAAATGTATCAATAGGTGTTCTTTGCTATTCGCTGGTCGGTTTCTTTACAGCCATTATCGAACCGATTTTCTATCACCGGAAAATCTCTTTTCGGGAAATCCTCTTCAGCCTTATTACCGTAGCAGGTATATTACTGATATTCTCTTTCGACAGTCGTTACAGATGGGGTATATTCATTGGTACACTATCCTCTCTAGTTGCTGCTATTTTTATGGTTTGCAACAAAAAAGTTAGTAGCAACCAACGCGCCAGCGTTGTCCTTTATTATGAAATGATCGGTGGTCTTCTGCCAATCAGTATCATTATCCCTGTTTATCTGATGTTCTTCCCGAGCAACACTCCTGTAATGGTATGGCCAGAAGGAATGAACCTGTTCTGGATATGCTGCCATTCGTTATTCTGCACAGTATTCATGTACCTTCTTTTGCTTCAGGCTTTGAAAAAATTATCAGCATTTACTGTTAACCTCAGTTATAATCTCGAACCTGTTTACAGTATCATCTTTGCCATGATCTTTTTCGGAGAAGCCAAGGAATTAAATTTTTCATTTTATAGCGGACTTGGCCTGATCATTTTATCAGTCATACTCCAGTCCGGCTTCACTTACATTCAAGGTAAACAAGAAAAACGGAGACAAAGCAAATAAAATTAAAAATTCACGTAAAAAGCAGGTTTACTATAATAAAAATATGACCGAATAATCGTATATTTGCATAATGACGACTAATTATAAAATATGAAAGAATTAGCTTTAAAGTACGGATGTAATCCTAATCAGAAGCCCTCACGCATATTTATGACAGAGGGAGAATTACCAATCGAAGTGTTAAACGGCCGCCCAGGCTATATCAACTTCCTTGATGCGCTGAACAGCTGGCAATTGGTCAAAGAACTGAAAGAAGCTACCGGCCTGCCTTCTGCTGCATCATTCAAACATGTCTCACCGGCAGGTGCGGCTGTAGGCCTTCCTCTGAGTGACACATTAAAAAAGATCTATTTTGTAGATGATGTCAAATTACCTCTTAGTCCGATTGCCTGCGCTTATGCCCGTGCACGTGGAGCAGACAGAATGTCCAGCTACGGTGATTTCATCGCTTTGAGTGACACTTGTGACGAAGTAACTGCCAACTTAATCAAACGTGAAGTCAGCGACGGAGTCATTGCTCCAGATTATACAGAAGAAGCTTTGCAGATTCTGCGCGAAAAGCGTAAAGGCACATATAACGTGATCAAAATAGATCCCAATTATATCCCAAACCCCATTGAACAGAAACAGGTATTCGGAATTACTTTTGAACAAGGACGTAATGAAATCAAATTAAATGATCCGTCTTTGTTTGACAATATACCAACGGTAAACAAAAACTTCCCGGAAGAAGCCAAACGTGATCTGATGATTGCACTCATCACCTTAAAATACACACAAAGTAATTCCGTTTGTTATGTTAAGGACGGTCAAGCTATCGGCATCGGTGCCGGTCAGCAAAGCCGTATCCACTGTACCCGTCTGGCCGGTAATAAAGCAGACATCTGGTGGTTACGTCAACATCCCAAAGTCATGAACCTGCCATTTATCGAAAAAATACGCCGTGCAGACCGTGACAATACCATAGACATCTATATCAGTGATGATTATATGGATGTTTTGGCAGAGGGTGAATGGCAAAAGTTCTTCACTGAAAAACCGGAACCTCTCAGCAGAGAAGAAAAGAAGGCATGGATTGCCCAGAATACACAAGTTTCTTTGGGTTCTGACGCATTCTTCCCATTTGGTGATAATATTGAACGCGCTCATAAAAGTGGTGTACAATACGTAGCACAAGCCGGAGGTAGCGTAAGAGACGATCATGTTATCGAAACATGCGACAAATACGGTATTGCCATGGCATTTACCGGCATCCGCCTGTTCCATCATTAAAAAACATCCTCACAATGGGAAATTACGGAGGAGACGATATTGATCAGGTTATTACAGGAGGCATAGTATTTCATGGCGCCAGCAAGAAATCCCCTTCTTCACAAACTCAAAAAGTGAAAACAAAAGCTAAAAAGAAGGGTTATATTACAGGTGCCCATGGTTCTGGAGCAGCTAAAATGAAAGCTGAAATCAGACGTAAACGAGCCAACCGACATAAGAACGGATAATAACGAAAAAAGAACTAATCCAGGCTGCAGATATTAAAAACTGCAGCCTTTTTTTATAATCAAAATAGGATTTTATAAGAAAATTGCTTTAATTTGCCAGCAGTAATACCAAAAAGATCCTACTATGATTCATCTTCTCTCTGTCACGGAACTGAGTTTACCTATAGCTGATCCTATTTTAAAGTTCTTGATCATATTAATCATAATGCTGGTAACTCCACTTTTACTTAATAAAATAAAAGTACCTCATTTACTTGGACTAATTATAGCAGGAGCCATTATAGGACCACACGGATTCAATCTGATATTGCGGGACAGCAGTATTATTTTATCCGGTACTGCGGGATTACTGTATATCATGTTCCTGGCAGGCCTTGAAATCGACATGAACGATTTCAGGCGTAACAGTCTGAAAAGTCTGGGATTCGGCTTATACACATTCATTATTCCCATGATACTCGGTACGCTGGCCGGATTATATATACTCCGATTCAGCCTGATCACATCCATTCTATTGGCCAGCATGTTTGCTTCGCATACTCTGATTGCCTATCCTATAGCCAGCAAATTAGGCATCACCAAGGATCCTGCTGTCGGAATTACGGTAGGCGGAACAATGGTTACGGATATGCTAGCTTTGCTTGTGCTGACAATCATTGTCGGCATGACCACAGGAGAAGCCAACAATACCTTCTGGATAAGACTCACTCTATCCATAGTCATATTCACACTATTTGTTCTCTTTGTATTTCCTCTGATAAGCAGATGGTTCTTCAAACAGTTCAATGACTCCATCGCTCAGTATATTTTTGTGCTTTCCATGGTTTTCCTTGGTGCATTCCTAGCGGAAGAAGCACAGATGGAAGGAATTATAGGTGCTTTCCTGGCTGGTCTGGCACTCAACAGACTTATTCCACGCAGTTCGCCTTTAATGAACCGGATTGAATTCGTTGGCAATGCCATATTTATCCCATTCTTCCTTATCAGTGTAGGCATGCTCATAGACTACCATGCATTCTTTGAAAATATAGAAACGTTATTTGTTGGTACTGTCATGATCATCGTTGCTACATCTGCCAAATACCTTGCTGCTTGGGCTACCCAGAAAACACTGAGAATGAACAAAGACCAACGTCATTTAATCTTCGGTCTGAGTAATGCGCAAGCCGCAGCTACATTGGCTGCAGTTCTCGTAGGATACAATATCATATTGGGTACAGACGCTCAAGGAAACCCTGTTCGACTGCTTAATGAGAGTGTCCTTAACGGAACCATCCTGATGATACTGGTCACCTGCACTATTGCCACTTTCACGACTCAGAAAGCAGCCGGTCATATCGCTCTCAATGGACAAGGAAATGAACCTGACAATCTTAAAACGACTAACAGGCATGAACATATTCTTATACCTGTGAGCAATGAACATACTGTAGAAGAACTTATAAACCTCAGTCTGGCCATCAAATCCCCTAAAAACAAAGATGGTCTTTATGCCTTAAAAGTCATCAACAGTCATGAATCAGACGAGAGTGCGCTTAAAGCCTCACGACAGATTTTGGACAAAGCTGTACACACAGCTGTTGCAGCAGACATCCATATACAAGATATGATTCGTTATGACATGAACACTTCAAATGCCATTACCAGCGTCATTTGCGAAAATGGCATTACCGATCTTGTACTCGGCCTTCACAGACATCATGCCATTCCTGCCGATTTTCTGGGACGCATCACAGACGGAATTCTTTGTGCCAACGGTGTCAATGCATTTATATATAAACCCAAACAACCAATATCCACCATTAAACGTCACCTTATTGTCATCCCTGAACATGGTGAACTCGAAGCTGGTTTTGCAACCGTTATGCAGAAAATCAAAAACATGATAGGCAATACTGGAGCTGAAACACTATTTTTCTGCTCTGAAAAGGCAGAAGAAGCCATAAAAAAAATAATCGGAAAAGACAGCGGCAAAATGACATTCAAAGTTTTCGACAATTGGGAAGACTTTCTGATTATATTCAGAGATACCAGAATCAATGATTGCATGTGGGTATTACTCAGCCGGAAAGACGGTATCTCATACCATCAAATCATGCCCAAAATCCCACGTTATCTAAACAAATATTTCCAACAAAACAATTTCATTCTCATATACCCCAAACAAGCCAACATGGAAGAGAACAACCCATTTCTTGTATAAGAGAATCCCTATTCCACATCAATAAGGACCTGCTTACCGGACTTCTTAAAAGTCACCTTACCAGAACGCAGACAGCCGGCAGCGTGATCAAACAAGATACCGCTATCAAAAGCCATTCCATTCACCCTGACTTCAAAATGACAATGTTCTGTAGATGCACGACCTGTACGTCCGACCAAAGCAATTACATCTCCGGCCTTAACCTTATCGCCAACCTTAACCAGATTCTTGGCATTGTGGGAATAACAGGTCTCCAATCCGTTCGCATGACGTATGACAATCATCTTTCCGTACGCAGAATATCTCCCGGAGAACCGGACTACTCCACTGAAAGCAGCTCTGATTTTGTCTTTTGGAAAAGTTTTAAGATCTGTACCGGAATGCGATCTGCGACTGCGTCCATAAGGACTTATCACTTTAGCTCCAATCAACGGATAACTCCAATCGGAAAGTCGAGACAAATCCAATGTAAACGAAGAGGATGATTCAAAAAGTCCAGGTGTCGGAACTGCCACATGCTGAGTTTCAAAATTCGAAAAAGGACGATTTAAATCAATTATTTCCGGATCTGCCCCGTTACTCCAGTTAAAACGCGGCATACATTCCATAACAGTACCTTTTTCGTGAAATGACAAATGAATCTGTCCGTCGACATTTTCACAAACCATCACCTGTGGTCTGAAAGTTTTTCTGTCGTTCTGAAAAAGCAAATCTGGACGTATAACAGAACCATTAACCATAACCATAAAATAAGTATAGCTGGTAGCTCCGTCTTTACCCGACAAAGCAATGGGATCACCACTTCTTACATAGTCTCCCACCTTTACCAGATTCTTGGCATTATTACCATATACGGTTTCCAAACCATTATCATGACGAATGACTACCGTACGTCCCACAGATGTTTTTCTTGACAAACGCACGATTCCATCCATTGCTGCACAAACCAAAGCTTTTTTTTCAGAAAGAATATACCAAGCAGATGTATTATGTATAAAAGTCGGTGTAAACAAACGACCATCTGGAACAGGAAACACCCAACCGGACTTATTCAATTCATTCAAATCAACCGTAATATAACGTTGTCCCTGATCAAATAATCCTGGAGTCGGCACATCTATATGAAAGCGCTCGTTATGAGTAAATTCATAATGTTCTTTATCGTCATCCAACTGAACAAAAGAAGAAAGACCAAACAAAGCAAATCCCAATATCAGACGATACTTCATTTTACACCTCCTGTCCACATTATTCCGTTCAGAATACGGCCGCTGTGAATTCCTGCACGACGGGCTGAAAAGAAACGATCATTATGAGAATAAGTACATATTCCGCTTAAATGAATATGAGAAAAGGGAACACCTGACTGTAACAACTCCCAACGATTGGCTTCCCACAAGTCAATGTGCCATTTTGTTTTTTCTTCAGACAAAACATAACGTTTGGCTATTTGCAACATAGGAAAACCTGCAGACTGGAAAGCATCATAAACTTCATCACCAACTTCAAATGCATCCAAGGATATGCCTGGACCTATCACTGCTTTCACATCATTGACATCGGTATGATAAACCTCCTTCATTCTCTCCACCGTTTTCCTGACAATGGAACTGACTGTTCCACGCCAACCGGCATGAACGGCAGCCACAGCATGATGCACGTCATCATACAACAAGACCGGAATACAATCGGCAGTCGACACACTGACACAAACATCTGGCAAATCTGTCATCAAGGCATCTATTCCTTCCAGCCTTTGTTCACGTTCAGATTGCGACAATGAAAAGAAGGACTCATCTATCTTACAAATCTTGTCATGATGAGTCTGATGAGGCATAAGCAGATGTGAAAACGGCAACCCTAAAAACTGACAAAGAAGTTCCCTGTTCTGCTGCACATGTTGAACATCATCCCCACAATACAGATTGGCATTAAAAGAAGCATAAGCTCCTACACTCACCCCGCCTTGACGGGTTGTACTGAAAGCTCTGACATGCTCTCCCAAATCATATTCAAGCAAAGCCGGATAAAGACGAAGGGTTTTATCGCATTTCATCATTCTCTTCCTCGTCGTCCTCGTATTCAAAATCATCCAACTCCTCTATATCCTCTTCATCCACAAATTCAAAGTCTTCATCTTCACCCATTTCTTCCAACTCCCGCTGCAAGAAACTCATATCCTTGTTTTTGTGAACGATACGGGTCTGATCTGTAATGGCCTGCAATTTATTACTTTCACTGTTTAATTCACGCCACAATATATCCTTTAGTTCACCTATACCTTGGCCGGATACAGCTGAAATAAACACATGAGGCACATCCTTAGGCAAATGTTCAGATAACATCTGAATCAGTTCTTCATCCAACAAATCGCTTTTTGTTATGGCCAAAACACGCTGTTTATCCAAAAGTTCGGGATTAAAGGTAGCTACTTCATTCAAAAGAACTTCATATTCCTTCGCAATATCTTCCGTATCACCGGGAACCATAAACAATAACAACGAATTACGCTCGATATGTCTCAGAAATCTCAAACCTAACCCCTTGCCTTCACTGGCTCCTTCAATTATACCCGGTATATCAGCCATCACAAAAGACTGGTTGTCATGATATGACACAATCCCCAGGCTGGGCTCTAACGTAGTAAAAGGATAATTGGCAATCTTTGGACGTGCAGACGACACAGCACTGAGCAAAGTGGATTTTCCGGCATTCGGAAATCCGACCAAACCAACATCTGCCAACAGTTTAAGCTCCATTATTACGGTCAGCTCCTGCATAGGTTCACCTGGCTGGGCAAACCGTGGTGCCTGATTGGTAGCAGTACGGAAATTCCAGTTACCAAGTCCTCCCCGTCCTCCTTTCAACAAAAGAACAACCTGGCCGTCTGATGTCACATCACAAATGTACTCACCAGTCTCAGCATTATATACTACTGTGCCGCAAGGTACATCTATATATCTGTCTTCACCGTCTTTGCCGGTAGAACGACACTTGGAACCATTTCCGCCATGGCCGGCAAAGACATGCCGTTCATAACGCAAATGCAACAAAGTCCAATAGTTACGGTTTCCTCGCAGATAGATATGGCCGCCACGACCACCATTACCACCATCTGGACCACCATTGGGAAGATATTTTGCCCGATGCATGTGCATGGAGCCTCGCCCTCCTTTACCCGAACGGCAATAAATTTTCACATAGTCTACAAAATTAGATTCAGCCATATCTCTCTGCTCGGTTAAATTAATATTAAGCTTTGTCTATTGCTTCACAAATATCAGCAAAAATCACATCAAGTTCACCAGTTCCCTTAATGTGTGTATACTTACCATCTGCCTTATACCAGTCAATCAGCGGAGAAGTCTGGTTATGGTATACAGTCAGTCTCTTCTTGATTGTCTCTTCATTATCATCGGCGCGACCTGAAATCTGTCCTCTTTTAATCAAGCGATCCATCAATTCATCCTCGGGAACCTCCAAATCAAGCATTACACTTACTTCTGTTCCTCTTTCTGCCAACATAGCCTTAAGAGCCTCAGCCTGAGGAATAGTTCTGGGGAAACCATCAAAGATGACACCTTCCACTGCACCAAAGCTGTCATATACATGAGCCAGGATATCTATCATGAGAGAATCCGGAATCAACTGACCGTTATCAATATATTCTTTTGCGGTTTTACCAAGTTCTGTACCATTCTTGATTTCACCTCTCAGTACATCTCCTGTTGAAATATGCTTGAAACCATATTTCTCAACAATCTTGTCACTTTGTGTGCCTTTTCCAGAACCTGGAGCACCAAAAATTACAATATTCTTCATTTCAACAATTTTTAAAAACTATTTTATATTACCTTTAATAAAAACTAATCAGTCTGTAATGTATAGATATCTCTGGTATTCCGACCATAACCGTCATAATCCAGTCCGTATCCTACAATAAAATCATTAGGTATTTCAAAACACTTATAACGTACCCTTATATCTGCTTTCAGATTTCCCGGCTTAACCAGCAAAGAACAAACAGAAAGAGAACGGGGAGACATCTTCTGCAAATTATCCATCAGATGCTTCATTGTCAATCCGGAATCCACTATATCCTCTACAATAATCACATCACGTCCATGCAGATCGAAATCCAGACCTATGCATTCACGTACCTGACCACTTGAAGACATACCATCATAAGATGCCAATTTGATAAAAGAAATCTGTCCCGGCAATGTGATTTCACGCATCAAATCCGCCGCAAACATGAACGATCCGTTCAATACGGCTAAGAACAATGGCTCACTGGCATTAAAATCGCGGTTTATTTCAGAAGCAACCCGCTTCACTTGTTTCAATATCTCCTCTTCGGAAATAGAAACAACAAATTTTTTATCCTTAACCTGAATCGTTTCCATATCTTTTTTACTAATTTTGTGCAAAGATACAAAAAATCCCCAAGAGAGAAAGTCAATAGTATCCCAATTTAGTTATATTTGCAATATGAAAATACTTACTGCAGCCCAATTCAAGGAATTGGATAAATATACGATAGAACATGAGCCGGTTTCATCCATCGATCTGATGGAACGGACAGCGGTAGCCATAACCCAAGAGCTCCTCAGCAGATGGAACAGACAGACCCGTTTTATTATATTTGCAGGCCCAGGCAACAATGGCGGTGACGCCTTGGCTATAGCCAGGCTTTTGGAACGGGAAGGAGTAGAAAACATCCAGACTTACCTGTTCAACATAACGGGCAGACTTAGTGACGACTGTTTGACCAACAAGAAACGTCTGGATTTGTGCCGTCATGTCAATTTTACCGAAATATCTTCACAATTCGTCTTTCCGGAAATCCATCCGGAAGATGTAATCATTGACGGATTATTTGGAACCGGACTGAACAAACCTTTAAGCGGAGGTTATGCCGGGCTTACCAAAAAGATAAACGAAAGTAAGGCTACTATCGTAAGTATTGATATCCCGTCAGGACTCATGTGCGAGGACAATACTTACAATCAGCTGAATCACATTATCCATGCAAATCTGACTTTGACTATCCAGCTCCCCAAACTGGCTTTTTTCTTCGCTGAAAATCAGAAATACATCGGTGAAGTTAAAATCATGGATATTCATTTGCATCCAGAGGGACTTAAACAGATTGAAAGCAGCATAGTCATCAACGATAAAGAACAGATCAAGAGTTTTATTAAGAAACGTCATGCCTTCTCTCATAAAGGCACGATGGGGCACGCTCTGTTGGTCACAGGCTGTTACGGCATGGCAGGTGCTTCCGTTTTATCAGCCAGGGCCTGCTTGAAAAGCGGTATCGGCAAACTGACCATCCACACAGCCGAACTCAACAATGATATTCTACAGATTTCTATTCCGGAAGCCATTATAAGCCACGACATCTCAGACATAATGATCTCAAAAGCTATCCCCACATACGATTATGATGCCATGGGGATTGGTCCCGGTATCGGCACCGATTCTGAAACTGCTGAAGCTCTAAAGGATTTTATTCAGAATCATCCTAATGAATTGGTTCTCGATGCAGATGCACTTAACATTCTTGGCAGCCACCCAGACTGGCTTGCATTATTACCTCAGGACAGTATACTCACTCCGCATCCAAAAGAGCTGGAGAATCTCGTAGGACAATGCCAAAACAGCTACGAACGCATGACAAAAGCAAGAGAACTTGCCATACGAAGCCAAATATACATTATTATCAAAGGACACTACTCTCTTATCTGCACTCCTACTGGCCGTATTTTCATTAATCCTACCGGAAATCCGGGAATGGCAACTGCAGGAAGCGGCGATGTCCTCACCGGAATATTGACCGGTTTATTGGCTCAAGGTTATACGGCCCACGAAGCATGCCTTTTGGGAGTTTACCTGCATGGTCTGGCCGGTGATATCGCATGCGAAAAATTGGGAGAAGAATCCATGCTGGCCAGCGATATAATCAATGCCTTGCCACGGGCTATCAAAGTCTTAAAAAATTAAAGCGAATAGTTATGAAATCAAAGTTATTATTGTATTCACTGTTTTTATTAGCTCCGGCAGTTAACGCGCAAACCGAAGTTGCCAACTATATTCCTGGTGCAACAGTGGAAGGTGTGACTTATTTTCTGCCAAAGACAGCCATCAGAATAATTGTAGAAGCTAAAAAAGAGGTCTATACACCCGGGATATTCCATAATTACGCAAATCTTTATCTGAGGATCAACAATATACCCAGTGAATCTTATACCCGTTGGCGCATCAAAAGTATCAAAATGGATACTTACGGAGTACCTGATCCTCAAAAAGCCTACAATATAAAATTACAGAAAAGAACCATTGCTCCCTTAGTTGGTTTGAGCAGTGAAGGCATCTTGTTATCTGTCAACACAGAAGGATCAGAAGAATGCTTGCCTGACGTACCACAGAACATAGCACCCGCCAAGAGACCCAACCCCAGGGATTATATGAATCAGGATATGCTGTCAACAGGAAGCAACGCCAAAACAGCTGAATTGGTAGCAGATGAAATTTACGACATAAGAGAAAGCAGAAATGCATTGATCAAAGGAGAAGCGGACAATATGCCCAAAGACGGAACTCAACTAAAACTCATGCTTGATCAATTACAAACCCAAGAGGACGCACTTCTGCAACTTTTCAAAGGAACCAATGACGTCAGCACGGAATATTTTACCATTACGCTTACTCCAGATGAAGCCATAGAAAAAATGGTATTGTTCCGTATCTCACAAAAATTAGGTATTGTCAACAATGACGATCTCTCAGGAGAACCTGTGTATATAAGCCTGAAAAATCTCTATACAACTCCTGCAGCCGTCATTGACGATAAAGCTGAAAAGAAAAAGAAGAAGATGGAGAAAGGCTTATATTATAACGTTCCAGGAAAAGCCAATATAAAAATATTCAATAGTAATACAACTTTCTGTGAAGGAGAATATCCTTTTGCACAATTTGGCGAAACAGAAATACTAAGCGATGTACTTTTTGATAAAGATGCAACCACCAAGGTGACATTCTATCAGTCAACTGGAGCAATTGAACAAATCACAGATGGTGCAGAGTAATTATAACTTGTGATACACATCTTACTCTGTTGACACAACAACTCACTGTTTATTGTGTGTGTGTATATGAATTAATCCTCTAATCCATCCTTCCACACGAACTCGGATTAGAGGATTAATTCTATTAACAATCTACATTTATTGCTTTTCAGCCTCATCCTTTAAACATTAACTATGGATAATAAAAAACCGCGCCTTTTAAAGGCACGGTTAATTCTTTTCTTTTGAATATGAAAGATCTGATTACAACTTATTGTCTGAACCCAATACGTTGATAATCTTGTGCATATACATCTTCTTCATATTCTCACGAGCCGGTCCGAGATACTTACGCGGGTCAAATTCAGCTGGTTTCTCAGCAAACACCTTACGTACTGCTGCAGTCATAGCCAAACGTGAGTCAGAGTCGATATTGATCTTGCAAACTGCTGATTTTGCAGCCTTACGCAACTGATCTTCAGGTATACCGATAGCTGCATCCAGCTTACCACCATACTTGTTAATAGTATCAACTTCTTCCTGAGGTACTGATGATGAACCGTGAAGAACGATTGGGAATCCAGGAAGTTCCTTCATAACGCCATCCAATACATCGAATGCCAAAGGAGGAGGAACCAAACGGCCTGTAGCAGGATCTACGTGGCACTGTTCCGGTTTGAATTTGTATGCACCGTGTGAAGTACCGATTGAAATAGCCAATGAATCGCAACCAGTCTTAGTTACGAAATCAACTACTTCTTCAGGACGAGTATAAGTGTGATGCTCGGCAACAACGTCATCCTCTACACCTGCCAATACACCAAGCTCACCCTCTACAGTTACATCGAACTGATGTGCATAATCAACAACCTTCTTAGTCAAGGCTACATTCTCATCATAAGGCAAGTGAGAACCATCAATCATGACAGAAGAGAAACCTGAGTCGATACAGCTTTTGCAAGTTTCGAAAGTATCACCGTGATCAAGGTGCAAAACAATCTGAGGATTCTCGCAACCCAATTCCTTTGCATATTCAACAGCACCCTGAGCCATATAACGCAACAAAGTTGCATTGGCATACTGGCGGGCACCCTTTGAAACCTGAAGAATAACCGGAGACTTAGTTTCTACTGCAGCCATAACGATAGCCTGCAACTGCTCCATGTTATTAAAGTTAAATGCAGGGATTGCATAACCTCCATTGATTGCTTTGGCAAACATCTCCCGAGTATTTACCAAACCGAGTTCTTTGTAATTTACCATGTCTTTATAATTTTAAAAACGAAATGTATCTTTCTAAATACCATGCAAAGATAGTCAAAAATTCGCAATATGAACGGATAATACCGTTTTTTTAGTGAAACTTTCTTTAAAAAACATTCAACTTGTTACAACTGTTCTCGTTATCACCCTGTTTCTTTTATTGTATTTCCTTCACAAGATAAACCACTACCGGCAAATGATCACTATAGCCATTCAACCAAGAGCCGCCCGCAGTCGTTCGTTTGATATTACCTTTGTAACGTCCTTCTGTCTGAAACAGATAATTTCTCTTGAAGATATCTGCTCTGTGGAATTTTAATGTCGAATAATCCTTTTCCTCGTCCTTATTCAATAATGTAGAAGACAGAATGATCTGATCAAAAAGATTCCATTTACCATCATACATCAAGGTTCCCTGCCCTTCCTTACTCAACTTATTCCACCACGGATTATACATGTCTCCCTTTTTTGCCTCCTTAATTTCCCTCTTGGCTCCAAGTGCCTTGGAAACGCTGACATCAAACGGATCATCATTCAAGTCACCCATCACGATCACTTTCATCTCTGGAGAGGCTTCCAATATACTGTCCTTAAGAGCCTTTACTTGTTGTCCGGCAAGTTCTCTGTAATATGATGTAGCAAACCGGCTGGGCCAGTGACAAACGATGAAAGTGATATCGTCTCCAGCCAAACGTCCCTGAACCGTCAAAAAACCTCTTGTCTTATATGAAGTATCTTCCGGATGTACATAATATTTAAGAAAAGATTTTTCAGGCGTGAAAAAACGGGGATTATATAAAAGAGCACAGTCTATTCCACGCAAATCCGGTCCTTCTATATGAATAAATTTCATATTCCGAGACTTTAGAGATGGTTGGTCTACAAGATCCTGCATTACCTTGCTGTTCTCCACCTCCGAAACACCAATGACCGAAGCACCGATATTAGGCAATTTATCTGTCCCCAATTGCGACAATACGGTTGACATGTTTTTAAGTTTGGCTTTATACTTCATGCCGTTCCATTTATACGAACCGTTAGCCAAAAACTCATAGTCATTCTTGCCTTCATCATGAATCGTATCAAATAAATTTTCCAAATTATAAAATCCTACGGCATACATTCCAAAACGCTTGTTTTGGGAATACACCATCAAGATGCAGCATAGCATCATTCCAATCATGCTTGTTAATCTTTTCATAGTTTTCCGTCTTTTATTAATTCTCTATTACAAATATGGGATTTTTCCATGATTTTCACTAGAAAAACAGGAAAAAAATGATATGAATTGTTTGTTTTTAAAAAAATATCCGTTTCTTTGTAATAGGAAATTAACCTTAACGACTACTTTTTAAATTTAATGGAAATGGGGAAAGGAATTGCTTTATTATTATCCGTGTTCTGCCTATCAGAACTGGCACATGCCCAGATGGACACATTGTCTGTCTTGCAGCAGCGAGCTCAGAACGAGAATGCAGATTTCACGTTCACAGAATCACAGCTAGGTGATGATGAAGATGCCGGAGAAGCCATCTCCGCCATCAGTGGCATACAAAATGATTTATATCTTTCTAACGTCGGATATCTGTTCAGCCCTATGCGTTTTCGTCTGAGGGCTTATCAGAATACGGGCAGCCGCATGTTTATCAACGGTGTGGAATTCAACGATGCAGAAAGAGGGGTATTCAACTACAGCGGTATTGGCGGTCTGAATGATGTCACACGTAACCGTGAAGGGTCAACCATGTTCAACATGAACTATTTCGGCTACACCACTTTAGGTAACAGCGACAATATCAACATGCGTGCAGGACAATATGCTGCAGGCAATAAAATCACGCTTTCGGGCTGCAACCGCAATTATCTGGCCAGAGGTATCTATACGTTTTCAACAGGCCTGATGAATAACGGCTGGGCTTTTACGGGTTCAGTGGGATACAGATGGGCCAATGAAGGTTACGTTGAAGGTACTTTCTACAACTCTCTAAGCTATATGCTGGGATTTGAAAAACGCTTCAATGACCGTCACAGTCTCAGTCTTACCACATGGGGAGCTCCAACCGAACGTGCCCAACAGGGTGCTTCTACGGAAGAAGCCTACTGGCTGGCAAACGACCATTATTATAATCCGAACTGGGGATACCAAAACGGTAAGAAAAGAAACGCCAGAGTTGTCAACTCGTATGAACCGACAGCGGTTTTGACATGGGACTTCAATATTGACGAACGTACCAAGCTGACCACAACGTTATCCGGCAAATACAGTATGTATGGCAATACTGCCCTAGGCTGGAGCGGTAACGCCGCCGATCCTCGACCGGATTATTACAAGAAACTGCCCAGCGGACAGGTTGACGTCTGGAATCCGGAAATCAGCAAAGAAGATATCGCGACGTGGTATGATACCTATAATTACTGGGTGTCCGACAAGGCTCACAGACAAATTGACTGGGATGCATTATACTTTGCAAATGCCCAACAGAAGGCTGTAGGAGGCGAAGCACTGTATTATGTAGAAGAGCGCCATAATGACCAAATGGCCTTTAACCTAAGCTCTACCCTGCAACGCTCTTTAAATGAATATGGCAATATTTCAGCCGGATTACAATTGGGAACAACAAAGGGAATGCATTATAAAACAATGAAAGACCTTCTTGGAGCTGACAAATACACGGATATAGACAAATTCTCCATCCGTGATTATGGTTACAACTCTTCCATGATCCAGAATGACCTCGACAATCCCAATCGTCTTATCGGTGAAGGTGACAAGTTCGGATATAACTACAATATATTCGTCAACAAGGCTCATGTATGGAGCAACTACGAATTTACCCATAAGGCTCTGACCATGCTGTTTGCCGGTCGTTTGGGTACTTCAACCATCGAACGGGAAGGTTTAATGAGAAACGGACGTGCAGCCAACAAGTCCAAAGGCAGCAGCGGTACGGCCAAATTTCTGGAAGGCAGAGCTAAAATGGGAGCTACATTACGGTTTGGAGGCAAACACACTCTTAACTTAGGTTTGGGATACGAAGAGAATGCACCTTTGGCCTACAATGCCTTTATAGCTCCGCGTATCAAAAATGATTTCGCGCATAATCTGACTACGGAAGAGGTCATCACCTCAGAATTAAGCTATGCTTTCAACAGTTCTGTCTTTTCAGCGAAAGTTACAGGATACTATACCCGACAGAACAACGTCACAGAACTTGACCAGTTCTATAATGACCAGCAATCCCGCTATACTTATCTTTCCATGACCGGAGTAGAAAAAGAATATATGGGCGTAGAAGTTGCTGCACGCGTAAATATTACATCCAACCTTAGCCTTACAGCATTAGGTACGTTCAGCAATGCAGAATATGTAAACAACCCCAATGCGACTTTGACTTATGAAAATGAGGCTGAATCTCAAACTGATATTGTTTATGCCAATGGTATGAAAGTAAGCGGAACCCCGTTATCTGCCTACAGTCTCGGACTGGACTACAACGTCAAAGGCTGGTTCTTCAGCATTAACGGTAACTACTACAACCGTGGATTCATCGATTTCTCTACGTATCGTCGTTTGGGTTCCGTACTGGGAGCAAACAGCAGCACAGGCAGCGGTACTGTTGATGAAAACGGTTCAACAGTAGGAATCAATGTCCCGGAACAGGAAGAATTTGACGGTGGCTTTATGCTCGATCTTTCTATCGGCAAATACATCCGCCTGAAGAAAGGACGCAGCCTGAGCCTTAACCTGACGGTCAACAATGTGCTCAACAACACCGATATGAAGACCGGAGGATACGAACAGAACCGTGATGACAAATACGAAGACGGGAGCGAGCGCATTTATCGTTTCTCTAAAAATTCTAAATATTATTATGCACAGGGAATCAATGCATTCATGAATATTGGTTTCCGCTTCTAACACAATTTTAACAGATTGAAAATATGAAAAAGATATTATCATTATGCTGTTTCCTGGCTTTACTTGTCGGATGTATGGATCATCACGATGAACCGACGGAATACGTTTATGGTAATCCTTCCATAGGCGAACCCAATATCACTATCTCTGAACTCAAAGACCGGTATCAAAATATTATCGGTAACAACAAGTCAGAACAAATTACGGAAGACCTCATCATTCAGGGAGTGGTTACCGGAGATGATGAATCTGGTAACATCTACAAACAAATCTATATTGCTGATGAAACAGGCGGTATTGTAGTCGGTATCAATATGACTGGAATTTATGCCTATTGCCCAGTCGGACAAAAGATCGTACTTAACTGTAAGGATCTGTATATCGGAGGATACGGTAAAATGGCACAAATCGGCACTCTGTATGAAGGCAAAGTCGGCCGCATGAGTGAAGCCCAATGGAAATCCAACGTACGCTTCGTTGGCAGTCCGAATCTGTCACAACCCGAACTCAATCCTCTTGAAATTGATGAAAATTACCTCAAGACAACCGATCAGAGCGTAACTCCACAACTGATCAAGTTAAATAACGTTGTCTTTACTGAAGCTGACGGTGAAACACTCTACGCACCGGAAGAAATGGGAGACGGCGATATAAACAGAAATCTGAAAGTAGGAAACACCAATGTCATATTCCGTGTCAGTACATACAGCAACTTTGCCAATGATGTCATACCGGAAGGTAATGTGCAGGTTATCGGACTGCTTACACGCTATAATGACAGCTGGCAAATCAAAGTCCGCACAGGAAGAGACATAACTAAAACAAATGATTAAAAACCTTAATAACACATAGTCATATGAAAAAATTAATTCAGTCTTTATGTCTGGCTACCATAGCCGCATTCACATTTAATGCGTGTAGCGATGTACCAGCTCCCTACGACATTCCGGGAAGCGGGACACAAAACAATGGTGTCTATATATCCGAATCATTCTCCAACACACTTGGTGATTTCAAAAGTATATCGGCTGAAGGAAACCTGAGTTGGACTATCGATTACAGTAGTGCATGCATAACAGGATACAATTCTACCGACAAGACCAATACAGCGGGAATCACTTATCTGGTGTCACCGACCATTGATCTGTCGCAGTCTTCAGGAGCCTACATCTCATTCAGTCATGCCATCAACTATGAACGGGGAGATTTGGCTGCAAATAACCAACTGGTCATCTCAAAAGATTTCACAGGCGATGTCACCAAAGCCACATGGCAAGCCCTGACCTTCAATACTACGGGAACAAACAATGATTTCACATTTGTCAGTTCAGGAAAAGTCAGCATCCCGGCTGAATATATCGGTTCCAATACCGTTACTGTAGCCCTTCGACACACCTGCACAGAAACATCATCCTCTACTTGGGAGGTGAAATCATTCAAAGTTACAGAAGGACAGGGTGAAGACATAGGTGGAGAAGAAACCGGTGATATTTTATTCAGCGCAGACTTCTCCAGCGACATGTGCGGTTTTACCATCAAAGATGTCAACAAGCCGGCTGCTATCGAAAACATCTGGATACACGATGCAGGATACAGCCAGATGAAAGCCAGTGCTTATGTCAATTCCACCAACTATGCCTCAGAAAGTTGGCTGATCTCTCCATCTATCAATCTTAAGGAAGCTTCTGCAGCTACCCTTACTTTCGAACATGCCGGCAACTTCTTCAAGGACATTAAGGCAGACATTTCACTTTGGATCTCTGAAGCTGGAAAAGAAAACTGGACTGAGCTGGAAATCCCGACATATCCAAGCGGCAACAACTGGACCTTTGTCAAGTCTGGTGACATCAATCTTAGTGCTTACAAGGGTAAAGACATCATGATTGCCTTCAAGTATACTTCTACTGCAGAAAAGGCAGGAACTTACGAAGTCAAGAATATCAAGATTGAGGAAAGAGAAGCAGAAGAACAAGGAGGAGAAACACCTGATGAACCAGGCGAAAGCAGCAAGGACAATCCTTACAGTGTCACCACTGCTATCAGTAAATTCGTTTCAGGAAAAGCTCAGGATGTATGGGTCAAAGGTTATATTGTAGGCTATGTAGACGGCATGAGTATCGAAGAAGGTGCAAGATTTAATGCAGATGGTGTTACTTCCAACACCAATTTGCTTATTGCAAGCAATGCAAACGAAACGAATGTCGCAAACTGTATTCCGGTACAGTTGCCTTCTGGTGATCTCCGCAGCAAACTTAACCTGAAAGACCATCCGGAAAATCTTGGAAAGGAAATCACACTTCACGGCAGTCTTGAAGCTTACTTCAAAGTAGCCGGTCTTAAATCACCGACTGAATATATTCTTGAAGGAGAAGAAGGAGGAGGAGAAACTGAAGAGCCCGAACAGAAAACAACGTTCGTTAAAGTAACGGATATCACAGACGGCACTTATATCATGGCAGCAGCCTCCAGCAATGCTTACAAAGTAGCCAAGAATATCAGTGCCGACTATAACTATGGTTATTTCTATGTAGAAAATGCTTCTGCTACCAATGATGCCATCAGCCTGACTTCTGAAGGCAAGACTTTTGTCATCACTAAAACAGACAACGGTTATACCATTGTTGATGAGAACAACAAATATGTCTACATGACAGGAAATTTCAACAGTTTCAATGTAAGCGCCACACCTAACGAAGGACAATATTGGGATATCGTACCACAAGGCGATGGTACTTTCAAAATAACCAATAAATTGAAGAGCAAGTGGATACAGTACTCTGAGCAATATACCAGCTTCGGTTGTTACAGCAACCAGACCGGTACTCTTCCATCCCTGTTCAAAAAGAAATAGAATAATTATCATTTATTAATCCTGTAAAGAACCTTAGACCGTCCAAACGGTACTAAGGTTCTTTCGCGCTTCATATCAAACCATGCAGAAACGATATCGGCAACTTATTTCATTTCTGGCCGTCATATTTCTTATCACGGCATGTAAAGACGATGACTCGCCTAATTACTCAGACACGAATATCAACCGCAACCAAGCTTACGCATACAATTGTCCGAATGCCCAAAGCTTGGAGATTCCCCACTTGGATGCAGAAACCGGCCATGTCCTTACACATACCGTAGATTATAAAGGACTGCAAGTCATCAACTATACAGTTGACTGGCATCCGGACAAGCGGCATTCCAAATGGGTTGCATTCATTTTTACCAGTACCACAGGAGCCGTCAACTGGAACCGAAATAACTGGGAAAATACGTCTTGGGGAGGTGATCCGTTCCAACCAGACCCGGATCTGTCTTCCGAAGAACGTACAGAACTCAGTGACTACTACCGCAGCGGATATGACCGCGGACATCTTTGCGCTTCTGCAGACCGTCTGTTCTGCCAGGATGCCAATGAACAAACATTTTATCTCTCCAACATGAGTCCACAAATAGGACGCTTCAACCAACAGGATTGGGTCGATTTGGAAGGCTTGGTTCAAAATTGGGGACGCAGCAACAGTTTCAGAGACACTCTGTTTGTCGTTAAGGGAGGTACAATCAAAGATGACCAGATCATGACCTACACCAAAAGCGGAATTCCCGTTCCTCAATATTATTTCATGGCCTTACTTTGCAAAAAGTCAGGAACCTATAAGACCATCGGTTTCTGGGTTGAACACAAATCGTATGGCGGCAATCCGACTCTGAGCTCATGGGTCGTCAGTATTGATGAGCTCGAAGAAAAAACGGGCATAGATTTCTTCTGCAATCTTCCCGACCGGATTGAAACACCAGTTGAACAAAACTATAATATAGGCGAATGGCCAGGACTAAAATAAAAAATATTCAATAATTTATTTGGTCGGGTTAAATAAAAGCCTTAACTTTGCACCTCGTAAAACAGACCATTACACATATAGTTACCAGCTATAAGTTAAACTGACAAAATAATTAAAATCATGAAGAAAGATATTCATCCAGACAATTACCGTCCTGTTGTTTTCAAGGATATGAGCAACGGTGACATGTTCCTTTCACGCTCTACTTGCAAAACTAACGATACAGTAGAATTTGAAGGCGAAACTTATCCTGTAGTTAAACTTGAAATCTCAAGCTCTTCTCACCCGTTCTATACAGGTAAGAGCAAATTGGTGGATACAGCTGGTCGCGTAGACAAGTTCATGAACCGTTACGCAAAGACTCGCAAATAAGCCTATATCATCAAATCAGATATAAGAAAAATGTGGATGTTCCTCACGGAATCATCCACATTTTCTTTTGTATTCTTTCAATCTGTGTATTTTCTCTCATTAAGACTCAGGTATAAAACTTTTAGATTCACGTTTCCATTCATAAACCAACGGATGAAGAACACTTTTCATTTTCTTATCTTTTTCTTCATCAGTTTTGTCCAACTGAACCTCCAGAGTTAATCTCGTCTGATCAGCCGACAAACATGCCGACACAAAATGCATGGCCTGCTCACGCTGCGTGGAACGGATATCCACATCGGTAATTGAATCGTTGGCCTGCCAGAAATCGTTATACTCAGGCCACTTAATCCACTTTTCACGTGGCAACAACTTCCATTTGTCGGTATATACAGTGACCTCACTTTCACGAACAGGTCCGGAGTAGGTCTTAACTACACAAATATAACTGATACTATCCGCCACCGGCAACAATTTCATTTCAACCAGACATGAGGAAGTTAAATTCAAGTTCAGGTAATCCTCTGTCAGGGTATTCAATTCAGAGAATCCATCAAACCGGTTACGAACACGGGCTTCCATATTGTTTTCTATAAAATCTATGCAATCCAATCTGTTATTTTTAGTCATGACTTCCAATACACTATCCGGCATACTGGCAAAGACATCGCGCATACGTTGTGCAGATGCCCCCTGCAAACTCAACAGAAAGATCAAAAAAAAGAGACTCTTCTTCATATCAATGCATTTTTATTATTCACAAAAATAATGCTTTTCTTTCAAACCAAACCGTTACAAGCTTATTTTCCTTTCATCTGCTAACCTTTGGAACCTATATAAAGGAATATCATACCCAACAAAACAAGCAAGAGGTCAATAGCCTTGCTTTTGAGATTCTTCTCACGGAAAACCATGGCACCAAAAAGGAACGATACCACTACACTTCCTCGTCTGATCATTGAAACGATAGAGATCATCGCACCATCCAGACTCAGAGAATAGAAATAGACGAAATCTGCTGCTGAAAGAAATAATGAAATCAGAATAATACACCAGTCCCATCTGAACGGTGTAGTCTGTTTACGACGTGGATACCACAAAAGAAGCATCATTGCTCCCATCATGCCAAACTGATAAAAATTATAATAACTCTGTACGACCATGCGATCCAGCCCTACTCCACCGTTATCAGGTGATGCCATCAGATATTTATCATACAAACCGCTGATTGCCCCCAACACACTGGCCAGAACAATAAAATAAATCCATTTGTCATGCTTAAAATCAATACCCTCTTTCTTTCCGCTTTTACTTAACATAAAGAAAGACAATATGGCCAGTATCACACCGACCCATTGATAAAGGTTAAGCTGCTCCCCGAATACCAACAGAGCGCCTATTAACACCATCACGGGTCGGGTGGCATTAATCGGTCCAACGATGGTCAGAGGCAAATGTTTCATTCCAAAGTAACCGAAAATCCAGGAAGACAAGACGATACAAGACTTCAACAGAATATACTTCTGTGCTTCCCAACCTGAAACCGGAATATAAAGCGTCTGGTTTTCATCAATCATTCCACACGCCGAAAAAACAATCAACGGAAGAAATATCAAACTGCAAAATAACGTATTGAGAAACAAAACCGGTATAACAGCATTGTCCTTCAACGATTTCTTCTTAAATACATCATAAAATCCCAACAGGGCAGCCGATGTAAATGCCAATATTAACCACATCTTTTTTACCTTTTATTTCATTCTATCATTTATATTCAAAACAACGGTCTGGATAAGCCACATCCACCAGAAAGAGGGCATTACCTGGCATTGACTCCCCTGCCTTGCAGCGGTTTTTCCCCTCGATGACTTGCCGGAAACCTTCCAAAGTCAGTTTTCCCCTACCAACTTCCACCAAAGTACCGACTACAGCACGAACCATATTACGTAAGAAACGGTCTGCTTTAATTTCAAAACGCCATTCACCCGGAGATAACTGCACCCATTCGGCTTTCATAATTTTGCAGTTATTGGTTTTCGTATCCGTATGCAACTTGCTGAAACTCGTAAAATCCGTATAATCAAACAATATACGGGCTGCCTCATTCATCCTTTCAAAATCTAAAGCAGAATAAAGACGACAGGAATAAGCCCGCAGAAAAGGTGATTTGCCGACATGAATATAATAATGATAAGTTCGCGACAAAGCATCAAAACGGGCATGCGCATCACTGGCTACAGGCAGGACCTTATACACTGAAATATCCGGTGGGAGCAAACGGTTAAGTTTATCCGTCAACCATCGGCCATCAATAAGTTTTTGGGTATCTTCCGGATATTCATAATCAAAATGTGCCACCATCAGCCGGGCATGCACACCTGCATCCGTACGGCCGGCTCCGACTATAGGAACAGGCTGGCGCAACAACGTGGCTAATGCTTCCTGCACCACTTGTTGAACACTGATACCATTAGGCTGTATTTGCCAACCATGATAACACGTGCCGTCATAAGCCATATATAAAAAATATCTTTGCATCCTTTCGTTTTTTTAGGATGCAAAGATACGCATTTTTTATTTAATGATATAATAATCGGGTTTCAAGCCTTTCAGCGCGTCTTTTCGCTTGGCCGTCCGGATATAAATACCACTTACTGTATAAACTCTGACCACATCATCCGGTTTGAGTTCGGCTGTAGTTATGCCATCTCCACCTTCAGCATAATTATTCATCTGTATATCATCTACATTAAGCCGCTTGCCATTCGTACCCGTTGCCTCGAATTTCAATCTGATCTGACCATCTACATGCAAATAATAGGCATAACGTTTCCAATCTCCGGCCTGAAATGTCAGCTCCTTTACCACAGGAATCCAAACCTGACCACCATCCAGAGAATAGCTGACTGTAAGTTTGGCGCCTGTATCCTTATTATATGGTCCGGCATAGAATATCAACGAGTCACAACCATTAAGTTTATCATCTTTCATTTCAAATACCGTGGTGTATGTATTGTTGTCTTTTACCACTTTCATGCGCACTGCGTTACCGCCATTCTTACGGTCTCCAGCCGTATTTCCAATCAGCGTCTGATTCATATACCAGGTAGCAGCTGCACAAGTCACTTCGCCTTCAGCGTATGCCGATTTGCTTCCTGCTTCGAAATTCTCAAAAAAAGCCTTTGAAAGGTCTATTTCAGCAGACAAACTGATCACCAATTCTTCAACTCCCTTTGTCGATAAAATCATTTCACTCTCGAGCAGTCCCTCATTTTCGGTCATACCCACTCTGACATAGAATACTGGATTAGTACCGGAAACCGTTATATTCTGCATCCACTCCTCACCATTGACACTCACTTCAAATGGTTGTTCTACAGAAACGGTTATCTTGTTTTCCGGCAATTCCAAAGCCGTCAATTTTACGGTCTGCGAAGCTGAAGGAGTTTCCGGTGCCGTCACAAAGAGCATTTCGGACACATTGGCTGTAAAGATAGGAGAAACTTCAGGCATACTGACTTCCACTTCATTGGATGACATTATGACGTCGCCATTCTCATCCAACATACAGACCTTATAATAATAAGTAGTAGCTCCTTTCAAATCCGTAACCGTATGTTGTGTTTCAGAAAGATTTAACGGATAACCAGACAAAGACACAGGATCACCATTCTTATCCTTGGTATATACATCAAGACGATAAACCTGATCATCCCCCATACTCAACCATGAAGCAACAAATTGCCTTGTATAGACATTACATATCATGTCTTTGGCTTCATAAGCCGGAATGCCATCTACAAAATCAACCAACAACGTATCCGTCTGCTCAAAGCCGTCGCCTGTAATCCGTAAAACAGTGCGTTGTTCACCAGGCTCACTTACATTACAGAACACCCCGATGCGCGCTCCTTGGGTCACTTCATCTCCACTCAACGATGTTTTGTCCAATTTAAAATTGGCATTATCCACACTCAACACTACTCCTTCGGACAAATTGCGACCTCTTAAGGTCAGTTCAGCTTGCAAGCCACGACTCATGGCTTGCAAGCCATAATCCAGCAATTCCTGTTTCTGCGGCAAGAACAAGACCGGATCTTTGCTGCCATTATCCGTATAAAAACGATAAGTCACACTATCTCCCCAAATGTAATCAGCAAGTTGCGGATAGTCGACAAAAGGATTTCTGTTTCCCTGTATATCACTGACAACCTCGTTTCGTTGACGCTCTATCTCGTCCACAGGATCGGCATCATTCCACTGCAAAAGCAAACTGGTAATCCATGGCCGTAATGTCGGATAACGGTTTCTCTCTACGACAAGCAATCCTTCTGTTGTCTGCCATTCATCCACATAGTCTTCATAACAGGTTGCCATATAAAAAAATGTTCTGGCAAAATCTCCTTTCCATTCATCTGCAGGTTCCCAAACCGTAATCAATGAATCCTCACGATATGAAATAGAACGGCCTACTTTGATCACTCCATTGTCAAATGCCGGTGCTTCCGTCACTACCCCCATCGGATTGTTGCTCTTACGCCCATTGGCTGTAGCATCACTCGGAAACAGATTGAAAAGATCACAATAAGCGTTATTCACGGTATGTCCCCACCAGCTATTGGCAAAAACATGTTCAATATTCATTCCTTCCACAGCATTCTCCCCGTCAAAATAACGTATCTCATGACTATAACGGTCGCGTACCTGTCCGCCTTCCATCCAATCAGCAGCTTTAAAGCCGGACCAGGTATATCCCTCTCCCTTTCCACCATAGGACAACACATAGTCAGGCTGGATCAACTCATGCAAAGCTGTTTTAAGCTCACCTTTTGTCAATCCCTCCACACTATAATAATAAGGATGCTGTGCACTAAGCGTCATCACGGCCAGCATCCAAACACTAAATAATGAAAACAGTTTTCTCATAGGGCCTAATTATTGGTTTACATTTCCAAATATAATCAAAAGCCGACAGAGTTCCTTAAATATAACATTGAAATTTAGAGTCTAAATAGAAAATAAAGAGAAAGGCAACATCATGAAAACGAGATTCCAACAATAAAAACAGCCAACTTATCTAATCTCCTAAAGCAGAAAATCCCTCCGGAACAGTGTGTCGTTCCGGAGGGATCTCTAATG
>OKVF01000156.1_pt1 | contig 82920 bp, 62 predicted proteins | sample 1604831 | NCBI WGS metagenome assembly OKVF01 (sample SAMN01760980, study PRJEB22395) | human gut metagenome
CAGCCGCCGCAGCTCCCGTTATGATACTCATGATCAGAAGGAACTTCAACAACTTTACAGTTCCATCCAGCGCAAGAACCGTTTTGCACCGGTCTATCTGAATGATCCTACCACTGAAGAAATCACATATGCGATTCGTTTAAAAGAACAGGCCAAATCTCTGCATGAGACGATCGATGTTCTCAGTTGTGATGATGAAAGCCAGCTTTTTTCAACCAAGACTGCCTATTGCAGTCATCCTGAACTTGCTCAGGTTTCTTATGATATCTCTGATAACGACCAGGTAGCCTCCTATCAGAAAGCACCTTCCAAATTCACGCTCTGTGTTGACCATTGTGCCATGCCGCAGCGTAATACTTCCAGCTATCTGCGCGCAGATCAACCCGTTATGATGCCTGCCGGAAGCTATTCCTTTGATCTGATCACAAACAAACTGCATTACGAGCTGCAATTTGATCTGCAGCCCAGCGACACCCATGAAATCCTGCAGCAGAGGCTTATGCGTCTGATCAATAATTCCGATCTGGGTGTACACGCTCAGGTTCTTCATGATGAGGATCGTTCTGCCCTCGAGATAACTTCTGATGCACTTGGTACTCCTGCAAAAGGCAGCGAGCATTTCCACATTACTGATGAAAATACCAGCCACAGCAGTGGGATCGTACACTATCTTGGACTGAATAAGTCCATCGAACCGGCGCAAAATGCATCCTATTCTATAGATGGTGTGCCTTTTTCTTCTTATAATAATAATTTCCGTGTCTACGATGCTTATGAAGTTACATTAGACCCGGATGCGATCAGTTCCGGACAGGAAATAGAGATCGGTCTCTATCCCGATCCGCAATCACTGGCTTACAATATCCGTTCCTTTGTGAAAAGTTATAATCAATTTATTGAAAATCTGAGAACTTCCGACCAGCAGCCTGCGAGGCTGAATGAAGACATACATAAACTTCTGAATATGCATAAAAAAGAAATCGGGAAATATGGTATTGAAATATCGGATGATGACACGCTGAGTTACCCCGATACAGAGCCCGCAGCCACTGCCTCACCCGGTTTCGAAGAACTCCAGGATTTTGGCAGTCATCTGCTCAAAAAACTCAATGCAATTTCCATGGACCCAATGGAATATCTTAACAGAAGAATCTGTGCTTATTCCAATCCGGCTACAAGTTATGTAAATCCGTATGTCACAAGCATTTACAGCGGTATGCTGTTCAATACCTACTGTTGAGCCGCCATATCAAGTGCTGCTCTGATCACCTTATCCATGTCATAGTATTTGTATTGTCCCAGTCTGCCGCCAAACAGGACATTATTTTCTTTTGCCGCCAAAAGTGCATACTTCTCATACAAAGCACCATTGACCTCATCATTGACGGGGTAATACGGTTCGTCACCTTTGTGCCATTCCTTAGGGTACTCTCTGGTAATGACTGTATCTGCCTGTCTGCCAAATTCAAAATGCTTATGTTCAATGATCCTGGTATAAGGCACTTCCCTTTCCGTATAATTTACAACTGCGTTGCCCTGATAATTATCCTCGCCTTCCAGCACTTGGGTTTCAAAATGCAGGGAACGGTATGCGAGTTCTCCATAGCAATAGTCATAAAATTCATCAATCATTCCTGTATAGAGAACCTTCTCAAAAGTATCTGTTCCATCTGTGCAGGCAAAACTGCCATCCTCGCTGCGTACACAGAACTGTGCATAATCTGTATTCAGTCTCACTTCAATTCCGTCAAGCAGCTTCTCTACGATCTGTGTATAGCCTCCCTTGGGAATTCCCTGATAAGGATCATTAAAATAGTTATTATCATAAATAAATCTGACCGGCAGACGTTTGATGATAAAGCTTGGCAGTTCTTTACAGTCTCTGCCCCACTGCTTCTCCGTATAGCCTTTTACCAGTTTCTCATAAATATCCGTACCTACCAGTGAGAGTGCCTGTTCTTCGAGATTGGCAGGCTGTGTAATATGCAGATCAGCTATCTGCGCCGCGATCCGTTCCTTAGCTTCTTTCGGAGTTTTGATATTCCACATTTTGGCAAATGTATTCATATTAAAAGGCAGATTATAAAGCTCATCCTTATATCTTGCCACCGGCGAATTTATATAATTGTTAAACTCTGCCAGACTGTTGACATAATTCCATACTTCTTTGTCTGATGTGTGGAAAATATGTGCACCATACTGATGTACCTGAATTCCTTTGATTTCTTTTGTATAAACATTTCCTGCAATATGTGCTCTCTTCTCAATGACGAGACATTTTTTGCCTTTTTTCTCCATTTCTCTGGCAAAGACCGCACCAAACAGTCCTGCACCTACGATCAAATACTGATAATTCATGCTTATGCTGTACCTCTCTGTGTATTATGTTAACTTCAGTGTAAACGCAACACCAGTATAAGTCAATCTAAAAACCATTTTCTGCAGGTTTCCAGTCTCTCGCCATCTGTTCATACTCCGCTGCCTTTTGGGTAAGACGCAGTTTCTCCATCTCATATTCTTCCCGGGGAAGTGCTTTGATCCTGGGGGACTTCGCATATCTGCGGTAACTCAGTGCCAATGCCATAAGGGGAGATGTCCCGCTGCTTGCAATGTCGATCTCACTTTCACTTTCAAAAGCCGCAATATAGAACCAGTGGGCTGCCTGCGGATAATCCTCTTTCTTTAAAAAGAAATAGCCAAACTCCATGCAGACTTCTGCGGACGGCACTGTGATCTCTTCCCGAAGACCAATCTTAAGCATAGCCGTCGCATCATCACTGATACGGTAAATCTTGAGCAGAACCGCTATGATCTGTCTCGTAAGCAGTTCCTTTTTCTTAGATGCAGCATCTTCTAACATCCTCTCCAGGAATTCTCTGGCATGCAGCAGTGTCTCTTCGTCTCCCGCCTTGTATAATTCACGCAGATACATATTCAAAAGTCTGTCTGAAAGTGTTCCTTTTTCTTCAATGATGCGGGCAAACACTCCGAAATCTCTTCCGCTGTGATCTCCCTGTGGTCTGTGACGGACTTCAATATCACTGTCAAATACCACCGGATTCGTATTCACTGTCTCATGGATCGGTTCTATCCAGGTAAAAGTCCGTAATCTTTTAAACAGCTTGGGTCTTAGATCTCTTGCAAAATTCTCTGTAGGATGGTTGATCTGTTCCGTAACATAGATCATCTGTACAATCTCTACTTCCGGCACCAATACCTGTTTGAGCGCTTTGAATCTGACCCGGTTCTGTTCATCTATATACTCATCCGCATCCGCAGAATAAATATAATCTCCTGTTGCCTTGGAAAAGGCAAAATTCCTTGCTGCCGCAAAATCATTGCACCATTCAAAGTCATAAATTTTATCAGTATACTGTGCCGCGATTTCTTTGGTGCGGTCAGTAGATCCTGTATCTACGATAATGATCTCGTCCATCAGATCCCGTAATGAGTCCAGACAGTCTTTTAAAACTGCTTCTTCGTTTTTGACAATCATACACAAACTAAATTTCATATCTGACGCGCCTCTCCTTTGACTGACATTTTAGTATATTGTATTCATATTATACAATATACAATAAATTTACTCAATAATTATTCGATTATTTCTTGTTATTATGTAAATATGTATGATACAATGTAACTGTTGGAAATCTATTTTCAGAAAGGTACGCATTATGGATTATAAACAGTCTTATGAAATACTTTTAAAAACGATATGTGAAAATGATAAAAGAATGCTGCAATTGCTCACACAGGTCAACTGCTGTGATGATGCATTACTGGAAATTTCCCTTCAGGATGCTCCTAATCCTGCGCATCTTCAGGCAGTTAATATGAAAAAAGAGCGCCTGATTCAACAACTGGAGAATCTAAGCGCTGATGAAGAAAAATATGCAGGGCAGTTAAACAGCATTGCTTCTTTGTGCAATGAAGTCACTTCCCATCCTTTATATACCAAAATGAATCTGCTCCATACTGCTCTGTGTGACCGCATGAAGCTGGTACTTCATAAAGAGGACTGTAACAATCCTCTGATCACACAGCAGCTTGAAAATTATCAGGAAAAGCTGGAAATGGATATCCGTATCAGTGAAGTTCCCATGGAGAAACGTCACATCTTCTATCTGTATCCGCACAAATGACTGATCAACTGAGCAATTCCAGCAGTTCATCCCTGGAGAAGGAAGGATTATCCATGTTTTCTCCTCCAAGGACCTGATCTGCCAGTTCCTGTTTCATCTCCTGTAATTTCATGATCTTCTCTTCTATGGTATCTTTGGCGATCAGTTTATAAACCGTTACCACGTTCTTTTGTCCAATTCGATGCGTTCTGTCCGTTGCCTGATTCTGCGCAGCCAGATTCCACCACGGGTCATAATGTATCACAATATCGGCACTGGTCAGATTCAGTCCTGTTCCACCTGCTTTCAATGAAATAAAGAACACAGATACGTCATTGCTGTTAAATGCATCCACCATTTGGATCCTCTGCTCCTTGGGTGTCTGTCCAGTCAGCATATAATAAGTGATATTCTCTTTCTCTGCACGCTTCGCCAGAAGTTCCAGCATAGACGTAAACTGACTGAAAAGCAGCACCTTATGCCCACCTGTGATCGCATTCTTTAGAAGTTCCACACACATCTCCTGTTTTGCAGACTCCCCCTTGTAATTCTCATACACCAGAAGCGGATTACAGCAGATCTGGCGAAGCTTTGTAAGTTCTGCCAGAAGTTGTAATTTTTTCTCCCGAAACTGTGCATCTGTCTGTCCATTGAGCAGACGTTTCAGGTTCTGGACATTTGCCTCATACAATTCCTGCTGCTGGGATTCCATTCTTGCATAGACTGCTTCTTCCAGTTTATCCGGTAAATCAGAAAGCACATCCTTCTTCAGACGTCTGAGAATAAATGGCGTGATCATTCTGCGAAGCCTGAGCATGGCATCCTGATCATGTTCTTCTACAATAGGAGCTTCCATTTCTTCTTTGAACTGCTTATACCCATACAAAAATCCCGGCATCAGATAGTCAAATATACTCCACAGTTCGCTCAGTCTGTTCTCCATAGGTGTTCCTGTCAGTGCAAAACGTGTTCCGGCGTGAATCAGCTTTACCGCTTTAGCTGCCTGTGTGCTCTGATTCTTAATGAACTGTGCTTCATCCAGAATTTCACAAAAGAACTCTATATTTTCATAGTTATCCACATCCCGCTTCAGCAGATCATAGGAAGTGATCAGAATATCCGTGTCCAGACTGCTCTGTACCAGTTCACGTCGATGGGCTGCATCTCCCGTTACCATAACCGGCCTGAGTTCTGGTGCAAACCTCTCAATCTCGCTCTGCCAGTTATACACCAGTGATGCCGGGCATACGATCAATGTCCTTTTTCGTTCTGTCATCAAAAAAGCAATTACCTGCAAAGTCTTGCCAAGTCCCATATCATCCGCAAGTATCCCGCCAAAACCATTTTCCTGCAATGCCTTGAGCCAGCGAAAACCGCTCTTCTGGTATTCACGCATTACATGTTCCAGTTCCTGTGGCACTTCATAATCACTGTCCTCCATAGAACGCATATTACGTACTAACTGTTTAAAACTGTGATCTCTGCGGATATACTCTGCACCTTCCTCATGCGACAGGCTGTCCAGATACAATGCTCTGTACTGCGGAATGAGTATTTTGCCACTTTTGAGCTGTCTGGCTGACAGTTGCAATCCATCTACCATCTCCACCAGATTATTCATCTGTGTATCCTGCATATTCAGAAAAGAACCATTCTTTAATCGATAATACTTCTTACGACGGTTATATCTCGTCAATACCTCTGCAAGTTCTTCCATGGAAAGTTCCGGAGAATCAAGAGTCAGCTCCAGCAAACCGCTCTTTAGCGATAATCCCATAGAGAATGCCGGGGTATTGAGAACCTGAACACGCTTCATCTGCTCTGAAATATAGACTTCACCCAATTGTCCAAGTTCTGCTAATCCATCATTCAGGAATTCATATATGGCATCCGCATCACCATGCAGTACCTTCCTTTGAATTTTGCCATCAAATTCCGGAAAATACTGGCTTACTGCAGCATCCATTTCCAGTTCTCTTGAAATATCACGCCTCTGTGCCGCGGCACCCGTTGGCATATCCACGAATTTTGCCACATCATTTTCCACAGAAAAAACATCATAACTTTCTTCTCCATAGACAGCACACAGCCTGCATGTGATCGTATCATATTCCGGCATGTCCAGATAAATGGCAAACTCTGCTTTGGGTGGAAGATAATTCCCGGGGGTAAATTCCCTGACATCCATTTCATAATGCTGTTCCAGAAAAGGCAGAAGATCCCTGCAAAACAGTGGAAGCTCACGTTCTGCAATAAATATATTCTGCCCTCCCTGATCGTTCATATATCTACGAAAGCTGCGTATCTGCGCTATATCTTCCAGCCGGTTCCTGTAAATAATGTGATTTGCATGATCGTAAATATACTGACAGGATGCTCCCTCTGTCATTGCAAGCGGCGTGGTCGATATCCTGATTCCTGCCGGAACACCTGTAATATGCAACAGTGGTCTTGGCTCCCCGTCCTTTATTTCATAATAGGCAGAACTGGTATCCTGTGTATCCAGTCCCAGAGGATTCTCCTGTTGCAGCATTATCTGCATAAAGCGATCCAGATTGCCTGCTGCCAACGGTATCTCCCTCTTAACATCATTTCTGCTGTAATACTGATAGGCATTAAGCCCGCCCGTCGTCTGAAAGCTCTTTATAATGTCCATCAGAAAATGTACCAGTGACTGGCTTGATTCTTCAAATGCTGATATATGATGATAAAAACCGAGTTTGGCACCGTAGGATTTATACTCATGCTTATCCATCAGCCGCACAAATTCATTAATATCCTTGAGTACATACAAATGTGTGATACCAATTCTGAATTCTACCGTTATCTTGCCATGATAATCGTGACATTGCGGTACAAGCTGCACTTTTCCCCGAACCAGTGGCTGTCTGTAAGGAAGTTGCTGTTCCAGGCCATGATCCATCAAAATACGGTACATTCCCCTGTCAGTCATCGGCATAGAACTTTGTCGTTTCTTTAAACTGTTCTGATTCTGTGTTCCATACAATGTACTCCCTTTACTGATCCCGGGAGTGCGTTCCAACTGCTCCAGTCTCTGTGGGAACTCTACTGACAGCTTTTTGACCGGCTGCTGTTGTTTGCGCAGCATATCCTGCCTCACCTGAATATAACGAAGAAGCGTTGCTACACAGTGTTTACACAGACCTGCATACTCCATATATGCCGGACATTCACAATGATAGGAATGCAGTTCATTGTTATTCTCATCCACTACGGCCTGTGTATTGTAGCATTTCCAGCCACTGCCCTGTACATATGCCTTTACCTTTTTACAGGGGTTCGTCTCTATATAAACATCCTGAAGCTGGATGTTTTGTACATTTCCACTTTGAAAAAGCCGTCTGCCCCGCTGATATACCTGTTCTGAAGCATCTTTACGGATGTCTGTCTCTGTGTACATGCCCGTTCCTCTTTTCATAAATCATCAGTCGTTATTTATGTGTTCAGTATAGCACATACATTTTATGTTTTGAATCAGCAGTATGCATTTTTCTGAGGTTTACTCAGAAAACGGTAGCCGGCTCCCCATTTCGTTTCAATATATTTGGGTGCATCCCCATCTTCTTCCATCTTTTTGCGCAGTTTAGAGATATGCATTGCTACGGAATTCTCTCCCTCCACGTAAGTCTCTCCCCAGGCTTTTTCATAGATTTCCTTCTTACTCATAAGAATATCCGAATTCTCCATTAATACCTGAAGTACAATAGCTTCTGTATTAAGCAGTGGAATCTGTCTGCCATCCATATCAAGAATTCCATTTCTGGTATCAAGCGTAAGATTCGCCGCACAGATCCTGCCATCCGCATATCTGCGCACTCTGGCATTGCTTTCCCTGTAACGGTTGACCAAAGCCACACTTCTGGCCGCTAACTGTGTGGGAGAAGTACCTGCCGGCAGATAGTCCATGATTCCCATTCTGAATGCACCGACCACGCTCACATCATCCATATCCTTTCCCAGCATGATCATGATAACGTCACATCTGTCCATGATCTCCATCGCCAACGTGTAGCCTGACTTACCTGCCAGATAATCATCTATCACTACAACATCATACTGTTCCGTCACAGCCCGTTGGAAACCTCTGAAAGGGATATGCTCTATCTCGATATCCATATTCCACATGGCACACGCCCTGGTGTACTCTGCATCGCGTCCATTCTCCTCAATAATGAACAATATTTTAGCAGATATCGCTTCTGAAACTGACAACAAATTCTTCATATGGGGGTTCTCCTTCCTCATTATATATGACTCAACTTACTCCTATTTTAGCATGCTTGTTGAATATACACAAAATTAAATTGGTTTTTATTCAATATATGGTACAATTGTATTATCGTTACGTAATTAACTGTTTATTTAAGCTGTTCTATGTTCCATCCGAGCAGTCTTACACCTGATTAAGGAGGTCTTAATGAAAAATATTCGTGCTCTGGAACCTTATGTCCTTGTCATGGACTCTATTGTTTCGAACCAGTGGGTAGCTACTATGTCACAAATGTTGTTAGCTGCCAGCCCGGAACTGTATTATCACAGCATCAATGTGGCACTTATTACTGCGCATATGGCTTTATTCGGCAACTGCCATATGCTGTCAGAACAGGGAATTTCCATTCATTCACTGGTTCTGGGCGCTTTTCTGCATGATATAGGTTATATCGGAAAAGGCAGCAGTTCAGCCTGTGGCAAACAGCCTCAAAATATGTCTTATATAGAACAGCTCGCATTTCATGAGCATATACAGACAGGGTTAGAGCAGATCCGTAAACATACTGATGACCCTGTTATTCTGGATATCGTATCCATGCATCATGAATATCTCAACGGCTCCGGCTATCCGGACAGGCTTGCCGGCGCAGAACTCCCACCTCATGTACGCCTGGTATCGATCGCCAATGCCCTGGCTTCCTATATTGAGAACTTTGAGCATAATTGCGCTGATGGCGATCACACCCCGCGCGTTCTGTCTGAATTACTGGAGCATCTGGATAATGAAGCAGTCAGCGGTAAATATGATATTGAGCTGCTTCATTCCTTCTTTGACGGCATCATGAATTACTACAGCAGTCTTCGTCCTCTTCATCTGGGTCTTCATGATTACTGCATAAGAAAAATGAACACAGAATAAACGCCAGTATGCCTAAAATTCCAAGTCCGGCAAGAATGAGCCATATCATTCTGTGAGAACTTCTGCTCTGTGCGGGCAGTTCTGCTGCCTTTACGGAATCTCCGGAAACTACAGACGGATGTGTATTCCTCATTTCCTCATCTGTCTGTGGTTCTTCCAGAGTTAAAGACTCCGGAAAGTTCCATGGAGCAGGATTGATATCTCCGATCGTTACCAGATCTGTAGATGAAGATGCCATATCCAGTTGCTTAGAGGCAATTGACAATTTATTCATATTTTCTGGATCAGACTCTGCAAACCGAGATTCGTCTGTGTCCGGGTTATTTTCCCCATTCCCTGCACCGGGTTTGGATGGTTTGGGGTTCGCTGTGTCCGGCTTGACAGGTTTAGGTTCCTCTTTATCCGGGTTGCTTCCTCCACTTCCATTGTCCCCATGGTCAGGTTCTGAGGGGTCGTTTTCTGTTTTCTCTACGGTAAGATGCGCCTGATTGGTCCAAAGTGCTATCTTTTGACCGTTTGCTGTACTGGTTACTGTAATCTCGCAGGCATAATCATATTCGCCCGCCTGCTGCCTGGGGGAAATCTGTAATTTCACATCATTCTGGCCGGCAAGTTCACTCTTTTGCCCTGCATCATCCTGATACCATTGCAAATCAGCTTTATACTGTGCCGTATCTTTTATTTGATACCCCACTTCAAATTCTACCGTATCCTGTCCCTGCTGCATAACAGCATCTCCGGGCTGTTTTGTTATTGCAACCGGCTGTACCCAATACGCATATAATCTGGTATCTGCTGTAAACAGCGATCTGCGTGCCGGGCTTCCTTTTGGAGTATAATACTGTGTTCCTTTACCTGCTCTGTCTGTATAATAACCTTCAAACAAAGCATTTTCACTCTTTGGCAGTGCAATTTCCGGCATCTCTTTTCCATAGGCAGCAATTACCGTCTTATGTTTTACCGCTGTATCATCCTCTATCAGAGAAATGGTATACTTCTGTGGAATCGTCCGGTATACTGCAATATAATTTCTGTTTCCGGTTACCGGTAACTGCACGGTATCAGCATTACTCATAGTCTCTATGATTTCTGTATCCATATCATCCCATCCCCGGAATTCATATTCATACTTTGCATCTGCTTTTCGGGATGGTGTTGCCTGTAGCAGATATATGGCAGTGTCTCCTTTTAGTACTGTAACAGAGCCTAAAGGACTCGTATCATAGTTAAAATAAGCAACTGTCGCCTCTTCTCCTGCTATCTTTCTGATACGTATCCTGCCATTTCCTGTCTGCACTCCTGCTGTAGCAGTCCCACTCCTGCATAGTGTTGTATCATAATGATTGGTTCCTCCATATGCCTGTGTATTCTTTTCCATTTCCTTCTCTGTTTTGCCACAGCTTAACTTATACCCCTCAATATCATCTATATCTTTACCACAGATGCGCTTCGTATGTGTCCAGGAACCGTCATAAAGGAAATCAGAATCCATATCCCCAACTTTATATCCTAACTCTCCACAGATACTACAGTTCGCTTCTATATATCCGTTCCTGTCCACACTGACACGAAAGTTCTCATATTCTCCACAGATTGAATAGCATTTCCATATATGTTCATGTCTGATCTCGTCTGTATAGCATCCTCCCTTTTCCTGCGGATCTCCAAGGTGCTCATGGTATCTGGTATAACCACTTAAGCCCCCCAGATACCCTCCGCCGCCTCCGGCAGAATTAGGTTCGGTACTGGAATCCCCTGTGTAGGGAGTTGAGCCAGCGCCCAGTAAATCTCCTCCTATTCCTCCATCTTGGGTATCCGTTGCACCTCCGCCGCCCCCTGCTATGGCTGCAACTTTTCCATTAATCTGCAGACTTGTGGCACCACCGCCATTTGATAAGGTACCCTGACCGCCGCCGTTGTAGCCGTCACTGCCTCCTACCAAGAGTTCCACCTGATCATTGCGGTGCAAATCTACTCTTACACTGACCATACCGCCTTTGCCGCCTGCATGCTCCCCATAAGAGCCACCCTGCGCCCCGTACAGTTCAAACTGATATGTTCCTGCTGCTTTCACATCAAAGCTCTGTGCCGCACCTGTATAACTATATTCCCATTCCGATGTTGTATCTATACTCTGAGCCTGCCCTATTGTCATAGCAGCAGTCAGCATCGTCATGATCCCTTTCTTCATCCATATTGCTTTCATTCTCTTACTCCTCATACTTTTGCAATCATTTTCCTGTCCATGTCGCCGACAAGGCGGTATGTTATAGTACTTTAGAACTAATTACAATAGATGTTATGATTCTTTTAAGGTTCTTTTATGTTTATACAAATGATAAATCATAAACAAAACATAAAAAGAGTGGCAAATTCCTGCCACTCTCACTACTTTATGCCCTTTTATTGAAATACGATCTGTCTGCCGTGCGCTCTGCCGTAATTCTCCAGTCTCTCTTTGAAATGCTCCACGGCTTCTGTATTACCTGCCAGATTATGCAGTAGCATGATCCTTACATAGGTATCGTATGCCTGTTCTCCTAACAGATCAATATCTGACATCTGTGTCACTTTTACAAAAGTAAGCAATGCCATAAGATTGTTGCCACACGCCTGATAAGCACATCCCAGAAGATATCCATATTCTGCACCTTTGAAACGGTCTGCATACTTCAGCAGATGTTCCAGTGCTTCCTCTCCCCTGTTCAGTTCCAGCAGAAGTCTGGCAAAGGACGGTACTGCCACCTTCATAAAACCTTTGTCCGGATTATCATTTCTGGCAAAGCACTGCGTATATGCCTCTACTGCCTCATCATACTTCTTTAATATATAATAGGACTGCCCCATTTGAAAATACAGGTAATCATCAAATGGTGTCTCTCCCAGTGCAGACTGCAAAAGAGTCAGATTTCTCGCCTGTTTACGTTCCATCTCCTCCGGTGAAATATCATAGCCATGATGCTCCACTGTTACAGGCAGTTTATACGTATTCAGACATACTTCTTCAAGATTTACCTGATTTCTGGGTGTGATCTGCTCATGAATACGGAAACGATATTCATAAAAATTCCTGTTATAGAACCTTGGAACTTCTTCCGGTTTATACCTGACCTCGCCGTCCGGCTGTGTATACACATTATTCAGTCCCATCATTCCCACATGGCGCAGATGTTGCTGCATACAGATGCGTAAGGCATGTTCATCCACCTGTGTCAGGTATTCATCACAATCAAGCACCAGAATCCAGTTGTTTGATGCCAGAGATGCCGCAAAATTCCTCGCTGCACTGAAATCATCGATCCAGATAAAATCCTCGACCTTATCCGCATATCTGTCTGCTATCTGTTTCGTAGCATCCGTCGATCCGGTATCCACAACTATAATTTCCCATGGATAGCGGCGCAGCGCCTGCAGACAATGTTCTATATATTTTTCCTCATTTTTTGCAATGATACATACTGAAATCGGAAGTTTTGTCATGTTCATCCTCCCCTTAGTCCTAACTGTTCACAACCCGCTCTTTTTCACGAAGACATGCCTCATATTTACCTTTAAATACGTTCGCCATTTCCTCATTTCCCATATCCTGGTAAAGCTCAATGATATGTTCATAGCAATGCAGCAGATTCTCTCCTAAAGTATCTGCATCTGCCATCGTAGTAGTCTTCACATAATAGAGCAATGCCTTCAAAGGCTGATCGTTGTCAAGACACACACCTGCATAAGTAAACTGGAACTTAGCCGTCTTGCACTGTCCTGCATAACGATCCATCAAAGCCAGTGCTTCTTTCTCCCTGCCTACTCTCACATAAGCCTTCGCCAGTGATATGATCATGACCTGAACATAGATAAATTCCGGCGATGGATCATAGGATAATCCTTTCTCATAGAAAGTAACTGCCTTCTCATGATTGCCAAGAATGAATTCCGATTGTCCAATCTGGAAAAGAGTATACGGTTCATCCGGATTTTTCTCCAGATTCTTATATAAAAGATCCAGATTTCTACGCTGTTTCTCCTGCATTTCTTCCGGTGTCAGCGCATAGCCATGATGAACGACCTCCATGGGAAGCAGGAAACACTGCATCATTTCCTCCCTTTTGGCTAAATCTCTGGAGCAGACCTGCTCATGGATCGGATAATCAAAGGTGTAGAAATTCCGATTGTAGAAACGTGTCACATCATCCGTTCCGTATCCCGGTTTCCCCTCCTCATCCAGAACCAGATTCTTCAGACGGATGACACCTGTATAACGTGGAAACTTCTGCATAAGGATGCGCATGGTCTTAATGTCGATACTGTTGACATATTCATCGCAATCCAATGACAAAATCCAGTTATTTGAAGCATTCTCCGCACAGAAATTTCTTGCCGCACTGAAATCATCGATCCACTCAAAATCCAGTACTTTATCCGCATATCTGGCTGCGATCTCCTTAGTTTTGTCGGTAGATCCTGTGTCGGTGACAATAATCTCAAATCCATATGGTTTGATTCTCTTTAAACATTCTTCTATATTTTTTTCTTCATTTTTAGCGATCAGGCATACTGAAATCGGCACTTTTGACATAATCTTTCATTCCCCTTTTATGATAAGTTCCCTGCTGTTTACTGTATTTCATTAATATTCTCTGTTAGAATTGTAACACAATTTATTTTATTTTTCCATATTATAAATACAATTTATGTAAATTAAACTGTACTTTTTTATATATTTTATCACACAAAAAGGACTGCCCTGATTGAGCAGCCCCTGTATGTTTTGTATTATTAACCCTGTAAAAGTGACAATACACCCTGATTGGCCTGATTGGCCTGTGCAAGCATTGCCTGACCTGCCTGCTGTAGAATATTGGCATTTGCATTGGTAACCATTTCCTCTGCCATATCCGTATCACGAATCGCGGATTCTGCCGCAGTCGTATTTTCTACAATATTGTCGAGGTTGTTGACGGTATGTTCCAGTCTGTTCTGTACAGCACCCAGTGCTGAACGTTGTCTGGATATCTGCTGTAATGCCTCACCTACCACATCAATTGCATCCGTTGCATTGTTTCCGGTTTCATCCACAATACCGATATTGTAGCTCGCCAGTTTATCAATACCGATTCCTGCTGCCGTCAGTGTATCTATTGTTGCAGAAATCTTATTCTTCCTGTCACTCTGTGCACCAACATGCAGGTTAAAGGTAAGTCCCTCAGCAACCTGCTGGGATGACTGGGTGATATATTTTGAGATTGTTGACGGATTCTCCAGACCTTTTGCCTGCGCGTATGCCAATGCATTTTTGTAGACAGTCGTAGAAGTACTGCTGAATACTTCATCTGAAACACGTGCCTGTGCTGTTGTATAAAGGCCACCTGTGTAGTTACCGTTTTTATCAAAATAATTATTCAGCGCAATACCGGATATTTCCTGTCCATCCGCATTGTAAAGTTTCTGAATACTCTCATCCCGCTCCAGATATTCATCTGTCCACTGGAATTCATCACCACCGAGCATCTGTTCCTTCACTCGGTCACTGGTTCCCGGCCCGCCATCCAGAATATCTACCAGTCGGTACTGACCCAACATTGTATTGTTGTCGTCCAGATACTGTGTCATATCAGTATCTTTCGTGATATGTGTTACTGTACTGTTGGATGTATTGTAAATATACAGATCCTGTTTGGCTTTTACAACAGAAGTTGAACCGTCAATATACAGATCATTGCCGCCTTTTGCATCGGAATCCAGTTCTGCATTGATAAATGCCACATAATCATCCGTGTTAAGAACACCCTGTCCTTTATTGATCGTTGTTGTCGTTTTGGACAGATATTTGGTCATATCATCGCCCTTACTGATCTTATCTGCGCCAAGTGCAATGCTCGGACCTGTGCCAAGCACCTTACTGTCGACCACATAAATATTATTGGTTCCAACATAATTCATGCAGTATGTAGTAGGATTCTTCAGATTCGGAATCGTATTCTTCGTAAAAGTCGTAGAATAATTTGTAATATATACGCTGGTAGTAGGTCCTGTCTGATCGCCTTTTAGCAAAAAAGTCTCATTGAACTTGGTTGTTTCAGCGATTCTGTCAATTTCGGACACTAACTGATCCAGCTCGTCCTGAATGTACTGGCGGTCAGAAGTGGAATTCGTGCCATTTGCCGCCTGTACACACAATTCGTTCATTCTCTGTAACATATCCTGTACCTCAGCCAGCGCTCCTTCCGCTGTCTGTACACAGGATATGCCGTCTTCGGCGTTGGAAGCTGCCTGTGTCAGTCCTCTTACCTGCTTACGCATTTTCTCTGAAATTGCAAGTCCTGCAGCATCATCAGCAGCCCGGTTGATGCGGTAGCCACTGGAAAGCTTCTCTGTAGAACCTGATACAGTCTTGGTCGTAAGTCCCAACATTCTGTTGGCATTCATCGCCATAAGATTATGTTGTACTACCATTCGATTCTCCCCCTATATCTTCTAAGCAAATACGCCAGCCACATTGATGCGGTGACTGGCGCGTATAAAACTATCTCCCCTGTATACTCCCCTAAAAGACTACTGTAACAGACTAAGTACTCCCTGATTAGCCTGATTAGCCTGTGCAAGCATGGACTGACCTGCCTGCTGTAAGATATTGGAATTGGAATATTTCACCATTTCCTCTGCCATATCTGTATCACGGATCGCTGATTCTGCAGATGTTGTATTCTCAACAACATTGTCCAGATTCTTGATGGTGTGCTCTAATCGGTTCTGAACAGCACCTAATGCAGAACGCTGTCTGGATACCATATTAAGTGCATCTGCAATGACATCAATAGCATCTGTTGCATTATCTCCTGTAGAATCCACAATACCAATGTTGTAGCTTGCAAGCTTATCAATGCCAAGACCTGCTGCCGTAAGTGTGGTCAACTCTACAGCTACTTTGTTATTTCTGTCAGAGTCGGAACCTGCATGAAGTTTAACCTCTAAGGATGCAGCTACCTGAGTAGAGGACTGGGTAATGTAAGCGTTGATTGTGGCAGCAGTAAACTCTGTCATTGTTCCGTTAACATATCTGCTCATGGTTACTGTATTATTAAATACTTCATCAATTGCTCTGGCTTGAGATGTAGTATACAAACCACCTTTATAATTGCCGTTTTCATCAAAGAATTTATTCAATGCAACACCTGATACTGCCTGTCCATCTGCATCGTAAAGCTGTTTGGATGAAATATCGCGTTTCAAAGTATCATCTGTCCACTTAAATTCTTCTCCATTTGTATAAGAATCCTGAACTCTGGTAGACGTTGTTTCCTTACTATCCACCTGTGAAGCATCACCATACAGAATATCTACCAATCTGTACTGATCTTTCATTGTATTATCATTATTAAGATAATTTGTCATATCTGTTCCCTGTGTAATTCTTGTTACAGTGCTATTAGCAGTATTATAAATAAACAAATCTCTATTTGCTCTTACTGTAGAAGTAGTACCATCATTAGATAAATCTCTCTTGGTAGCCGCATTTTTTACACCTTCTACATTACCCTTTTCACCATCCATTACCTTTGAATCTAATTCTACATTTACAAACGCAACATAGGATGCTGTATTTAAAGTAGCCTCTGCTTTATTGACGCCTGTCTTGGTCGCATCCGTTGCCTTTTCCATAAATTTTGTAATATCATCACCATTTTGAATTTTATTACCTGTCAGTGAAATATTGGAACTACTCTTATAAATAGATGCTGATACAATATACAAATTGTTTGTTCCCACATAATTTGTTTTATATTCAATACCTTTCGTATTATTAGGCAAATTATTCTTTGTATAGGTTACAGAATAATTGGTAATGTACATACTCTTGGTTGGCTTCGTATCATCACCCTTTAATAAATATGTCTCATTGAACTTGGTTGTTTCTGCAACACGGTCAATTTCCTCAATCAACTGATCGAATTCATCCTGAATATACTGACGGTCTGTTTCGGAATTGGTTCCGTTGGCAGCCTGTACAGCCAGTTCATTCATTCTCTGCAGCATATCCTGTACTTCAGCCAGCGCTCCTTCCGCCGTCTGTACACAGGATATACCGTCTTCTGCGTTAGAAGAAGCCTGTGACAAGCCTCTGATCTGTTTTCTCATTTTCTCGGAAATTGCAAGTCCTGCTGCATCATCCGCTGCTCTGTTGATGCGATATCCACTTGATAATTTCTCTGTGGAGCCTGATGCCTGTTTTGTTGTGATACCAAGCATTCTGTTAGCGTTCATAGCCTGAAGATTGTGTTGTACTACCATTCTCGTATACTCCCCTTTTCCTTAAATTTCATACCCTTATTGGCTTCTTATGTTTATTACTGTTAACTTATTATGCTATTGGTTTATGTCAATAGCCTTTTCAGTAAATATATCGGTTGTAATTTTCAGAAAATTAATAGATTTACATATATTTTTGAAATAATTTGTTTAAAATAAAAAATTTACATAAAGAAGGACATAAAAAACCGCAGAATATCAACATCCTGCGGTTCATTCCTACCTTATGTAACTATTTGTGGTTATTTAAATAATTCTTTTACCATCTCTGATGTCTGATTAGCCTGCGCCAATACAGAGTCACTTGCATTTTCAAGAATTCTTCTGTTAGCGGCACGGATCATATCATCTGCCTTATCCACATCTAAAATGTTGCTCTGTGAAGCAAGTACATTCTCTAATGCGACATTTAATTCTTCTTCGGATAATACAGAACTCTTACTGGTCGTATCAGATATCGCTACCTCAATCTCTTTGTCTGCTGCCTGTGCAGTAGTCTGCTCCTGAACCTTCTTGCCGGGCTCCTCCTTGGACAATGTTGCTGCATATTTCTGTTCCGGCTGTTTGTTGACTTCCATGTGATTTGTTACGAGCATACTAACCTCCCCTTTTTCAAACCCTATCGAATCATATTCGATATTAATTTCGTTGTTTCTTTGTAGTTAGCATACTATTATTTACAGAATTTGTCAACATAATTTTATTAATTGTATATACAATTACGCTATCTTATTATATTCACACCTAAAGGGCATTTGATTTTACATATTCTCCATCTGATATTTTAACTTAAAGAAGCCGCTGTAAAAATACACCGGCTTCTTAATAACTATATTAGTTTACTGTATAATTTACTGTTACTGATTCCCCATATGAATTAGTAATCACTATATCATATGATCCTGCTGGTACTGTAGGCACCCTAAATATTAATGTTGTATCTGTGTTACTTAAAAGTGTCATTACCTGCCCATTAAATGTTACTGTTGAAGCTTTAGATGTTCCCTTAAGGTTATTACCATTTATTGTAATCTTATAACTTGACATTGCAGTCCCAGTTGTTGGAGTCATACCGGTTACTGTTGGTTGCGGATTAGGTATTGGTGCTGTACATTCATAAGCATCCGGTATCAGCTTTGTTGTACCATCTCGATTTACAATCTTTAATGGATATTTTCCCTGTGTGAATGTACCCGGAATACGCACAACAATACTCGTATCTGTCACAGATAGCGGCTGTAATTTCTCTGTTCCTAACATTACACTGAAATTACCACCATCTTCAAAACCACTACCGGTAATTATAACTTTCTGACTTACTCCAGCAACTCCACTGTTAGGAGCTATATTCGTAATCTGTAAATTACTCACTGGAGGTATATTCGTATAGTTATATGTTGTCGTTGCTGATGTTTTCTGATCTGTTCTTGTCACCACTACTGCCTGTGCTCCTGCATTGGTTGATTTGGGAACTCTGAATATAAGGCTTGTCTCTGTGCAGCTCAATAATGTTACTGCTGTTCCTCCTACTGTAACTACTGTACTTCCGTTTTTAAAGTTTGCTCCCTTGATTGTTACCTTAGGTGTTTCCGCTATATCCCCGCTGTCTGGAGTTATGGATGTAATTGTTGGTGTTATCGGATTGGGTGGTGTATTTGTATAACTGTACGTTGTCGTTGCTGATGTTTTCTGATCTGTTCTTGTCACCACTACTGCCTGTGCTCCTGCATTGGTTGATTTAGGAACTCTGAATATAAGGCTTGTCTCTGTGCAGCTCAATAATGTTACCGCTGTTCCTCCTACTGTAACTGTCGTACTTCCATTTTTAAAGTTTGTTCCCTTGATCGTTACCTTAGGTGTTTCCGTTATATCCCCACTATCTGGGGTTATGGATGTAATTGTTGGTGTTACAGATGGTTTATCTTTATATAAATATTGCGCCGTATACTTCTGTCCATCTTTATCTGTAATAATAATATTAACCGCTCCTGCCGTATTTGCTCTTGGAATACGGAAAATTACATTTCCTGTATTTTTATTATAACTTAGCACTTGCACATTCGTACTGCCTACTGTAACTTTTAATTCCTTTGCACTTGACGCCTTATAAGTAACACCTGATGCAGTTACTTTGAGACTTTCCGTTTTCAATCCACTGTCTGGAGAAAGTGTCAAAGGTGGTAAAGGTGCCGATGACACAAATTTTACTGTTAATGCATTGCTTACCTGCCTGTCCGGATTTGTCACGGTTATTGTATCTGTACCTATAGAATGTTTAGGCATAACAAATGATATCACATTGTTAGATACAATTGCATTTGAAACTGTAGTGCCTCCTATTTTTACCGTAGCCCCATCGGTGATATATTTTCCTTGAATTATAACATTCTCGCCGCCATTTACATCAAACTCTGTCTGATTAATCGCTATCAATTCAGGTGCATGTTTCTTTACCGTAATTGGTATCTTATCCAGTAAAATGCTTCTTGAATTTCCATTATAATCTGTATATACAACAGCACCCGTTGATACATGCTGATATGTTCCTTCTGTTGTAGTATCCTTTACCTTTATTTCATATGACAAAGTAGAGGTACCTTTACCTAACTGGTTCATCTTCCAAATAAGCTTTTGTCCATCTACATATGGTACGGGAATTGTATTGTCTGCTGACCCGGTTACATACTCAAATTGTTCTCCAATATACTGTGAAACCACGACATTTCGTGCATTAACATAACCAATTTTAGCTGATATTTGTTCATACACCGTCACTAAGCCATTCACATTTGTAAAATAGTGATCAGCTTCCGAAGTTGCCATTTTTTTTAAATTTTTGTTTTCATCTGCATTTGCACTGTTGCACAATGCAACAGTATAAAATACGTATCCTGATGCCTTTGCTCTTTCGGCAGAGCTTACTGCTGCTGCCAATGAAGTTTCTTCACTTGCAGACACTGGAGGATTGCCATAATAATTTGCTACTCCATCAGTCATTAGTACAATTGCTCCCTGAGCATTACTTCGCTTACTTTTAAGAAGCTTTACAGATTCATCAATTGCTGCACTAATATTTGTTGATCCCTGATATTGGATTTTTTCAATATATTGTTTAAGTTTTGTCTTATCTGTTGATAACGCATATGAGGTAACATCCGTATCGTATACTACAATACCGATCCGATGCGTTGATGTATCTATGGAATCTATAAAAGCTATCGCTGCTTCTTTCATCTTATCAAGTTTTGTACTCATACTTCCAGATCTGTCAATTACTAATATTACATCTGTCGGATTTACCTTGCCCTGATATGGTATGCCCTCTAATGAAATAGTAACTTTAACCGTTCCATCTTCATCCACCGTCCTCGGATCTGCGGAAATAGATGCCTTTACTTGATCATCATTAGCCGCCTTAGCACTTATTGCCGGCATAAATGTTATTACCATGCAAATACTTAAAAGCGTTGCTAAAATTTTATTTCTAATCCCCTGCATAAAATCCCTCCTCATTTACTTTGATACAATCACACATTGTATCAAAATTGCGTAATATATCTTAATAAAGAAGAAACCGGTCAAAAACCGGTCTCTTCTTTGTTTTAATTCAATTTTTAATACACATGTACTATCTTTTATTTGCCTTAGAAAAATTAACCTAAGATAGAAAGTACACCCTGATTTGACTGATTAGCCTGTGCTAACATAGACTGACCTGCCTGAGAAAGGATATTAGCATTGGAGTACTTAACCATCTCTGTAGCCATATCTGTATCACGGATCTGGCTCTCAGCAGATGTTGTATTCTCTACAATGTTATCCAAGTTCTTAATTGTATGCTCTAATCTGTTCTGTACTGCACCAAGTGCGGAACGCTGTGTAGATACCTTCTGTAATGCATCTGCAATTACATCGATAGCATCTGTTGCATTGTCACCTGTTTCATCAACGATACCTACAGATGTGCTCTTTAACTTATCAATACCAAGAGCTGCTGCTGACATGGACTGAATGTTAGTAGAAATCTTATTAGTTCTTGCAGAATCAGCGCCTACATGAAGGCTAAATGATAAATCTGCTGCTACATCTGCTGTATTCTTTGTAATATAATCTTTGATTGCAGCATTATCTGCCAAGCCCTGAGTTGCCTGTGAATCAGAGTATAAGCCTCCCTTATAGTTACCGTTCTCATCGATATACTTATTCAAAGCCATACCAGATACTTCATTACCATCTGCATCATAAAGCTTCTTTGCAGATACTGCAGTCTCTGTATCATCTGCTTCTTTAAGATCAACTACATCATAATCAGAATCTGTTAATTTCTTTGTGTCATTAGCAAAGTTTGCCTCTGTTAAGATTCTATACTGACTCTTTACTTCTGCAAAAGATACATCTGTTGAACCAGCCTTTTTCTCAACATTCTGCAGATAATTTGATAAATCTTCTCCAGCCTGTACTCTGGTAACTTCATTTGTTTCTGTGTTCAAAATGTATGTATCTTTGCCACCTTTGGAAGTAATAACGCCATTATCATCTATTGATAATTTGGTTACATCAAGTTGAGCATTCTTCATTGCAATATAGCTATCCTGGTTAACCGTTACATCTGTTACTGCTCCATTATTTCCGCCTGTAGTTGCCGCAGATAAATACTTAGTAATGTCTGTACCCTTGCTGATTACATCTGCTGACAGAGGTGTGTTAGCAGTTGTCTTTGCAATACTAGAAGATACCATATAAACATTGTCATTACCAGTATAGCTAACCTTATGAGCTACATCACCAGAATTGCTTCCTAAGTTCTTTGTATATGTTACAGCATAATTTGTTGTATATACTTTCTTAGAAGCCTGTGCAGAATCACCCTTTAACAGGTATGTCTCGTTGAACTTGGTTGTCTCGGATACACGATCAACTTCTGTTACTAACTGATCGATTTCATCCTGAATATACTGACGGTCTGTTGTAGAGTTTGTACCATTAGCTGCCTGAACTGCTAATTCGTTCATTCTCTGTAACATATCAGTAACTTCCTGTAATGCACCTTCTGCTGTCTGTACGGATGAAATACCGTCTTCAGCGTTAGCGGAAGCCTGATCAAGACCTCTGATCTGTTTTCTCATTTTTTCGGAAATTGAAAGACCTGCTGCATCATCTGCTGCTCTGTTGATCTTATAACCAGATGATAACTTCTCTGTAGAACCGGACAGTGTGCCCTGTGTGATACCTAACATTCTGTTAGAATTCATTGCCTGAAGATTGTGCTGTACTACCATAATTATTTCCTCCTTGAAATTACTCTGTGACATCCTTGCCACAGACTGTGATTCCCCTCCTCGTCATTCCATTGATCGGATCATTGGGGTTAAGTGTCGGAATATTAAGTCGGCCGCCTCTCTATTCCCGTTACACTATATTGGTAAGTATCCCTATTTAGTTTTCTTGGAAAGCAATTTTCTTACTTTCTGCTATATATATCGGTACTTAAGTTCTAATACTTTATACCGTTATATAACTTTTTTATTTTTTTCTTTTATTGTAAAAGAAAAAGAACATCTCAATAAAACCGTTTTATATATCACGATTCTATGACTGTCCCTATATATTAACTAACACTATACTATTAAAATGTTATTCCTTATACTTCCCTGTAAATGTTAACAGTGTACTCCACTCACTGTTATAAGCACCAGTCCACTCCTTGACTGTTTTGCTTTCATTACATATATCGGTTCATTTTCAAATTAGTTTATATCTAATTTGGAAAAACTTTGAAAGTCCCTTTTACTTTCTTCGTATATGAACCATTTCCCTATGTCATTATTATATTATATTGTCTGAATTTTTGCAACAATTAATTTAATTTATTTTCAATTTATTTTATATTGATATATTAATATTCTTTTTGTAGTAAGAGCCATGCAGTAATGCATGGCTCTTGTTCTTACCATTTGCCTTTTTACACAATGAATTAACCAAGAAGTGATAATACACCCTGATTAGCCTGGTTAGCCTGTGCAAGCATAGACTGTCCAGCCTGTGAAAGGATGTTGGCATTAGAGTACTTAACCATCTCTGTAGCCATATCAGTATCACGGATTGCGGATTCTGCACTCTGTGTATTCTCCACAATGTTATCCAGGTTCTTGATCGTATGCTCTAATCTGTTCTGTACTGCACCAAGTGCGGAACGCTGTGTAGATACCTTCTGTAACGCATCTGCAATAATATCAATCGCATCTGTTGCATTGTCACCTGTTTCATCAACAATACCAACAGAAGTACTCTTGATCTTATCAATTCCAAGTGCTGCTGCAGACATTGCCTGAATGTTAGCGGTAATCTTGTTTGTTCTGGCAGAATCGGCACCTACATGAAGACTAAAGCTCAAATCTGCTGCTACATCTGCTGTATTCTTAGTGATGTAATTTACTAAATCATCACTTTCTACTGCTGTAGTTGCCTGAGAATCTGTATAAAGTCCTCCCTTATATACTCCGTTTGAATCAAAATAGCTGCTCAAAGCCATACCTGATACTTCTTTGCCATCTGCATTATAAAGCTTCTGCATAGACTCATCGCCTATAAAATCAGCATCAGCTACATCTTTTGTTCCGCCCAGAGAGGTAGTTACATTATTATCCTCATTACCACCTGCCCAAGCAAGTAATCTATATTGATCTTTTACTTCCGCATATTTAAGTACTCCTGTACCATTTGGATCTACTGTTTCAACATTTCCTATATATTTGGATAAATCCTCTCCTGCTTTTACTCTAATGATAGAATTTGTTTCCGTATCAAGGAAATATGTATCTTTACCAGCGGTATCTGATAAAATACCATCCGCACTATACTCCAAATCGCCTGCCTGAAGTGCAGCATTCCTGAATGCAACATATTTTGTCTTATCGATCTCTGCTCCGTTTACAGATGCATTTTCTGCAACATCGCCTGCCTGCAAATATTTTGTTACATCCTTACCTTCTGTAATCACATCTGCTGACAACGGCATATTAGCTGTCACCTGTGAAATAGATGCTGATACAATATACAGATTATCTTTTGCATTGTAATTGATTTTCTTCGTAACTGCACCGGAATTGCTTCCCATGTTAGCAGTATAGGTAACTGCATAGTTTACAGTATAGCTCTTGGTTGTTGCAGCCTTGCTGTCTCCCTTTAATAAGTATGTCTCATTAAATTTTGTAGTTTCAGCTACACGATCAATTTCTGTTACTAACTGATCCAACTCATCCTGAATATAACCACGGTCTGTTGTGGAGTTTGTACCGTTAGCTGCCTGTACTGCCAGCTCATTCATTCTCTGGAGCATGTCTGTAACTTCTGCAAGTGCGCCTTCTGCTGTCTGTACGGATGAAATACCATCCTCAGCATTGGAAGATGCCTGGCTAAGTCCTCTGATCTGTTTTCTCATTTTTTCTGAGATAGAAAGTCCTGCTGCGTCATCTGCCGCACGGTTGATTCTATAACCTGATGACAGTTTCTCAGTTGAACCTGCTACTGTCTTGGTTGTGATACCTAACATTCTGTTTGAATTCATTGCCTGTAAATTGTGCTGTACTACCATAATCTTTTCCTCCTTGAAAATAGATCTTGAGCTTATGCTCTCCATCACTTAATGCGACTTCCCTGCCGCTGTTAACAGTAGTTCTCCCCTTCGCGTGAAGCATGTTGCTTTCCTTCTTTTCACGCACCCCTGGGATTGTGAGCAAAGCAGGTACAGTTGGCCACCTGCATCTACTGCTTTACCCCTAATTGGTAAGTGTTAGGTTGTGACTGCTTTGATTGCCAGTCACCTCAATATGAAGTTGTTAGATTGTGCCGTTAAAGCATACTGCTATACCGGCACGCTTTATATAAATAGAAAAGGAGACAGTATATGAGCATATCGTCATCCCTGTCTCCTGCTACCGAGCGATCCTTGCCCGGCTTTATCAACGCTTATCCTTGCGCTGGTATTTCTATTTATTTACTTTTTTCTGTCCATAAGCTGTGGATCAACTTCATTGATACGGCTCATTGACTTATAATACTTGGCTGCCGCTGAAGTAGATACCTTAAGTTGTTTGATTTCCTGTCTTTTCATTCGGAAAACATTCTCAAGTGCCGCACGGTTTCGCTTCTCCTGTGCTTCCACACGTACACCCTTATCAACTGCTTCCCTTATCAACTGTTGCAGTTTCAATACCTGTTCCCTGTAAGGAACCGGATTACTCTTTACTTCATCCGCGATCAATTCAAACGTAGATGAGAATCCATCATCAAGCTTATTGATTTCTTCAATCAGCTTTCCCTTGCTCTCCATAGTCTGGTCATATGCTTCCATATCCATGGGCTGGTGCGCAGATAATTCTGCCTGTTCTTCATCCAATCTGATGACTTGATCTAATATCTCATTTTTCTTTTCAAGGCTTTCTATCAATATCTGTAAATAACCTTCTGTCATGCCTTTTTCTCCCTGTTACACTATGTTGTCTGATTATCAGGTTCCTGTCTTTCTTGCAGTGGGTGCATAACCGATTGCATTATGCTGTCCTCCTGCTATCTTGCTCTGTGCTGCCGGATTATTCTGGTTCGTTGACACTGACTTCATGACCTCTTTCCAGTTGTCACGCATGGAACGCAGATGATTCACTACTTCCTGCATGATCTCCGGATCCTTCGCAATATTTGCTTCATGACATCTTCTGAGGAGATACACATATACCTTCTCAAAATCTTCCCAGATTGGATATCTTTTATCCAATGTGTCCCGGAAATTCTGAATGATTTTCTCTACCTTGACTACATTTTCATGTGCCTTGGCAGGATCTTTATTTTCCATCGCCATGATTGCGATATTGCCGAACTTAATTGCTCCTTCGTATAACATCAGAGTCAATTCAGCGGGTGATGCTGTCATGATCTTGCTGTTCTGATACTGTGCATAACCGTTTTGTTTTAGCATGCGCTTTATCCTTCTTTCCTGTTATATACCATCCAACCTGTAATCCGAAGATTCCCCTTTATATTAGTTGCTTCCTAAAAGACTTGAGATAGAACTCTGCTGGGACTGCAGTTTGGAAAGTGCAGTTTCCATAGAAGCAAATTTGTTATACCATTTGTCCTCATAATCACTGAGTTCATCTTCTGCTTCACTGATCTTCTTAGTATAATTCTCGTAATCTTTCTTTAGCTGCTTATCGTTGTATGCTTTATACATACTGCTGTAGTCAGTACTCTTTCCCATAGTCTCATCCAGTTTAGAGTACAATGTCTTGCATAAAGAGGCAAAATATTCTGCCACACCTTCCGGGTCTTCTGCAATAGCAGCTTTTAATTTATCTGTTTTGGTGCCTGAATACTCATCATCTTCATCTCCATCAATATGGTAAGCATGATGTTCATTATCTTCACACTCAAAATAGCTCTTTGTCTTAATGCCAAAGTCTGACAGATAGAGTTTCTTTCCACCGTTTTCTTTATACCACTGGTCAATCTCGCTCTGTGTCATATTCTTTTTCTGAGATTCAGACAGGTTATTTTTGTAATAACCATCCAGCATAGTAGAAGTCATGGCATTCATAATGGAATAAAGATTTCCGTCTTTACGAAGTAAAGCACTCTTGATCTTATCTTCCCACTGTTCTACTTCATCATCTGTCATGCTGTCTTTCTCATCATCTGTCAACATGTCATATTTTCTGGCTGAATCTGCATTATACAATTTATCGATTTCATTGATCAGGTCATTATATTCTGAAAAGAAATCCTTGATCGTATTATAAATGCCATCATAGTCAGTAGCTGTTACAATGGAAATCTCACCATCTGTTATACCTACTGCATTGATCGTCAGTCCATTTACTGAAAATGTATTGGAACTGGAAGTAAATGTAGCTCCATTAAGTACGATCTCTGCATCCTGTGCTGCTATTCTGGTTGCGGAACTGGTCGCATCAACACTGGCTACTGTACCCTGACTGTAATCTACAGAAGTATCTAACCCCAGTGAAGCTAACGCGCCATCATCATCTGTCAGTTTAAATTCCATATCAGATCCTGTTCCTGTCGAACTGATAAAGAATCTCTGATTGGTCGTATCAAAGCTGGCATTAACACCTGCTTCTTTTAATTTGCCTACAAAACCGTTGATCGTCATATCACTGGTGATCTCGATTTCTTTTGCTGTTGCATTTCCAACACTGATCGATATTTTCTTGCCCACCAGAGAACTGTCAATTTCAGACAGTTTGTCAGAAGTTGTCCAGTCTGATAACTCAGTAGACTTTACTGTTCCATCTGTATCCTTCTCTTCTGTTTTCTTCTGAGCCAGCTTGGCACCGGTCAGGTAACCTGACTTAGCCAGAGCTTTTACTTCCAGAGTCTGTGTACCATTGACTGCTGATGATCCTGCTACTACAGTTGCCTTGGTCGTATCAGAACTTGTCGTTGTCTTCTGGCTGTAAGTACTTGTCAAACGTAACTTGGACAGTGTCTTGCTATACATATTGTAGATCTTGGAGTTTAAATCCTGCCACGCATTCTGTTTCCACTCCAGTTTCTTCTGTTCATTTTTTAACTTGGTAACTTTCGTACTTTTGGTCTTTACTAACTGTGATACGATACTTTCTGTATCCATTCCTGAATACATACCAGTCATTCTTAATAAATCTGACATGTGTATTTCCCTCCCATGTGAACGCAGGTCCTATAATTTCTGATCCAGAAGGACACCTGCGATTTCCATGCTTTTTGCTAACATATCCAATGTTTTTTCAGGTGGTATCTCTTTGATGACCTCCTGAGTATCCTTATCTACCAGTTTGATCATGACTCTGTTGGTAGCTTCATGGATACCAAATTTTGCTTCCGAATTAGGAAGTTGTTCATTCATTCTCTCAATTGCCTTTTTCAGTTTCTCATTCTCTGCTGTTTGCAACTCTACAGGAGTTAATGTCTGCTGTGAGGTCGATGTTGGCTGTGTTGTTGTCTCATATGATGTATATTCTGCTTCTCCCTCCGTGGACTGAGCATGAATCGTATTGTCTGTTTCTGTTGTAATCTGAACTGCCTGCTGCGGTTTTGCAGTAGACACATTCCTTACTGGTTCTACATACATGTTATTCACCTCCATGTTTTCATCACGTATATAGTGGTATAAGATATTCTTCCTGTAATCTATATCGGTCAGGAAAGAAAAAATGTTTATAGAAACTATAAACATTTTTTGCAAAACATGGAAGTCGGTATTTTTATTTTTTTAACAGATTCGCAAGCTGTTCTACACCTGCGATATCGGAAGCTGCCTTATTTGCCTCCTGTATCTGGATATACACTTCCTTACGATATACAGGAACCTCCTTCGGTGCGCTGATTCCGATCTTTACCTGTTCTCCTTTTATCTCCAATATGGTAATTTCTATGTCATTGTTGATCATTAAGGCTTCGCCTTTTTTTCTGGATAATGCCAGCATACCTTTCACCTGCCTTTTTTTTCTTGTCTTATGATGCTCTATGCATTAGTTGCCATTAATGTATCGTAAATGGCATATTTGATACTGTATTCCTCATCATCGCAGATGAGCTGAACTGCCTTTCTGTTATCCATGCTGATTATGATCGGTGCACGCAGATTTACAGTAGTCTTGGTAATGTCCTTAGGTACTGTGACAGTGACCAGCATCAATATATTATCTGCTTCCAGATTACCTCCAAGCGGTGCCAGCAGTTCTCTGTCAAACCGTGGTGTATAACCAGGCATTGCCAGTTCCGGATTCATTACAGGCATTGCAAACGCCGGCTCCTGTAAGGACTGAAGCCATTTAATCCCGGAATCATTGCCTTTCTCCGCATTATAGATCAGTGTAAAATCCTTTAACTGGGGGAATCCCAGAATACCACTGTCAAAACGGATGATTTTTTCGTCCTCGATTGCTATTTTGCCAAAAATTCTTGTGTTGATTTCTACCATAGTTCATCCTCTCCATTCGGGCCATCCAAATATTCAAGCATTGATTGAACTATTCCGTTCTGAATAGTTTCATAATATAGAATTATTGTAGCACAGTTATGTATACTATGCTATAGTTTTCTAACAATTTTGTGTTATTTTTTAAATAAAATCCAATAATGTAGTTTTCATAACATAACTGATAGAGGAAAGAGCAGCCTGATAAGTCAGTTCCACACTGTTAAGCTGAATTGCCAGTTCTGTTACATCTGCATCCTCATTATCAGATACCAGTTCTTCAAAGTTAGTCTGCTGTGAACTTAATCTGTTCTGGATCAGTTCCAGTCTGGACTCACGACTTCCGACATCAGTTCTGGTCAAAGTAGCCTGATTTGTGTATCCCTTAAAGATTGTCTGCAATCCCTCGCACCTTTTCTGTAATGTAGATTTTGCGAGTGATCTGCCTTTATTAAGGGCATCCAACTGTTTATTGAGTGTATCCAGTTCTGTTCCTTCATATTTACCGGAATTAATAAGTGATTCCACAGTACTGTATGCCTTTTCCAGAGAATCATATTCTTCCAGAAGGTCATACACTTCCCCTACATCACGTCCCATGTTATGGGTATAGATTTCATCTGCCGTGGTATTTACACGGATAGACTGGTTACTTCCTATATCATATTCTATGATCTGTTTTGCTACATTTCCCTTAGGTTTGGTCAGTTTTTCCTCATTATAAACAAGCGGATCATCTGCCTTTCTCGTATCAGTATAGCGTTCTGTATAGAAATAATGAACCGGGTCCAGATCATCTGTCTTCCATTCACTCTTATCATAAGTGATACGGATCTCATCATGGATAGACAGCGCTGCCAGTTTATTCTGAACATTCTTGCCCAGGAGAAGTTCTCCTGTTTCTGCTATATATGTGATATTATTGGCATTGTCATCTCCATATACAGACGCATATGCATCATCAGATGCAGTCTTGGAAAAGTCGGTGATTTCCAGTGACGACTGTGCACGATCTGCAAATGCAAATGTGGTATTGCCTGCCGCATCTGTCTGTGCTGTAGACTGTAATGTCGTCGTGACTGGTGGATTTCCATTCTCCGTTATCGTGATGACTCCATCTGCATCTAATGTAACCGAAGTATTTGCATCTATCGTTTGTGTTGCCCCCGCTGTTAATGCAAAAGTAATCGGAGCACTGCCATCCTTTGGTGTAAATGTGAACTGCATATTTCCATTAGCATCCGCACCCTGGTTCATAAATACAGAATAACTGGTAGTATTAATGGAAGCTCCATCCACATAGGCACCATTCATCTTAACCGGTGAAGTATCTACATCACTGAAATAGCTGAGTTTGATCTTATTCTTATTTACAGCATCATCTGTCGCATAATCCAGATTGTTATAGGCAAGTCTGATTCTTGCCACATCATAGCTCTTTACCTGATATTCTGTATAAGCACTGTAAGAAGCTGTGGAGAAATTGCCGGCATTAATGTTTGCCATATCACCTACTACAGTGTGGGTAATGGTATCAATATAGGAATTATCTCTCTGCTCTGTGATAGAATAACGTTCTGTTTTATCTTTCAGGAAAGTCAGAGAAGTGTCCGTACGATATCCGGTAAAGATACTTCTTCCTGCACTGGTCGCATTGCCGGTGGAATAAATTTCTGACTGGTAGTTAGAAAGATTCTGCAGAATGGCTGCTCTGTCTTCTGCTGTCAGAGAGCCCTGTGCACACTGCGTAATGTAGCCACTCATATCCTCCAGAATCGCATTGGTCGTTTTGATCGCAGATTCTGTCAGTTCCAGCCAGCTCTGTGCATCATTGGAGTTTTTTTCATAATACTGGTCGATCTTATTGAGGGTCGAATTCAGCTTCAGGGAACGGATCGCAATGACCGGATCATCAGAAGGTCTGGTAATTTTCTTCATGGTGGATAGCTGATTGGTCAGCTTCTCCTGCAGTGTTTTATTTGTATTCAGATTATTCAAAGATGTATTCTGCATCATCTTTGTGGTAATTCTCATTGCCATAATTATCTTCCGCCTTTCTTCACACTATACCCCAGTCTCCTGAATCAGTTTGTCATATACATCACACAATACAGATATCATCTTACTGGACAAATTGTATGCATTCTGATAATTGATCATATTCGCTGCCTCTTCATCTGCATCTACACCGCTGATCGAGATACGGTTGTTTGCAATTGTCTGCTCAATATTACTGTAAATGGACTGGAAGCTGTTTGCACTTTCCGCATTCAGTGCTGCATCTCCCATCAGACAGATCAGGAAATCTTCTGCCTTGCAGCCTCTAAAAGTCATTTTTTCTTTGTTAGTAGAGAGATCTTTCAGGCTCGCAATAATATCATATTTACTAATACCACCTGTTTCTACTGTATGGGTTGCCATACTGTCCGGGTCATCCTCAACTGACTTTTCCACGTTAAAGTTACCCGCAGTAAGTTTGAAATAACCATCATCGGTTGACTTGTACTTTTTGGCATCGCTTTTCATTTCCATCTTGTACTGTTCACCGTTTACAGAATTTGTACCAGTATAGAAAATGTCTCCTTTATGATTATCTCCTCTATAGTCAGTTGCTTTATCGTCCCCGTATATATCATTGAACTTCTCTGCGTAGTTTCTGACCCACTCATTCATCTGTTCCAGATAATATGGGATACCCTGATAGTTGACCTGCTCTCCTATTTTGGCTTTTTCAAAAACAAGGCTGGTCGAAAGAGGTTCAGAATCACTCAAAGCATTCTTCTCTTCATCCATTGTAAAAGTATAGGTTGCAGACTTACCATCATCAGACAATTGGTAAGACCATTCTTTGTAATAATAGGTCTGTCCGTTAAGAGTGATCCTGCCGTTTGACAAAGGCAGGGTAGATTTGGACATATCCATCAGATAGCCATCTGTTACCTTGACTTCGACTGTCTGGTTGCCAGGATCGACTTGGGATACTCTGCCGTTAAAAGCTTCTCCATTGTTACCATCTCTCATTTCGAACAGTCCTTTTAATTCTCCCTGTGTGGACTTGGCATGTACACCGAGATCATCTCCTGTATCTGTCCATCTGACATCATAAAGCCCTTCCGCATCATTTGCATTAACCTGCTGATAAGTATCTCTTGGTACACAGATCAGTTCCCTGTAATCATATCCATCTACCAGAGTCTGCCCACCTGCTATCTTAACGGAGAAATTTGTAACGCCTGATGCCTCTCCTGTTCTGGCATCTACGATATCTCTTTCGTCTACGGTCACGTCTACGATTGCTGACAGTTCATCAACCAGCAGATCACGTTTATCACGTAATTCATTGGCTCTGCTGACTCCGTCCATTTCGATCGTATTGATTTCCTTATTTAAAGTAGAAATCTCCTGTGCTATACCATTGATTTCATCTATTTTGATCTTGATCTCGTCATTTACATCAGTCTGCATGGACTGGAAATTATTATACAGCAAGTTAAAATACTCGCATAAGTTACCTGCTTTTCCAATGAAATCCAATGCATAACTGCTGTCACCCGTATTGGTACTAAGGGATTCCATTGCTGCCTCATATTCATCAAAGATGCTGGTAAAGCCCTTTACTGCATTGGTACCCTTTGTATCATTCAGATAAGTTTCAATAATTGCAGCATAATACTGCTTCTTATCATATTCTCCCAGTTTGGAATTGTTGTTCCAGTATTTGATATCATAAAATACATCTCTGACACGCTCTGCACTGAGTGTATCTACACCGGTTCCCACACAGCCATAAGAAGTATATGTTCTGATCGCGCTGGATGCCACCTGATTGGCCTGTTGACGGCTGTATCCGGCAGTTTCGATATTTGAGATATTATTTGCTGTTGTATTTAAACCGGAATTAGATGCCACTAATCCCCGGTATGATGTATTTAATCCTAAAAATGTGGACGGCATCGTTTATTCCCCTTTCTATTGTGCCATACTGATCACGGAATCCAGCAATGTATTGATCACATTGATATAACGGCTTGCTGCATTATATGCATTCTGATACATGATCATATGCTCCAGTTCTTCATCGGAAGATACACCGATTACCGACTGTCTGTTAGACTCGGCCTGTTCTACCGCAAGCTGCTGATACTCATATACATCCTTGAATACATTGCCCATTGTGGACATCTGATTCACAATTTCCGTATAGCAGTTCTCGAAAGAGCTTGCCTTTGTGGCATTGGGATTAATGTATATCTCTGCATCTTCAAAAGCCTTCAATAACTGCTTGCCCAGACTGTAGTCTGTCGAACCATCCTCCTTGACAAAGCCAAGCTTGGAAGGAGTCTGCACCAGTTCCTGATTGATCTTCAGATTCGCACAGTTGTATAAGTTCTTTCTGGAACCCGGATCTGATGCATCATATTCTTCTACATATTTCCAGTAAGTTCCGGTTCCATTGCCATTTTCATCATATATTTCATATAATTTGGCCCCACTATCTTTTGCTGCCTGTATCTCATTCTTATCCGTAATTTTCTCATATGGTGTATAGGAACCCTTGAGGAATAACTGCATTGGTGTACCGTCATCATTACACAGATAACCGCTCTTTGGATCACAGTTATCAGCCAGTACTTCATTGACCTTGGTTACCACTGCATGTACGAGATTGTCAAACTCCGCTTCAATATTCATCATCAGAGAGTTGGCAATGTTATCATTATAATATTTCTGTTCATAGCCTTCCGGATCCTTATTATATTCATCTATGGAATTAAGCTTGAGGGCATCCAGTTTCTTCTGCGTCGCATTGTTAGACAGATCCAGGAAATTAGCTACATGGTCGCCTCTTGCCAGCAGCAGAGCACGCAGACCGCCTACGTCCGTTCCTGCATCCGTAGAAATCGTTTCTGACAGTTTAAATACATGTGCTACCGAAATATCCAGAACTTCCCGTCCATTCCCGTCCGTTGTTTTAATGGCGTTCTGTTCCCAGTATGGCGTATAGAATCCGGTCTCATCATCCTGCTGCAGTCCCATCTTATATGCACCTGCATCTGTCACAAAATCCGTACCATTGAATCTTACTGTGACACGACTGTTAGCATCTTCGCTATAAGTAATGTTTCCATATCCCGCCAGTGTGTCGATTAACAGATCTCTCTCATCTCTTAAATCATTGGCTTTTTCTATGCCACCTGTCTCGATCATGGATATTTTCTTATTCAATTCATCAATTCTCGTTCCGATCGCATTGATCTCATCTACAGCATCTTTTATCTGCAGATTAAGATTATCCTGATACTCGATAAAAGACTGATATACCGAGGTTGCATTCTGTACGAAACTTGCTGCCTTGGATACGAGCATGGACATATAGGTACTGTCACTGGGTGTCTTGGATAACTCCTCCATTGCTGTCCAAAGTCCATCCAGAGAGTCCTTAAAAGCAGCACCATCCAGTTCTCCTAAAATATCTTCAATTTCAAGTGTTGTGGAATATGAAGTCTCATAGAATGAGTATCTTCCTGACTCCTCTCGGTATTTCATATCAAAGAAATAATCTCTGATATGGCGCACCTCAGAGTATCTGACACCATCGCCGGTCTGTGAATTAGATATGGCTTTGGTTGTAGAAATTGTATTGTAATATGTGTCGGTCATTGCGACCTGTTGTCTTACATAACCGGTAGTATTCTGATTAGATAAGTTATGTGCTACTGTATTTAATGCGTTCTGCGATGTCTGTAAACCGCTTTTTCCAACGTATAATCCGCCAAATAATGACATTGGGTCTCACCTCATGCGTTATTGTTTCGCGTCGAAACCGCCTTGAAGGACACCCAAAGAACTGCCTGTACAGTATGCGTGTTTTGAATAATTGGCTGTTTGCGGCGCAGATTTCAGACCCTGCAGCATTCTTAAATTAAAGTCCACCATTTCCATGGCATCTCCCAGAAGCATCTGATTCTTCTCATTCAGCTCCTTTAGCCTGTCTATAGTCGATCTTAATTTTCCATGCACCTCTGTAAGCTGTTGTTGCTGTTCAGGGCGCTTTGCAAGCATCTGAATCAGGTTAATAAGTTTCAATGTTTCAACATCCCTGTTCACTACGTTGGCAATATCAGCCAGAGCTTCCGTTCTCTGCTTTTCCAAATTCTGGATCCTGCCTACTATTTCCTGTTCCTGTTCTGTTATACTCCCCAAAGTATCTATGTCTCCCTGTATGATCACGGGAGTCTTACGGTCAGAAAGAACCACAAGTTTCTCATACTCTGTGTTCTCTCTGTCCAGTATTTCTATCAAATTCTCTAATAAACTAGCCACCCGATTACCCCTTATGTAGTCATGATGTGAGCCTTACGGCCTGCATCCTTAAAAAAGTCCATTATACTTCTCTAATAATTTACCTGCGAAATCATCTGTATCTACTTCATAGGTTCCATTATCGATCTGCTCTTTGAGCGGTGCAATGACCTCTTCCCTTACATCCGGTGTATTGGCAAGTGCCTGTCTGGCTACCTGTGCATCCTTCGCGGTAGCAGAAAGCAAAAGCTGATCCTTGAAGCTTACATTGGAGGCTTTCTTCTCCTCTGTCTTCTTGATACTGGTACTTCCATATATCTGTTGAATCTGATTATATGCATCTATACGCATCTTAGACTCCTCCTTTCTAATAATGGCTGATACATCTTACTTCTTACTATGTTTATCGGATAAATTGGGTGATACTTAACACTTTCGTTCGAAAAATTTATACTTTTGGGATAACTAATTCAAAATCTGTTCTAATAAATACACTCTGTTAAAAGGAAAGGAAAAATAGTAGCCGTCAGCAAAGTCAGCGGTATACTCCATGATTTCCCGGGCAATGGCAACACCGACTGCTTCCCCTGCTTCTTTGCTGCCATTTTCAGGATATCTCTCTATAATTTCATCTGTAACTGCAATCCCTGCAATTTCATTTTTCATGAAAAGGGCATTGCGTCTGCTGATCAGCGGCATGATACCACATAAAATACGTGCACCGGTCTGTTCCTTAATATCATGCACCCGGTCTGCATCTTCTTTTGAGAAAATCGGCTGTGTCAGGAAAAACTCTGCGCCTGCTTCCATCTTCTTTCTGACACGTCCAATCTCCACATCAAGATTCTTTCTGCCCTGATTGATCGCACCGCCATAGCTTAACGGTCTGGACTTAAAGTTCTCCGTATTCATCTCTTTGGCGATCTGCATAAGTCCTACTGAATCGAAGTTAAAGACCGCCTTGATCGTCTGCCGCACCAGGGAAGGAACCGGATCACCTGTGATAATGAGCATGTTCGTAATATCATTAATATAAGCACCAAGGAATAAGGAACGCATAGCAATGGCATTCTTATCGCGACAGCAGATATGCGGCATGACCTCCATTCCTGTCTCACGCCTTACTTTCTCTGCCATAAGTACCGAATCAATACGTGTTCTTCCGGACGGTGAATCAGGAAAAGTCAATACATCTACGTTCGCCTTCTGTAACATTCTGGCTGCTTCTAACAGCTTCTCATCATCAGCACCCACAGGTGGGGCAAGTTCCACTGCGATCAGTTTCCTGCTCTTGAGGTTGCCCTCTTCATCATACAGGAAGCCTTTTTTCTTCACAGATGTCTCTTCAACAGTCTGCTGCTCTATGCTGCAATGTGGTCTGCATGGTGCTGTATTCAGTTCCAGGGCTAACTGCCTGATAAATGCCGGCGTTGTTCCGCAGCATCCACCTGCGATATCCAGCTCACATTTCTGTGCCATTTCAGCTACTTTCATGGCAAAATACTCTGTACTGTCTGAATAATGAATACGACTGCTGATTCTCTTAGGATAACCCGCATTAGGCAGAGCGATCCTGAATTTGTTACCACTGGCTGCAACTCCGGCTCCGTGAAGCAACTGTTCCATATGTGCCGGTCCAATTCCACAGTTAAGTCCTATTGCATCGATTTCCTCACATGCAGCAGCTTCCTTCAAAAGGCTCTTTACACTTAGCCCTGCACTGCTGTAGCCAAACTGATTTACAGCGAATTGCACCATGATAAAGATTTCCGGTGTTTCTTCCCTGATTCGGCGTATCGCCGGCAAAATATGCTGTAATTCATAAAAAGTCTCAAAAGTAAGAACCTCTACTCCCTCGCCGATCATGGTTCTGGCGATCTGATAATACTGTTCTTCCAGTTCTTCTCTGCTGATAATATCATCAGAAGGAATCGGTCCAATATCACCTGCAACAAAAATACTCTCTCTTCCGTCTACAGCTTCATACGCCAGACGCACTGCCTGTGTGATATTGGCTTTTACCGCTTCCAGATCTGTATGGAGCAATACTGTATTGGATGCAAAGGTATTAGTACGGATCAGCCTCGCCCCTGCTTCTATATACTCCTTATGAATCTGTCTGACTCTCTGCGGATGCCCGGTATTTGCCAGCTCCGGCATATCCTGCGTTCTGAACAGATCCGCGTAATAGGTTCCAAAAGCGCCATCCGTCATCAGCTTATGTTCTTTTAAATAATCTCGTATTGTCATGTCTACTCCTTGGGTGCTATGTTATCAAAAAATATACGGGGTTAGTATAACATAACCCCGTAAACTTTACCAACCTTTTTAAACCTGACCCACCATAGATGTAAGTTCATCCATTGCGATATGCTGCTGTGGAGCAAATTCTTCTGAACCAAGATAATGATAGATCGCATCCTGCAAGGCTCTGGCCTCCGGATACTGCAAAAGGTTGTGCAGTCCAAAAGTCGATAACAGCACCTTGCCCTTACCGCACTGCCATTCAATAAGCTGTGCCATAGGACGAAGATAGGCATAACTGTCCAACTCCGTCACGATTGCCTGATATGGTCCTGGAAGAATGACTGCTCTCTGTGTTGCCATACTCCACCATTGCCAGTTGGTATGCTTCTGCGTAGGAAAAGACCGGAAAATGGGATGCTTCACATCTATATACTGCCCCATTCCTCCCTCCTGTGCAGCAAAGGTACCTACTGACCAGAAATCCGTTGTAAACTGGGTTCTGATAGAATGTGGCAATGCTTCCCTGGTTGCATCCGGACTAAGATATACGATGCCGCCCTGTTCCAGTACTGTTCTTGCCGTTTTATCCATATATCTCGTTTCATATATATTCTCAGGACACCTGGGAGTTACTACAGGATATACCCATATCGGATATTGATTATATAACATCTGTTCTTTATTTTGATCGACCATTCTGACTTCCAGTTTCAGTTCACATGCCTTGGTCCATTGGGTCAGAGGAATCTGAATTTCTCCCGCACAGGTAAGGCTGCCTTTTGCGTAACTATTGTTATTAAATCTATTTTTTATCTGTATTCCATCTCCTGTAAGCTGATATTCCAGTACGCCTTCCAGATCCTGCCTGCCATAGTTGGCTACCTGAACCTTTGCCCTAAGGACTTCCCCTGTTTCATATGTATACTTCTCCAGTTCTACCAAAGGCAGTGTTTCCCTAAAGAAACTGTGAAACCGCTGGGGTCTTGCAAAATCATATGGCTTCGCTTCCAGATGGGAATTCATCATACCGACCAGCGCAGTACCCTGTCCCGGAAAGTCCTGAAGCCCTAATAGAGAAATCCCAGACATAGAAGGTGTCCTTAGGACTGCCTCTACTTCTTCCCGATATCCGATCAGGGAAAGTTCCCCTGTTGCTTCCACATATTCCTTCCATATGTGAGACAATCCTGCATCCTCCACACGCTTCTGGATCAGTCTGAAATTAGCCGGATCTGAAATACCCTTAAACTCCGACAGTTCTGCAAAATCAGGAAGAATCTCGTACTGTCCAACTTCAAAACTGAATACAGGTTTATCATAATCCCTGCGAATAGAAGCAAACACCTGCTCATAGTCAGTTTTTGCATCCGGGTAATGGTTATTAATGTATCCCAATAAATGTCCTTTCTCTCCGGGCACTTCACTTTCTGCCGCAAAACAGCCTCTCAGTTCTTTCTCGTAGTACTTCTGAGAAGTATAGAAATCGCTGACCGGATCACAGCCTCTTGCCCCATAATAACCATTCGATGCAATGGCATATCTTCTCGTAGAATCCATAGCCTGTGCCAGTTTCACCAGTTCTTCCATTCTGCTTTGCCCCAGTTCCTGATTATGTAATTCATTCCCCAGAGTCAGCGCAACGAAAGAGGGATGATTGGCATAAGTTTCAATGATCGCCTTCAGTTCTTTCTTATAATACTGGTAACTTTCTTCTGATTCCAGCGCATCCTTAGGATTCCAGTGTGACAGTTCCGGCTGCATCAATATTCCCAGTCTGTCTGCTGCTGTAAATGCCGCATCAGGTGGACAATGGGAATGGAAACGCATATAGTTGATTCCATATTCCTGATAACGTGAGAGAATATTCATCCATGACTCCACATCCATAGGCGGATGTCCTTCCTCCGGGAACTCTGCACAGTTGGCTTCGCTTCTTATAAAAATACATCTGTTATTTAATGTAAACCTGCCTTTTTCATTGTATCCAAAGGTTCTGATTCCAAATGTTACATCTTTAGAATCTGTTATTGCAGTCTGTGTATATAAGGTTACTTTTAATGTATACAGGTTATCTTCATACTCGTCCCATTTTCTTACGTTTGCATGTAATTTAATATTTTTAAATAACATATGTATTTTATTGTCATGATTGTACGATGTTTGAACAGTGTCATAACTAAAACTCTCCTTTGTCCCTATCCTGTATTCCATCTGCACCATTATTTCACTTTGTATCACCAGTTTATCAGGTTGACCAGACTGCCCTGATAATGATACTGTCACATTGATATCTATTAAATCCCCATGTGGATACACATGCATCGATTCTATATAGTTCTCCGCTTCTTCCCTCAGCCTGATATATCCCAGAATACCATTCCAGTTCGTCTGTGTTTCATCGGTTGCAGCAGAAGAATACACAATGTCATCATGGGGCAGTCCCGGATAGGAGTTATCAGATACGAGTGTTATTTTATTATTACAGAAATACTCTGGCATCTGACGGATTCAGACGATATGCACATTCCAGTTCCTCTTTTGCTCTTTGAGTATCCTGTAATTTATTGTAATAAGCCAAAGCCAGATTACGGTGTACTGTAGGATAATCCGGGTATTGTTCCCTCGCCATCTCCCAAAGGGAAACCGCCTCTTCCCAGCACAGTCTGTCATAATAGAGATTTCCAAGGGCGTAGGCTGCCATTCCCGCATGAAACTCTTCTACTGCATATTTAAGTACCACAATATCTTCCAGTTTATTTGGGAAGTTATAATCCGGACTTAGCCCTTCAGCAGCCGTCGCCATAACCATGGCTGCCTCTTCTCCTCCCATTTTATGTAAAATATAAGTCTGATAAAAAGCGATCAGCTGGTTTTTGCAGGAAACAGCTTTCAAAACCGTATTTGCTTCTTTATAAGCGCCAAATAATGCATAATCTCTTGCAATCATCAGATAATTTTCTGCATATCCACGAAGCAGATTATGTAAAGTATTTTGCTCTTTTTCGTCCTGTGTAAGCAGTATTTTTTCAACCCTTGATACATAATCAAACGCATCCAGCTCCAGATTGGATGCAATCTGTGCCTTAGCTTCCTCTTGTCTGTCCAGCTTTCTGAGAATATACGCTTTCAATGCTCTTGCATTCACATTGTGTCCGTTCTTCATCAGACTTCTTTCTATCATATCCAATGCATGATCGAAACGGGCTTGTCTGGCATCCAATACAGCGAGATAGTAATATGCCATCTCCTGCTGTTCATTACTCCATGTCGCCTTGAAGAAGCTGTCATAGGCAGCCTCCTCTTCTTCCAGATAGAGTTGTGCCAGTCCCAGATTGTAATAGGCTTCACTGTTATAGGGATTTGGATTTCTTCTGGTCATTCTCTCGATTGCCTTTTCAAAGTATGGTTTTGCCTGGGCAAATCTACCCCTGCGCAATAATAACATACCATATGCATTATTGGTGCGGATATCACCCGGATCACGTTTGAGAGCCTCCAGATAATAAGGATCCGGCAGATAGGTAGCGTGACGATACTGCTCAATATGCTGACCAGCCAGATACAATTCCTCTATTGTCTGTATGCTCTGTGGTTCCCCTATTGCCTCTGCCGGCTTTGGCAGTTCCGGAATTTCCTGTTTTTCCGGTGTATATGATACCAACTCCCTTCCATCTTCTGTAACACGGATCGTCAGTTTCGTTTCTTCTTTGATATTTTCAATAACGCATGTTTTCTTATAAATATCAGTGGGCGAAATTACTTTCTTTTCTTTCATAAGGACTTTGCCATCATAAGTAAGCTCGATATCTGCCAGATGCGTTCCCGTAGCATATACAATGATCTCTACTCCTTCCTGTGTACAGGTCATATTTACGGCAGCATCAATCGTTGCATTCTTCACTACACCTGCTGCCTTGTACGGCATGAAATACTGTTTAAAAGTCTTTTCCTCATAAGGCTTAAGCCATGTGAAATCCGGCTGATTATCAGTATAAACTCCTGTCATCAGTTCCACATAAGGTCCGTCCTCATCTGTCAGGTTACAATCCCACGCTTTACCGAAATCACCACATCCCCAGGTCCACTGCTTCTTACCCGGTGAAATATGATGGTCTGCCACATGCAGTAAACCTGCCTCCTTACTGTAATCATATCCACCTACAAAATCATATCTGGACTTTTCTGCCATATAGCTGGTCGGCACCGGAATATTCTTATACCTGGAGATATCTACGCCTTCACTGTAATCCTTCTTATAATAAACACCTGTTGCAATAGGAAATCTGGACACATCACGTTTCCCATGATCCATAACTGCATGTACATCAGGCGGGAATACTGATTGTGTAAACTCATTGGCTGCTACCGCCGGATTCGCCCACCACAGAAAAGTCTGCGGAAGCGGTGTTCTGTTATAGAGTTGACCCATAATTTCAATATACGCCCTGTGTGGGTACAGAGTAATCTTCGTAATGCCTTTTGTTCCATACATCTGATCTACATCATGCAAAAGCACAGACTTACTGCCATCCTCATTCTCCTGCAAAAGATAATCTACCGGCAGAAAAGTTGTCGGTCTGTGATGCTGGGGCCAGTTAAATTCAATCCCACCAGAAATCCACGGTCCTGTCAATCCCACCAATGCAGGCTTGATCACATGGTTATAATAAACGAAATCATAGTCATTCGTCTTATCATAAGCGCGCTGTATCCTGCCCCCAAGCTCCGGGAGGATCATAACCTTTATATACTCGTTTTCCAGATAAACTGCCTTGTATACCTTATTCTTCTTCACATCACTGATCGTATCAACGGTAGGATAAGGATAAACCTTACCACAGCTTCCCTGATATACTCTCTTCTCCAGAAAAATAGGATTCTTCTGTGGTTCTCCTATCTCATAAGTCGGAATCTTCACCTTTTCTTCCCATACTTTTACTTCTCCCATATTAGTCACCATACCTTCCCGTAACCTGCATACATTCAAATACTTTATCTCATACCTTGTGCAGACACATTTTACATTTCTGTTTTTGATACTTCCAGTATACCCCCATAGTTATGACAGTACATTATCCTGAATTGCGATTTTATTGAGAAAAATTGCTGTTATATAGAATCATTACTGTCTGAATTTAAAATATATTTATATGCACATATACGTGTTTTTATTTTAATATGTTATACTGGACATAGATAAATATTGCGAAAGGAAATCCCATATGAAATCATTAGAGTCCCATATTGCTCCTCATTCAGAATATTTTCAGTATACACCAAGTCTCACAGCCCGGAATACCTTTTTCTATCCTGTCTGCACAGGACACTTTGTCTACGAACCAGACTACTGCTCTCCACCCCTGTGGACAAGGACAAAACCAGTGATTCCATGGCAGATATCACCTCCTATATCAACGAACACTTTGCTGAGGATATAACAATAAAGGACCTGGCAGAACGTGCTCTGCTAAGTCCTTATCATTTCATTCGATTATTTAAAAAGCAGGTCGGTTTTACCCCACATGAATATCTGGTAAATACCCGGATCAATACTGCCAGATATCTACTCAAAAATACCGGAATGTCTACCAAGGATATCTGCTTCCAGTGCGGCTTTTCCAGTGAGAGTGTCTTCTGCAATGCCTTTAAGAAAAACACAGGGCAGACTCCCTCTACCTACCGCAGTGATTATTCTATCCCCAATATCTCTCTGGCTACGAATACACCACTTGCCGATGCATGGGAAAGGGAATGAGTCACTCCACTGCCATCTCCGATCACATAGAGTCCCTTATAGCGGCTCTCCAGGTGCTCATCCAATGCAACCTCCATGTTATAGAACTTAACTTCTACACCATATAATAAGGTATCATCATTGGCAGTACCCGGGGCGATCTTATCCAGTGCATAGATCATTTCAATAATGCCGTCCAGGATTCGCTTTGGCAGTACCAGACTCAGGTCACCGGGAGTTGCTGTCAAGGTTGGTGTTACAATACCTTCTGCGATTCTGGTCGCATTGCTTCGTCTGCCTCGCACCAGATCTCCGAAACGTTGCACGATGACACCGCCGCCTAACATGTTGGACAATCTGGCAATACTCTCACCATATCCGTTACTGTCTTTGAACGGCTCTGAGAAACGTTTGGCGACCAGAAGTGCGAAATTCGTATTCTCCGTCTGCTTGTCAGCCCCTTCGTAACTGTGTCCGTTTACTGTTACGATACCATTGGTGTTCTCTGAAACTACGATACCATGTGGATTCATGCAGAAGGTTCTTACTCTGTCCTCAAATTTCTCTGTTCTGTATACAATCTTGCTTTCATATAATTCATCTGTTAAATGGGAGAAAATAACTGCCGGAAGTTCTACACGCACACCAATATCTACACGATTGGATTTCGTTGCAATATCCAGCTCCTGACAGACATGCTCCATCCATTTGCTTCCGCTTCGCCCTACAGAAATGACACACTTGTCACTTTCATATTCCTCATGCTCTGTGATCACACGATAACCGCCATCCTCTACCTTCACATCTACAACCGGCGTGTCAAAATGGAATTCAACCTTATCCTTGAGATCATCATACATATTCTGAAGAACCACATAGTTGATATCTGTTCCCAGATGACGAACAGATGCATCCAACAGGTTCAGACCATTCTGCAGACAAAGCTTCTTGAATTTCGTTCCTGCGGTTGAATACAGCTTCGTTCCTTCTCCACCAAATGCCATGTTGATATCATCTACATAATGCATGAGCTGTATTGCCTTCTCTTTACCTATGTACTCATATAATGTACCACCGAAATCATTGGTGATATTGTACTTTCCATCTGAAAAAGCTCCGGCTCCACCAAAACCGCTCATAATGGAACAGCTTTTACAGTGGATACAGCTTGTGATCTTCTTGCCATCAATCGGACAGTGCCTCTTCTCCAGAGCATGCCCGGCTTCGAAAATAGCAATCTTAAGATTCCCGTTATGTTTTGTCAGTTCATATGCGGAGAAAATACCCCCTGGTCCCGCTCCAATGATAATTACATCATACTTCATATTTTTTACCATACCTTTCTTTCGTCAGTGGTAAACAGTGCGCTTACCACTCTGTATTTACACCACTCGCACATTACCCTCGCCAAGCATCCCCCTTAGACGCTCCAGCACCTCTCCATCCGCATGTATATTGCGGTTGGGAGGTAATGTTTTCATTTGCTTGGTATCTTCCAGATAAATAACAATGCTGTCATTTCCGTCAGACTGTGCGATATTTTCAAACAACTTCTGTTCCTGTGATACATAGCTGTCCATATTGGGGAATTTAAGCCAGACCTTCCTTGGAATCTCATCAAAAGTCGTGATCTTCTCACTGATGAGCTTACCGTCTCGTTCTTCCTCTACAGATACACGTCCCTGGATAAATACCTTGTTCTCCTCTGTAAGTTTATAAGAATTCTTCTCATAGTCCTTGGGAAATACGATAACTTCCACACTTCCTACCATATCTTCCACCGTCAGAAAAGCCATGATCTGGTCATTCTTGGTATATTTGATCTTCTTATCCATGATCATTCCGCCAATGGTCACACGGCTGCCGTCCGTCACAACAGTCCTCTGTGTCTCTTCATCCAGATAAAAGTCAGTTGTCTTTGCCGTAATATACTTGCTCCACAGTGCCTCATATTCCTGCATGGGATGTCCACTGACATAGAAGCCAAGTACCTCCTTCTCAAAGCTTAAAAGAAGCTCCTTGTCGTATTCTCCGACATCCGGCATCTTGATCTCAAGTTCTTCCTTTTCCTCTTCTGAAACAATATCAAACAATGACATCTGTCCTGCCATAACGCCTTTTTTGCCATTCTGTACGCTGTCAAGGATCTGCACATAGACACTCATTAACTGTTTTCTCGTACAGCCGAAACTGTCAAAGGCTCCTGATTTGATAAAATGTTCAATGGCTCTCTTATTCACATCCAGAGATGCCGTACGTTCTATGAAATCCTTCAGACTCACGAATATGCCATGTTCATTACGTTCTTTTACGATTGCATCAATAATCGGTCTGCCGATATTCTTGATGGCAGTCAAAGCATGCCTGATAGAATTACCCGATACAGAGAACCCTGCCTCTCCCTCGTTGATATCAGGCGGGAGAATCTGAATATTCATATTTCGGCATACCATGATATACTCTGATACTTTCGTTGGATTATCAATAACAGAGGTCAGAAGAGCCGCCATGAATTCTACCGGATAATAATATTTCAGATAGGCAGTCTGATAAGCAACCACTGCATAGCAGGCAGCATGTGACTTATTAAATGCATACTTGGCAAAGTCCATCATCGTTCCATAGATATGCTCCGCGATCTCGGGTGCGATCCCGTTCGCCTCACAGCCGGGTACTCCTTCCTCTGCATTTCCGTGAACGAAGTTTGCACGCTCTTTCTCCATGACATATGCCTTTTTCTTACTCATGGCACGACGAACCAGGTCACTTCGTCCCATCGTATAACCTCCCAGATCACGCACGATCTGCATAACCTGCTCCTGATATACGATACAGCCATAGGTCGGTGCCAGGATAGGTTCTAGCTGGGGTGTCTCATACGTTACCAGATCAGGATTGTTCTTACCCTTGATATAACTGGGGATGAAGTCCATAGGCCCCGGACGATACAGGGAAATTCCCGCAATAACATCTTCCAGATTCTGTGGTTTTAGCTCTTTCATGAAGTTCTTCATACCCTGACTTTCCAACTGGAACACACCATCTGTCTTGCCCGTTCCCAGAGATGCCAGTACCTTCTTATCATCATAATCGATCTTATCCACATCAATAACGATTCCGTGTGTTTTTTCCACATTTCGCACTGCATTCTTGATAACAGTCAATGTACGGAGTCCCAGAAAGTCCATCTTCAACAATCCCAGTTCTTCGATGGTAGTCATGGTGAACTGTGTCGTGATCGCGCCATCACTTCCTCTGGAAAGTGGTACAAATTCATCCGCAGGCTTCTGACAGATTACAACACCTGCCGCATGCATGGAGGTGTGTCTTGGCAGTCCTTCCAGCTTTTTACACATGTCGATCAGATAATGAACCTGCTCGTTTTCCTCATAGAGCTTCCTGAGTTCCGGATTCAGTTCCAGCGCACGACTCAGAGTAATATTCAGCTCATTGGGCACCATCTTGGAGATACTGTCAGCGAAATTATAGGGCATATCCAATACACGCGCCACATCCCTGATCACACCTTTGGCTGCCAAAGTACCAAAAGTAACGATCTGTACCACCTTATCCTTACCGTATTTACGTTCTACATACTCGATAACCTCCTGTCGTCTCTCATAGCAGAAGTCAATATCAATATCGGGCATGGATACACGCTCCGGATTCAGAAAACGCTCAAACAGCAGATTATAACGGATCGGGTCAATATTTGTAATATGCAGACAGTACGATACGATACTTCCCGCAGCACTTCCTCGCCCCGGTCCTACCGGTATGTCATGGCTTTTTGCCCAGTTGATAAAATCCCATACGATCAGGAAATAATCAACATATCCCATCTTCTGAATGACACCCAGTTCATAATGCAGCTTATCTGCCAGTGTACCGTCATCCTCAGGATAACGTTCTGCCAGTCCGTCAAAACACAGTTTATTCAAATAACTCCAGGAATCATAGCCTTCCGGTACATCGAACTTAGGCAGCTTCGTCACGCCAAATTCGATCTCCACATTACAGCGGTCAGCGATCCTGGCTGTATTATCCAGTGCCTCCTGTGCATAAGGAAAGAGCTGGCGCATCTCCAGTTCACTCTTTACATAGTACTGACCGCCCTCATAACGCATTCTGTCCTCATCCGTTACCTTCTTGGCAGTCTGGATACACAAAAGAATATCATGCGCCTGTGCATCCTCCGCATAGGTATAATGGATATCGTTAGTCGCTACCAGAGGGATATCCAGTTCCTTACTCATGCGCACCAATGCAGCATTTACTGTCTTTTGTTCGGGTATTCCATGATCCTGCAGCTCCAGGAAATAGTTGCCCTTTCCAAAACATGCCTCATATTTGAGTGCAGCCTTCTTCGCTTCCTCATAGAGTCCCTTGGAAATATATCGCTGCACCTCTCCTGCCAGACACGCTGACAGACAGATAATACCCTCATGGTAAGTGTTTAAAACCTCCATATCCACACGGGGCTTATAATAATAACCTTCTGTAAAACCTCGGCTGACGATCTTCATCAGATTGGAATAACCCTGGTTATTCTCTGCTAACAGTACAAGGTGATAGTATCTGTCCTCGCCTCCTGTCAGCTCTTTATCAAATCGGGAGTTAGGTGCTACATAGACCTCACAGCCCAGAATCGGCTTGATTCCCTGTGCTTTTGCTTCTTTATAGAAATCGATCACACCAAACATAACGCCATGGTCTGTAATGGCACCGCTGTCCATTCCCAGCTCTTTGAGGCGTTTCACATATTCTTTTATTTTATTAGAGCCGTCCAAAAGGCTGTATTCTGTATGCACATGCAGATGCGTAAATGCCATGCGAGTGTCCTCCCTGTATAATTTCTTTTTAACGTAATTAGTATACAACGCAAGGTCTGAATTGGCTAGTTAAAATTGCGATATAAAAGGCAACCGGAACTGACCGATTGCCCTTTGTTCATGTATTATAAATATTTCTTTAAAGTATCTACCCTGTCCAGCTTCTCCCATGGAAGATCCAGATCGTTACGTCCAAAATGTCCATAAGCTGCTGTCTGCTTGTAAATAGGTCTTCTCAGATCAAGCATCTTAATGATTCCTGCCGGACGAAGATCGAAGTTCTCACGAATGATCTCAACGAGCTTCTCACTGGAAAGCTTGCCTGTACCAAAAGTATCTACATTGATGGAAGTAGGCTGTGCTACACCGATTGCATAAGATAACTGAATCTCACACCTGTCAGCCAGACCTGCTGCTACGATGTTCTTTGCTACATAACGTGCTGCATAAGCGCCACTTCTGTCTACCTTCGTACAATCCTTGCCGGAGAAAGCTCCACCGCCGTGACGGGCATATCCGCCGTAAGTATCTACGATGATCTTACGTCCTGTCAAACCTGCATCACCATGAGGTCCACCGATTACGAAACGTCCTGTAGGGTTGATAAAGAACTTGGTCTCTGCGTCTACCATCTCAGCAGGAAGGATCGGATCAAATACGTATTTCTTAATGTCTTCATGGATCTGTTCCTGAGTCACATCTTCATCATGCTGTGTAGATAATACAACAGCTTCCAGTCTCTTGGGCTTACCATTCTCATCATATTCTACAGATACCTGTGTCTTGCCATCCGGTCTTAAATACTTTAATGTACCGTCCTTACGCACCTTGGTAAGCTGTAATGCCAGCTTATGAGCAAGGGAGATAGGATAAGGCATGTATTCTGCTGTCTCATTTGTAGCATAACCAAACATCATACCCTGATCGCCTGCACCGATTGCTTCGATCTCTGCATCGCTCATCTTGTTCTCTTTTGCTTCAAGAGCTTTGTCAACGCCCATTGCGATATCGCCTGACTGCTCATCAATTGCTGTAAATACCGCACAGGTATTGCCATCAAAGCCATACTCTGACTTATCATAGCCGATTTCCTTTACTGTCTCACGAACAATCTTTGGAATATCTACATATGCCTTCGTAGTGATCTCTCCTGTAACCAGTACGAAACCAGTACAAGCTGCTGTTTCACAGGCTACACGGCTCATTGGATCCTGTGCCATCAATGCATCCAGAATCGCATCAGAAATGGCATCGCACACTTTATCAGGATGTCCTTCTGTAACAGATTCGGAAGTAAACAAAATTTTCTCCATTTTTTTCCTCCTTGATGTAGTGAATTGTATTCACATGAACTGCATTCACATGAATTACACTCATAAAAAAATCCGCTTATATAAATAAGCGGATGTGATTGGTTACCTGATAATCAAATCCTCTTATTGTTCGACCTGCTATCAATAGCAGAATTACTCGCTCAGGTTGGCACCTTCCTCTTGCGGGGGTTGCCGTGGCTTCATAGATCCTTTGTATCTCCACCACTCTGAATAAGAGAAAATTCACAATATGGAATTGTCATATCAGATATATGATATAGTAATATGCTCAGACTGTCAACACAAATCAGCCAACTTTTAGCTTAAATTTCTGCAAATCTTTCTCAGATTCCACCTTTTCAATCTGTGCACCAAGACTTTGTAATTTCAGCGGAAAATCTTCATATCCACGTTCAATATACTTTATATCATCTACTGTACTGAATCCTTCTGTTGCCAGGCATGCAATAACAAGTGCTGCTCCTGCTCTAAGGTCTGGTGCTGCAACCTGTGCCCCTGCAAGACTTCCAACACCTGTAATAAATGCTGTATTGCCTTCTACTTTAATATTGGCCCCCATCTTGGCAAGTTCTTCTACATACTTAAAGCGATTATCAAAGATACTCTCTGTTACGATGCTATTGCCCTGGGCAAGTGCCAGTGTTACACCGATCTGTGGCTGCATATCTGTAGGGAAGCCAGGATAAGGCAGTGTCTTGACCTGTGTTCCTTCCAGTCTTCTGGAAGCCACTACACGTACTGCATCATCGGATTCCTCTATCTGACATCCCATATCGATCAGTTTTGCTGTTGTGGATTCCAGATGTTTTGGAATAACGTTCTTAACTGTTACATCTCCCATTGTAATAGCTGCTGCGAACATAAATGTTCCCGCCTCTATCTGATCGGGAATAATAGAATATTCTGTTGCATGTAACTTTGGCACTCCTGTAATTCTGATAACGTCCGTACCTGCACCCTTTACATTGGCACCCATGGAATTCAGGAAATTGGCAACATCAACGACATGTGGCTCTTTCGCCGCATTCTCGATCACAGTCTTACCCTCTGCCAGTACAGAAGCCAGCATGATGTTGATCGTAGCTCCTACTGATACCGTATCCAGATAAATATGTGCTCCTGTCAGTTTCCTGGCATCTGCAATGATCAGACCATGCTCAATCTTGACCTCTGCTCCCAGTGCCTTAAATCCTTTGATATGCAGATCGATCTTGCGACTGCCGATGTTACACCCTCCCGGCAATGCCACTTCTGCATGTTTGTATTTTCCAAGTAATGCTCCCAACAAATAATAGGAAGCACGTATTTTCTTAATATAATCATCCTCAATGACAAGTCCTGATATCATGGACGCATTGATTCTTACGGAATGTCTGTCTCTTCTGTTGACGATTACGCCAATACTCTCCATTGCCTGAAGTAAAACATTGATATCTCTTACATCAGGCAGATTATCAACGATTGCTGACTCATCTGTCATAATAGCTGCGGCCAAGATTCCTAATGCTGCATTCTTTGCTCCGCCGATTTCAACTTCACCGACTAACGGGTTACCACCCTTAATTGCGTATTGTTCCATCGCACACCTCATTAATCGCGTACTATAAATATAGTTTATCGTTACTCAGTACGAACCAGTATACACCAAAAAAATGTATTTGTAAACTGATTGACTTATTTAGACAATTAACATTTTTATCTGTCTTTAGTACTAATTCAAATAATTTAACGGATTCACTGCCGAACCACCGATCCTGATCTCAAAATGCAGATGTGGTCCTGTACTTCGTCCTGTATTACCGCTCAATGCGATCTTCTGTCCCTGCGTTACGGTTTGTCCAACTTTTACCAGTACTTTACTCAAATGACCATAGCGTGTCTGTCTGCCATCTGCATGGTTAATATATACTGCATAGCCATATCCGCTGACCCAGCCTGCCGTTACGACTGTACCGGTATTGGATGCCATAACAGGTGTTCCAATTGGAGTGGACCAGTCCACACCTTTATGATTGGTAGATGCCCCCCTGGTCGGAGCCTTACGCCCTCCAAATCCGGAACTTAATCGTCCACCTGAAATAGGCTTGATATAAGTTGGCGGAATCTTGGTACCACGTTCTATGATCTTGGGAACGGCATCGGCATAGATTTCTTCTTTCAGGATCTCCCTGCTCTGCTCGGAACCATTCTTATATTCTACTACTGCTGCTACTTTCCGGCGGCCTGCTGACGGTTGCTGCAGGGTTACCTGCTGGTTGGTATACCAGTTATCATTCGGCACATATTGTATCTCAGCCTCATAATCTTCGGTATAGACCTGCTCATTTTTCCATATAATGGATAACTCAGGTTCCGGTACTGTAATAATGATTTCCTGATCCACCCTGATCGTGGAATTCTCGTCATCAATATCATCATTGATGGCGATCAGATCATCCAGCGGAATATTGTAGTTCAAGGCGATCTGTGATAATGTATCACCTGACTGTACTTTATAGACCACCTGTGTTTCCTGCTCTTTTGTCAACAGATTCACTGCATCTTCTACAGAAACCAGTTCGTCTTCCATAAGGTATGCCTCAACTACTTCTATTGTATCAGCATACGTTATGTCAATCAATCCCTGATCATAATCTTCAAAATTCTTTTCTACTGCCGGTTCTATCTGAGCAAACATCTCATCCATGGCAGCTTCTACACCTGCACTGCTTCTGAACGGTTCTTTTTCTTCTATTGTATCATTCACAGATGATATCTGTGTAGTCAATACATTGACTTCTCTTGTACTGTCAAGTACCAGATCCACCTTGTATTGTTTCTCTGTATCGTATGGTTCCAGTGCCTTTTCCAGAAGTTGTTCCACCTCTTCATAAGATCCCAGATTCACGCTGGTTTCATTGACCTTTACTGTATAAGATCGTCTCAGTGTCTGTCTGATATTATCAGACATTACCTGCGCAATACGACCTATCAGCTTATTTCTGTCATCAATTGCTCCCCAGATAACCTCTTTGCCTTCTACCTGTGCCTGAGCATCGATCAGAACCAGATCATCGCTGCCTGCCACAACCTTTTTTCTCGCCTCCATCATGCACTGCTCCAGGTCATTTTTATTACCGATCGTACCCACCTTGGTTCCGTTAATACTGACTGTAAAATAATTATCTCCTGTTTTCTCAAATTTTACATAAGAGGGCATCAAAAAAATACAGGCAATTAATGTCAGCATGCCCGCTTTTATAATGCTCAATCGAAATCTTCTATGGTAATGGTGTATCTTTTTCATTCGTTACTCCATTCTAAATCAATCCAATACGTAATCCAATCTATTTTACCAATGTTTAAGCCACTTGTAAAGAGTTGGTAAAAAGCTCTTGCAGTTTGTATCAAATCATGTTTTAATATGAATAGAATATATGTTCGTATTGGAGGTATGCACATGGAGCCTGTATTTTTTCATATTGATGTGAATTCTGCCTTTTTAAGCTGGACAGCCATCGACCAGCGCAATCAGGCTGCCAGAGAGGGAACACTCGATTCCTATATCGATCTTCGTGATATCCCCTCCATCATCGGCGGTGACTCTTCTACCAGACATGGTATCGTCCTGGCAAAATCCATCCCTGCCAAGAAATATGGTATTAATACTGCTGAACCAATTGTATCTGCACTGAAAAAATGTCCTTCCCTGGTAATCGCATCCCCGGATCATCATTCCTACTCAGCACACAGCCACGCCCTGATGGAGTTTCTATCCGGCTACTGTCCCATCATTGAACAGGTCAGTATTGATGAATGTTACATGGATTACACACCTATCAGCGGAGATTTTGAATCTCCACAGGCCGCTGCCCATATTATAAAAGACAGTGTACGCGATACCTTTGGCTTTACTGTAAATGTTGGTATCAGTGATCGTAAAGTACTTGCAAAAATGGCATCCGATTTCAGAAAGCCTGATCTGGTACATACTCTCTATTCATATGAAATCCAGAACAAAATGTGGCCATTACCAGTCTCTTCCCTGCTCATGTGTGGGAAATCCAGCCAGGAAACGCTGCGCAAATTGGGCATTTCGACTATTGGCGAACTGGCACATTTTGACAGGGAACTTCTCTATACCCACCTCAAGAGTCATGGAATCCTGTTGTGGGAATATGCAAACGGAATTGATCATTCTGTAGTAGAACCTGCTCCTGCGCAGGTAAAGGGTATCGGTAACTCTACCACGATGCCAACTGATGCCCTTTCTATAGAAGAAATGAAGCCCATCCTGCTGAAACTCTCCGAATCTGTTTCCACCAGACTACGGGCTGCCCATTTCTATGCTGGCACGGTAACCCTGGAAATAAAATACAGCAATTTTCAATCCTGCTCTCATCAGATTGCACTTGAAATGCCTGATAACACCAGTACTATGCTCTATGAGACAAGTCTTTCTCTGTTACAGGAACTATGGAATGGATCTCCTGTCAGGCTTCTTGGAATCCGCGCTACCAGACTGACCGATGAAACAGCCCCTGTCCAACTTAATCTGTTCACCTATCAGGATACTGCCCACAAATCTGAGAAGAACAAAAAACTGGATAAAACAATAGACGCCATTCGCCGTAAATACGGAGAAGGCGCCATTATTCGTGGTTCTTTGCTGAACAGACCTGATTGATCTTACATTGTACCAACTGTTTCATATGCAATAAAAATATTCAGTACCAGTCGCTGCATTCCTTTGTTATGATAACTGTGCTCACTTTCAGCATCCAGTCTGATCGCATGATTGGCAGATACTTCATAAGTTCCATCTGATGTTTCAAGAGTCAGTACCCCCTGCATGACCATAATATACTCACAGGAACTTCCTTCTGTGAGAAAGCTCTCACATTCCTCTCCAGATTCTATGGTTGTTTCATACACCTCAAAGTTCCTGTGCCTGTCATAGGGAAAAATGGATCTGACTTGGTAAGCTCCTTCCTGTGCTTTATATACAGGAAGCTTGTCATTATCGATAATTACAACAGAATCAGTCTTCGGATAAATAAGTTCTTCAAAAGGAACTCTGATTCCATCGACTATTTTGGCAATTGTGGCAACTGTAGGATTGGACTCTCCCCTTTCAATCTGTCCTAACATACTTTTACTCACACCTGTTTTTTCTGCAAGCATATCCAGACTCATATTTTTGGATTTTCTGATTCTCTTTAAATTAACTGCTATATTTTTGTCTAACTGATTCATCCCGGATTCTCCTTTCATTCGTGAGTTGTTTCCTGTGCAAATAAAACAAAAAGCACCAGACAATATATGTCTGATGCTACATCTTCGTGGCAATTTTTTCTTATTTATTTGTATTTATCATACTGATTTTTACGTCTTCCGTCAAGCTTTTTTTCACTTACAGAAGACTTTTTGTGCAGTTTTTCGCTCCTTTTGTTTGTTTTATGAGGTTTTTGCGTTGTTTTACGGACACTGTATCCAAAGGTTCCAAGTTTCTCTCCCAACAGGTAATATTCACCATGGGAATACACAATGGGCTTTGCCATGGACAGATGGAAGCTGTTCTTATCGTCCATATACGCATCATCCACCTGTACTGCAACTACCTCTGCTACAAACATATGATGCGAACCGAGTTCTTCTACCTTTTTGACGCGACACTCTATATTTACGGGACTTTCCCCAATAGAAGGTGCTTTTACTTCACGGGATGCTACCGGTGTCAGATGCATATCCTTCCACTTATCTACATCTCTGCCACTTCGTACTCCACAATAATCGGTTGCCCTTGCCAGTTCTTTCGTTGTCAGATTAATGACAAATTCTCCTGTTTCTCTGATCATATGATACGAATATCTCTCCGGTCTGACAGAAATACTTACCATAGGCGGATTCGTACAGACCGTTCCTGCCCATGCCACTGTCACGATATCAGAATGTCCTTCCCTGTCAGCTACACTTACCATGACTACAGGCAATGGATACAGCATATTCCCTGCTTTAAATGATATTTTAGACATACCAGTCACCATAACTTTCCACATTTTGGTTCTAAAAAAGTTTTATGTTCAGTCCTGTAAGTATCTGTACGATCAGACTGGCTACTGCAAGCAGCATCGTGATCAGGCTAAAAGCCATTACTACATTCATCCGGGATGCAAGTCTGGCATTTTCCTGACACAGTGTATCTGTCTGCTTCTTTAATTCTTCTACAATGACTGCCTGAACATTACGGTACACCTTAACATTTTCCTTATGCACAAAATCCTCAGAACGTGCAAAAAGCTCCTGCGTACGGGATACAATCTCTTTCGACTGTGTCTGTGCTCCAGCTACCGCTTCCTGTTTTTCTTCCTCTTTGCGTGAGAATTCTTCTTCACGATTCCTTGTCTGTTCTTCTGTCAGATCACGCAATAGATTCAGGAGCTTCTGTTCATCCTCCTGCAACCCCTGCAATTTACCGGCATTTTCACCTACCAGCCCATCTATTTTTTCTGTAAGTTCTGCGTTTTTATAATTAAGTTTACGCATTTCCTGCAGGATCTTTTCATATTCAGCTACCTGAAGCTGTAATTTCTTCATTTCTGCTGCCTCTGCCTGGGAATTTGCCTTGATCATTTCCTGTGCATTAAATTTCTGTGCAAGCTTATCCATAAAGTTATCCATCCTTCGCCCCTCCGTATCTATGTAATATTATCATATCATCCTTTTGCTTTCATGACAACCATTGCTATTTTTGTGCATTTTGTATATAGATATTTTTAAGTATTTTTCTTTTTCGTCGAATTAACTATACATTTACATTTTGTTCATAATTTGTTCATATTCAAATGGTAATATTTACTCATAGCAAAGGGAACAGCGTAATGTTTTTCATTACACATAGATAAATTTTTTCATAATAGCCTCGGTATCGTAAGATACCGGGGCACTCCTCATTTATTGGGTATTTTGTTCTTTTTCAATTGCCTGAATCTCTTCATTTAATGACAGCATCTTGGCATCCAGTGCTGAAACCATCTGCGCACAGGCATATAGCTCATCTTTAATGTGCTCCGGTGCATTTCCTTCAAACTTATAGTTGATCTTATGTTCCAGGCTCGCCCAGAAATCCATCGCAACTGTTCTGATCTGAACTTCAACTTTTGCCTCTATGATCCTGTCTGACAAAAATACCGGAATTGATACGATCATATGATAACTCTTATATCCGCTCGGCTTGGGATTCTTAATATAATCCTTTACCGCAAGAACTTTCACATCATTCTGATTTACCAGCATCTCTGCGATCCGGTAAATATCCGTTGTAAAAGAACAGATGATCCTGATACCTGCTATATCATTTACATACTTTACCATATTTTCAATTGTTGATTCATATCCGTTCTTCTTGAGCTTCTTTACAATACTCTCTGATGTCTTGATACGGGATTTGATATGTTCAATTGGATTATATCTATGTACATGCTGAAATTCATCGTTAAGAATCTCGATCTTAGTACTGATTTCTTTTAATGCTGAACTATATACAAGGATAACCTCTTTCCAATTATCCACATCTGAACTATTGCTAAGTTGATATTCCATATAAACCTCATACCTTTCAGTAATCTGCAAATTTCCAAAGGTACTTTTGTACCTTACTATTTCATTATAGCATATGACGAACTTTTATAGCCATTATAATATTTATATGACCATCCTGTAAATTTTATGCTATACTTTAACTGTCCGGGCGTCTTTTGTCAAGACTCCGGTTTATAAATATACCACGAACAGGAGAATATTTCATTATGTTTCGACTTTGGGCAAAAATAATCAAAGACAACCACCTGTTACGCGATACTGTCATTTGTGACGGATCGGCAGATACCAGAACTCATAAAGTCTTTCACGCGATAGAAGAAGTCTGCTATCAATTCGACCTGGGTAAACCAATCTGGCTGGATTCTACGATCACAGAATTCAAAAGACATGATAAAGCCAGATTTACAGCGGACAATTTTATTGAATCCATTGATTTTGATTATTTGGAGATTCAGGTTATAGAAGAGGACTAAAAGTCCTCTTTTTTTGCATATTTATTCTTGACAACGTTTACAATATAACGTAGTATTATTTTATCCAATATGTAGTATTTGATACTATGTGTCGTAGATTGTAATATTTAATGCATACAGAAGAGAGCGTATATATAAATATTTGGAAAGGAATGGTAATAACTATGCAATTAACAATTAGAGAACCCGGAAGTGCCATTACCCATTTTATCGCATGCTTAATGGCTCTGGTCGCCACTTCACCACTTATAATGAAAGCACATGGAAATACAACAAATATGCTTGCCATGGCAATTTTTGCAGGCAGTATGATCTTATTATACGGCGCAAGTACTGCCTATCACAGTGTTACACGCGTTTCTGAGAAGGTACTTCGTACATTTCGTAAGATTGACCATATGATGATATTTGTTCTGATCGCAGGTTCCTACACGCCTGTATGCCTGATCGTTCTCGGCGGTAAAATGGGCTACTCGCTTTTAGCTATCGTATGGGGAACCGCCCTCGTTGGAATGATCGTAAAAGCCTGCTGGATCACCTGTCCTAAATGGTTTTCTTCCGTTATTTACATCGCAATGGGCTGGACCTGTCTGCTGGTTTTTGGTACTTTATGGAATACCCTGCCTCACGCAGCTTTTGGATGGCTTCTTGCTGGCGGTATCATCTATACGATCGGTGGTATCATTTATGCCTTAAAGCTACCTGTATTTGATTCATTGCACAAATCTTTCGGCTCCCATGAAATATTCCATCTGTTTGTTATGGGAGGCAGTATTTGTCATTTTATCTTTATGTATAATTATATAGCATAATAAAAATACCTGTTCAGAATTTACCATAATTCCTGAACAGGTATTTTATTACCATTATTGTTCAATCTGTTTTCCAAGAAATCCCGCTGCTGATTGTGCCAGTTTTAATTCTACTTCGCTCATGGGATTTGCTTCATCATTGGATAAAAGAACTACGGCTCCTATGATGTCTCCCTGTGCCAGAATCGGAATCATGACTTCGTGACAAAAGCCGTCAGTTTCATCTTCTGTAACAGGAACATACTGCTGATCATCTCTGGATGCACATACAGTCTCTCTGGCATTCATTTTATCTTCCATCTCTTTACTGAGTGTTTTTCCGATCAACTGTTTATTTCCACTGCCTGCTGCAGCTATGAGTTGATCTCTGTCGGCAATCAGCGCCATATGACCGGACACCTGTGCCAGACTTTCTGCATAAGGTTTGGCAAAGCTTCCCATATCACCAATTGGCGAATACTTTCTCAAAATGATCGAACCTTCATGATCCGTAAAAATTTCCAGTGGATCACTCTCCCTGATCCTTAAAGTTCTTCGAATCTCTTTCGGAATTACGATACGACCCAGATCATCTATACGGCGAACAATTCCTGTAGCTTTCATTCCATATTTTCCTCCAATTTCATGTTTTAGCAGGAGCGCTCTACTTAAATTTTCAGTTTTACCGGTTAGGTCACTCTAATTCTGCTATATATTTGCTGTGGAGTTAGTATGTGGAAATCTCTAGAAAATTATTCTTAAAAATATCATCAGACCTGTACTGCTACCTTCCATTTCCCCTGTACGGGTTCATCACCATCCATAAATTGATACATCCTCAATATAAGTTTTCTGCCTTCTATATTTTTTCCATTTCGATGACGTATCAGAATCTGATACGTTGCTTTATTCTGTACTGCATCATACTCTGACATTACACAACTGACAAGTTCATCCCGGATCGTAAAAATGCCGCAATATCCCTCCAACTGTGTTGCCGCATTGACTCTGTTTCCCTGTGTGTCCTGTATTGATATGTACATTGTCGCCTGTGCCTTCTCTGTACTGACAGATTCTACCGTAAAGATGATTCCATTATCCTCACAGTTTTCCTTCTCTGGTGTCATATACATAATAGCATCCGTAAAAACTGAATTTACGAGATAATATGGCCGGGCATATCCAAGAGCCGCCATCAAAAATAATATTGTCAGTCCAAAAACAAACATCATACCCCAAAAGGAAAGTTCTACCTGGAGCTTTTTCAGAATACGTGCCGGTTTTCTCCTGTTAAAATATTCCACTGCTTCAGTTACATATTTGTCATCTATTTCTGAAACGGAATATGTCAAACTCTCAAAATCCATCATTGATAGCCTCTTTCTGCCAGACACTTTCTGATTTTCTCCATGCTCTGGTCAAGGTATTGCCCAATCTTCTTCATGCTCATCCCAAGATCCATCTGTAATTCATCATAGGACTTGCAGAACCAGTAACGGTGCATAAAAACAGCTCTCTCTTCTTCTTTCATCATCTCCAGAGCTTCATTGATACATTCTGCCATCTCGCTTACAGTAAGCCTGTCATCTACATTCTCTTTGTCTCTGATCCATCTGTTCATTTCTCCGGCAATGACAAAAAATATAGGATTTTTCACATTTTCCCGATTGGTCTTATATTTTTTTAATGACATCTCCCTTGTTATCCTGCATAAACTGGCAGGCAGTGAGTCCGTTTCCAGTTCAGGAATCACCTCCTGAACTTTAGTAAATATATCCTTAACACACTCTTCTGTAGCTTCCTCATCCTGCAAAATATCAAAAGATAATGTGTTACATAATTTTTCATACTTTTGTTTCAGATTTGGTACTGCTTCATCCGAATGTTCCTTAAATAAATTAATGATCATTTGATCCTCCACACAGATACCTCCTTTGTATTACATCAACTACTCATACGTCTTATTTATTGTACCTTTATTTTCAGTATCTGTAAAGAGTAAAAAATAACTGTTTGAAACTTTTTCATATTTTACAGTTTCAAACAGTTATCTCTATTTTCATATCTCTTATAAGTGAAGAACACGAATCAATAATATCCATGCTAATCCATAATATGTCACTACCGCAACAAAATCATTTACCGTAGAAATCAACGGTCCTGATGCAACCGCAGGATCGACCTTTACTTTGTGAAAGAACATTGGTACTACAGTACCAACCACGCTTGATATGGTCATTGCCAGCATAAGCGCGATTCCTGCACATGCAGAAATGGAAAAAGCATACTGGACACCTCTGCCCTTAAACAGACACACATACGTACCAATAAAAGCAAAAGCCAAAATCCCCAGCATCAATCCGTTACAAAAACCAATTCTGGCTTCCTTAAAGACCAATGACCATTTCTGTCCTGCCGAAAGATCCTCATCCATCAGTACCCGGATTGTTACCGCAAGAGACTGTGTACCGACATTACCGGACATACCAAGGATCAATGACTGAAAGCTTACGATAATCGCCAGATGGGAGATAACATTCTCGAACATTCCGGTTACAGTGGAAACACACAAACTCAGCCCCAGAAGTACTACCAGCCATGGCAGACGTTTCTTGATGCTCTCCAGCAGGCTCTCTTCCAGATCAGCCTCTTCAGTCATACCGGCAAGTTTTGCATAATCATCACCCATCTCGTCATCTACAACTTCCACAATATCCTGTGCAGTGATAACACCCAGTAATTCATTATCATCATTCAGTACAGGGATGGAATCTTCTGCATAATCTTTTAACTGCTCAATACAGTCGGCAATGGATTCATGGTCACGGACATACGGATAGGCATGACTGATCAGAGAATCCAGATCCGTATATCCCCTCGCCACGATCAGATCCTTTAAATTAATGGCACCATAAAATGTTCCGTCATCATCCTTTACATAGATGGTCGTAATATTATCATTTTCTTCTGCCTTGGCAATCAGTTCCCTCATTGCCTGCTTTACTGTAAGGCGTCTGCTGATCTCGATAAAATTCGTAGTCATCTTACTGCCGATCTCATCTTCTTCATAAGAACAGATCAGCTTGATGTCCTCTTTGGACTCTTCATCGATCAACTCGATCAATTGTTTACGTGTTGTTTCATCTACTTCCTCGAGAACATCTACCGCATCATCCGCATCCATGTTCTCGATAATATCGGCTGCCTTTTCCAGTTCGATCTCTTCCAGATATTTTCCAACATCATCAACATAGGCAAATATCTCAGATACACGTTCCACTCCCAATATCTGATACAGCTTCTTACGTTCCTTTTCATTGAGTTCATCCAGAGCAGACGCAATATCATTATCATGGTAATTATCTATCTTTTCGGCTATCGCCGCATCTGATTCATCACTTCTGATCAGTCTGACCAGTTCTTCTACATAATCCGGCTTTTCAATTACTTCATTTTCCATGCTGCAACTCCTTTTTATGATGATTCTACACTGAAAAGGACATATCCTCGCTAAGCTTTGCTGTCAACAATATCACATAGCCCTGCCAGAGAATCTATGCAGGCATACAGATACTTGCCAAGTTCTTCATCAGGTCTGGTCAGATCAGGTACCATAACAGGACGGATTCCTGCTCTGTAGGCTGACATAATACCATTTGGAGAGTCTTCTACTGCCAGACAATTCTCCGGTGCCTCCCCTATCTGCCTGCAGGCATACAGATATACATCCGGTGCCGGTTTACCATGGGCAACATTCTTTGCACTGACTACACTGTCAAAGAGATCATAGATTCCAATGCTGGTAAGATGAGATTTCGTAATGTCCAGTGCTGTCGCAGTTGCAACTGCGGTCTTTATCCCCTTTTCGCGCAGATATTTAAGAGCTTCATCCACATATGGCTTCTTCTCCAGCCCATATCTGTCCAGACGTTCTCTCACAAGTTCCCTCCTGCGCTCCCTGATCGCATAATAGTCAAAACCTGTTCCAAAAATTTCCTGCATCAGGCGCTCACCTTCCTGTGCCTCACAGCTTCTAAGCAATAATGCATGCTCCCTCGTAAAAGGAAATCCTGCTTCTTGCGCTGCCTGACACCAGGCTGCATTATAATGCTTCTCTGTATCGATCAGCACACCATCCATATCAAATATTACCGCACGAATCACCAGTTCTCCTCCATCAATACTCCATGTTCCCGCAGCCAGTATCTATGCTCCTTATAAGCCGGATCATACTCTGCCACACTCGCCCAAAACAACTTACTATGGTCCTTGTGCCATATGTGGCACAACTCATGTACTACCACATAGTCTATCACATCCGGCGGGCACATCACAAGATGCCAGCTAAAATTAATATGATTAACATAACTGCACGATCCCCAGCGTGTCCGTGCTGACGTAATTCTCACATCCATTGGTTGTACCTGCATTTTCTCTGCATAAAATGCCACCTTTGGCTTAATGATCTTATCAGCCTGCCTGTGATACCAGGCAGTCAGCATCTCCCCCGTAGACCTTCCCTGCGGCAACTTAAAACATTTCCCATCAAAAGTTCCTGAAGTGCCCTCACTTCTTACGACCGGATAGGTTTGTCCAAGATAATACAGTATATCACCTTCTCTGATCCCAGGCTTTGGCTGATTTTCCTTTCTTTGAAGCATCTGTTTTGTTTTATCACAGATCCAGTCCTGCTTTCGTCTGACCAGATCCATGATCTGTGTCTGTGATGCATAAAAAGGCGCTCTGACGATCAGCTCACCCTCTGCATTGATTTCAAGTGCTATCGTTTTGCGCCTTGTTCTGATTATTTCTTTTGGTTCTATCATTTCCATTGTCATTTCTTTCTGAAGAATTACCCAATATCTCCATGTTCACAGGCATACAGAATCTCTTCTTTTGGTCTGTCACTGTTCTGCTGTGTCAGATTCAGCAATGTGATATAATTACGGATCATATCCCTTGCCGTCAGTTCGCCTGTATTATGAGCTCTGGCATACTGGTTTTTCAGAAAATAGATATAATCATCATGTTCCAGTCTAGGCTCATATTCATATACAATACCATGCAATTGTGTAATTTTTTCAATTAATACATAAATTTCACCCGGATTGAGCGGTGATAAGTGAATCACTGAAGCCGCCATATCCCTCAGGTCTTCCAGTGTAGCATGATCAGACATTTTATCCTGAAGTCTCGAACGCAATGGTTCATAACCATAGATTCCCCTTACAGAATCCTCCATGGCTTCCCTGGTAATTCCCATAAGAAACCCAAGATGAAATGCTTTCCCCTGCAAGATATCATTATAGATTGTCAGCAATTTACTGTAATTATAGTCACGCCCTACCTTACTTGGTATCTCATAAATACTTGCAAGTTCATCCATACAGATATAGAGCCCTGCATAACCGACTTTTACCATAAAATCTGCCCATAATTTAATAAAATCATACCAGTTGTCATCCGTTATGATCAGACTTATACCCAAATCAGTCTTTGCCTCAGATTTCGTACGATACTCTCCACACAACCAGCGAAATGCCTTCTGCTGCAGTTTGTCATCGCCCATTCTGTGTCCCTTGTAATAAAGTGACACTACCCTGCCAAAGTCAAAGCCATTTACTCTTTCTTCCATAGAAGAAGTTACACTGTGGACTTTCTGGCTTACCTTAATATCAAAACTTTCATGCCCGGGTATCAGCCCACATTCCTGTTCCACTTCATTTTCAAGCTTTGATATCCATTTGTCAAGTATCGGTCTGAGCGCACCATGATCCGGACACGCCTGTGTTGCCAAATTTCGCATCAACTCACGATAAGCAGCCAATCCCTGTCCTTTATTTCCCACTAATCTTTTGTCTACGGACAATTCCACATCAGATACAACAAAATTGCGCTCCAATACATGATTTTTGAGTGCATACAAAAGAAATGTCTTTCCGCTTCCATACCGTCCTTCAATAAAACGCATGGCACAGCCCCCAGACTCGATCATTGCCACATCCTGTAGCAGCGCAGCAATCTCACTTCTTCTTCCCACTGTAATATACTCTAATCCGACTCGCGGAACCACACCTCCACTTAATGAATTAAGCACTGTGGCTGCCGTTGCCCTCTGTATTCCATTGTCCATAGTTTCCCCTCTATCCTCTGGTCAATTTTATGCCTTTATATCCACTTTTAACTGTTCCTGTACATAATTGGCATCTTCCCTTATCTTCTCAAGATTCTCTTCACTGAATTCATATTCCAGATCCGGTTCTTTCTCTGTATTATTATGCAGATTCGCAAATGCTTTCTCAATCATAATGACTCTCTTCTGCTGCCGTATCACCGATAATATCCTGTCATGTATTTCTTCCACATTCTTGTCTGCATCCTGTGCAAAATCAAGTATTTCAATCATACGCGATGAGTCATAAGGATAAAAATCCGTTGCACATACCTTTCCTGCACCTGTATTCGAGCCTGGAATAAAAGTTGCCATTGCCAATTCCTGTTCGCATAAATATATAATGATAAATCTCTTCTGGATCAGACCTGCAAATACTTCTGTCATCAGTTCCGGAGACACTTTATGTCTGGTGATCACCTCAAATACAGATATCCCTTTTCTTCTCAGCAGATCTGTCAGATTCGATGCACTTTCTCCATCTATAATATGATAACACCATTCCATACTTACAATCTCTGTTTCAAAGATTTCTCTACATTTTTCGTTCTCGATTCTTGGATATAATGCCTGTAATGGCATTCCCTTCTCTACCCTATACTGCTTCGGAATATTATATCTACCCTCGCTCATCTGCGCCCTCTTCTCTCCATATTTTATGGTCTATAGATTATGTAATCCTCACACTTTAAGATATTATACTATATTTATTATAATTTTTCTACAATTTGGAATAATTTTCTAATAATTATACTAAAAATACCCTATTGCACATAAATATATGAAATAGGGTATTTGTTTCATTATAAAATTTATACCTGACCAGTTACAACATCCAACTCCTGCTGTACTTTTACAAGGTCTTCTCTAATATGTATCTTCTGGGGACAGACTCTCTCGCACTTACCACACTTGATACAGTTCCTGGGTTTGGCTTCTTCCGGTATTTCTTTTGTCCAACACCAGGTTGTGTCTGCTACATTACCATAGATATGATATTCATTCCATACACCAAAGCTTCCCGGAATATTGACTCCGGCAGGACATGGCATACAATATTTACAGGCTGTACATCCATTCTTTACACGTTTGCGAAGCGCATCTGATACCTGTGCAACAGCTTCCTGTTCTTTCTGATTCAGCGGTTTAAAATTACCAAAGGTATCCAGATTATCTTCTACCTGCTCCATATTGGACATCCCACTGAGTACTACCTTCACATTAGGAAACGTTGCTACATAGCGCAATGCCCAGGAAGGAGTCGATGCCTCCGGTCTGATGTTTTTGAATATAGATGTGATATCATCGGGCAGATTTGCCAGAGAACCACCCTTTACAGGTTCCATAATAACCATTGGGATTCCAAGCTTTTGTGCCAGTTCTACCCCCTTTAATGTTGCCTGACTGTCTTTATCCATATAATTGAGCTGGATCTGACAGAAATCCCAGTGATAGGAAGTAATGATCTCCTCAAATACTTCATACTCATCATGGAAAGAAAATCCCAGATAACGGATTTTGCCCTCATCACGAAGCTTCTCACAATATTCCAGAATCCCCAGCTTTTTGATCAGCTCCCATCTGTCCTTATTCAGTGCATGCATCAGATAGAAATCTACATAATCCTTATGCAGTCTCTCCAACTGTTCATGGAATATTCTCTCAACATCCTCCAATGTTCTGATTTCCCAGATAGGCAGTTTCGTTGCCAGATAATAGGAGTCTCTCGGATATCTGTCAAGTGCTCTGCCTGTGACAGGCTCACCCTTCCCACCATGATAAGGATATGCTGTATCAAAATAATTTACTCCTGCGTGATAAGCCTTATCTAGCATATCAAATGCCAGTTCTTCATTAATACTGCCATCCTCATTGGTAGGATACCTCATACAACCAAACCCAAGTAATGAGGTCTTGACGCCTATGTTGTCCATTGTTCTGTACTCCATATTAATCACCATACCTTTCCGTAACCTGCAAACTTTGAGCCGCAGGCACAAAGTTGGGTGTGAAAAATTCATTTTTCACACTGATTCCTCCTTTTATTAACAGTCACTGCCAACGATCACTCAGTATAAAGAACAGCCATATCCTTAAGGATTCGCTGTGTCAGACTGATCATCAGGTCAGCTTCCTTTTCCACAAGTCCGTATTTTTTATATTTTAAAACAAAATTAGGCGTCCCTTTGGCACTGAATTGTAATGTCTTAGGGTATTTATCCAGAAGTCCCGGCAGCTTTTCTACATGTACTGGCGCATATGGTTCCATATAGAATGTGATACAGCCTACTTTTCCCTTAATTTCCGTTACATATCTTTCATGCGCCTGTACACGTACCAGAGAAATTCTGATCAGGTTATCCACAGACTTTGGTACACTACCGAACCTGTCTAACAATTCTGCTTTCATATCCTCACATTCCGCTTCGTTCTCAAGGCTCGCGATTCTCTTATAGATATCCAGTTTCTGTGCCTCGTTCACAATATAAGATGGCGGAATAAAAGCATCCACATCCATATCAACATACGTATTGAAATCTTCTGACAGCTTCTTTGTTCCTTTTAATGTCTTAACCGCTTCGTTTAACATCTTGCAATACAGATCGTATCCTACAGCCTCCATATGTCCATGCTGACGTTCCCCCAGCAGATTTCCTGCACCTCTGATTTCCAGATCCCTCATGGCGATCTTAAATCCGCTGCCCAGATCCGTAAATTCCTTAATTGCCTGCAATCTCTTCTCTGCAACTTCCTTGAGCATTTTATCCCTTTTATACATAAGAAATGCATAGGAAGTTCTGTTAGAACGTCCTACTCTTCCCCTGAGCTGATAAAGCTGTGAAAGACCCATATTGTCCGAGTCATGAATGATCATGGTATTTACATTGGATATATCCAGCCCCGTCTCTATGATCGTAGTAGATACCAGTACGTCAATTTCCCCATTGATAAATCCGAACATGATCTTCTCCAGTTCATGCTCTTTCATCTGTCCATGTGCATATGCGACTGTTGCCTCCGGTACCAATGCCTGTATTCGGTCAGTGATCTCTGCAATGTTATTGATCCTGTTATATACATAATAAACCTGTCCCTGTCTGGATAGTTCTCTGACAATGGCTTCTCTGACCATCTCTTCATTATATTCCATAACATACGTCTGGATCGGCTGTCTCTCGCTTGGCGCTTCTTCCAGAACACTCATATCACGGATTCCGACCAGACTCATATGCAAAGTTCTCGGAATCGGCGTTGCAGTCAATGTCAGTACATCTACTGTGTCCTTGACCTGTTTGATCTTCTCCTTATGGCGTACTCCAAAACGCTGTTCCTCATCCACGATCAGAAGCCCCAGATCTTTATATTTCACATCCGAGGACAACAGGCGGTGTGTTCCGATCACGATATCAACCAGTCCCTTTTTTAAGTCCTCCAGTGTTTTCTTCTGTTCACCGGCAGTACGGAATCTTGACAGCATATCCACACGTACCGGAAAATCCTTCATTCTCTGCACAAAAGTATTGTAATGCTGTTGCGCAAGGATTGTCGTCGGTACCAGAAAAGCAACCTGCTTGCCATCCTGTACCGCCTTAAATGCCGCCCGGATCGCAATTTCTGTCTTGCCATATCCTACATCACCACATACCAGTCTGTCCATAATACGGTTACTTTCCATATCTGCCTTGGTAGCTTCGATTGCAAGCAACTGATCCTGCGTCTCTTCAAAAGGAAACATTTCTTCAAATTCCTGCTGCCAGACTGTATCATGTCCAAAGGCAAATCCCTGTTTCTCCTGCCTGAGTGCATACAGTTCCACAAGATCCTTTGCCACTTCATTGACTGCACTTTTCACCCTGGACTTGGTTTTAGTCCATTCCTGTGTTCCAAGTTTATTCAGCTTCGGACGTTTGGCAGCATCAGCAGAGGCATATTTCTGAATGACATCCAGTCCCGTTGCCAGAATATAGAGATTACCGCCATCCCTGTATTCTATTTTGATATAATCCTTTACAACCTTATCGACCTCTACCTTTTCAATTCCTTTATATATACCCAGTCCATGATTCTCATGCACAACATAATCACCGATTTTCAGGTCTGAAAAATCTCTGATCTTCTGTCCTTCATAGACTTTTTTCTTTTTCTTCTTACGGTTCTGTTTTCCAAAAATATCGGATTCCGAAATGACTACGAATTTAAGCATTGGATACTCAAATCCCTTCAGCACATTTCCATAAAAAGTCATGATTTCACCCGGTTGCAGCTCTCTTTGGGAATTATCGGAATAAAAGGCATTTAACCCCTCATCCATCAGATCTGTTGCCAGTCGCTTCGCCCTTGTCGCGGATGCTGAAACCAAAAGGACACGATATCCATTCTTCTTATAGTGATTCAGGTCTTTTACAAGTTCCGGGAAACTGTTATTATAAGAAGATACATTGCGGGCATTGACCGTATATCGGTTAGCGAACTTTACAGGAAATCCTTTATATTCCATCGTACTAAGTGCCAGCAACCTGTTCTTCTCAAGTCTTGCATAGATTTCCTTTGCTCCATACAAAACATCCATCTGTCCCGGCAGAATATAGCCTTTCTGTGCTCTGGTAGACATGCTTTCTCTGAATTCCAGTTCTACTGCATTAGCGTGTTCTTCTATTCTCGCCGGTTCATCCAGACAGATACACAGCTTCCTGCCAGCCACAAAATCTACCAGTGACTGGGTTTCCTCATAGAAATAGCCTATATAACTCTCCAGATTTACAAAAGACTGGAACTGCGTTACCTGCTCTTTTAACTCTGCTACAGACTGCTCCAGCCTGTGAGCCTCTTCAGGTTTTGTCTCCTCTCTGAAAAAAGCGGCTGATTTCTTACAATCCTTCTCCATTCTTGCCAAACCATCTTCCAGTGCCTTTTTTGACAAGATCAATTCTGTAGCAGGATAAATTGACACTTGTGTCATATTTTCAATAGAGCGCTGACTTTCTATATCAAAGGATCGGATAGATTCTACTTGGTCCCCCCATAGTTCGATACGCACCGGGTTCTCTCTCGTCAGGTCAAAGATATCCACAATACCGCCACGGATTGAGAATTGACCGGGGGATTCCACCTGATAATTCTTCTCATAGCCCATTTCTACAAGTTTTCTGGCAATCGCCGCTTCTTCGGCAATCCCCCCCTGCGCGATTTCAATAACATTCTCTTTCCATACGGACAGGGGAAGCTGATGTGCCATCAATGCCGAAAATGTTGTTACGATGGTGATCGGTTCTCCCTCCAGGAGCTTACGCAGAACAGCTACACGCTCTTTCGTCAGTTGATTACCATGAATATCCGCCTGATAAAAGATCAGATCCTTCGCCGGAAAATAATAGGATTCCTTACAGTAAAGTTTGCAGTCATCCAGCAGTTCCTTCGCCTTCATATCACTATATGTTACGATCAGCTTCACATCATAATCTCCACTCAGACCATATATCATATGAAGCTTCTGGGAATCCACGCATCCACTCACACTGACTTTTCCCTGTTGTGTATTCAGTTGTCTGAGAATATCCTCATATTCACCCAGCTCTCTAAGAGGCGCCAATATTGTATTCACGCTACGATCCATACCTTTCTGTAACCTGCAGGCTCTTTACTTCAATACCTTGCTGTTTATGATTTTTTATTATACTGGTTCATGGCAGCATCCACATCGCCTTCCAGCATCAGTTCCACTGCACCGCATACCTTCTCCAGACTTTCCTTCATAATAACCAGTTCTTCCTGGGAGAAATGTCCTAATACATAATCTGCCAGATCATATCCCTTGGGCTTCTCTCCCACTCCGATCTTGATTCTCTGGAATGTATCATGTCCCAAATGCAGGATGATGTTCTTGATTCCGTTATGTCCACCTGCACTGCCCTTTTTACGGATACGGAGCTGTCCTACATCCAGACTGATATCATCATAGATAACAATAAGTTCATCTTTCTCATCTATCTTATAATAGTCTACAGCGGCACGTATTGCCTCTCCACTCAGGTTCATGTAAGTGAGTGGTTTCAACAGCATAACTTTATTGCCATTGATAACTCCCTTTCCCATCAGTGCTTTATTTTTCACATCACTGACGCTGATCCCATATTTATCAGCCAGTGCATCGATTGCCGCAAAACCGATGTTGTGTCTGGTATTATCATATTCCTTCGTTGGATTGCCCAACCCTGCTATTATATACATACTTTCCTCTTTTCCATTTGTCCTGCATCACATTTGATGGCGTACAACTGCGTATTCATCTCCGTTTCGGTAGAAGGGACATTCCTTATAGTGTCCTTCGCTCATACGGACTGCGTCATCTTCGTCCATATCTACCTCACAATAGTAACACTCGTCATCATCATCATATACATTATATGCACAGGTATCACAGCTTGCCATAAATTTACCAGCCTTTCTTCTTTGAACAATAAATATATCGTATCGAATATTTGTTCTATTGTCAAGGGATATATTTTACCTCTACTTCTTCATACTTCGGATATCCTTCATGCAGCAGTTTCTCTTCCAGTTCTCCATTGCCCGTGTGACCAAAATGATACAGGTTATAAGCCCCCTGCTCATAGGCAAAGTCCAGTCCGTCATCCTGATAATGCTCGTACTCTCCATCACCTGCATAGACCTCCAGAATCAGTTTCTTCTGCTCTTTTGTTCCAATATAGGCTTCTACCGGATATTTAGGCAGGATCGCACCTGCTTTCACATAGACAGGGCAAGTATCCAGAGGAGCATCCCTGATAATATACTGACCTCCGGCTATATGTTCCTTCGTCCAGTAATCAAACCACTCACCCTCAGGCAGATAGACCAGCCTTTTCGTTGCTCCCTGTTCTATTACCGGAGCCACCAGAAGTTCACTTCCTATCATGAATTCATCATTCATATTATGGGTATTGACATCTTTTTCATACTCCAGCACTAATGGTCTCATAACCGGAAGTCCTGTGCTTAGATGTTCATGGAAAAGGTCATAGAAATACGGGATCAGCTCATAACGAAGCTCAACGTATCGCCTGATGATATCCAGTTTTTCCCTGCCAAAAAGCCATGGTTCCTGCCGTCTAGTTCCCATTGCACTGTGATTGCGGAACAATGTTGAGAAACATCCTACCTGATACCAGCGCACCAGCAGTTCACCTGTCGTATCAGAACCGAATCCGCCAATATCAGTCCCGGCAAAAGGATATCCGCTCATACCCAGGTTACACAACTGTGGAATCGCCATACGCAGATGTGTCCACAGACTGTTATTATCCCCTGTCCATACGGTAGCATACTTCTGTGTACCGCTATAGCATGCTCTTGTTATAACAAAAGGTCGCTTATCACTTAACTTGCGCAGTCCCTGATAGGTTGCCCTGGACATATTGTGTCCGTAGACATTGTGCATCCACTTATGATCGGTAACCTCATCTTCTTCGGAAAAGACAACATCATCCGGCAATGGACCATTGAAGCTTGCAGGCTCATTCATATCGTTCCATACGCCCATAATGCCTTTATCCAACAAAAACTGATGCTTCTCTCCCCACCAGTCTCTCACTTCCTGTCTTCCAAAGTCAGGAAATGCAGAATCACCGGGCCATACCGCATTAATGTAGACATCACCATTTGCATCTTTTGCAAAATAATTGTGATCGATCCCTTCACGATACACATAGTAGTCTTCGTCCTTTTTCACACCTGGGTCAATAATGGTAACTGCCTGGAATCCCTGTTCTTTCAAGTCAGCGATCAACCGGTCCGGATCTGTGAAGTTCTCCTTATTCCATGTGAACACACGATAGCCGTCCATATAATCTATATCAAAATATATCGCGTCGCAGGGAATCTCATATCGTCTGAAATCTGCCGCCAACTGCCTTACTTCTGCCTCTGTCTTATAGCTCCATCTGCACTGATGGTAACCAAGAGTCCAACGCATCGGCAGTGGCACACGCCCCGTTAGCCAGGTGTAGCCACCAATGACCTCTGCCATATTTTCTCCTGTAATGACATAATAATCCATCATTCCATCTTCTGCACGATACTCGATACGATCCGAATACTCCTTACCCAGATTAAAGGCGCTTTTGCCATGATTATCAAAGAACACCCCATATACTGCATTCTCTTTTAGCACGATCATAAAGGGCACTGATTTATATAAGGACTTGAAATTATCTTCATGAGGTGCCGGTATATCGGAATTCCACATTTCATACTCATACTCTCTCTTATTGAGTACACCGGTCTTATCTCCCAGACCATAAATGCAGTCTGCCTCATCCAGAGTTAAGGATAAGTTGACCTTGGCCCGCACTTCTGCTCCACTCTCATGCCCTTCCATGCCAATAAATGCCTTTTCTTCTTCCGTCAGAGTACTCTCTTTGGTTCCCTGTCCTTCTGACACACATGTCAGTTTCTCATTATTCTTCTTATTATAAAAGGTAATCGCTCCATCCAGATTTAACATGACACGCAGCAATGCTGTTTCAAATACCGTATCCGCTCCCTGCTCTGATACCTGATATTGTGCTACTGCTACCTTCTGTTGCTGTTCTACTGTCAGTTCCACAGCCGCAGAATATGGTGGTCTGCCGTTTTTCAATTCACAGATGCGGATAATTCCATCCCCATATGCTCTTACCTGAATCTGTTGTCTGTCCCATTGCATTGTAATTCCCTGTCCCATAATTACCCCTGCCTTTCTATATGAAAAGATATACCCTAATGGTAACATTCTTTTGGAGTCGTGAAAAGACTAAACATACTTTAAACGAAATAAACGGGATACCTTCCGGTATCCCGCGCCCCACATTTTATATTTATATTTGTCCAGAACTTATACTGTCTCGTCCGGCTCTAACAATGCTTTCTCATAGCTCTCCAGAATTGTCTTCTGGATCAGCTCTCTTGTGGAAGAATTGATCGGATGAGCAATATCTCTGTATTCGCCATCAGCAGATTTCTTGCTTGGCATGGCAATGAACAGACCTTTCTCTCCTTCAATGACCTTAATGTCATGTACTACGAATTCATCATCGAGTGTGATAGACACTACTGCCTTCATCTTTCCTTCCTTAGTAATTTTACGAACGCGAACATCTGTAATCGTCATTCTTAAGTTCCCCCTTTGCAAGTCTTCATAATTTAGTTACATCACAAAAACATTACTTATAAAACATACCTCTCATTTTTCTCTACCACTATTTTGATTCCATTTTCCCCTACGTGATAAGAGTTTGCTCTTATGGTATCGCGGCTTTCTACAATACAGTTCTCAATGTGGGTGTTATCGCCTAGATACACATCATTTAAAATGATGGAGTTTTTAATATAACAGTTGTTGCCGACAAATACCTGCTTGAATAAAATGGAATCCTCTACGGTTCCATTAATGATACAACCACTTGACACCAGGCTGTTCTTTACCTGAGAGCCGGGATTGTATTTGGCAGGCGGCAGGTCGTCTACCCTTGAATATACATCCGGATACTGTTTAAAGAAATAATCGCGGATCTCTGGTTTGAGGAAATCCATGTTGGTTTCGAAATAATCATCCACCGATGCGATATTTCTCCAGTAATCATCTATTTTATAACCGTATATTCTCTTTAAATCCTTGTAACGGATCAGGATATCCTGTACAAGATCATATCTTCCTTCATCCGCACACTTTTCCAGCAGCTCAATGAGCTGTCTACGTCTGATCACGTAGATACCACAGGATACTGTTCTGGATTTGGCTGCCAGAGGTTTCTCCTCGAATTCTTCAATACGGTAATCTTCATTCATTTTGACTGTACCGTATTTCTCCATATCCGTATCTTCCGGCATGTCCTTAACGACTACCGTAATATCTGCCTTTTTGGCAATGTGGTACTCCAATACTTTATTGTAATCCATTTTGTAAACGCAATCACCGCTTGCGATCACAACATATGGTTCATGACTTCTCTTTAAGAATAAAATGTTCTGATATAAACAGTCTGCTGTTCCTCTGTACCAGTCGCTGCTCTCAGGCGTAACAGTCGGCGTAAATACGTACAGACCACCCTGTTTACGACCGAAATCCCACCATTTTGAGGAACTTAAATGCTCATTTAAACTTCTTGCATTATACTGTGTAATGACTGCAACTTTCTGAATATGAGAATTTGACATATTACTCAGTGCAAAGTCAATACTACGATAGCTGCCTGCTATAGGCATTGCTGCAATTGCTCTCTTCTGGGAAAGCTCCTTCATCTTCTTATTGTTTCCGCCTGCTAAAATTACTCCTAACGCTCTCATACTAATCCCCTGCCTTTATTAATGTCTTGCCGCTGTCTAAAATGCCTTCCGGGTAGTCTTCAATTGTGGTTTCGCCGGAAACTACGGAATTCTTTCCGATCTTTACATGTCCGGGAATCACGGATTTTTCACCAATGGTCACCAGACCCTGATTATAAATGTTAGGCTTTAATTCATTAGGCTTTTCTTCCAGAGTACCTAATTCTGTGCCTTCACCAATGACTGCATATTCATCAATGATTGCTTTCTCTATCGTACAATTATTACCGATCTGGCACTGGTTCATGATAATGGAATTTCGTACTACTGTGCCTTCCCCTATTGTGACACCACATCCGATTACGGAATTATATACCTTACCATATATTTCAGAACCTTCACCAATAATGCATCTTTCTACTACACTGTCAGAAGCGATATACTGTGGAGGAAGGATCTCACTTTTTGTGTAGATTCTCCAATATTCCTCATACAGATTGAATTCCGGAACAATATCGATCAGTTCCATATTTGCTTCCCAGTAAGAACTAAGCGTTCCTACATCTTTCCAGTATCCATTATATTCATACGCATATAACGGCATGCCTTTTTCATGGCAATAAGGGATAATATGTTTACCAAAGTCAAGTGCCGGTTGATCAGCCATCGTGATCAGTGCTTCCTTCAATGTCTTCCAGTTAAATATGTAAATTCCCATTGATGCCAGATTACTTCTTGGCTTCTCCGGTTTCTCTTCAAAGTCTGTGATCTTCTTCTTATCATCTGTAATAACGATACCGAAACGGCTTGCTTCTTCCATTGGAACAGGCATTGCTGCTATCGTGACTTCTGCTCCGCTTTCTTTATGGAAATCGAGCATTACCTCATAATCCATCTTGTAAATATGATCACCTGAAAGGATCAGCACATAATCCGGATTGTAATTTTCCATATATTCCAGATTCTGGAATATTGCATTTGCAGTTCCTGTATACCATTCACTGTTGTTGCTTCTCTCGTAAGGTGGCAGAACCGTTACTCCACCGATGTTCCTGTCAAGATCCCATGGAATACCAATTCCAATATGGGTATTGAGCTTCAATGGTTGATATTGCGTCAATACACCGACCGTGTCAATGCCGGAATTGATGCAGTTGCTCAAAGGAAAGTCGATAATTCTGTACTTGCCGCCGAAAGCTACTGCCGGTTTAGCCATCTTAGATGTCAGGACACCCAGTCTGGAACCCTGTCCACCTGCCAAAAGCATGGCTATCATTTCTTTCTTAATCATGTTGTCACCCCTATAATGCATAATTCTCGGTAATAGAAAGTCCATATTACACAATCCGATTATATCATACTATTTACATAAAGTGAACATTTTTACATATTATTTGAAATATTTTCTTTCAATTATCCGGTCTATTCCAGATAATTATTGCATATAATAACAGGGGTTTTGTGATAAACAAGGTCCTGTTTGATTACATAATATATATCGGACAAGTTTACAGAAAACTTAGACTATTTTTTATAAAAATAAATAAATTTATTCTGGTATATATTTTTAAGTGGAAATGTTTCCTGTTTAGGTGTAAGATAGGGTGATATCAAAAACAAAGAGTTAAACTATAGAAAGGCATGGTTAATTATATATGTATCAGATTAATTTCAAACAACCTATCCACGTTCATTTTATGGGCATTGGTGGAATCAGTATGAGTGGTCTTGCACAAATTCTTCTGGATGAGGGATTTACCGTAAGTGGTTCTGATTCCAAACAGTCTGCACTGACTGAGCACCTTGCATCTCTTGGCGCTGTTATTTCTTACGGACAACGGGCTTCCAATATCACAGATGACATTGATCTGGTAGTGTATACAGCCGCTATCTCGGCAGATAACCCTGAATACGAAGAAGCCTGCAGCCGCGGTATTCCCATGATGACAAGAGCTGCCCTCTTGGGACAGATCATGAGAAATTACAAACTCCCAATTGCGATCAGTGGAACCCACGGTAAGACAACCACAACCTCTATGATCTCAGAAGTATTGCTTGCTGATAACGATGATCCTACCCTTTCCATTGGCGGTATCCTGAAATCCATCGGTGGAAATATCCGTGTTGGTAAATCTGATTATTTTGTAACCGAAGCATGTGAATATACCAATTCTTTCCTCAGTTTCTTTCCTCGTATCAGTATTATATTAAATATAGAAGAAGACCATCTCGATTTCTTCAAGGACATCAACGATATCCGTAATTCTTTCCATCGTTTTGCACAGATTCTGCCAGAGGATGGATATCTGATCATTAATGGCGGTATCGACCGTCTGGATGAGATCACGGGTGATCTGCCCTGCCATGTGATCACATTCGGTAAAGATGCTTCCTGCGATTACAGCTATACCGATGTAACTTTTGATGATTTTGGAAGAGGTTCTTATACCTTATTAAAAAAGGGCACTCCTTCCGTAAAGGTTTCACTGGGTGTAGTCGGTGAACATAACATTCTCAATTCCCTCTCTGTATTCGCGCTGATGGATATTCTGGGTATTGATACCAATGTAGTTCTCAAATCCCTGGCTGATTTCCACGGTACAGACAGACGTTTTGAATATAAGGGTACGATTGGCGGCGTGACCATTCTTGACGATTATGCTCATCATCCTACTGAGATCACAGCTACCCTGAAAGCAGCAGCTAATTATCCACACAAGACCCTCTGGTGTGTATTTCAGCCGCATACTTATTCACGTACCAACGCGTTCCTCAAAGACTTTGCCAAGGCCCTGACACTGGCTGATAAAGTCATTCTTGCCGATATCTATGCGGCCCGTGAAAAAAATACGATTGGTATTACCTCCAAAGATCTGCAGGCAGAGGTCGAAAAACTGGGTAAAGAATGTTACTATTTCCACAGCTTTGACGAGATTGAAAATTTTTTATTAAAAAATTGTATCAACGGAGATTTGTTGATAACTATGGGAGCCGGAGATGTTGTAAAAATCGGCGAAAATCTGTTGGGAATTTAATTATCCACATTATCCACATTTTTAAACCGTGTAAAAGCGGTTTGGGGATGTGGATATTTTTATGTCCAATCCACATTTTAACACTTCTTCTGTCCACATCCGCTAAGTCGCCTATTATAAGGCTCTCCCGCTGTATACACTATTTCTTATCCACATTATCCACACAATCCACAATATCCTCAACCCCAGTGTTTTCAAGGCTTTGCGGGGTCTTCGGGACTTGCTTTTTTGATTAAGTGTGTTACAATACACTTACCTTACAGATAGCACTCTGCTCCCAACAGTCTCTCCCAAAGACTGCCACAGAGTAAGCTGTCAATATACATACCAGACAGGGGAATTATTATGAATCGTCTTAATATTTATCAGAACATACACAAAGAGCAGACTGTTGTATCCAACTGCTTCATCGATGATTATATGGCTGAAGCTAACGATGCCCAGCTTAAGATCTATCTTTTCCTTATTCGCATGATGAGCGCTAATCTCCCGACCAGCGTAACTGATATTGCAGATAAATTCAATTATACGGAAAAGGATGTACTGCGTGCTCTTATGTACTGGGAATCAAGACAGCTTCTGGCATTAGAATATGATGCTGCCCATAATCTGTCAGGTATCCAGGTTCTTTCTCTGGACAACCCTTATGAACAGGTCAGGACTGCACCACGTATCACGCCTGTCCTGTCCTTTATCAGACCCGCCTCCATGCAAAGCGGTATGACTGCTCCAAGACCAATGGCTGCAGCTTCTGCAATGTCCGCACAGAATCCCATGACTGCACGGATGAATGCCGCTCCTGCACAGATGCAGGCCTCCTCCACAGGAACAGCTACTATTACAGAATATCCTACCCGTGAGCTGTCCTCACAGCCTGAGAAACCATCCTATACCATGGATGATCTGAAGAATTTCAAGAATAATGATGAAGTCCAGCAGCTTCTGTTCGTTACAGAACAGTACCTTGGCAGACAGCTTACCAGAGGTGATATGGAAACCATCCTTTTCCTTTATGACCGTCTCGGATTCAGTGCTGATTTAATTGATTATCTCGTCCAGCATTGTGTAGAGCGTGGCAAAAAGGACTTCAGATATATAGAAAAGGTTGCTCTTTCCTGGGCAGAACAGGGAATTACCGATCCCAAGCAGGCTCAGCTTGCTTCCAAAAAATACGATAAAACTGTATACACCATCATGAAATCTCTGGGCAAAAACTCCGCTCCTGCTCCCAAGGAACTGGAATATATCCAGAAATGGATCAAAGAATATGGTTTTATGCTGGATGTCATTCAGGAAGCCTGTGACAAAACTGTAATGACTACTGATTCCCACCGCTTTGCTTATGCAGATGGTATTTTGAGCAAATGGTATCAGGCAGGAGTTCACCACAAAGCCGATATCGCTGCTCTGGATGCTTCCTACCAGCGTCCTGCCAAACCGGCTGCAAACAACAGCAATTCAGGTAATAAATTCAACCGTTTTGCTCAGAACAGCTATGATTTCGACCAGCTTGAGCAGAACATCTTAAGCAATTAAAGGAGAGGCAGACATGCCACTTACGAACAGTCAGTATAATGCGATCATGCGTACTTACGAAGAAAAACAAAGAAAATCACGACATCTTCTGGAGGAACGTACTGCCGAAGTCTATCGGCAGATTCCTGCCTACGAAGAACTGGAAAAACAGGTTTCCGCCACTTCTATCGCCCAGGGACGCCGGATGCTCTCAGGTGATACCAATGCACTCCCGGAATTAAAAGAGAAGCTCGCCATGCTTTCAAGACAAAAAGCGCAGCTTCTTGCCCAGAATGGCTATCCTGCCAACTATTTGGAGCCTGTCTATGAATGTCCTTTGTGTAAGGACACCGGTTACGTGGACAACCGTAAATGTTCCTGTTTCCGTCAGGCTGAAATCTCTCTTATCTATGAACAGTCTCATATCAAAGAACTGTTAGAAACAGATAATTTCGATCATTTATCCTACGATTTCTATCAGGGTGACGACCTTACGCGCTTCACCAACGCAGTAAGGGAGTGCCAAACTTTCATAAAAAACTTTAATTCAGACTACCACAATCTATTTTTTTATGGTACAGTAGGTACTGGTAAGTCATTTTTGTCCTCTTGCATTGCCAAAGAACTGATCGAACAGGGTAAACTCGTGATCTATTTCAGTTCCGCCCAATTGTTTGAGACACTGTCACGCAGTACCTTTGACCGTGAAAGTAAAGAGGCTGCATCGGGGATTTATGAGGACATTTATGAATGTGACTTACTGATTATTGATGATTTGGGAACAGAACTTACTAATGCTTTCGTATCATCCCAGCTTTTCTCCTGTCTCAACAACCGACATCTTCGCAGGAAATCAACAATTATCACTACGAATCTGTCCTTGGAGGAATTAAGGGATCGTTACTCTGACAGAATCTTTTCCCGCATAACAAGTAATTATGGGATGTGCAAACTGACCGGACATGATATCCGGATCACCAAAAAATTATTGTTAAACAGAAAGTGAGGATTTTCGCAATGCCAGTACGCGAAGAAAAAAGAAACCTGAATTCGATACCCGTTGGTTCCTTAGGAATTGTACCTTTGGAAGGATGTAAAGCTCTCGGAGATAAGGTAGATGCCTATCTCGTAAAATGGAGAACAGAGCGTGAAAGCGAACACAAGAACAGCCTTGCATTTTCAGGCTATCAGCGTGATTCCTATATTATCCAGACTAAAGTTCCCCGTTTCGGTACCGGTGAAGCTAAGGGCGTTATCATGGAATCTGTCCGTGGTGATGACTTATATTTCCTTGTAGATGTAGCTAATTACAGCTTAACTTATTCTCTGTGTGGTCATGAGAACCATATGTCTCCTGATGATCATTATCAGGATCTGAAGAGACTGATCGCTGCTGTTGGTGGTAAAGCCAGAAGAATCACAGTGATCATGCCTTTCTTATATGAAAGCCGTCAGCATAAGAGAAATTCCCGTGAATCTCTTGACTGCGCTCTGGCACTTCAGGAAATGGTAAAGATGGGCGTTGATAACATCATTACCTTTGACGCACATGATCCTCGTGTACAGAATGCTATCCCTCTGAATGGTTTCGAAACAGTATCTCCTACTTATCAGTTCATCAAAGGTCTGTTGAACCACGTTCCTGACTTGACTATCGATTCCGACCATATGATGATCATCAGCCCCGATGAAGGTGGTATGGGCCGTGCAATCTACATGGCTAACGTAATGGGACTGGATATGGGTATGTTCTATAAGAGACGTGATTATACCAAGGTTGTTGACGGACGTAATCCTATCGTTGCCCATGAGTTCCTGGGAAGCAGCGTAGAAGGCAAAGATGTACTGATCGTTGATGATATGATTTCCTCCGGTGAAAGTGTACTGGAAGTTGCAGCAGCTCTGAAGGCAAGAAAAGCTAAAAGAATCTTCGTAGCTACTACATTCGGTCTGTTTACTGGCGGACTTGAAATATTTGATAAGGCTTATGAAGAAGGACTGATCTACAGAGTTCTGACTACGAACCTGATCTATCAGAGACCTGAACTATTAGAGAAGCCATATTATATCAACTGTGATATGAGTAAGTACATTGCATATATCATTGATACTCTGAATCATGACTCTTCTATCAGTGATCTGTTAAATCCTAATGACAGAATCCACAATATTATCGAAAGATACAAAAATAAAGAATTAGACTGCCAGAAAGGCATGAAATAGATTAAAAGGTAAAAAAATGGAATCGGCAACAAAACCGATTCCATTTTTATTTTGATGTAATTATTTGATTCTTCTCTTAATGTAATCTTCCAACACATCTGTGGTCGCATCCTCACCTAATTTGCTGCTGTTAATGGACAGCTCATAGTTTCTGGAATCTCCCCACTTGGTTTCGCAGAAATAATTGTGATAAGCTTTTCTCTTCTTGCTCTGCTTCTCAATTAATTCTGCTGCTTCCTTATCTGTCAGTTCATGGATTCTCTTGATACGTTCAATTTTCTTATTCATATCACCCAGGATAAAGATTGTGATCAATCCTTCATATTCCTTAAGAACCTCTTCAGAACATCTTCCGACTACTACAAAAGATTCACCCTCTGCTGCCTTTTTCTTAAGGAAATCAAACTGCATATAAGCAATGTTAAGCTGAGGTGAATTGTTAAATCCACGTACAGTCTTACTGAAGCCCTTCTTAGGGACTTCATCATACTGTTCCAGATTCGCTGCGCTGACATTTTTCTCGCTGGCGATCTCCCGAAGCAAATTGTAATCATAAAGTGGCAATCCGAATCTGTCTGCCAGATTCTGTGCAATTTCATGACCACCGCTGCCAAATTCCCTTCCGATTGAAATAATGACCTGCTTATCCATGTATATTACCCCTTTCTTATAGATATCTAAACCAGATGCTGAACATAGAAATCAGTAATACAATAATCGTTGCAGGTGCCATTGCCTTACAATATCTGCCCCATCCTACAGGATAACCTGCCTTGGCAGCTACTGAAGTACCAACTACGTTAGCGGATGCACCAATAGGCGTC